>Ga0256404_1001735_pt1 | contig 51168 bp, 40 predicted proteins | sample RumenRJG_01DNA_FD_185990 | JGI IMG/M metagenome (GOLD analysis project Ga0256404, IMG submission 185990) | Bovine rumen microbial communities from Lethbridge, Alberta, Canada - RJG_01 | ecosystem: Host-associated > Mammals > Digestive system > Stomach > Rumen | place: Canada: Alberta | collected...
CGCGCCCACTCTACCAAGCTCCGTTGGGCCATCAGGGCATAAAGCAGAAAAATGCAGGCACTGCCTCAAAATGATGCAATGCCTGCATTTTCTTTACTCCACGACGACGCTCTCCGCCGCGAAGTAGGTCACGTGATAGCCCTGCTGCTCCAGCACCGTGGCGAAATCGCCGGCCGTGCCGTCGAAATCGAGGTCGAGCGTATAGATGCCACGGGCCAGGCTGCGCAGGTAAACATGCTGCACGCCGGGCAGCGCCTCCACCTTCTCCCGCGCCTCGCTGAACGTGCCCAGCCGCGCCTGTGGAATCGTGAGCTGCAAATGCTGCTGGATATTCGCGGCCTTGTTGAAGGCAGCCTTCGACAGCTGCGGCGCCAGAGTATCGGCCACCTGCTCCAGGGCCTCCGCCTCCGAATTGCCAAACCAATGCTTCGACTCGCCGCGCGCCGTGCCGCTCCAGGTAATCTCGCCCGTATTCGTATTCACGAGGCTCGCTGCACAGGAAATGTACGCCTTGTGCAAGCCCGGCAGGATATCATCGAGACTCGCCGTATCGTTCTGCACATATACGCGCACGAGATAATCGCAGGGCGCATCGGCGCGCAGCTGGGCCAGCTGGCCCAAATCCACGCTGTAGCGGTTGCTCGTCAAAGACAGTGCCGCCCGCTTCGCCCCGGCATTCGCTGACGAAATATCAATAAGGCGGGTAAAGCCCTCCTGCTGCAGCGCCGTAATCAGCACGGAAGAAAGCGTCGGATACTCCTTGCCCGAACGGTCTACGGCAATCACCGCCACCCGCGGTTGCTCCATGTTCATGCCGATGACCGCCTGGCGCTGCTGCAGGCTGTTCGTCACATCCGAGATTTTATCCCCGCTCACATCCGCACGGATCGTCACACGATGCACGCCGCCGATCTCGTCCTTCGCGAGCACCTCATAGCTCTTGATATAGCCCTCGGAATGCGTGTAGATCTTATCCGACAGCACCTGATAATTCGCAATACGCGTACGGCTATCGAGGTGAACGCCCACCTCAGCCTCCACCGCACTGCGCATCGCATCCCGCAACGCCGCCCGCTCCGAAGCCCCCTGTCCCGTCGCCACATGCTCCGCCGCACTAACCACCGTCAAAGGCAGCATGCAAAACACCGCCACCATCAACACCGTCATCCACCGCCGCATCGCCACTCACTCCTTTATTGAATCGCACGGCAAACAGCCACCCATCAGGTAGCCAGTCAGCCGCCGTAGGCGCTGCTGGCAGGGCACACCATAAACGAAGCGTTGGAAATTTGCGTGAAAGAGGAAAATTTTTGCCTACCAGAACCCTCGTAAAAGTTCCAACCGTTCAAGCGAAGCGCGTTTTGAAACTTTTACAGGATTAATTCCTGGCAAAAATTTTACTCTAGCAAATTTTCTCAGCGGAGTGTTGGTGCGCCCTGCCAGCAGCGCCGTCCGCCTCTATACCCTTCAGCTTAGCACCACATTCTTGCCCAACGATTTGCATCTGCTTAGATGTACAAAAAGAACCCTGCCGGGATCACTCCCGGCAGGGTTCTGCTATTACTTTTTACAGCAGCGGGCCAATTATTTCAGAGCCTCGCCGAGCTTGGCGTTCGTGTCGCGGGCAGCCTGTACGGAAGCCTCGAACTTCTCTTTCTCCTCGCCAGCCAGCTTCAGCTCAACGACCTTCTCAACGCCCTTGGCACCGAGTACCACCGGCACGCCGATGCAGAGGTCTTTCTCGCCATACTCGCCCTCGAGGGACACGCAGCACGGGATGAGCTTCTTCTCGTCCATGGCGATAGCCTCGACCAGAGCAGCTGCAGCAGCGCCCGGAGCAATCCATGCGGAGGTGCCCAGCAGGCCCGTCAGCGTAGCGCCGCCGACCTTCGTCTGAGCGACGACATCGTCCAGAGCTTCCTTGGAGAGCAGATCCGTCACCGGCACACCGCGCCACGTAGCGAGGCTGACCAGAGGAACCATCGTCTTATCGTTATGGCCGCCGATGACCATGCCATCAACATCCGTAACGGAAGCCGGATAGCCAGCCTTCGTCAGGGCCTGAGCCAGGAAATAACGGAAACGGCTGCTGTCCAGCATACCACCCTGGCCGATGACGCGATTGCGCGGCAGCTTCGTATCTTTCAGCGTCAGGTACGTCATGGAGTCCATCGGGTTGGAGATGATGATGAAGTAAGCGTCCGGGGAGAACTTCATGGCCTGGTCGACAACGCTCTTGACGATCTTCGCATTCGTGCCGATCAGCTGCTCACGCGTCATGCCCGGCTTGCGGGGGATACCGGAGGTAACAACGACAACCTCTGAACCAGCCGTCGGTGCATAACCGTTCTCATCGCCCGGCTGCGCCGTCACGCCGACCACACGCGTGTTGAAGTTCAGCATATGCGCCGTCTGCATGATATCCATGGCTTTGCCCTGCGGCACACCATCTTTGATATCGACGAGCACGACCTCGCTGCAGAACTTCTTCTGTGCCAGCACGTTTGCGACGGTAGCACCTACATTACCTGCACCAACAACAGTTACTTTCATGATGAAATAGCCTCCTCAAAATTTGAAACCAACGCCCGCTTTGCATCACCGGCATCGGTCTCGGAACGCTCAGAAACCAGCCGCAGCCAGTATCCTGTATAATGAATGCTGTTTATGATTCATTACGCCTTGATTATAGCAAATCACCGCCCAGAATGCAATGTTTTTCTATGGTTATTTTATCTTGCCATAAATTTTAACAATGAAAATGTTTTCCTATTCTTCCGTCCCGGACTGGCCTGCTTCGGACAGCAAAAAAAGCCCGCTAAAAGCGGGCCGGCCCGTCTAAGCGGCACCTGACTTACTCCTGCAGCTCGAACTGATCCTTGCCTACGCCGCAGATTGGGCAGACGAAATCATCCGGCAGATCCTCAAACTTCACGCCAGCTGCCAGATCATAGTCCGGATCGCCCTTGGCCTCATCGTAAATCCAGCCGCAGACACTGCAAACCCATACCTTCATCGTTAAGCCCTCCTTCACGCACTGCTTTCTGAGCACGTCAGCTCCATGTTCATGGCACCCTTTTCCGGATGTCTCTGTTGTTATATTCGTCACGGACGCTTATTTCCCTTCCTGTACCGCATGATTTTTTTCGCGGCGTGCGGCGCATTTTTCGCGGATGGCCGTGAGGAAGTCATCGGGGATGCAGATATTGCCGTCCATGCCCGTGCCCATCTCGACGCCGGGGCGGTTCGTGCCGTGGAAGTCCGTGCCGCCCGTGGGCAGCAGATGATATTTCTCGATCATATAGCCCGCGAAAGCCGCGTCGTCATGGCTGTAGTTCGGATACCAGCGCTCCATGCCATCGAGGCCCATCTGGTGCAGGCGCAGGATGGCCGCCTCCTGCTCCTGCCGCGTGAGTCCCTTGAGGCCGATGGTCTTGTGGAAATGCGCCAACGAGGTCACGCCGCCTGCCTCCCTGATGAGCGGCAGCGCCTCCTCCGCCGTGATAGAGAAGTTCAGCCCCAGCGCCACGGCTGCGGGGTCGAGGTAATGATCCCAGAGCGGCTGGGCGCGATCGTAGAGGTGCAGCGAAACGAGGTAGCGCATGATCGCGTAGCGGTCGATGGGGCCGCCGTGGGCAAAGGGCTCGACTTTCGCGAGAGAAATGTCCACGCCCTGATCGTGGATATAGTCGATGATATCGGGGATGCGCCCCTCCTTGATGGCGCGCACGCGCTGGTAGATGAGCCGGAAGGACGGATGCGCCGGGTCGAAGCCGAGACAAACGACGTGCAGCTTATGGCCGATGTACTCGACCGTGAGCTCCATGCCACCAATAAAGCCCACGCCCAGCTTCTGCGCGGCCGCCGCGGCCTCCTCACAGCCAGCCATGTTGTCGTGGTCCGTAAGCGCAAAGGCCCGGATCCCCAGGTCTTTGGCGTGCTGCGCCAGCTCCGCCGGCGTAAAGCTGCCATCGGATATCGTGGAATGTGTATGTAAATCTATCATGAAAAGCACCTCTGCTGCTTTCTCTCTATATATGGCAGGGCAAAAACTCAATCCTGCGCCTTCTTGCCCGCACGGATGGCCTTTTGCGACAGGAAATATTCATAGACGGCCTCGGCTGCCGGCTGGTTCATGCCGGGGGCGGCCGCCAGCTCCTCCACGCTCGCCGCCTGCATCTTCGCCAGCGTGCCGAAATGCTGCCAGAGCGCCTGCCGCCGCTTTGGCCCGATGCCCACGACATGGTCGAGCACCGAGACGAGGTTGCGCTTACCACGCAGCTTGCGATGGAACGTGATCGCGAAACGGTGCGCCTCATCGCGGATGCGCTGGATGAGATAGAGCGCCTGACTGTGGCGCGGCAGCACCACGGGCTCAGACTCGCCCTCCTTGAACACGAGCTCGAACTGCTTCGCGAGCCCCACCACCGGCACGTCCATGTGATGGCCCGCGCCGCGAATGATTTCGAGGGCCGAGGAGAGCTGACCCTTGCCGCCATCGATGACGATGAGGTCGGGCAGCTCCTCCTCCGGCAGGCCGACGTAGCGCCGCGTCGTGACCTCGCGCATGGAGAGGAAGTCGTCGGGCTTGCCCTCCGTCGTATGCAGCTTGAAACGGCGGTAGTCGGACTTCTTCGGCAGGCCGCCCTCGAAAACCACCATGGAGGCCACAGTCTCCGAGCCCTGATTGTGCGAGATATCGAAGCACTCCATGCGCATGGGCGGCTTTCTGAGGCCGAGGTACTTACCGAGCTCTTCGACAGCGCCCAGAGTACGCGCGTCGGCCTGCTGCATCTTCACGGCCTCGTCGGCGAGATATTTCTGCGCGTTGCCCGCCGCCATGGCCACGATGTCCTTCTTCGTGCCGCGCTGCGGACAGAGCAGGTGCACCTTGGAGCCGTGCTTTTTCTCCGTGAGGAAGGTCTCCAGGAGCTGCGTATCCTCCGGTGCCAGCTCCAGAGGCAGCAGCACCTCCCGCGGCACAAAGGTCGCGCGGTGGTAATACTGCTGCAGGAAAGCTGTTAGGATGGCCGCATCGGACTCGTCCTCGCTACCGCCCAGGAGGAAGTGCTCGCGCCCGAGCATCTTGCCGCTGCGGATGAAGAAAACCTGCACGCAGACGCCGAGGTTGTCCCGTGCCATGCCGATGGCGTCCTGGTCGCCCGCACCCGTCACGATGTTCTGCTTCTCCGCCACTTTCTGCACAGCCAGCAGCTGGTCGCGCAGGCGCGCCGCCAGCTCGAAGTGATACGCCTCCGCCGCCTTTTCCATGCGGTAGCGCAGTTCTTTCTCCACGTCCTCCGTGCGCCCCTCCAGAAAGAGCAGCACCGCGCGGATCATCGCGTCGTATTCCGCCTTATCCACCTTGCCCACGCAGGGCGCGAGGCAGCGACGGATATGGTACTCGAGACAGGGACGCTCCTGCAGGCGCTTGCACGTGCGCAGCGGGAACAGCCGCCGCAGCAGCTTCAGGCTCTGGTGCACGGCCGTGACGTTCGTGTAGGGGCCGAAGTAGCGTGCGCCATCCTTCAGCACGCGGTGCGTGAGGAAAACGCGCGGGAAATCCTCCTGCACCGTGACCTTGACGTAGGGATAGCTCTTGTCGTCCTTGAGCGCGATATTGTAGTGCGGTCGGTGCTTCTTGATGAGGTTGCACTCAAGAATCAGCGCCTCAACCTCCGAGTGCGTCATGATGATCTCGAAGTCCGCGATATGCGAGACCATAGCCCGCACCTTGGCCGTATGCTGCTTGTTGTGCTGGAAATATTGCCGCACGCGGTTCTTCAGCACGATAGCCTTGCCCACGTAGATGATCTTACCCTGCGCGTTCTTCATGATGTAGACGCCGGGCGAGTCCGGCAGCAGCTTCAGCTTCTCCGCAACCATATCCGTCATTAGGCGCACCTCCTTTACTTTGTCCCATTATAGCATGAATACAGCCATTTTGCAGGGAGGGGATGAGTTGACTTTCCCTGTAAAAGATGGTACTCTAGCTACAGGTATTTAGCAGCAGGTAATAAAATCTGCTCTCAGCGTGAAAATAAGAATGAACATACCTTTTTAGGAGGAATAACACGATGTTTAAACGTGTGCTGATTGCCAACCGCGGCGAAATCGCCGTGCGTGTCATCCGTGCCTGCCAGGAACTGGGCATTGAGACCGTCGCCATCTACTCCGATGCCGACGCCGATGCCCTGCACGTACAGCTGGCCGACATGTCCGTGCGCGTCGGCGCCGAAGATGCGACAGACAGCTACCTGAACAAAGAGAACGTACTCAACGCAGCCATCGCTGCCGAGGCCGACGCCATCCATCCGGGCTACGGCTTCCTCTCCGAGGATGCGGACTTCGCCCAGAGCGTGACCGAGGCTGGCATCACCTGGATCGGCCCGAACCCCGAGACCATCCGCCTCGTCGGCGACAAGGATGCTGCCCGCGCCTCCATGGTACCATCCGGCATCCCGATGTCCCCGGGCAGCACGCCGCTCACGGACAACGAGGACGCCATCGCCAAGGCCAAAGAGGTCACCTACCCGGTCATCCTGAAGCCGGTCGCAGGCGGCGGCGGCAAGGGCATGTTCGTGGCCCACGATGAGACAGAGCTGAAAAAGGCCCTCGAAATCATCGACGTCAAGCAGGTGCGCTACTACTTCGAGCACTACATCGAGCGCTCCCGCCATATCGAGGTGCAGATTGTCGCGGACAACTACGGCGAAGTGCTGCATCTCGGCGAGCGCGAGTGCTCCATCCAGCGCCGCAACCAGAAACTCTTAGAGGAGTCCCCTTCCGTCGCCCTCACGCCGGAGATGCGCGAGTACGTCGGTCAGCTGGGCATCAAGGCCGCCAAGAGTGTCCACTACTCCAACATCGGTACTGTCGAATTCCTGCTCGACCTCTCGAACAACCAGTTCTACTTCATGGAGATCAACCCGCGCATCCAGGTGGAGCACGGCGTGACCGAGGAGGTCACGGGCATCGATCTCGTGCGCACGCAGATTCGCATCGCCGCGGGCGAGCCGCTGGACTTCACGCAAAAGGACGTGCACTTCACGGGCCATGCCATCGAATGCCGCATCAATGCCGAGGATCCGGACAATAACTTCATGCCCTCCCCCGGCGACATCTCCTTCCTGCATGAGCCGAGCGGCCCGCGCGTACGTTTCGACAGCGGCGTGACGGCCGGCCTCGCGATCCAGCCCTACTACGACTCCATGATCGCGAAGCTCATCGTGCACGGCCGCAACCGCGGCGACGCGATCAAGATCATGAACCGCGCGCTGAGCGAGTTCCGCATTGAAGGCGTCAAGACGACGATCTCGCTGCACCAGCACATCCTGAACGACCCGATGTTCTGCACGGGCAACATCGACACCCAGTTCATCAAAAAACGCCTGCCGACTTACGAGGCATAAGCACATATAGCAAAAAGGAAGCAGCTTCACCGCGAGGCTGCTTCCTTTTCGTATGCTTCATATTCCTTTTTCCACACGCTTTGCGTGCCACTGGGCGGCCTTTTCCACGACGAGGCGGATGACCCAGGAGGGCGGGCGTGAGGTCTTCGTGGCGTACCACTGGTCCACGGTGCGGGCGGGGGCGCCGAGGAGGCGCTCCATTTCGCGCGGCCCAAGGCCCCAGAGCTTTCGCATGAGCTTCATGGGCTCGTCGGCACAGGCGATGCGGTCGAGCTCCGCCGCCCGCTGCAACTCCTGGATATCGACATCGAAACTCGTCTTTTTCTGGAACCAGTTGGGAATATCCTCCCGCGTCACCTTCGGCATAGCCATGCTCCTTCCTTTTATCACCTGTCCCTGCTGCTTTTCATTATACAGCGATACCACCTGTCACGCTATACGGGCATGAAAAAAGACGCCCTGCGGCGCCCCTATTATGTTTGATCCGGTTTTCAGGCCGTGGCCTGCTCCTCTGCAGCGGCATCGAGCTCGCGCAGCACGCCGACGAAATAGTTCGTGAAACGCACCTCAATATCGTACTGGCTGCGGGCGAGCACGCGCATGTCGGCGGAGGTCAGTGCCGTCTCCACGCCGTCCGTCGTGTAGGCGCGAAAGGAAGGATGCTGCTCCGTGCCCGTGAAGATGATCACGCGGTCCAGGCCAACGCCGAGGCCGCGGCTGCAGATGCGCTGGATGGCGGCCGTGCCCGGCAGGAATCCCTGCGTGCCATCGAGGACCAAAATTTCCTGCTGCTCCATGTGGTAAATCTTCGCGCTGAACATGCCGGTCACCATCTTTCTGCCCGCCGGGGCTATCCACTGCGTTGTCGTGCTTCCTGCACGTCCCGCTCTTCTCTCAACTCGTTGTGCTTATTATAGCAGGGACGTACAGGGCAGAAAATAACATAATCTGCTTAACATATTGCAAAAAATGCTGTATGATGGTGGTAGCAACAAACAAAGGACGAATGGACGGATACACCGCCTTGGAAAGGAGGAAAGTACATGGATGAACAGCAACGGCGGCGCGCGGCCACGGACCGCGCCTACAACGTCTATATGGGAAACTACGAACAGTCGCTAAAGCGCGGCTACCTGCACGGCGGTTACCGCGTCTTCCGCCTGCAGGACGATGCCCCTCTGCCCGTGAGCTTCCACTACCATGACTTCCACAAGATCATCTTTTTCCTCAATGGCAACGTGGACTACATCATCGAGGGCCGCACCTGGCACCTGCAGCCCCACGACCTCATCTTCGTGCCCGCTGGCGCCATCCACCGTCCCGTCTTCCACTACGACGGCAGCGGCTACGGGCGCATCGTGATCTACGTCGCCCCCGCCTTCCTCGCGCACTGGTCGGCCGAGGACAAGCGGGGCGCCGACCTCGCCGCCTGCTTCACCCGGGGGGCCAGCGTGCGTCATCAGGCCGCCGAGCGCAGTCACGACCTGCTCTTTCACATCGACAAGCTCGCCCGCACCGCACAGGAGGATGGCTTCGCCAACGACCTCTACACGCAGATTCTCTTCGTCGAGTTCCTCATCCTCATCAACCGCTCGCTGCAGGGCCACGAGCTGGCCGACCTCGCCGCGAAGCACAGCGACGCGAAAATCCAGCAGGTGCTCGAGTACATCGCGGCCCACCTCGGCGAGGACCTCAGCGTGACCAGCATCGCGAGGGCCAGCTACCTCAGCACCTCCTACCTCATGCATAAGTTCAAGGCCGAAACGGGCTACAGCCTGCACCAGTACGTGCAGGACAAGCGCCTGCTGCGCGCCGCCGACCTGCTCGGCCAAAGCGAGCAGCCCATCACGGCCATCAGCGCGCTCTGCGGTTTCCGCGACTACTCCACCTTCAGCCGCGCCTTCCGCCGCCGCTACCACTGCACACCGCAGGCCTACCGCGAACATCGCACCTGAGCATTTCCCGCAACGCAAAAAGCACGTCACCAGCGAAACGATTCGCCAGTGACGTGCCTTTTTATCCTGTTTTGCGGGACACTTACATCAGCATCTTCAGTGCAGCGCCGCGGCTGTGGTTGTTGATGCCGCCCAGTGCGCCCATCGTCTGCTGGTTGAAGTTCTGCAACCCCTGCTTGATAGCCCAGAGCGCCGTCTGGCCGAGCGTATCCGACGTAGCTTTCTTTGTGGCTTCCGCCGCGATGTCCGTATCGCCGTCCGTGCTCGCCGAGGCCAGGAGGTTCTCCTGCTGCGTCGTGAGGTTCGCCGACTGATAGTTGAGGCCCTGCTGGGCTGCGCCGAGCGTCGTGGCCTGATCGAGTGCCTTGTTCAGCGCGCTGTCCACCTTGTCCAGCGCATCGCCGAGGGAGCTCGTGTCCGTCAGGTTGATCGTGCTCTTGCCGCTATTGTCCGTGAGACCGAGGCCCTGGGACGTGAGGTCGCCGAGCTGGATATTCGTGTAGCCGTCGACACTCTGCACCGTCGTGGTCTTGCTGCCGTCGAGCAGACGCATGCCATTGTAGGTCGCCGAGGCGACATTGTCATCGAGGCCCGCGATGGTCTGGTCGACACTCTTCTGCAGGGCCGAGAGGTCACTGCCCGCATTCGTGCCGTTGGCGGCCTCCAGGATGTTGGAGCGCAGGCTCGAGAGCATATCCACCGTATTGCCGGCCGCCGCAGCCGCCGTGGAGAGCATGGCGTTGCTGTTCTGCGCATTGGCATTGGCCTGCTGCACCGCCCCGATGCGGGAATAGGTGCGCTGGAGAATCGCATAGCTGGCGGGGCCGTAGGCCGCACCCGGGTATTTCGAGCCGGAAGCTATTTTTCGGATACTGTCGCTGGACGCCGTACTGTTATTGCGATACGTATGCAGGGACTGATTGACGCTGTTAAGCATGATACTCATATCTCATCATCCTTTCTGAAGGATAGTCTGCCATTCTTTCTATCTCTATTCTAGTCATTCCAACTGGAAAAAGAAAGGAGGTTTCGTTTAAAAAATGCGGAAAAGCCACCGCCTTCCCGCATAAAAACAAGGGAAAATCCTCCCTGAAAATCTGACCCGCAGCGGGGCTATCATCCCTTTGCCGGCAACTGACCGCCGCTAAGCAGCGCACGCATTGCGTTGAGCACGGCGATGACCATGACACCGACATCAGCAAAGATGGCGGCCCACATGTTCGCAAGGCCTACGGCGCTCAACACCAGTACCAGCACTTTGATACCGATGGAGCCCCAGATGTTCTGATTCACGATGCGCATGGTCTTGCGCGCGATGCGCCGGGCCACAGGCAGTTTCGCGGGGTCATCGTCCATGAGCACGACGTCCGCCGCCTCAATGGCCGCATCGGAGCCCATAGCGCCCATGGCCACGCCGACGTCGGCACGCGCGAGCACGGGGGCGTCGTTGATGCCATCGCCCACGAAAGCGAGCTTGTGCCTGCCGCCCGCTTCCTGCTCTGCCAGTATTTCTTCGACCTTGGCCACCTTATCGGCGGGCAGCAGCTCGCTGCAGACCGTATCGATGCCCAGCTGTGCGGCCACATCCTCCGCCGCCTCGCGGCTGTCGCCCGTGAGCATGACCGTGCGGCGCGCCCCGCCCCGGTGCAGGGCCGCGATAGCCTCCGCCGCATGCTCCTTGACCACGTCCGCGATCACGATATGGCCGATATAGCTGCCATCCATGGCCACGTGCACGATGGTGCCCTTCTTCTCGCAGGGATGCCACTGCGCGCCCATGGCCTCCATGAGCTTCGCATTGCCCACGGCCACGCGATGGCCGTTGACGAGAGCCGTAACGCCCTGACCGGCGATTTCCTGCACTTCGCTGACCTCGCAGCCGTCGTTCTCATGGGCGAAGGCCTGCTTGAGCGAGAGCGCAATCGGGTGCCTGGAGAAACGCTCGACATGGGCGGCGAGATGCAGCAGTTCCCTTTCCTCAATCATCTCCGGATGCAGATCCGTGACCTGAAACACACCCTTGGTCAGCGTGCCCGTCTTATCGAAGACGAAGGTATCCGTATGGGCCAGCATTTCGAGATAGTTCGCACCCTTGATGAGCACGCCCTGACGGCTCGCACCGCCGAGCCCTGCGAAGAACGAGAGCGGGATGCTGATGACGAGGGCACAGGGGCAGCTGATCACTAGGAAGGTCAGCGCACGGTAGATCCATGTGCCCCACTCAGCGGGCGCGCCCAGAATCCCCATGCGCACGAGCGGTGGCAGAATAGCCAGCGCGATGGCCGCGTAGACGACCACCGGCGTATAGATACGGGCAAAACGGGTGATGAAGTTCTCCGCCTGCGCCTTGCGCGAGCCGGCCGCCTCTACGAGCTGCAGGATTTTCGAGGCCGTGGACTCGCCGAAGGCCTTCGACGTGCGGATGCGCAGCAAGCCGCTCGTATTGATGCAGCCGCTCAGCGCCTCATCCCCTGCATGCACCGTGCGCGGCACGCTCTCGCCCGTAAGCGCCACGGTATCGAGCTGCGACATGCCCTCCGTGATGACGCCATCAATAGGCACCTTCTCGCCCGGTTGCACGACGATGGTCGTACCGACCGCCACTTCAGCGGGCGCGACCTGCACGAGCCTGCCCTCCCGCTCGATATTGGCGTAGTCAGGGCGGATATCCATGAGGCTTGTGATGTCGCGACGGCTCTTGCCCACAGCATAGGACTCGAACAGCTCCCCCACCTGATAGAAGAGCATGACCGCGATGGCCTCATTGTAGTCGCCGTCCTCATAGATGGCCAGCACCAGCGCGCCGAGGGTTGCCACGGCCATGAGCAGGTTTTCATCAAAGGGTTCCCGCTTCATGAGCCCTTCCGCCGCCTCCCGCAGCACGCCATAGCCCACGAGCAGATACGGTACGAGATAGGCCAGGAGGCGCGGCACACCATGCAGCGGCAACTGGCCGATGACGAGCAGCAGCACGGCTGCCAGCAGGATACGGATAAATTTTTCCTTCTGTTCCCGATTCATGCGATAATCTCCTCTTAAATGTATGATTATCTGTTCATATGTTAGCTATAGTATAACACAGCTCCTGTCCCATGACAAGCTTTTTCCATGCCGATCCGGCCAAAACCATCTTTTTTTATCTTTGATAATCACCGTCATCTCTTGAATAAATGTTCATTTCCATCTATAATAAAGAAAACCACACAAAAAGTGTAACACACCAAATGTCCATGTGAATTTACGTGCAAGAACGCAGTGCAATACAGATAAGAAAAGGAGTGGTACACGATGCTAGGCGTAGAACGACGGCAGCAGATCATGCAGAAGCTCACCCGGGAACGCAAGGTATACGTCTCGGAGCTGGCAAAGCTCTTCCAGGTCACGGAGGAGACGATTCGCCGCGATCTCGAGAAGCTGGAGGCGCAGGACCTGCTGCGGCGCAGCTATGGCGGTGCCATCATCGCGGAGCACACAAACGAGGAAGTCCCCTACATCCGCCGCACGAACATCAACAACGAGAGCAAAAATATCATCGCCAGCAAGGCGCAGAGCCTCATCCACGACGGCGACACCATCATGGTCGACTCCAGCACGACCTGCGAGCTGCTGCTGCAGCGCCTGAAGGACCAGCACCGCCGCCTCACGGTCATCACGAACTCCGTGCAGCTCATGGCCGCCTACGCGGGCAGCAGCAGCTCCTTCACCATGATCTGCACAGGCGGCACCATCCGCCCGAACTCCTATGCGCTCACGGGAGCCATGACCACCGACTGCCTGCACCGCTACTACGTCGATTACGCCCTCATCAGCTGCAAGGGGCTCGACCTCGAGAAAGGCCTCATGGAGTCCAATGACAGCGAGAGCCGCATCAAGCAGCTCATGATGCAGCAGGCCAAGCAGTCCATCCTGCTCGCCGACCACACGAAGTTCGGCCGCACGGCCTTCGTGCGCTGTGGCGCCATCAGCGACCTCTCCTGCATCGTCACCGACCTCATGCCGAGCCAGGACTGGCAGACCTACCTCGACGAGCACAACATCAAGCTCATTGTCTGAGCGCCATCCGCCTCCTGCCTGACCAGCAAAGACACCACGAACAAAGACGCAGCCCCTGAGCAGCAATTCGCCGCTCAGGGACTGCGTCTTTTTATGCAAGGTAAAAGGGAGTCAAAGGAAAAGACTTTGGTTTTATTTTTTCTGCACCATCAGGATCGTGTCGTAGAGGAGAGATGCACCCTGATTGTGGATGGTGAGCTTGTTCTCGCCCGCCTTGAGCTGTGCGGCCGAAAGCGGTACTTTCACGAGGTGATAGGTGCCGCTGCTCGTGCCGCAGCGATAGACAGTCTGGTCATTCTCGAACTGGATGTCCTGTAACTTCTGCCCGTTGAGCAGGAGCTCGGCGTGAGCATTCTTGAATTTCTTGCCCATGCCTGTGGAATAGCCCGCAAGGGCCAGCTGCAGCTCGCCGCCTTTGGCCTGCTGCGCCGCCGTCAGCTGGAAGTCGATATTCCAGTCGCCCGGCTTCGTCTGGGCATAGTACCAGTCCCTGTCCGCCCTGCTCTGGCCGACGGTATAGGTGAGATTCTCCGGCACCTTCGTCATCCAGATGTAGTTGCGCTCGGCACCGCCATAGACGAACTCGTTCGCCCGGTGGTCGGCCGTGCCAATCTGCCAGAGCACCTGCTGCGTCGGCACCTGCCACTGGAGCGTCCTGAGGTCTGCACCCTTGTCGCCCACCATGAAAGGCTGGCTCACAAAGGTATCGGTCACGCTGCCGCCCTGCATATAGGCCTGCAGCGTATACTCGCCCGGACGCACGGCGGGCACGGTGAAGTGCCCTTGCGCATCGGTCTCAGCCGAGAACACGTAACCACTGCGGTCATGGATGATGTCATAGCCCGGCGCCGCGAGGATGACCTGGGCTTTGGACGCTGGTTTTTGTCCCAGCTGCAACGTGCCCGTCACCGCACCGCGCTGCGTCGGATACATGGTATCCCTGACCCACTGGCAGGGCCACTCGGCTTTCTTGACCTGAGCCACCTTTTGTGCATCGGCCAGCACCTGCTGCTCGCTGCCCTTATTGATGTAGACATACCATGGGCCATAGAACTTCTGCCAGTCCGCAGGGGCCTGATAGTCGCCCGTACCATAGTGAGCACTGGAAAGATAGTTACAGATGATTGTATCGTAATGTACGGTCAGATCCTGCTTCAGCGGACCGCCCGGATGATACTCATTGCTCAGCGGCACGACCCAGAAGCCATAGCCGTGGCCATAGGCCCCCCAGACACCGGCTTTGTCCAAATAATTGGAGTAATCGTACTTCTCGTAAATCGGGCTGTTCGTGTACTTGTAGCCCTCCTGCCCCATATCGTAGGTCTCATCCTGCAACTTCTTGCCTTTGCGCATGACCGACTGCAGGGGCAACAGGCCGGAACGGCTGCCGCTGAAACCATGGTCGAAAATAGAGCGGTCCATGCGATAGACCGTGCGCAGCTCGCTAAGGCGCAGCGGCTTTCCCGTATTGTTGCGTGCCACCACATAGCAGTACATGCCGTTTTCGCCGCGCTTGATGCGATAATGATACTCCAGCGCCAACACGCCCTGCTTATCGATGTAGGCCAGATGCACCGTGTCCTTCGTATTCTCCAGTATCTTCATCTCCGTGGGCAACATGGGATAGCCCTTACCCGCCGCATGATAGTCGAGATAGAACGTCAGCCGGTCGATGGCCCGGTCGCGCGTCAGATTCTTGCCATCCTCGTACAGCGAGCTGACACTGCCGTTTTCCAGTAGGTTCACGGTGAACCGGCCGTTGTCGATTGAGGCTTCGCCGCCATCCATATGCAACATGCTCTTCGCTAGCGCCGGGCTGCTGCCCGCCAGCAACAGGGAGCCGGCCAGCAGCGTGGTCAGCACCGCAGTACCATAGCGTTGCTTCATCTTCGATGCACCTCACTTTACCGCCGAGAAGACGACCGTATCGTACATGATCAGGCCTTCATGGTCATCGAAGGTCACGACATTGTCCCCTGCCTTCAGATCCGCAGCCGGGATATCGAAATCCTCCTGATGATACGTGCCGCTCGTCGTACCCGAACGATAGACGGTCTGGTCATTGGCATAGTCGCAATGCTTCAGCGCCTTGCCGTTCAGCTTGATGTCGAAGGAGCCATGTCCCTGGTCGGAATAGCCGGCCAAGGCCACCGTCAGATGATAGGTATTTGCCTTCACCTTGGGCTGCTGGAAATGAATATTGTACTTCGTGCGGCCGGCCTGCGCATAGTACCAGTCCTGACTTTCCACAGACTTGCCAATGGTATAGTTGACGTCCGTCTCCGGCAGGAGCTTCCACCACTTGTAGTTGCGCAGCTCTCCGCCATACTTGAACTCTGAAGCCTTGCGGTCGGCCGTGCCCAGCTGCCAGATGGTCTGGCGCTGCGGCACCTGCCAGGCGACCGTGCCGAGATCCGTCGTCTTGCCAGCCTCAACCTTGACAGCTCCCTTCTTGCACTCCGTCGTCACGTCGCCGCTATAACCGCCCTGCATATAGGCTGTGAGCTCATAGGTACCGGGACGGACCTTGTCGAGCGTAAAATTGCCTTGGCCGTCCGTATCCGTATAGAAGATATAGCTGCCGCGCTCATGCACGATGTCTGCTCCCGGACGGGCGAGGATGACCTGTGCCCGGTCCACGATACCGCCATTGCTGAGCTTCAGCGTGCCCTTGACCGTGCCACGTACCTGCGGGTAGAGGCTCTCGGGCTCATTCACCCACGCATAGGGAGACTTGCCCTGCTCGGCCGCCGCACGACGCCGGGCGTCGAAGATCACGGCTTCATCAGATGGGCCATCGTTGATATAAAGATACCATGGGCCGTACATCTTCTGCCAATCCTTCGGGATGGGGAACACACTGGTGCCGAAATGGGCACTGGTCAGGTAGTTCAGGATGATACCGTCGTAGTGCACGAGCAGTTCCTGCTTCATCGGGCCGCCGGAATAGCTCTCATTGCTGACGGGGATAAACCAGAACCCCTTGCCGTTGCCATAGGTGCCCCAGAGCGGGTTATCCTTCAGGTAGCCGCAGTAGTCGTATTTGGAATAGACTGTGCCATTCGTATACTTATAACCATCGTCCATATCATAGGTCTCATCTTGCAGGCGCTTGAACGCCTTCATATGATCCGATGATGGCATCATTCCCTGCCGCTCGCTGTTATAGGCGTAGGGCAGCTTATCCATATCGATGCGATAGACCGTGCGCAACTCGCCGACCTTGTATGTTTTGCCCGTATTGTTACGCGCCACGACATAGGAGTAAAGACCGCTATCCCCCTTTGTCATGCGATAATGATACTCGATAGCCAGCGGGCTCTTCGTGTCGATGTAGGCAATATGCGCTTCATTCTCGTCATTCTTGTAGACCTTCACCTCGTCGGAAAGAAAAGGCAAATCCTTCTGTCCCGCCGGATGGTAGTCGCAGTAGAACGAGAGCTTGCGCTTGATGACGTTCTCCACGAGGTTTGGTCCGTGATTCTTCGAGACATATGTGGCGGTGCCATTCTTGATGAGGTGAATTTCGATTACGCCGTTATCGAGCGTAACGTTCTGCCCGTCTACCTTGGCAATATTCGCTGCCTCAGCTGGCGTCAGGCCAAAAGCCAGGGCGGCGGCAAAGGCCAACAGCGTGGCCTTCGCCAAATTCTTCTGTGTCTTCATTATGCTGCCACCCTTCTGCTCTTATTTGAAGAATACATCCCACTCCGCGCGGAACTGGGAACTGTACCGATTGTACTTATTGCCATAGTGGTTGATGGGGCGATAGTACTGGTAACGGAAGACCATGCAGGAATTGCGCAGCGGCACGTATTTGTAGATAAGCGCAAAACCTTTGGCACCATTATCATTTTTATTATATTTAATGCCGCCTTGCGTGCCCGTACGATACGTTGGCCCTGCACCAGAAATACCATAGTTCTTGATGTCCAAATCCGAGTTGATGGTCGATTTCGCTTCATGCCATGCGTATTGCAACATCCAACTCCAGCTCTTGGGCTGCTGAATGCTGTCGTTATGATATTTCAGGCCATAGTAGTAGAGCATACGGTCGGAATCTGCATTGCTGCGTGCCACATCGAAATAGCTCTTGAATTCCTTATTATGCTGATGCTGGCCGGCAAGCTCGAAAATCTGCGTTCCATGGTAATCCTTACGATCCGTGTAGAGCCAGTACGCACCGCCGTACAATTTAGTCTTACGATCCAACGGATACGACAGATTCAGGATTGCCGTGTTGATGGAAGCCGGGCTATAGAGCCACGATACGCTGGAATCGCCATTGACGATCTTATCCGTCTCTGGCTCGTATTTGCTGGAGAATTTACCCCAGGCAATCTCAGTATTCAGGCGATTCTTGTGGCCCGTCTTAAAGTTGTACCGCGCGCCCTGGAAATAAGCCTTCGTAACATAGCCGAGAACTGGCTTGTACTTGTAACGGCCGAGATAGAACTTGCCCTGCGTGCTGCCCAGTTTCATCGGACCGTCAAAGCTGAATTCCTTGATCGAACCTTCGCCATCCTTCATCAGGCTGTTGCCGCTGAAGTTGCGCATCATTTCAAGCATGAAACGCGCATTCCACTTCGGTGCAAACTCATAGCGGCCACGCAGCTCGACATCCATGAAGTTAAGGTCCTTCTTAGGGTATAGAAACTAGTTTCTATACCCTGCCCTTACGGCAGGAAGAAGACCTGCTGCATCTTCGGCTGGGCGCCGGTCTCGGGGTCCATTTCCATGACCATGACGTCCTTCATGTACTCGTTCCACTTGTCGACGACCGGGCTCTCGGCCTGGTATTTCTCGGCGTAGGCCACACCTTTCTCACACTCGAAGTAGCCGAAGAGCTCATTGCCCACATTCCAAATCGTGTAGTTCGCGATGCCAGCTTCCTTGAGCACCTGCTTCATTTCGGGCCAGATATGAGCATGACGATACTTGTATTCTTCCAACTTACCATCCTTGACGACGGCCTTCCAGGCAAAACGTTCCATGGTGATGCGCTTCCTTCTCCAGTCACTCAGTCCAACAGTTCCGTATTCAAATCGATGTGAAAATCCTTCGCGAGCTGGATGAAGCCTTCGCGCGGTATCGTCTGCTTCTTGCCGCCCATCGAGAGCACCTTGACGCAGATTTCGGCGGCCTTCTCCACCGTGTCCATGAGGCCGAAGGCTTCGTCGAAGTCATCGCCGCAGACGAACAGGCCATGATGCGCCCAGACGATGACGCGGTATTTCTCCATGAGCTTGACGGAGGCGTCGGCGATCTCCTTGCCGCCCGGCACCATCCAGGGCACGACACCGATGCCCTCGGGGAAAATGACGGGGTCTTCCGTGGCCATCTCCCAGAGCTCGCGCGTGAACTCCTTGTCTTTCAGCGGCAGCACAAAGGTCAGCGCGATGAGGTTCGTCGGATGGGCATGGTAGATGATGCGATTCCTGCCGTCGGTCATCTTTTTCTTCAGCTCGTGCGCCGCGAGATGCGTCGGCAGCTCGGACGTCGGGCGGCCGCCGTTCACGAGGCCCCAGACGATGCCGTAGTTCTCGCCCTTCTCGTCGATCTGGATGACCGTCGTGTTCTCCTCCGGCGCCAGCGCGACGTTGCGCATGTACTTGCCGCTGCCCGTGACGAGGAAATACTCGCCCGCGAGGCCCGGCACCGTGTTGCCGATGGGCTGCCACTCCTGGACCTCGTGCAGGGAGTATTTCACCTGCTCGATCTCCTCCTGCGGAATGCGGTAGGACAGGTTGCCGCCGTTGCGCTCATGCCAGCCCTTGGCGAAAGCATCCGCCGTAAGGCGCTTGAAACTTTCCATGAATTTTGCGTTCCTGATATCCATGATCCTTACCTCTTTATCTCAGCGCCGCGCGCCTCAGTTTCTCTTAAAAAGCACGTCCTGCTCATACTGCTTAACGTCCTGGAACCACTCGCGGTCCTGCGGTGCATTCTCGCGGCGGCAGAACTCCGCCCAGACCTCGCCGAAGGGCAGCGTCTTCTGCTCCTCGAGGCCAACGAGCACATCCGTGAACTGGAACGCATCCTGTTTCTCCTTCAGGGCCTTGTTCGGCGTCAGCAGCGCATAGAGCAGGGCTTTCTGCATGTTGCGCATGCCGACGACCCAGGCCGCGATGCGGTTGATGGAGGCATCGAAGAAGTCGAGCGCAATGAATGTGCGGTCAAGGCCGTTGCAGCGTACGAGCTCCTCGGCGATTTCCTTGAGCTCGTCCGACAGCTTGATCACATGGTCGCTGTCCCAGCGCACCGGGCGGGAGACATGCAACGCCAGGTTGTCGTTAAAGAGCAGCATGGAGGAAATCTTGTCGGAGACGACCTCCGTCGGATGATAGTGGCCCGTGTCGAGCAGGCACATGAGGCCGTTCTTGGACGCGTAGTTCATATAGAACTCGTGGGACCCCACCGTATAGGACTCGACGCCGATGCCGAATACCTTGCCCTCGATGGCATCCTTCACATGCTCCGGGTTGTATTTCACGGCGAAAATCTGGTCCAGCGAATCCTTCAGGCGCATGCGGGGCCCGAGGCGGTCCGCCGGCACATCCTTCGTGCCGTCCGGAATCCAGACGTTGTCGAGGCAGGTGATGCCGAGCTGCTCGCCGAAGTAATCGGCAATCTTGCGGCTGGCCTTGCCATGCTCAATCCAGAAGTCACGCACGGCCTTGTCCGGATGGGAGAGCGTCATGTTATCGGACGCTTTCGGATGGGAGAAGAACGTCGGGTTGAAGTCGAGGCCGATACCCTCCTCCTTCGCGAAGTCGACCCAGGCCTGGAAATGTTTCGGCTCAATCTTGTCGCGGTCGACTTTCTCGTCCGTGATGCGATACGAAGCGTGCAGGTTCAGCTTATGCTTGCCCGGGATGAGGCTGTAGGCCTTCTTGATGTCGGCCATGAGCTCCTCCGGGTTGCGTGCACGGCCCGGATAGTTGCCCGTCGTGGCGATGCCGCCCGACAGCGAGTCGGAATCGAAGCCGAGGACATCATCTCCCTGCCAGCAATGCATGGAGATGCGCACCTTTTTCAGCGTCTCCAGTGCTTTGTCGACATCGACCCCCAGCGCTGCATACTGCTCTTTGGCATCCGTGAAGTTTGACATATTGATTCCCTCCATAAAATGAATGGTAACTTTGTTTAGTTATGGTGTTAACAGGCAGGCAGTTCAGTATTTGATCTCTTCAACCTGTTTGACATCAAAGGATTTGGCCACCGCGCGGCGCGCCTCGTTCAGGTCGGCGAAGACCTCGTCGCACAGCATCTGCGCCATGAGGTTGCCGATGGCCGTGGCCTCGACGGGGCCAGCGAAGACTTTCTTGGCTGTGGCCTTGGCGAGCAGGTTGTTGAGGAACTTATCCTGGCAGCCGCCGCCAACGACATGAATTGTGTCGTAGGTGCGGCCCGTGACCTCCTCGATCTCCGCCACCGTCTCGGCGTAGCATTTCGCGAGGCTGCGGTAGACGCAATAGAGCAGCTCGCCCTCGGTCTCCGGCACTTCCTGGTTCGTGCGCGCGCAGTAATCTTTGAGCGCCTGGCGCATGCTGTCCGGTGCGAGAAAGCACGAATCATTGACGTTGACTGTCGAGGTGAAGTAGCGGGCAATGTAGGCCAGCTGGTAGAGCTCCTCGAAGGTGTACTTATGGCGGAACTCGCGGCGCAGATTCTGCATCATCCAAAGGCCCATGATGTTCTTCAGGTAGCGGTAACGGTGATGATAGCCGCCCTCGTTGGTGAAGTTATGTTTGCGGCTCTCTTCGGTGCAGTCTGGAATCAACCGCTCGATGCCCATGAGCGACCAGGTACCAGAGCTCAGGTAGATGCTGTCGTCCGACGTCGTCGGCACGGCCATGACCGCCGAGCCCGTATCGTGAGTGGCGGGCAGCACCACCGTCGTCTGGAAGCCCACGCGCGCCGCGATGGCCTCCGTCAGCGGGCCGACCACCGTCTTCGGCATATTGAGCGCGCCGAAGATTTCCGTGGGGATGCCCAGCTTTTTCATCAGCTCGTAGTCCCAGTCCTGTGTCTCTGCATTGACCAGCTGCGCCGTCGTCGCATTGGTATACTCATTCTTCTGCTCGCCCGTGAGCAGGTAGTTCAGGTACTCCGGCACCATGAGGAAGCGGCTCGCCCGCTCCAGCACCTCTGGCGTCTCTTTTTTGATGGCCATGAGCTGGTAGATGGAGTTGAAGAGCTGTTTCTGGATACCGTTGCGGTGGTAGAGCTCCGCCTCAGGGATGACCTTGTAGACCTCCTCGTCCATGCCCTGCGTGCGGCTGTCGCGGTAGGCCACCGTGTTGCCGAGCACGCTGCCGCCCGCATCGAGCAGCACGAAGTCGACGCCCCAGGTGTCGATGCCCATGCTATACGGGATGCGATCCAGACGCTTGCACTCCTTCATGCCCGCCACAACCTCGTGGAAGAGATGATCCATGTCCCAGCAGAGGTGGCCGTTCCGCTTCACGAGCTTGTTCTCGAAACGGTAAATTTCCTCCAGGCGGATCTTACCGTTCTCGAGCCAGCCCAGGATGTGGCGGCCGCTCGAAGCGCCGATGTCGATGGCTAAGTAGTATTTTTTCTCTGACATGCCTGTCACCTTTTCTGTCTCTTTTTTCGGTCGTAATTGTGTGTTTTTCTTTGAATATGTTTTATCTTGTAGTCTTATCATACAATATCAGACATAAATTTACAAGTATTTTCTGTTATTTTCTTTGTTTTGTTGGGGGGCAAAAGCAGATCATCCTATATTTCTTCAAATAGACCTGCAAACGGGCAAAAAAATACACCTCTCGGCTAACGGAGGTGTATCATCGTATATCCTTATGCTATTGGCTTCAATCCGCAGCCGTCACGGGGCGCAGCTGCCAGCTGCCCTTGCCGTCGAGATGCAGTTCCTGCGTGTGCTGGGCGAAGAGCGTGGAGCGGTGGCCGACGCTCACGATGCTCATGTCCGGCAGCTCGCGGCGCAAGAGCTCGTACATCGCCTGCTCGCGCGGCTCATCGAGGGCCGAGGTGGCCTCATCGAGGAAGAGCCACTGCGGGCGCACGAGCAGCACGCGGGCGAAGGCCAGGCGCTGCTGCTCGCCGAGGGAGAGGATCCGGCTCCAATCATCCACGCGGTCGAGCGCCTGCGCAAGCTGTGGCAGGCCCACGGCCTCCAGCGCGGCCACGAGCGCCTCATCCGTGCTGCCCGCCGCCTGCGGATAGTTCAGCACGCCGCGCAGGCTGCCGAGCGGCAGGTAGGGCCGCTGGGGCAGGAAAAGCACGCGGCTCCCCTGCGGCAGCGTGACGCGCCCCTTGCCGAAGGGCCAGATACCCGCGAGCGTGCGCAGGAGCGTGCTCTTGCCACAGCCCGAAGCGCCCGTCACGAGCACGCGGCTGCCTGCGGGCAGCGCCACGGAGAGATCCGTGAGCAGCGTGCGGCCATCGGGCAGGGCCACGGAGAGATCCGTGAGCGCGAGCTCCGCCGTGGCCTCTTCCTCATGCTGCACGCCGTTCTCGACCTCGCCCACCTGCTTCATATGCTCCGTGAAGCCCGCGAGTCGATGGATGACAGCGGCCAGCTGTGCGATGGTATCGTAGGAATCGACGAAATAGGAGAGTGCGTCCTGCACGCGACCAAAGGCCGAGACGGTCTGCATGAGGCCGCCCAGGGCCATGGCGCCGCTGAAGTAGTTTGGCGCGGCGAGCACCAGCGGCACGATGATGGCGAGCTGACCGTAGCCGTTGACGTAGAAGTTCAGGAGTTTCGTCCGGCGCATGAGCTGCCAGAAGTTCTGCACGACCTGGGCAAAGCGCTGCTGGAAGCCACGCCGCTCCGGCACCTCGCCGCGATAGAAGGCGATGCTCTCGCTGTTCTCCCGCACGCGCATCATGTTGAAACGGAAATCGGCCTCGTAGCGCTGCTGGTCGAAGTCGAGACGGATGAGCTTGCGGCCCACGAGATGCGCGAGTACCGTGCCGATGATGGAGTATGCGAGCGAGAACCAGAACATGTAGCCGTAGATTACAAACTCATGGCTGCCGATAGGCACCGTGAAGGCCCCCGAGAGGTTCCAGAGCACGACGCTGAAGGCGCCGAGCGTCGTGAGTTGCTTCAGGAAGCCCACGAGCAGCTGCAGCGAGAGGTTCACGAACTGGTTGATATCCTCACTGATACGCTGATCCGGGTTATCCGTGTCACTGCCGAGCACCTGCAGGCGGTAGTAGGTCTGCCCCCGCAGCCAGCGGCCGAGGTACTGGTCCGTCATCCAGACGCGCCATTTGATCTGCAGCATCTGACGCAGGTAAATGGCGTAGACCGCAATGATGATATAGATGAAGGCCAGCGCCGTGAACTGGCCCACGAGCGGCCAGAAGCTCCCCTTATCGTAGTTCTGCAGTGCGTTGTAGAACACGTTGTACCAGCTGTTGATCTGCACGAGCAGATACACGGCCGCGAAGTTCAGCGCGATGACGACGGCCAGCAGGCCGCGGGCGCGCCATTTGTGCTCCGAGTTCCAGTAGCCCTTGAAGAGTGACCAAAAGGTATGAAAGAATTTTCTCGTCTGCAAAAATATCACCTGTTCGTATCTTGTACATCCTGTGCGTCAGCGTCATCCTGCGGGATCGTTAAGTTGTCCCGCAAAGCACCGACTTCATCCGCGATAAAGAGTCCCGCGGGCATCTCGCGGTTCATGATGGACTGCAGCGTGCGGCTCTGCTCCTCCTGCTCCTTGCTATGCAGATGGGCGGGGTCCGCCGCCGCCTTGGAGAGCGCGATCGTGCGGTACTGTGCCTCTGCATAGGCGTTCGTCTTGTCATAGATGCCCGTCACGAGGTCATAGTTCGCGTCGCTGAGCTCGCGCGGCGGCTTGTGCTGCGCGATGCGCTGCCTGAGCTCCCCGCTGTCCTTCTCCAGCTGCGTGAGCCGCACGTAGGCCGTCTGGATGCTGATGTTGTCCTCCTTGAAATTCTCCAATACGTCATGGTAGCGGCGCCAGTTATGGTCGAGCCGCTCGACGTCGCGCTGGTAGTCCGCGTACCAATCCGCAAAAAGCTGTTGCTGCGCGTTGATGCTGTCCCGCTCCTCCGCCGTCAGCGGCTGCGGCTCAGGTGCCGGCCGCGGTGCCCAATGCCACGAGGCCGCCCCCGCGAGCACCAGCACAGCCATAAAGCCCCAGAAGATCTTCTTGCGCGGCATATAGTGATGCAGCAGGATCAACAGGCCGGCAATAACCGCCAGCAAAAAGTAAACCCACATAAGCCTGCCCTCTCTTTATTCCAATATACCTTCCTATTGTAGCACGAAATGACAGCCGAGGGTACACCCGAAAAGGTGTTCGTTAGCATTACGTACCAATGCATACACGACGATATGACCGCAGGAGAAAATCAGCGGGGCAAAATCTCAAGGTTGAAAAATGCGGATCCGCTCCTGATATTCTGGATGGTTCGCACCGCTGTGGATACCCGCCTGCTGCAGATGCTGCCATACCGTGGCAGTACCCTTGTACCCCTGACTACGCAGGAGATTGGCCGCCCAGATGTCGGCGGCGCGCTCCTCGGCGAGGCCGATCTCGCCGCTGCAGGCCGCCTGCACATAGAGGCGTGCGGCCTCCTGCGTGTCCTGCCTGCGCGCGGCACGGCGCATGCGCTGCAGGAAATACTGCGAGTGGCGGCTGCGCCGCATGGCGAGCTCCGGATGCCCCAGCACTAGATGGCCGATCTCGTGTGCGAGCAGCGTAGCGCGCTCCGCAGGTGCCGTGATGAGCGCCGTCATGCCGCGCGTCATCACCACCGCCCCTGGCAGAGCGTAGGCATTCACCTGCTCCCGCAGCGCCAGGATCACCAGCGGCTGCGGCACTCCCGCCGCCTCGGCCAGCGCCGTCACCTGCGCCCGCAGCGCCGCCTCCGTCTCCTGCTCCGCAGGTGACAGCGCCACCGCCCCGAATTCCCGCCGCAACGCCAGCTCATACCCCGCTGGCTGCCCTGCGGCAAAAAGTCGATGCTGCAGCCCCACAGTCAAACATAAGCAACAAAGAAACGCCCTTGCCATCAGCCCCATGTATTTCATCATTATCACCCGTTTCAATATAGCACAAAAGGGATGCCGCGCCAACGTGCAGCATCCCTCTTGCTAAGGAAAATCCACAGGGAACAATCTATGAAATTAGAAGTGGAAATCGAAGCGACCGAGAGCGGACCAGCCGTCGTAGTCGCAGAACGTCTTCTCTGCGTTGACGTTGAACTCCGTCGTCGGGCTGATCCAGCCGCGATAGCCGAGGTTCAGGTAGAACACGTTCGCGTCGAAGTCGCTCGTCGGCATCGCGACGCCGTTCACATAGGTGTCGTAGCTGCCGGACAGGCCGCGGCTGTAGGCCAAGCCTGCATAGAGACCGCTCGTGTACTGGAAGTTCACACCGAGCTTCGTGGACCATGCATTCACCGCGTCGGAGGTAACCTTATTGGCAAACTCAGCATCACCTACGCTGATGTGATCATACTTGAAGCGGATGTACGGGTTCACCGTGAGCTGGTCAGAGGACTTCGTCTTCAGGCCATAGCCGAACATCACGCCGTGCGTGTTCGTGCTCCACTTCTTGCCACGATATTTATTGTCGAAGGTGCTGCCGCCGAGCTGATAGTCGAGGTACTGGCCATTGCCCAGCAGATGCGTGCCATAGACACCGCCATGGACAGCATCCTTGACATCGATCTGGCCGCTCACGCGCGCATTGAAGTCCGCATGACCCGTCGTGGAGCCGATGTATACGCCGAAGAAGTCCTCCGGGCTCGTCTGCATATCATAGCCGAGCGTGTAGGCCGTCAGTTTGACTTTGGACTTGCCATAGTCATTGCTGTCATCCACATCCATATCGGAATGCTTCACGGAGAACCACACCGACTCCTCGCCAGCCTTGTTGGCCACAGCGGAGGCCGGAGCGCCGTCGCGCAGATCGCTCGTACGATCCGTTACACTCTGCGTAGCGAGCTCGCTGAGAACCATGCCAGAGCGTGCACCCGTAAGGGAAGCAGCGGCGAGCGGTTTCGCTGCCTGAACGACGGCATTGCGCAGTTCCTGCTTAGCTTTGGCCGTGTCGAAGTCCTCGCCAGCTGCCTTTGCATCAGCTGCCCAAGCGGCAACCTTCGTATCGATCTCGCTGGCGGACGGCAGAGCATTAGCGAACGGATCGGCAGCGGCCTTCTCGATGGCAGCCAGCTCTTTTTTCTCCGCGTCTGCTGCCGGCGTCTTGACACCGTTGAGGCCGGACTCCGTTACCATCTTGCCATCGACCTTGGCCGTTACCTTGGCAGACGGATCGACGGACTTACGTACCGTAGCGAACTCCTCAGCCGTCAGGTCACCGCCATTTTTCGTGACCGTAACCGTATCACCGGAAGCGCCCTTGAGTACAACACCGCTGAGCTTCGAGACATCACTGACATCGACCGTATCGGCGCTGATGATCGGCGTAGCATCGTTGATGCCAACGATGCTGCTGTTACCTGTGAGCGTGAGTTTCTTCGCCTTGAAGTCGCCTGTCTTGACCGTGCCGCTGGTGACAGAAATCTCATCCACGCTCAGGCCCGTGACGCCGTTCGTAATCACCTTGTTCGGCGAGTTGACGACAATCTTCTTCACGTTCGTGGCCGTTTTCAGCGTAGCCCCATCGAAGCTGACGGAAGCCGCCTTGTCATCGGATGCCAATGCCGAAACCGTATCGCTATTGTTATCCACCAGCGACAGCGTCTTGCCAGCCGGAACGGCGATACTCTGGCCACTCAGTGCGCGGGCTGCATCCTCATTGAGCTGTACCGTATCCTTCGTCTCATAGGCCTGGGCGATGGCTGCGGCCAGGCCGTCAGCCGTCGTCTTGACACCGTTGACGACAAAGCCATCCTTCGCGTTGCCCGTAACAACAGCCACCGGCTCCGCTTTCTCCGTCACGCCATTGACCTTCAGCTCCGTGCCGGCAGCAGCTACGCTCTTCAGCGTCGTAACCTCATCTGGGGTGAAGTCCGAGCCATTTGCCTTTACGTACGTAACAGCCTGACCCTCGGTAGCTGGTGCCACCGTGAGGCCGAGCAGCTGATCCGCACTGGCCACCGTGACCTTATCCGCCTTGATGGCTGGCGTATCCTCATTCGTGCCGACAACTGCCGCGCCCTCAGCGATGGTGAGCTCCTTCGCCGTGACGTCCGTCGTCTTGACCGTGCCACTCTTGACCGTGACCTTATCCGCCGTAACACCCTCGATGGCATTCACGACCGTGGCGGACGGCGTGCTCACCGTAATGGACGTAAACTGCGGTGCCGCAGCGCCCTTGGCTGCCTTGACCGTCGTGCCGTCAACGCTGACCGTCGCATCCGTCTTTGCCGTAGCGGAGACATAGTTCTCGTTGCCATTATCATGCAGGTAAATCGTCTTGCCTGCCGGTACTGTCAGTTCACTGCCCGACAGCGCATAGGCCGTATTCTTGTTCAGGGAAACGGTCGTAGCGCCATTTGCATAGGCATCATTGATGGTCTTTAAGAGATCTGCCTTGGCGATGCCAGTCTTGAATTTTTCACCCGTGGAAGCATTAGCCTCATAGTACGCACCGTCGTTATCCCCGATAGCTACCTTGGTTGGGACCGTCGCCACCGTCGTCGTCGTGCCTTCCGTCGTGGCTACCTTGACGGTCTTCTGCGCATCAGCAGACAGGGACGACGTATCAACTGTGACCGTGCCGCCGCTCTTGCTCGTAACCGTCAAATTGGTGGTTGCAGAAGTATCCTTGACGACAACGGTATCCGTCGTTACTGTCGTACCTTCAGAAACCGTAGAACCGCTCTCCAATGTCAGCGTATCCGTAGACAACGTAGCATCCTTGGCCGTCGAAAGCTTCGTACCACTGCCCAATGTCGTCGACTTCGCAGCAATCGTACCACTGTTCACTTCGAGATCCGTGCCCGTTGCCGTGAGGGTATCGACATTCAGCGTACCCGTGCCAGACGTCGTCAGAACGCCATCAGTAACCTTCAGCGTGCCAACATTGCCGGAGAGGCTGATATCGGCCTTTTTGCCCGTTGCTTTAACATCGACAGATTTCAGATTAACATCCGTGCCCGAAATCGAAGTGCCATCAACGGAAACCGTGCTAGCTTTTGTGCCATTCGTAATCGTTGCATCGTTCGTTGCACCGGTCACCTTGAGCACCGTATTGGCACCCAGCGTAAGATTTTCCTTCGTGAGCGCCGTAGCCGCATTGGAACCCTTGACAACGATCTCACTATTATCCACAGCAGCCGCAGCCTTGACTGCATCAACCATGGACTTGTAATTCATCGTGCTGCCGTTAACCGTATACTGGTTATTCGACGCCGACTCAATCGTCGTCGTCGCGGCCATTGCCTGAGACGGCGTCATGCCGAACGCGAGGCCGAAGCCCATCGCGCCTGCTACGACCAGAGCGAGTTTCTTGTTTTTAAGACTTGCTTTCCATGACTTATTCATCGAATCTTCCTTTCCCTAGAAACCATTGCCAGAATGAACTGACCATTAAGCTTTACAACAGTGCATCCATGCGGAGTCCCTTCACACTGCTGCTTTGGGGTACTGCCCGCAGGCCCACGACCTGGCACAGCACCCTATGCCTCAAAAGGAGTACGCGACACCTACATAGGGGCCGGAGCCCTTGTATTCAGCTGTCTTGTCATCCTTCTTGAGTTTGAGATTGAGATACCGCCAACCGGCTGTGATCTGCCAGTCGCGCGCCAGGCTGTAGACACCGCCCAGCTCCACGTCGAACACATGGCCGTGGCTGCCGAGAGGCATGCCGGAGAGACGTCCCTGCAGAGAGCCCTTGGAACCCATCTGCCAAACGCCGCCAATCCCAACGGTCGGCACGATACCCGATGCGCTGTCGCTGTCGGTATCGCGCTCGTCGTTGATGGAGCCATACACATCGCCCGTACAGTCCGCGGCCTCGCGCATATAGCGGAGTCCCGCCGTCCAGTACACCTGCTGCTGCTCGTCACGGCTGATATCCTGCTGCCAATCCAGAGAGAGCGAGTCAAAATCTAAATCGGTGTCCAAGTTTCCCTTATAGAAATGTGACTTGTGCCTCATCGGGTAGCCAGAATAATAGCCGTCCTTGCTGCTGCTGAGGTGCATGTAGTCGATGCGCCATTTACCATAGCGGACGAGTACCTCTGGGGCATGTCCCTTGTCGATGCCGAGGTCATCCTTGAGATCCAGCTTGTTAGAGTCATCCCTGGCGGTATAATAGTCATCGCCCTTGACGGATCCGCTGACCTTCGGTGCGAAGTACCGGAACTCGACCTGTACCTCTGGCTGCGTCTCTGCGGCTGCGCACACCGCTGGCAGCGCCGCCGTGACGAGAGCGCCACAGGCCGCTGCCAGCAGGCACGTCGTATGTTTCATACGCATTCCTGCTACGTAAAGCATACTCAAATGTGTATGCTTTCGATGTTTCGGAGAAATCTCATGATTTTCTCTTACTACTTCATCGTACATGCTTTTGCTGTCATCACTGACAAGCTACTCACAAGTTCTTGTGTACTCCATAGTCGTAAATTCCCGGCTAGCCACCGGTACACGTATGGGGATCCGTGTCAATGGAACATCCCATACAAACATCTTGCGTAACAGTTCCTCCTTTCTTTTCCTAGATAATAAATTCGGCTTTGCTTGGTTCTCGCTTATAACTGACCAGCGGCTACCATCAGGGTGCTATCCCGTAGTTAGACGGACTGTTTCAACCGCCTCTGGTTTCTTTCCTGCCACTTCGCCTGCTTTTTCGTTAGCACAAACGACTACATTTGGATACTTTTCTACACAAAATTAGTTACTTAACATTACCTCCTCCAAAAGTCCCAATCCTCACCAGCCAAACACGCCTGGGCGTTCTGGCTGTTTCGTCAGTGTGCGTCGTGCAACCGGATAAAAGTAGGACACGTGCCCTTATTTCAGCACCTCGTGTCCACCCCCCCCGAAACTTTGCCTCCTCACACTGGCTATGCACTATATATTCTATATAGCTTCTCATTTTCCTGCTATCTATGAAAAAAAATTCTATTTTAACAAAAAATAGATGAGCAACCAATTGATTGTATATGAGGTAATGTCATAACATATATTTAATCTTGTCCCGTTTTATGCCTGTACCTGCCAAAACAAAAAACTGCCGCAGGCACAAAGCCCGCGGCAGCTTTTTACAACGTGTAACTGTATTATTTTTCAATTGATTCTTATCATGCCATCTGAACAGACATGATTTCACGTGGAAATTTCATAATGTGTACCACCAGAAGGAGTCCTTGCGGTAACGCGCGAGCGTGCCCGTGCCGTCGTTGTTGCGGTCGACGTAGATAAAGCCGTAGCGCTTCTTCATCTCGACCATTTCCGCCTTAAGGCTGCCGATCCTGCAGCAGCCAATCCAGTGCATACTCCTGACGAATCCCCGCATGCGAAACGGGCGGCACCAGGTCCATTGTCAGCAGGTAACGCGGATAGTAGTCTTGCACATCCTGCAACGGAGCCAGCTCACGCCGCAGAATTGCACCGTCGTCGCCCATGACGGTGTACGCGACCTGATAGTAATGCGGTTCGCCATCACGTAACGCCACGAAATCAATCTCCGCACGTCCTGCCTTGCCCACGTATACCGCATCGTAACGGCGCAGCAGTTCCAGATAGATGACGTTCTCCAGGATGTGTCCCATATCGGCCGGCTTATTCCCCAGCACCATACGCCGCAGGCCGATATCGACGGCGTAGTATTTGCCGCTGGAGCGCAGATACTCCTTGCCTTTGACATCATAGCGCTCCGCCTTGTAGAACAGGAATGCATCCTGCAGGGAGCCCAGATAGCTCTCCACCGTGGGGATTGTCGTTTTATTCCCCATCGAAGTCAGCGTGTCAGCGATTTTCCTGGATGCACAGAGGTTACCAATGTTATCAAAAAGAAAGCGTGTCACCCGGCGGAGCAGCTGCAGATCCGGCAGTTTGCGCCGCCCCACAATATCCTTGAGGATGACCGTATCATAGATACCGGATAAATATTGCTGCAAAGCCCTCGGCTCCGTCAGCGCCGTCGCATAGGGAAAGGAACTCCCCTGCAGATACTGCCGGTAGAGCCGCTCGGGACTGAGAGCAGGAAACGCCTCGGCATATTCCGCGAGCGACAGGGGCAGCATGGGAATCTCAACATAGCGCCCGGACAGCAGGGTCGCCAGCTCGCCGGATAGCAGTTGCGAGTTCGAGCCCGTGATATAGACATCGCAGTTCGGCTGGACATAGAGCGCATCCACCGCCCGCTCAAAGCCTGCGACCTGCTGCACCTCATCGATAAAGATATAGTTCATGCCCTGCGGCTGCAGCCGCGTCGTAAAATACGCAAGCAGCTGCCGGTAATCCACGATATCGATACCCTCGATCCCTTCGAGGTTCAGCGAGATAATATTCTGCTGTGGCACGCCGCCGACCAGCAGTTCCTCGCGAAAGAGCGCGAGCAGCGTGGATTTGCCGCAGCGCCGGATGCCTGTGATGACCTTGATGACATCTTTTTCCCGCCACCGCCGTAACTGTGCTATATAATGTTCCCGTTTCAGCATATCGTTGCCTTTCTTTTCTCAATGCAAAGCAAATACTTCTTTAGAAGATGCGAATGAATTTACCCGTTTTTAAGGACAGTATATATTAGCGCAATAAAAATAGCAAATTTTAAAGACAGTCTTTAAAACTTGCTATTTTCTATCTTGATTTCAAGTCAGCGCAGAATATTGGCACCCAGCGCTGCCGCTTTCAGGCGCCAGGCGCGCAAGCGGTAGAGCAGCATCGGGATGAGGAGCATGGGCACGCCGGCGTAGAACGCGACGCGCAGCTCTTCGTCGAACAACATGACGACGAGGCAGATGACCTGCGACCAGATGCCGAAGAGCGTAATATACGGGAAGAGCGGCGTCTTGTAGCGCAGGCTTTCCTCCGTCCCCTCCGCGATATGCGTGCGACGGGAGCGATATTGGCTCCAGCAAATGGATATCCAGGCCAGAGCGCCCGTGAGGCCGGAGACGGAGAGCAGATAGGTGTAAAACGCCGAATCCGGGTCAAAGGCGTAGAGCAGGATGACGAGCCAGCAGCCCGCGATCGAGAGCAGCACCGCATGGCTCGGTATGCCGTTCTTGCTCAGATGCGCGAGGGAACGCGGTGCCATATCGAGCTTCGCGAGGCCGTAGAGCGCCCGCGCCGCGCCGTAGAGGCCGGAGTTCGAGCAGGATATGGCCGCCGTAAGCACGACGAAGCCGAAGAACGCCGCGAACTTGTCGAGGCCATACTGCGCCATCGCCGTCGCGAAGACGCTCTCCGTGAGGCCCGCCTGATCCCAGGGCAGGATGGAGATGAGCAGCGCAATCGGGATCATATAGAGGCCGATGATGCGCCAGGTCACGTTACGCACCGCAATGGGGATGCTTTTCTCCGGATTCTCGCACTCGCCCGCCGCGAGGCCGATGATCTCCGTGCCCTGGAAGTTAACGAGGATGATGACCATCGTAAGGAAGATACTCTCCCAGCCCATGGGCGCGAAGCCGCCGCTGCCCAAAAGGATCGTCGAGCCGAGATAGCCCGCATCGCCGATCAGGCCGAAGCAGATGAGCGCGGCCACAACGGAAAAGGCCACGAGCGCCACGACCTTGATGAGCGAGAGCCAGAACTCGCACTCGCCGAACTTATCCACGTGAAACAGGTTGACGAGCGTGATGATGAGGCCGAAGAGCACGGCCCACCAGAGCTGGCCAATGCCAGGCACGAAGTGATGCATGATGATGCCCGCCGCGATCATTTCCGACGGCACATAGGCGATCCAGTTCAGCCAGTAGGCCCAGCCGACACCGCATGCCCATGTGGAAGATATATGTTCCTTCGCATAGGTGACAAAAGAGCCGGAGACCGGCTTCTCCACCGCCAGCTCCGCCAGACAGAGCATCACGCAGAAGACGATGATGCCCCCCAGTAAATACGACACGATGGCCGCCGGCCCCGCCTTTTCGAGCACATAACCCGTACCGAGGAAGTAGCCGCTGCCGATGACGCCACCGAGCGACATCAGCTGCAGCTGACGGTTCTTGAGTCCCCGATTCATTTTCCCTTCGTGCATGGCCTTAATAACACAACCTTCCCAGCTCCGCTTCTCTTTGTGATTTGTAGCAAAAGCCATCCGCGGCGCTTCATTTTGTAGAAGAATTAACTGCTACAAGGATACTACAAATAGCGAGAAAATACTACTTTTATTTTCCTGAGGAAACGACTTTTTTTCCGCCGTGTACCCCCTTATAATAGAAGGAGCAGAAAGAGAGGCAAAATATGGAAGCATACCGCACGATTGCTGTGACCGCACCAGAGCTTGCGGCGCACTACGAAATCCAAAAATCGAAATTTATCACGCATCTCCAGCATGTAGAGAGCGAGGACGAGGCCCGCGCCTTCGTCACGGCCATGAAGAAAAAATACTACGACGCCCGCCACAACTGCTCGGCCTGGGTGCTCGGGCCCGACGCCCGCCTGCAGAAATCGAACGACGACGGCGAGCCGGGCGGCACGGCGGGGAATCCCATCCTCGAAGCCATCAAACAGAATCAGCTCACTGATATCGTCGTCGTCGTCACGCGCTACTTCGGTGGCATCAAGCTCGGCGCGGGCGGCCTCATCCGCGCCTACAGCCACAGCGCCGTGCTGGGCCTGCAGGCCGCGCAGATGCTGCAGATGACGCCACTGCAGGAGGTCGGGATCACGCTCGACTACAGCCTGCTTGCCACCGTGCAGAACTACCTGCGCGCCCACGCGATCCGCTGCGGCGAGCCCTGCTACACGGAGCAGGTAACCCTGCCCCTGCAGGTCGAGCCCGCACGGGTCGAATCCCTGCTCACGGCCCTCACCGACCTCACCAGCGCGAACTTCAGCCATGTGCAGGGCAAGGAAGTCCTCGTCCCCGTGCCCGTAGAGCTTTGATCATTGATTGAATAAAACAGCCTGAGGTAACAGGAAGATGCTGCCTCAGGCTGTTTTCAATATTCTTTTAGCATGTCGGCTATAGCGTATTGTTATCTGGTGCGGAAGAGCTGCACCCAATAGTATTGGTATTCTGAACCTGGCTGATAGCAGTAACCGACGCCGAGTTCCGTGAGTTCCGGATCGAGAATATTCGCACGGTGGCCGGGAGAATTCATCCATTGTTCTACGGTCTCTTTCGCCGTAGCGTGGCCAGCAGCGATGTTTTCGGCCACTTTTCTGTAGCTGCCCTGGATAACCGAGAAGCAGGATGAACCGTCGGGGCGGGTATGGGAGAACTCCGTGACGATTTCCTGCGCCCGGATGTCGGCATCGTAGCAAAGGTCGTCGGACAGCACGAGCGGGTCCAGTCCCTGCTCCTGCCGGTTGCGGTTCACCTCAGCCAATACGGCCTGTGCGTAGCTGCTGTCGGCCGCCGGCTGCTGTGCCGTGCCATTGCCTGTGGATGCATTGCCGCCCGCTGCGCCATTATGGCTGGGCGAGCTGCTGTTGCAGCCTGAGCCACCATCCTGGCTGCCGTCGCTGCAGGAGCCGCTGCCATTGTTCTCAGGCTCAAGTTTTCCCGAGGGGAAAACCTCCCAGGCCACGCCGATGACGCCGTCGGCCAGGTCGCTGACCATTTCGTCGGTCAGGTCTTCAAAGCCTCTTTCCTTCGCCAGCCGCCATATCGCTGACTTCACTTGCGCCTTGATGTCCGGTGATGCGAGAGATGTGCCGCTCTGCAATACGGATTTGACGGCATCGCCCGCCAGGTTGACGAGCTCGTCCATATATGCCTCAATCTCAGCCTCTGTCGGCTACCCCTCAGCCGCATACGTGACGGGGCAGGCTGTCGGCAGTGGCGCGCCGAGAGTAAGTGCCAACACACAGACACAGAGTAAACTTTTGCCTTTTTGCCAATGGAGTATCAACTCTTTCCGCCCCCTTCTCATGGAGTTTTAAGCTCTACAAATATTCCATACGAATCATTTGTAATTCATGGGAAACTCCTCTTTACAGCTATACTATAGCATATACCATAGCATATAAAGACTTCTTCAGGGCGAAAAGTGGCGTAGAATGCACTTTTTCGTCGTGAAATGCAGAAAAAGTGCCAGCCGCTTACTTCGCCGCCCGCTGCTGGCGCACGTACTTCACCGCCGAAAGGCCGGCCTGCGCACCCTCGTAGACGGCCTTGGCCACTTGCAGCAGGCCGCCCGTGTTGTCGCCCGCAGCGAAGAGGCCCGGCATATTCGTCGCCATCGTCGCATCGACCTTGATGCTGTTGCCCGCGAGCATCGCACCGGCCTTGCGCGCGAGCGCTGTGCTGCCCGCCGTGCCGAGTGCCACAAAGACACCGTCCACGGCGAGCTCTGAGCCGTCCGCGAACTTCACGCCGCTCACGCGCTGCTCGCCCGCAATGGCCTCAACCTGCGCCGTGTGCACCTGCATCGGCACGGGAAAGTCTGCCTGCGACTCCTCGCCATTGGTCAGGATATGGAGTTCTTTCACATGGGGCAGCAAAACCTGCGCCTCATGCAGCGCGTACTCGCCGCCGCCGAGCACAGCCACGCTCTTGCCGCGATAGAAAAAGGCATCGCAGATCGCGCAGTAGCTCACGCCATGCCCTTCCAGCTCCTTCAGGCCCGGGATGGGCAGGCTCACGCGGCTGACACCGGCGGCCAGCACCACCGCTGGTGCCTCATAGGTCTCGCCATTCGTCTCCACGATGTAGCCCGTCATCCTATCGTTGAGGCGCAGGCCCATGACCTCAGCCACCGCGAACGTTACGCCGAGGCGTTCTGCCCCCGCGATGCCTCGCTTCTCCAGCTCCGCGCCGCTGATGGGCTCCGCAAAGCCATAGTAGTTCTCGATGAGATGCGCCTTGTCGAGGTTACTCGTACCCGGGCCCTTGCTGAGCACCGTTACCTGCATGCCGCTGCGCCGTGCATAGAGCGCCGCCGACACACCCGCAGGGCCCGCCCCGAGAATCAGGATATCCGTTTGAATCGCCATCGTTTTCCCTCCTGTTGCTGATCGATTTCATCTTTAATTATAGCAAGACCTCCACCATATGCCTGTAAGTTAGTCACCATCGAATGTTTGAAGCTCTTCCCTTACGCTGGCAGTATACGTTATATAGTTATATAGTCAACCGGTATAGCGGGAGCATTGTCCTAAACGGTAAGTCCCATTAAAAATGCATTGGTGTTAAATGTTATTAAAAAAAGGATTTACCCTCTTTTTCTGTAAACGATTAAGGTCTATAATAGTCTTCGGATTTGCGAGAGATACCGCAGCCATTGTCTTAGAACGGCGCCGTCCGTCAAGAAAAGGCCAAGCCGGTATCGGTGCAATCATTCATTCTTTGCCAGGGATGACGGCCCCTACAGCGCCGTCCGCCAGTGGTCATGTATGGAAGATGATGAGCTGGCGTTGTCGCAAAAAGAAACCGCATGGGAATCAGGGAAGGTACCATGCGGTTTTTTCGTATGCAATTTTACAGCTTGCCGCTTCAGCCCAGTTTCAGCTGAAGCTTGCCCGAGACGTGACGGTCAAAGCCGATGTCAGCCTTGCTCATGCCCATGGCGAGGCCGACGAGCTGCTGCAAGTGCAGGATGGGCATCTGCGTCGTGTCGCCGATGGCGTCGCGCCCCTCCGGCTCATACATATCGAGCTGCATCTGGCAGAGCGGGCACGGCGTCGCGACAAGCTCGGCGCCGGCCTTGCCTGCACTCTTCACGATCTGGCCCGTGCGTTTCATCACGTCATCCTCCGCGCCGAACTGCGCGTGGAAGCCACAGCAGAGGCGGTTCGCATCGAACCAGACCGGCTGTCCACCAAGACGGCGTACGAGGCGCTCGAAATACTCGGGATAGCGATCGTTGCCGTGATCCATGACCTCCTCCGGGCGCAGGATATGGCAGCCATAGTAGCAGGCCACCCGTGCACCGTTGAGTCCTTCGGGCAGGATATTGCCGTCCAGGAGTTCCGGATGCTCGTCCAGTACCCAGAGGAAATGCGTGATCTTGCTCGTGCCTTTATACTCGTAGGGATGACCGGCTTCCTGCAGGATGCCATTGACCTTTTCCTTGAGCTTGGCATCATGGTCGAGGCGATATTTCGCCGTGCGCAGCTGCAACGTGCATGTGTTGCAGACGGTCATGATATCGAGCCCCATGTGCTCGGCAATGGAGATGTTGCGCGCATTGACGGCGAGCGCCGCGAGGTCGTTGACGCCCTGTGCGTGCGATGCGCCGCAGCAGGTCCAGTTCGTGATTTCCTCCAGCTCGATGCCCAGGCGTTCGCAGACTTTCAGGAGGGAGGTCTTCGCCTCGGCCGCTGCGCCGTCCAGCACGCAGCCCGGGAATAATGCAAATTTCATCGGTTAGCCCTCCTTCGATGCCTGCTCGGCAATCTGTACAATCTTCTTGATGGTGGCAATCTCCGGATTGACCGGATGCGAGGCCGTGGGATCCAGCTTACCCGTCGCCATGAGGCGGATGCCCATGGGGGCGCGCGTGCCGGCCTTCAGGAAGCCCTCCGACTTGATGTTCAGCTTGCTCTCGTCAAGCGTGCCGGACTCCTGGATATCGTCGTAGATGGCCTTGGCGTGCTTCGCGCCGACATTATCCGCAAGACCATACTTGAAGGTCTCGGCTTTCAGCTTCTCGATGGCGCCCGCCGGGTCGAGGCCCTTCGGACATTTCGCCGTGCACTCTTCACAGTTGAAGCAGGCCCAGAGACCGGCATCGACGATGCGCTTGAGGTGCTCCTTCGGGCTCTTGTCGCGCGAATCGGAGACGATTTTCTCGCCCTTGACAAAAGCGAACGGGTCGAGGAAATCCTTCTGGTTCAGGCTGTTCTTGTTGCACTCAGACACGCAGGAGCCGCAGAGGATGCAGAGCGCGTACTTCTTGTATTTCTCGAAATCCTCCGGCGACTGGCGGCAGCCCGTCTCGGGGCTGAACTCATCCTTCGGCTCCACGGCCGGGTCGATTTTCTTCATGCGGTCGAATTTCGGATCCCAGTTCACGACGAGGTCGCGGATGACCTCGAAGTTCCCCAGCGGCTCGATGGTCAGCACGTTCGTGTCATAGGTCGCGAGCTGGTCAGACACCAGCGTTTCACAGGCCAGCACGGCATTGCCATTGACGCGCACGGCGCAGGCACCGCAGATGCTGGAACGGCAGGAACTCGTGAAGGAAAGGGTCGGATCCTGCTGCTCCTTGATGGCGATGAGGGCTTCCAGGATGGTCATGCCGGTCTTGACTTCGACCGTGTAGTCCTGCTTCCATTTCCTGCCCTCGACAAAACGGTGAATCCTCAGTTTTGCGTACATATCCTTACTTCCCTTCTCTTACTTCGCCTGCGGCTTCGGTGCGTTGGGCGGGAACTTCGTGATGACGACATCCTTGTACTCAGCTTTGTACTGGCCGTCCGGCTGCTTGAAGATCAACGTATGCTTGAGGAAGTTCTGGTCGTCGCGTTTCGGGAAATCACGACGGAAATGGCCGCCGCGGCTCTCCTTACGGGCGATGGCGCCCTGTACGATGGCGTGCGAGACCTGCAGCAGGTTGCCGAGCTCGAAATACTGCTCGAAAGCCGTGTTGTAGACGTGGGAAGAATCGCCGACATAGACGTTCTTGTACTCCTCCGTGAGCTTCGCGAGCTCCTGCGCGGCCTCCTGCAGCTGGGATTCCGTGCGGAAGACGCCGCATTTATACCACATGGTGTTAACCATGTCGTTGCGGATCTCCGGCACCGTGCGGTTGCCGACATGCTCGCGATGCGTCACTTCCTCGAAGGTATCCGACCACTTCTTGCAGGCCGCCTTGAGGTCTTCCTGCGAGCCCTTGAAGTCGTGGCCTTTCGCGTAGTCCGCTGCACCCTCGCCTGCGACCTTGCCGAAGACCAGCACTTCGGAGAGGGAGTTGGCACCTAGGCGGTTCGCGCCGTGTACGGAGACGCAGCTGCACTCGCCCGCCGTATAGACGCCCGGCACGCGCGTCTCGCCCGTATGGAAGTCCGCCATCTCCAGTCCGCCCATGGAGTAATGGCAGGTCGGCGCGATGAGCACGGGCTCCTTCGTGATATCGACACCGGCGAAATGCAATGACAGATCAAAGACCTGCTGCAGCACCGCGTGGACGCGCTCCGGCTTGATCACGGTGAAATCGAGGTAGACACCGGCGCTGATACCTTCGCCGACGCCGCGGCCTTCCTCCATCTCCTTCGCGATGGACTGCGCGACGATATCGCGCGTGGAGAGCTCCATGCGCTTGGGGTCGTATTTCTCCATGAAGCGCTCGCCGTCCTTGTTCTTCAGCTGCGCGCCTTCGGAACGGCTGGATTCAGAGAGCAGCACGCCGTTAACCGCGAGGCCGGTCGGATGGAACTGCACCATCTCCGGATCCTTGAAGGGGATGCCGATGTTCATGCCGGCCACGATGCCATCGCCCGTGGAGCTGTACGGATTCGAGGTGCGAATCCAGTAGGCGCGGCCATAGCCGCCCGTCGCGATGAGCACGGTCTTGGCGGGAATGCCGAGGATGTTGCCCGTGCGCATATCGAGCGCGATGACACCATTGAGCTGCTTTTTATCTTCTCCGCCCATGCAGATCTCGAGCATCTGGCACTCGGAGATGAAGTCCACGTTTTGCCTGAGGCACTGCTCGAAGAGCGTGTGCACCATCGCGTGACCTGCGCGGTCCATGTAGTAGGCCGCGCGCGGTTGTGAAGAGCCACCCATCTTGCGTTGATGGAAGTAGCCATCTTGGTCGCGGTTGTAGGGATAGCCCATGTAGTCCATCTCGCAGATGGTCTTGCCCGCCTGCTCCGCAAAGAACTCCACGGCATCCTGATCGTTGAGCCAGGCACCGCCCTTGATCGTGTCATAGGCATGCAGCTCCGTCGTATCCTTGACATTCGCGCCAACGCCCGTGACGCCATTCATGCCGCCCTGCGCCATCGTCGAAGCTGAGCGCGTCGGCGGCAACTTCGTCATGACGCCCACCTTCAGGTTCTTGTCCTTTGCCATGGCGGCCAGGGCGGCGCGCATCCCCGCGCCGCCGCTGCCGATGATCAGCACATCGTAGGTCACGTCGCCGCGCCGTACCGGTGCCGGGATATTGTGTCCCTTCCAGACAAACATCCCGCCCGTGCCCAGCACGACGCCGGCGGCCGCCGCGCCGATGATAAACTGGCGGCGTGTAATCTCTTTGGACATAGCCAAACCCTCCTAATTCGCATCCATTTTCATCATCCCATGAAGCGCACAATTTCCAAATTGACATAATTTATTCGCAGTGTGGTGAGCTATTTAAATTTTATGTCAATTATTCGTTATGCTTTCATAGTGTATAATTACACCACAAGGAAGGAAAATCCTGCCGCCAAAGAAAAATCTTTCTCCCCTCGCTACCTACGGTCAGGCATAAAAAAAAGGGTATGCCACTTTCCTGACATACCCCTTTGCTCTATGATAGGATTTTACTGCCAGCCCTGCAGCGTCCAGTAGTCTTCGATGCCCTTGACGAACGGGTAGAACATGTCGCTTACGTTCGTGAAGCGCTGGATCTGCCAGTGGCCATCATTTTGCTGCGTGAGCTCGACCTTCGCTGTGAGCTCCGGCACGAGGCGGCCGTAGTCCGTGTCCTTGCCCGTGAAGACGAGCACGGCCTCTGCGGTCTTGTCCTGCGTGCGGATATCGTCGATGCGCACCGTGTAGTTATCGCGGAATTTCACGGCTTCATCGGAGAGCCATTTCGCCTGGCCATCGCGCAGGCCGATGGGGGTGAGGTTCTCGTCGCCGCAGAATTCCAGGCAGCGATGGATGAACACGAGGTCGTCGTCGCGCCGCCCCGCGATATAGTCCTTCATGAAGGCCGTATCGTGGCGAAAGAACCAGTCCTTGGGATACAGCTGGTGCAGATGCACGATATCCTGCGCCAGGAGCTGCGTGCTCTCATCGTAGGCCTGCGTGACGACGCTATCGATATTCACGTAGCGGGCCACAGCATCGCCATCACGCTTCGTCACCGCCATGCCCAGCTGCTCCAGCGCATACTCCGGCGTGCGCTCCGCCTGATAGGCATAGGCACTGGCCCCGGCTGCCGCCAGCACGAGCACCAGCAGCACGAGCAGTGCCTTGATTTTCTTCGACATGAGATTACCTCCCAAGATTTCGCTAAACGGTTGCCAAAAGCTCCAGCCTGTTTGGTGATTCCTCTTTGCTAGAGGATAACGCCTGCACCTGATTGTTATCTGAAAAGTCCGTCAACAAGGCCTCTTACAGCTGTTTTTTCGTCAGCTTGCTTGTCACCCAGGGAAAATGCCGGGCCAGATAGTGGCCGATGGTCTCGCCAATGTATTTCTTGCCGAAATAGTCGGGATGCAGACCATCGGTCGTATAGTCGCGGCGCAGGTTGCCCGCGCCATCCGTGAGCATGGTCGAGACATCGACGGCGTATTTCTGCCCCATGATCCAGGCGTTGATGTATTGCTGATGCACCTGCCAGTCAAAGGGCGGCTGCTCGATGCCTGCCCGGGAGAACAGGGACGGATTGATCGGCGTCACGGTCATGAATACCGGAATGATGCCGTAGGCATTGCACTTATTGCGCAGCGTGGCCAGATTCTGCACCGTCGTCCAGCCCAGCGTACCCGCACGATAATCGTTGACACCGCCCATGATTACGAGAACCTTGGGGTGGAATGGCAAAACGTCCCGATCGAAACGCTCGATCATGTCCGCCGTCGTATTGCCACTGTAGCCCAGATTCTTCACGGGCACCTGCGAGTAGGTCTCCCAGTCATACAGCGTATAGCCGGGCGGCACGCTCATCACGCCGCCGCCATGGGTGATGCTGTCGCCGAGCGCCGCAATCGGCGCCTCCGGCTTCACCCGGAAATGCATCTTGACCGACCAGTCTGAGACTGGATTGCCCGAAGCGTCCAGCGAACGCACGCGCCAGTAGTACCGGCCCGGCACCGTATAGCCGCCATCCTCATAGTAGTCATACTCGCCCGCCTGCAACGTGCGGATCAGGTCATCGCTGAAGTTCTTCTCACGCCAGACCTGCACCTCGTGCTGCTTGGCACCAGCCATCGGCACCCAGGAATACACGGGATAGAGCGGCGTATAATCCATCTGCTCGAACTGCGTCGTGGGCAGCGGCGATGTTGGATTGAGCGTCACCCCGGCGCCGGACATAGGCTGCGGCTCCGTGAAGCTGCCGATGGCCTTACCCTGATAGTCGAGCGGGCAGACCTTCCAGTAGAATTCCGAGGCCGCGCTGCCATACTGCGATAGGTCGAGATCCACACCATTCGTAAAGACCTGATCCCGCGTCAGCGCGATATTCGCGGGCGCATCCACCGCGGATTTCAGCAGCACCACCTGATACTGCACCGCTCCCGGCACGACGGGCCAGGTCAGGCGCACGGACTTCAGCAGCGGCTGCGGTGCTTTTTCCTTCGCGGGCGCCGTCGTCACCGTCGGCACCGGCCGGTTCTTCGGCTGTGTACCCGCCGCTGCGGCCGCCCAGCCCGTCAGTCCCCATAGCAGGCTGCCCGTCAGGCAAAGCCCCTTGATTAATCCGCCTTGATGACGCCAAAACATCGATTTCTTATCTCCTATCTTTATCCTGAAAAGCCTGGCAGGCAAAAGCATGATTGAGCGGGCCCGAGCCATGGCCGAGGTGCAGACCCGCCCGCAAGGCGCCCGTAAGGTACGCCTTGGCCTGACGCACAGCCTCGTACAGCGAAAGCCCTTTGGCCAGGTTCGCGGCAATGGCACTCGAGAGCGTACAGCCCGTACCATGCGTGTCGGGATTTTGCACGCGCTCTGCGGTCAGCCAGTATGAACCATCTGCCGTCAGCAAAAGGTCATCGGCTGTCTCCGCCAGATGGCCGCCCTTGGCCAGCACACTCACGCCCAGCCTTGCCTGCAGCTGGCTTGCCGCCGCCTCCATGGCCTCGCGGCTGTCGACGGTGAGCCCCGTCAGCGCCGCGAGCTCCGGCAGGTTCGGCGTGATGACCTCCGCCAACGGCAGCAGGCGCTGCGTAAGTGCCTGCACCGCATCGGGCGCCAGCAGCGAGGTACCCGAAGTCGCCACCATGACGGGGTCGACCACGATATGCTGCGCCTCATAGTGCTGCAACGCATCCGCAATAACCTCGATGAGCGCCGGCGAACTCACCATGCCAACCTTGACTGCGTCGGGGGGGATATCCTCAAAGACCGCACGGAACTGCGCCGCGAGGAAATCCGGCGTTGCCTCCTGCACGGCCAGCACGCCCGTCGTATTCTGCGCCGTGAGCGCCGTGATGACGCTCATGCCGTAGACGCCGTGGGCCAGCATGGTCTTGAGGTCCGCCTGCACACCCGCGCCGCCGCCGCTGTCGCTACCCGCGACCGTGAGCACCTTCGGCACGTCCGTCCATACCTTTTCTGCCATCGCCCCGTCTCCTTTGCTCAATGTTCACCAAGGTCACCATGCAGGCGCTCCGCCAGCAGCGTGTAGCGCTTGCGCGTGCGGTCGTTGTCCACGGCCGTGTTGAGTGCGCGCCGCGAGCCCAGCAGGATGACCAGCTTCTTCGCGCGCGTCACCGCCGTGTAGAGCAGGTTACGCTGCAGCATGATACGGTGCCCCGACACGAGGGGCAGCAGCACCACGGGGTACTCGCTGCCCTGGCTCTTGTGCACGCTCATGGCGTAGGCCAGCGTGAGCTCCAGGAGTTCCGATTTCTCGTAGTCCACGTCCAGCTCACCGAACTGCACCGTGATATGATCCGGCTCCACGGCCTTGATGAGGCCAACGTCGCCGTTAAAGACCTGTTTCTGGTAATTGTTCTTTGTCTGCAGCACCTTATCGCCGAGACGGAATGCGCGGCTGCTGTTACTGAACTCCGCCTTTGCCGGAGACGGCGGATTGAGCGCCGCCTGCAGCAGCTTGTTCAGATTGTCCACGCCGCAGACCTGCGCGTGCATCGGCGAGAGCACCTGCACGTCCGTCAGCGGATGATAGCCCTGCGCTGGCAGTTCCCGCGTGCAGAGCTGCACAATGCGCTGCGCAGCGGCCTCGGCATCCGGCAGTGCGAGGAAGCGGAAGTCCCCCGCCTCGCTGCACTGCGGCTCACGCCCCGCATTGATGGCGTGCGCGGCCAGCACGATCTCGCTGCCCTCGCCCTGGCGGAAGATCTCCGTGAGGCAGACGCTGGGGATGACGCCCGAATGCAGAATATCCTGCAGCACGGAACCGGGCCCCACGGACGGCAGCTGGTCCACATCGCCCACGAGAATGATGTGGCAGCCCTGCGGCACGGCCGCAAGGAAGTGCTGCATAAGCACGATGTCCATCATCGAGACTTCGTCGAGGATGACGACATCGGCATCCAGCGGGTCATCCTCATCCCGCGCGAACATACTGCCGCCTGCACCGCCCTGCGCTTCCAGCAGGCGGTGCACAGTCATTGCCTTGCGGCCCGTGGCCTCGGCCATGCGCTTGGCCGCACGCCCCGTGGGCGCTCCCAGCAGGATGGATAATCCCTGCGCCTTTAAAAGGTCGATCATGCCGCGCACGACGGTCGTCTTACCCGTACCGGGGCCGCCCGTGAGCACAAAGACGCCGTTCTGCAGCACGGCGACAAGGGCCTCGCGCTGTCCGGCGGAGAGCGCAATGCCAGCCTTATCCGCCCAGCGGTCGACCTTGCGCTCCGGACCTTCCACCATGAGCGGCTCCGCCTCCTGCTGGATTTCGCGCAGGCGCGCCGCCACCTGCTGTTCCGCCTGGTAGAGATAGGGCGGATAGATGAGGGGCTCAGGGCGCACATCCTCCACGAGCAGGTGCCCGGCTGCCAGCTCCGTATGCATCACGTCCAGCACTTCGCCGCGCGCGACGCCAAGCAGTTTCGCGGCCTTGTCGGCCAATGGACTCTCAGGGATGCAGCAATGACCGTCCATGGCGATCTGCTGCAATGCATAGCCGATGCCCGCCGCGATGCGGCTGTCGTCATCCTTGCCAATGCCGAGACTGGCGGCGATGGTATCGGCCGTATTGAAGCCGATGCCCTGCACCTCCTGGGCCAGCTGGTAGGGATGGTGCTCCAGCACCTCCAGTGCAAACGAGCTGTAGCGCTCGTAGATGGCGCCGGCCAGCGTACCCGAGATGCCGTGGCTCTCCAGCCAAAGCATCACTTCCCGCAACTCCGACTGCTCATTATAGGAAGCCACGATCTTGTCCGCGGTCTTCTTGCTGATGCCCTCGACCTCGGTGAGGCGGTGCGGCTGCTCCTCGATGATGCGCAGCGTATCATCGCCGAACTTCTGCACGATGCGATGCGCGCGCACGGGGCCGAGTCCCGCGATGTGGCCGGAGCCGAGGAAACGCTCGATGCCCGCCACATTGGTCGGGGACTCCATGACCATGCCCGTGGCCTTGAACTGCAGGCCGAAACGCGGATGCGTGACCCAGTTGCCGCGCAGCTGCAGCTGCTGGCCGACGAGGGGTGCCTGTCCGTTGATGGTCACGGTTGTGCGGCTGTTGCGCCCCTCCGGCTGCAGGCGGAAGACGCAGAACTGCCCATTATCGCTGGCAAAGATGATGCTGTCCACGAGTCCGGTGAGTTTTTCCTCGCCCGTCTGCTCCGCAAACAGCGATTGCTGCACGGCGTCCTCTCTCATCTGCTCACGCCTCCGTCAAGCGTTCCCATTTCTCATAGCGCTGCTGAATCTCCTGCTCCTTTGCCGCATAGGCCTCGGCAATCTGTTGGCTGCGTGCAGGGTCCTGCTGCAGCGCCGGGTCGTTCATCTCGACCTCCAGCCCCTTGAGCTCAGCTTCCGCCATGGCAATCTCTGCCTCGGCACGCTGAATGAGCTCTTCGCGTTTCGCATCGCTCAGGCTCTGGATGCGGCCACGTTCAGCCGCCTCTGCCTTTGCCTGCTGTTCGGCCGCCTGAGCGGCCGTTTGCTGCGCTTTATTCTGCTCCTGCGCCTTGTGCGCGGCCTTGCGGGCCTTTTCCTTCTCCCGCGCCGCCTGTACCTTGCGCTCTTTTTCCGCCTCGGCCTCTGCTTCCGCCTGTTCCTCCGCCGCCATTTCCTTTTTCATCAGGTAGTAGCTGTAGTTGCCCGAATACTCCGTGAGCACACCGTCCGTAAGCTCCAGCGTGCAGTTCGCAACCTTGTCGAGGAAGTAGCGGTCATGGGACACGGCGAGGAATGTGCCCGGATAGGCCATGAGCGCTTCCTCAATGGCCTCGCAGGCCGGGATGTCCAGATGGTTCGTCGGCTCATCGAGCACGAGGAAGTTCGCGCCCGTCAGCATGAGCTTGAGGAAAGCCACACGCGACTGCTCGCCGCCCGACAAATCGCCGATGCGGCGGTAGACGTCATCGCCATGGAAGAGGAACGCACCGAGGTACTTGCGCGCCTGCTCCTCATTGATGCCAAACTCGAAGTTCAGCTCCTCGAGAATCGTATTCTCCATATGCAGGCCTTCGTGCTGCTGGGAGAAATAACCGATTTTCACGCGGCTGCCGATCTTCACGCGGCCCGTGGGGGACTCCAGCTCGCCCACGAGGATGCGCAGCAGCGTCGTCTTGCCCGCGCCGTTGGGGCCGACCAGCGCCACGCCGTCACCCTTGCGGATGAGCAGGTCCAGATGCTCGAAGATCTGATGCTGACCGAAGGTCATGGAGACAGCCTCCAGCTCGGCCACGCGCTGGGCGCATTCCTCGGGCTTATGAAAGGCAAAGTAGTTGAACGAGGCATCCTCCGGCGGCAGCACGATGCGCTCCAGCCGGTTCAGCTGGCTCTGGCGGCCGCGCGCCTGCTTGCTCTTGATGCCCGCCTTGTACTTGCGGATGTATTCCTCGGTCTTCCTGATATGCTCCTGCTGCTTCGCGTAGGCCGACTGCAGTGCCGCGCGGCGCTGGGTCTTCACGCGCATAAAGTACGTGTAATTACCCTCGTAGGTCGTCACGGTCTTGTGGTCAAGCTCGAGAATCTTCGTCGCCACTTTATCGAGGAAATAGCGGTCATGCGAAATGATAAGCACGCCGCCATGGTAGTTCTGCAGGAACTGTTCCAGCCACTCGATCATGTGGATATCGAGGTGATTCGTTGGCTCATCGAGGAAGAGGAAATCCGGCTCACGCATGAGCGCTTTCGCCAGTGTGATGCGCGTCTTCTGCCCACCGGAGAAATGCTGTACATCCTTCTGAAAGTCTTCCTCGGTGAAGCCGAGGCCATAGGCCACGCGGCGGATGCGGCTCTCGTAGTCGTAGCCGCCGAGGCTTTCAAAGCGGTTCATGACCTTGCTGTACTCGGCCAGCTTTTCCTCGTCCTGCGTTTCCTTCAACTGCAGCTCCAGCGTGCGCTTGCGCGCGCCGAGCGCGATGATATCATCGAAGGCCCGCTGGAATTCATCCCAAAGCGTGCCGGGCGCGAAATCCGCCTGCTGCTCCACATAGCCAATCGTATCGTTGCTGTCCCACTGGACGCTGCCGCCGTCGTACTCCTCCTGCCCCATGAGGCAGCGCATGAGCGTCGTCTTGCCCGCGCCGTTCACGCCGACAAAGCCGACTTTCTCGCCCTTCGCCACCTCAAACGTGACATCGTGGAAGAGTTCATGGATGCCGAAGCTCTTGCTGAGCCCCGTCACCTTCATCATCGACACCTGTGATTCACCTTACTTTCTGCCCGTATGGCCATAGTCAAGGCCGATATGCACGACCGCCTGATTACGGCTGCCGCCATCCATGATCACACAGGGGAACGGCATGCCATAGAAGACATCCGTATTGCGCGTCGAAGTCGTAATCGTCGTCTTCTCACGCGAATTCGTGCGGCCCGTCTCCACATTGGAGATGATGAAGCCTTTGCGTTGCAGGATGCCTGCGACCTCCGCGCCCGCGCCGTTGATGCCGCTGTCGTTGATGACCATGACGCGGATCTCCTGCGGCTTGAGCGGCTCCGTTTCCTTTTCTTCTTTCTGCTCCTCGGCTTCGCTCGCCGGGCCGCTGCTCTTATCGCCCATGTTGATGCCCTCCGGCAGCTTCGCGTTGTAGGCATCTTCATCGGCCTGATTCTTTTCCGCTTCCTCATCCGAAAGCTCGAGGCCAAGCTCCGTGCGCATGAGTTCGCGCAGGTCAGTAATGTCGGGAATCCAGTAGCTGATATCCTTCAGATAGGCTGGACGGCCCGGCACCATCTTCGCCTCGAGGCCGTTGTCGTGAATCGCTTTCATCTGCTGCGCGAAATCGAGCAGCTCCGTCACGCTCATATCCGTCTTGATGACCGTGCTCGCCGTCTTGATGATATCCGGCAGTTTCGGCAGGATCTCCGGGCTGACCATTTTCTTCAGCACGGCCTTCATGAACTTCTGTTGGCGCCCGATACGGCCGATATCGCCCTCGCCGTCGCGGTAGCGCACGTACTGGATGGCCTTCTTGCCATCCATATGCTGCTCGCCCGGATAGAGATCGATCACGAGACCGCCATCATCGTCCCAGGGATCCTCATAGTGCATGCGCTTCTCAACGTTGATATCCACGCCACCGATGGCATCGATGAGCTTCGGGAACGCCTTCGTATTCACGATGATATAGTGATCCATCGGCACGCCGAGCAACTTCTCTACCGTCTGCTGGGAAAGCTTGTGCCCACCGAAGGCATAGGCGTGGTTGATTTTGTCGTAGTCATGCCCCTCGATGGGCACGCGCGTATCGCGCGGAATCGAGAGCAGGGCCGCCTTATGCCGCTCTGTATCCAGTGCGGCCACCATCAAGGTATCACTGCGTCCCACATCGTCATCACGGCTATCCACGCCCATGATCATGACGTGCACGACGTTGGTCGTCACAGCCTGGCCGGTCACTGCATCGATGGCCTGATGCCGGTGACGCTGCTGCATGCCAAAGTAAATGCCCAGGCCCACTACGGTCACCACCAGCAATACGGCCATGCCCCGCCAGATATATGTATAACTGCGCCTTCTCTTGCGCCTGCTTCGCATTTTCTCAATCTCCTGTAAAATACTCTACGAAAGACCTAACTTACATAGTATAGCAAAGATACCCGTCTAGGGCAATTCTTCCTTTTCATTTCGGCAAAAATAAGTTATGATAGAAGGTAAGTATTATTCCATAAATCAAACGGGGGTATACCTGTGCTACGTTTACCGGTAAAGAAACTCAAGCAAGGCATGATCCTGGCCCAAAGCATCTTCAATCAGCGCGGTGCCAGTTATCTCGTCAAAGGCCAGCCCATCACAAAAGGATATATCAAACAGCTGGAAAAAGTCGGTATCCCCACGGTCACGGTGACCACATCAGACCCCGACTTCCAGCTGCTGCCGCCGGATGACATCGTCGCCGAGGAAACACGCGCCAATGCCATCAAGCACGTCTATCATGCTTTCCAGACGACGGAGCAGGACGGCCACCTCGACGTCGACATGATGGAAGACGTCGCGGAAAAAATCATCTTTGACCTCATCGACCGCAAGGCCAACCTCGTACAGCTTACGGACATCCGCCTGCATGACACCTATACCTTCGGCCACAGCGTCAATGTGGCCATCCTCTCCTCCATGCTGGGCATGCTCTGCCACTACACGAAAAAAGACCTGCAGATTCTCACGCTCGGCGCGCTGCTGCACGATCTCGGCAAGATTGCCATCCCGGAGGAAATCCTGACGAAGAACACCGGTCTCACCGATGAAGAATTCGCGGTCATCAAGGCCCATCCGTTGCGCGGGGCCCAGCGCATCCACGAAATGGAAAACATGCTGCCCCACACCGCCCTGCTCTCCGCCATCGCCTCCGAGCATCACGAACATATCGACGGCAGCGGCTATCCGCGCGGGCTGAAGGATGAGGAAATCCATCGCTACGCCAAGATCGTCGCCATCGCCGACGTCTACGACGCCCTCACGAGTGAGCGTCCCTATAAAAAGGCCTACACGCCAAATGTCGCCCACAACATCATGTGCAACGTCATCCGCGGCCAGTTCGATCCCAAGCTGCTGAACCTCTTCTTCAACAACGTGGCCCTCTACCCCGTCGGCACGATCCTCAAGACGGACTACGGCTTCGGCATCGTCAAGAAGAGTGCCTTCGGCAAGACGGAGACCCCGACCATTGTCGTCTTCGCGAACATGGAAGGCCGCCCCATCGAGCCCTACACCATAGACCTCTCTACGGTCGAAGACGGCAATCATAAAATCCACATCGTCGTATCCGACAACGACCTCCGCCACTTCATCCACAACTTAGCTTTCGACCCATCGATATATCTAAAATAAAAAAGCCCCTGCGGGGGCTTTTTTATTCATGGCAAAAAAATCTTTTAGCAAATCATCTCAGCGAAGCATTGCTTACCGGCTCCGTCTCCGTAGAATAGCCGTAAAACAAAAAACACCCGCCTTCGCGAGTGCTTCTACTTAACTGGCAATGCCCTATCCTCCCAGCTCGTCTCCAAGCAAGTACTTTCGGCGTGTATGTGCTTAACTACTGTGTTCGGCATGGATACAGGTGGAACCACATAGCCATCATCACCAGATATTCTATTGTGAGGATTCATACCCTCAAAACTATACAGAAGAAATTACTTGTTTCGAAACATTTCAGAAAACTCACGTTGCGCGGTCAACGTCAGCCAATCGCGCTTCGCTTACGCTCGCGTTCTTGGGACGTTTTCGCGTACGGC
>Ga0256404_1001736_pt1 | contig 51138 bp, 48 predicted proteins | sample RumenRJG_01DNA_FD_185990 | JGI IMG/M metagenome (GOLD analysis project Ga0256404, IMG submission 185990) | Bovine rumen microbial communities from Lethbridge, Alberta, Canada - RJG_01 | ecosystem: Host-associated > Mammals > Digestive system > Stomach > Rumen | place: Canada: Alberta | collected...
CTGCCAGAATATATGAAGCGGACCCTGGCACGAGGTGCTCAGACGGCCTGAATCTGTATTTGACTGCCTGTTTTTATTGAGTTTTCAAGGAACAGTCCCATCAAAGGTATGGGAAGTTTTAGTTATTAATATTTAACTATATAGTCTGTCCGGGAATGTGGATACAGTTATTCCGGGCAGACTATTCCAGAAGGCGATTATGGGGTATATCTTCCCTTTACATTCATTCCGATTCGTGAGGATGAAGTAACCAGCTGATAATATTTATTTCCATCAGCATGACGTGCGTACGTTCCTACACTTCTCCTGCTGACTGTATCTGCTTTCGTATAAAAATGCTGACCAATCTGATTGGAAATAATTGACCCATCGTCGATTTGCTGCGACTGGGCAAAAAAGAAGCCACTAAGATAGTGTGACGTCGTAGTTACATAAAAATTCTGTTCGCTGTCCGCCTTCTTTACCTCATAAGAGTATGGATCTCCCGGCCATGTCACATTAAAATTAATCGTATCAGCCCTTGCCGTTACGGTAGTTCCAATGACACAAATTATTGCTGCGATAATACAGCTGATTTTTCTTATTCTGTGTTTCATCTCTTAACTCCTTCTCAATATAAACAGATTTATAAAATCTTTTCTACCCCTGTTTTTCTGTTTTTCTCTTTTTCAATTTCTCCTTTCTCCAAAAAGTTTTTCAATCCTGCTGGTTCCTCTGGCTGATAAAACCGTCCTCTGCAGCTCAATACACCAAATCTGGTAACGACCACCGCAATGGTGCACAGAACGGTACCGCACCTGATCAGCAGATGTTTCATTATGGCATCCTCCTTTCTCCTGGACTGGCTTCTCATATGGTGGCTAAAGAGTAGCACCGATTTCTTCCTGAAAACCCGAAAACCGTACAAGAGGTAAAAAATGGGGTACAAGATGCAGAAGCCTTCATTAAAATGTATGCTATAATCTTTGACAGAATGAAGGAGGTGGCCTGCCATGCTGATTTCTCACTTTTTCAGTACCAGGCTGTCAGAAGCACTCAAAGAAAGCAGAGTGATCGACGGTTCTGACATGCTGCAGTATGAGTACTGCCTGGAGTACCTTTTTGACATTATCCTCTATAATTCCAGCCTTATCCTTATTGGCGGCATGCTTCATGATCTGCCTGGCGCAATCCTGTATATTCTCTGTGTTTCGCTTATGAAATCTTCAGCCGGAGGATATCATGCTGCCTCCAGAGTGAAATGCAGTGTCCTCTCCTATTCTCTGTTTTTGACAGCAATTCTGACATACCGCAATCCTGCCATCTGCGCTTTCATTGACAGAACAGGGACATTCAGCCTGAGGGATCTTATCTATGCAGCAGAAGTCTTCATAATTGTATTATTGTCTCCTGTTGAAAACCCCAATAAAAGATTGTCCCCCCGTGAGAGAGTCAAATTGAAATCCTGCTCAATAATACTGGTCAGCATTGTGTCAGTCATCTATATTTTTTTCCGTCTGACCTCGTATAAAGTATATTGCAACATGATTATTGTATGCTTCTGTATTAATGCGTTCAGCCAGATTGTCGGCTCTATTAAATATAAAAGGCAATCAGTCTGAGATATTATCCCTTAGGAGCCATTTACACGATGGATATTAATATTGCCATATGTGACGATGATACTGATTTCTTAAAAAGTATGAAATCGATACTGGTTCCATATATCTGGGGCAGCAGGCATGAGATACATCTGGATTTATATTCCGCAGCCGGTGACCTGATCTCTGCCATGCGATCCGGCAAAGAATACCGTATCTTTTTTCTGGATGTGGAGATTGCAGACCACAATGGAATTGACCTTGCCAGAGACGCAATTGACCGGCTCTCTTTCGATCCCTATGTGATCTTCATCAGCAATTATCCGGAATATATGAAAGACAGTTTCTCCGTTCATCCTTATCAGTACCTGCAGAAGCCGGTGGATAAAGATGCCGTATACGGGCTGCTGGATGAAATAATCGGGAAAGAGGAAGAGAAATACATCTCGCTTACCGTCCTCAACAGCGAAGACAATGAGCAGATTCCTGTCAGCATCATGGACATTCTGTATATTGAAACGTCTGACGCCAGACAGCAGAAACTCACATTCCATCTTTACGACAGAAAGATTGTTGCCAGAGGGATTCTCACAGCATGGCAGGAAAAACTTACCGGTTATCCATTTTCCCTGTGTTATAAGGGGATACTGGTCAACGTCTACCACATTCACTATATCAATTCAGGCATGGCAGTATTAAGAAATGGGGAAGAGGTTCCTGTCAGCAGAAGGTACCTCGCCAAATTAAAAAACGAGATGGTAAATTCCATCAATACATATCTGATCAGAGACAGCAGCGGGAGAGATTAAGTTGGAGACGATTATTCAGATCATCAGTTCACTGCTTGATATGTTTATCCTGGAAACATATCTGACAAAAACCACAGGAAGAATAAAAGAAGGCATCCGCAAAGCATGGTTCTGGCTGGCAATTCTTGCAGTCGAAATCATTCTGCAGGTCAATACGGCAGTACTTGTTGATTCGTCTTCCCGTCTGTCGATACTTGTAACGAATCTGATCAGCCTGTTGACGACCTTTTTCCTCTGCTTCTTTCTGGATACAGGCATTCTTCAGAAAGTGATATTCTCTGCAATCTTCCAGACTGCCGCGCTCATTTCTGAAAATATCTGTGTTACCATCTCGTCTCTGCTGTACAGCGGAACACTGACCGGATATGAATATGATATCAGCATGAATCTGATGTCCAAGATCATTCTGCTAATCTTCACAATTCTTCTGTCATTCATGAAAAAAGACAGACCGAAGCATCCGAAGGAATATTCTGTCCTCATGCTTTTTACCCCGATTCTCACCGTCTGTCTCCTTGCCCTGATGCCGCTGAATCGTGATTACATCAATTCCCATATCTCTTTTTTCTCAATCATATGGATCTACATTGCGGTCATCAATATCGTTCATACGACTCTGGTTGAGAGACTGGCTGACAGCTATGCTTCAAGAGTGTATGCCTCTGCACTGGAAAAGCAGCTGGTATATCAAAAAGAAAAATACACACAGCTCGGCGAATCCTATAAAAAGGGACGCAGGATCATACATGACATCAAGCACCACAATGAGGTATTAAAGAGCTATATCTCGAAAGGAAAATATGCGGAGATGTATGACTACCTGACGAGCTACTCCGATGCGCTTGAAAAAACCTATATCAAAATCAATACAGGCAATCTTGTGATCGACTCTCTGATCACAAATTACAACGATATGGCAGCATACTCAGATATCAGATTCATCTATAATCTTGAGGTAGATAATGCCAGAATCCCTCTTCCGGATTATGACCTGTGCATCGTCCTTGGAAACCTTCTGGACAACAGCCTTCATGCCTGTGAACATCTTCCCGCCGGCAATTCATTTATCAAAGTCAATATCGTATCCGACAGGACAGACCGGTTTGTTATCATCATTGAAAACACATACTCTCAAATAGGCAGTCATTCCGGACATCATTCCTTCGATCACGGGTACGGCCTCGACAACGTCAGGCAGGTGACGGAAGCGCATCACGGCCTGATGAAGACGGATGCCGCGGATACTTACAAAGCAACCGTCATTATTCCGATCACCGACAGAAAACAGAGGTATACACCGCCTGTTTTCTGAATCGGCGCAATTCCGGAAAATATCAGTTATCCCTTAATATGATCTCTCTGATCTTCTGCTCCAGGGTCTTTCCTTTGTCCTTTCTGAAGTAGAAGCTGACCCTGTATTCATTCTTCATCGGCGCGGAGCGAACCTCTCCTCCCTTCTCATAGTCTTCTTTTCTGATCTCGTTCTGTTCCATCTGAATTCCTCCAAAAAGGCGAGGAAGGGTTCGGCTTCTCCCTGCGCCGTTAATCTTTTGTCTGCGGCGGCTGGAAGGCGGTTCAGGAGGGGAAGCGCCCTGTCGTGAAACACCCGTATTTACTGCATTTTCCGCCACCGCAAGGCAGTAGGCATTACATTCTCATTCTTATATGGAAAAAATATGTATACCCAGCAGGGATAAAAACGATATATATAAGGAGTTGAAAAAGTGCCGCCTTACTGCCTTTACGCCGCCTTACTGTCCTATAACAGCCACTCACGGCCAACCGTCCGTGTTGATCATGACGTTGATCCCCTGGTAGCCACGAACCTTCTTTCCCCCGCCAATATCAATGTTTTTGTCGTATCTGATGTGCAGCCGCTCCTGTTCCCCGCTCAGCCATCTCATGAATGTGCGGTCTGAAAGCGGCTTCTCAGCGTTGTCAACGCACCATTTCAGGTAGGCGCTATAAATCTGTTTTGACGCTGCGTGAGTGCCTTCTTCGAGGCGGATGTACCCGGTCGACTCCATGAACTCGATGATGTTGTTCGCCTCCCGCTTCACCGTGTCGAGATTCTGCTTCATACGATTGCTGACAGAAAACCTGTATCCCTTCCGGATCAGCCGTTTCAGGCCTTCCAGACACCAGAGGAAGATTCCCTCTTTCTCCGCAATCAGCTTGTCCGTGAGGTATCTGTCGTCCACCCTGTCGTCCGGTTTCTCCCTGACCTGGATGATCATCTGGCGGCGGTAGAAGCCGTCAGAGCGGTCGTACAAAGCGGAAAGGGACCCGTTCCCGAATCCCATGATCCGGAAGGTCAGGCTGACCTGCTGGCTCTGCCCGAACTTCCACTCGACATCTGTCTTGTCCTCCATCGTCACAAGGCTCTTCAGCGTCCCTGTGTCCGGCAGCGCATCAAGGTTCATGTCATCATCCACCATCAGCAGTTTGCCGATCTGATCGGCCTTTGCGAAGCGGTTGGTGACCAGTTTCTGAATGCTGCTCACCGTCATGTTTGTTCCCTGAAGCGCCCTCAGGACATGCCCGATCTGGCTCTTCCCTTCGCCGCCTTTTCCAATCAGCATCATCATGACCTGCGCCCGGTTGGTTGGGATAAAGGTATATCCCATGAACTCCTGAAAAGCGGGGATGTCTTCCGGATAAAGCAGTTCATCAACGAATTTCAGCCACACTTCCGGTTTTGCTGCGCCGGGATTGTAATCAACCGGAAACCTGTTCATGCAGATGCTCTTCTCAGAAGAAAACCTTCCGTCAAGGTAAAGTGTCCCGTTCTTCACGTTCAAAAGATCCAGCCGCCGCCGCGGCTCTTCTGAGTCTGCGACAACCTTCATAAGCTGGGAAAGCTGGGTGATTCGCTTTATCATGTTTGTGCAGTAATCAGGGCTGAGTGCATCGTAGATTTCTTTCCGCAGCGCGTCCTCGGCTACTTCTCCTTCCGTATCATAGAGTTTGCCATTGATGCACTTCATCGGATGATTCTTCAGGAAGCATTCACAGAATACTGTCTCAATGAGTTTCCCTTTCTCGCCGATCCAGGGCGGACAGGACATGTCACCTGCTTCGTCCGGGAATCCCAGGTCCGTCATTGCCTCGTCCAGCTTCTTCCTGTCTTCGTCCTTCATTGTTTCCAAAACGTCTGTCAAGGCTGGCCGCCTCCTTTCCGTACTGAGCAATCAGCTCCGCTTCTTCCTTCGGACTGCCGCAAATAAAAGAGTCCAGGATGTAATCAATCCTGGACTTGTTCTGCAATGCCTCTTCAAACCGGGGATCTATATGATCCCAATCGTCCGGGTTCGCCGGCGCATAACGCTCTTCCCACTCTCCAAGCATCTGTCTGTAATCACAGAAGATCTGGAAAAACTTCCTCCCGGCATTGCTGAAACGGTTCTGCTGAGCCTGCTTTCTCTGCCTTGTCTGCCTTGCCGTGTATTGCTCCACCGGAGATGCACGGCTCCGGGTGTAAAGCACTCCGAAGTCTTCCGCGATCTTCTTTGCCGCCTCTCCGTTTTTCAGCCCGAACAGTCTGGCCACAAGATTGATCACATCTCCGTCCGCTCCGCAGCCGAAGCAGTGAAACCTCCTGTCGAGCTTCAGGCTCGGATTCTTATCCTGATGAAACGGACAGACCGCCATTCCGTAGCGGCTCACCTGAATTCCGTAGCGCTCCGCTGCCTCCCTCGCGGTGACCTGTTCCTTGACTGCTTCAAATATATCCATGCAGTTCACTCCTTCATCGGCGCAGCGTCTCGTGAGGTTCCGGGATCTCCGGCTCTTCGTCTTCAAGATCTTCCATCCACGCGCCTTCGATGTGCTCCCTCGCGTCAAGTTTGGAAATGTCACCGTGCCTTACATAAAGACCGAACCTCTCAACAATCTCCCAGATCAGGGTTGCGGCAGGATAATAGCTGCTGCCTTCCTGAAGTTTCCTGACCAGTTCCTGATTCGTCAGTTCTCTCACGTTCTTCATTCGTCTGTTCCTCCTTATCTGAAAAAGCCAAACTTCTTCTTCGCCTTCAGGTCAGAGACTTCTTCCTCGCGGTCTCTTAACTGAATTCTCAGGCTCCTCGCCTCTGCCTCGCATGCCCGGAGTTTCCGGGCTTTCTGCTCCAGTGCCAGGGAAGTCTTCCATGCGTCTGTTTCGGCCTTCTGCTTCTGTTCCTGGAGAGAGCGGATTTCCACATCCTTCATTTCGCACTGCCTCTGAAGCGTCTGAATGGTCCGGTCCTTTTCCTCTGTCTCGCTCTGAAGCTGCTCGAGCAGACTCATAAGCTGCCCTGTGCTGAACCCATCTGCTGAACCTTTCACTGAGCGACTCTCCCTTCTTCAGTGTTTCCTGAATTTCCCTGTTCTGTGATTCCGACTGCGATTTCATCTCTTTCAGCCGTCTTAGGATTTCCTCCGGTATCTCTGAAGCCGGGATCTGAGTTCCCTGTTCTCCGCTTCCAGATCCGCGATCCTCGTCAGACACTGGCTGTATTCTTCCGTCATGTCCTTCAGCCTGTCTTCCGCTCTCTTCAGCAGTTCCTGCTGTTCTGTCATGACTTTCTCCATCGCGTCGACCAGTTGATAAAATGTCATTCCCTGCTCTGAGTTCATCGATGTTCTCAAACTCCTTTCTGACTGATTCCTTTAACTGCTCAAACTGCCGGATCAGCTGCACGCCCATCTTCTTCGCTTTTTCAAGCATCCTGTTCAGAAGCCGGATCTGCCTGTTCTGCTCCGCGACAGAAGAGACACCGCCCCTCGCTTCAATCTGCCTGGCAGCATAGCCCTCGTGTTTTGTCGCCACTTTGTCGATGCCCTGTTCTTCATAGGACCGGTCATCGATCCGCTCCGGCTGTCTTTCCATAGCGAGATAACGGTTGCAGATCTCAGCCCATTCGGCGCGCCATTCCTTCGCCCGGCTTCTGTCGTTCCAGTTGTTTGCCTCGACGGTTTCCCGCTTCCAGATCTTTCGTCCCCTGGCACCGATCTTCTGCTGTCCGGTCTTCGGATCGATGACCGGGATTCTCTCGCCTTTCTGGTCAAGCGCATAAACCTGCTTTGTTTTCTGCGTCCACCCTCCATCTTTCTTCACGCCCCTGGTCGGTGCGATTCCATGAACATGAGGGTTGCCGTCCTTGTCATGGAATGACCAGTCCACGATCATTCCCTCATCCGCCCTTCTTCTGAAAAACTCATGCGCTGCCTGAATCTGATGATCTCCTGACAGTTCCCTCGGGAGAGCAATCTCGAACTCCCGGAAGAGCTGGGCGTTGTCCTGTTTCTCGGTCTGCTCGACGCTGTTCCACAATTTCTCACGGTCACGAAAAAAGGAAGGCGCGTTCTCCGGAAGAATGATTTCCGAATACGTGACTTCCTTCTTGTGAGTGTAGTCATATATCTTGCCGGACCGCTCGTCCTTCAGCCTTACGCCCGCCCGGTAGGCTGCCGCGGCCACGGAGGACTTCGAACCATGACGCTTGCCAATCTTGATGCTGAGATGATAGATAGCCATAGGCCTCCTTTCCTGCGTGAAGATCGAGCAGGACGACTCCGTCTTCCCTGTTCGATCCGGCTGCGCCGCTTCCATCTCACGCTGCGCGTTCGATGTCTGCGGTCGCCACAGAGCCGTCTCTGCGTGCGAGCACGCTCGGCGGCTTCGTGGCTCGTCGCGCAAAGCAGGCACCGGACTGATGCCGCCTGTCCTTCTGTATGGACAGAGGCAATCGTCCGATGCCTGCCAGAGTGCAGAGGTGGAACCTTTGCCGGGCGTCTGGCGGCGCCCGCCGGAGTGCAGAGGCAGAGCCTCGCCCAGGTGCAGGGTGGAACCCGCCGGGTGCAGGGCAGTGCCCGCCGGAGTGCAGAGGCAGAACCTCGCCCAGGTGCAGGGTGGAACCCGCCGGGTGCAGGGCAGGGCCCGCCGCGCTTAAATGCATACGGAGTGTGCATATAAGTGCGCCTTATTTTTTTCAAAAATAAGGAAAAATCCAAAATAATCCGCTCCGAATTACCGTTCATCCCTGATTTCCGTCTCCCTGCCTGCATTCATTGCATTCGTGAAATATCTTCCGTTGTACTCCTGCCGCAGAAGAAATGACTGAAGCCTTGCAAGGTCCGAGTCTTCAAGAGGACGTTTCATCACACTCTCAACGATCGCCCCCGCCTGAATCAGTCTCCTGGTTCTCTGTTTCCTCGTTTCCGCGTTGATGTCTCTCATGACCTGCCTTTTCTTTTTCTGAAGTTCCCTGATCTTCTCGTCGTTCTTCCGGATGCGTTCATCCGCTTCTTCAATCGTCATAATGTCCCGCTCCCTTCTGTTGCTACTTTCTCTGCCCTGATCTTCGCCCTGCGCGCTCTCGCAAGATCTCTGTGATGCGCCCTCAGTTCTTCAAGTTCCCTTGCAGCTTCGGGGTCAGTTTCCGCCCGCCGGATCAGATCCTGCCTCTTCTGCTTTCGCTTCTCCGAATGCCTCCGCTCGTAATCCTGCTCGCGCCGATGAATGAACTCCGCATACTCTGGGTCCGTCGCCATGCGTTCTTCTCTCTTTGCCCTGCTCCTTGCACTTGACTCCCTCCCGGCTTCCCGAATTTTTGCCAGTTCCTCTGCCGCTTCTGGATCAGTGAGGGCTTTTTCCTTTAACTCATTAAGGTATGCGGTTTTTTTCTTTACCCTGCGTGTTATCCTCCCCTGGTACATTGCCAGCATCTCCGGGTCACCGTCCGCTATCCTCTGACGCTCAATTTCTCTGTACTTCCTGCCGTACTCCCTTCTCTGTTCCACCTGCTCGGGAGTCAGGGTCATTGACTTCCGCCTTTCTTTCCGGCTTTCCGCCCACCGCTGCTTCTTTGCCCTGATCTCTTCCAGCTGCCTCGCTGCATCGGAATCAGTCGCCGCTCTCGCGCTCAGATCCTCTTCCCTTTCCTTTTCTCTCTTACGTCTCCGGTGTTCCCAGGCGCGTCGCTTCGCGATTGTTTCCTCTGCAAAATCCGGATCATCTTCCATGCGCTTCTTTATGTCCGCCTGGTACTTCCTGCCCTGTTCAAGTCTTTTCTTCTGTGATTCCTCCACAAGCGTTTTCGCCGCATCCTCCGATCCGGTCGCCGTGACAAGGTCTTCGCGCCTTTTCTGCCGGAGCCACTGATCGATCTTCTCGTCGCCCTTCTGTTTCTCTTCGTCCGTCTCTGCCGCACCGCTGCCATCTGTTACGGCTGTCGGACACTCAGGAAGAAAGCTGAAGTAGATGTCAATCTGCTGGGACTTCTTTCCGTCGGTGTCCCGCTCTGATGCATGTACCTCTATCCGGTCAACCAGCGAGTACAGCATCTGATTGGTGATAAAGCTGCATTCGCGGTATTTTTTCAACAGGCCGATGAATCTCTGGGGATCTGTCTTTTCTGTCTCCGCAGATCTTAGGGAGGATTCGAGTTCTGTCTTCCGTACTTCTTTTTCGCTCATCTCCGCGTCGTATTCTTTCATCATGCTCTCAAACATCATGTCGGAGAGGACACCTTTCATGTTTTTCTCATAGAGGCCGCGTGAGAGTGTTCGCAGTTCCTGCAGTCTACCCTCGATCTCCTTCAGCTCTATCTTCTCCGCGCTGTATTTGTCTCCATCACGGCTCGCAAACTGTTTCTGAAGGTCCGCAATGAAAGTGTCCTCGTCCGCGAATGCATGTTTCATGACAGTGCGGACAGCCTGCGAAACAGCCTTTTCAATCGTGCTCTCTTTGATGTAATGATTTGTGCATCGCCTCGGATGCGCCATGAATCCTGAGCACTGAAAGATATAGCTTGAATCCGCATCCGGAGATGTTCTCGCCCGGTAAGAAGAATAGTTCATCCTTTCCCCGCAGTCAGCGCAGTACACAAGGCCGGAGAGTCTGCTGGTGATTCCAAGAATCGTCCTTTTGGCACAGCGGTTCATGATCCTCTGTGCCTGTTCCCATGTTTCCGTATCGATGATTGCCTCATGCGTACCGGGGAAAACAAGCTGCTGCTCAGCCGGCACCTTTTTCTTCGTTTTTCTCCTGTAGTCCGTGTTCTGTGTTTTGCCCAGCACAGTGCATCCAAGGTATTCCTTCCGGACGAGAATGTGCGCGACCGCAGTTGGCGACCAGTAGCATGGATCGCTGTACCGGACGCTGTGAACATTCTCAGGATGGTATTTTTGCCGGAATGCTGTTGCGTTCAGGACCTTGTCATCCATTAGTTTCCTTGCAATCTCCGTCAGCGACATCCCTTCCGCAGCCATCTGAAAAATTCTCTTCACTATGGCAGCTTCGTCCGGGGCAACGACAAGGGTCTGCTTGTCCCCGGGATTCCGCGTATAGCCGAAGGGAACAGCGCCGCTGCACCGGAGTCCTTTCTGCATCCTGGCATGAAAGATGGACTGGATCTTCCGGCTGGTGTCCTTCGCATACCACTCGTTCATGATGTTCAGGAACGGCGTGAAGTCATTGCTGCCGGGGCGGTCGCTGTCGATGTTGTTGTTGATTGCAATGAACCGCACGTGCCTCTCAGGGAAGAGGATATCCGTGTAGTAGCCTACCTGGAGATAATTTCTTCCGAAGCGGCTCATGTCCTTCACGATCACAGTATCAACATGTCCTGCGTTGATCTCCCCGAGCAGTTCCTGAAATCCCGGACGTTCAAAGTTGGTCCCACTGAATCCGTCATCCGTAAAGTGCCGGATGTTCTGAAAGCCCTGCTGTGAACAGAAGTCTGCCAGGTATTGTTTCTGATTGACGATGCTATTGGAATCTCCCTGCTGCTCATCATCCCTTGAAAGCCGCTCATACAGAGCAGTGATCTTCATTGCTTTCGATGTATTGTTTCGCATTAAGACGCCTCCTTTTGCTGTATGTCCGAATATCTCGTTTTCAGGCAACATTTTTTCGTCTTAATACAAACTATCTGTTGGGGTCCGTGAAAATCATGGACGTATTGCAGAGCAGGCCATTCGGCTGGACGAAGTAGAAGGACTTGCCTGCGCCGGAACCGCCGATGACGACGACATTGTTGTTCAGTCCCGTCCGATGCGTGTCCAGGCTCACCCGGACATGCTGGGACAGAATCTTGTTCATGGAATCATCCGGGTCCGCCAGTTCTTCATTTACCTCACCGATATCCGCAAACCGGGCTGTCCCGAATTCCTTGCCGGGCATGAAATTGCCGTCATGTCCGGCTGCCTTCAGGAACAGGGCGAACCAGATCAGCAGGCTTGCCGCGATGGTTTTGATCGTCCAGTCCGATACTGCGAAAGGAAATGGATGAAGCAAAACGTCCAGGACGCCGTCTGAGAGGTTGTCCAGCGTCACATGCCGGACCGGGAAGAGACCGATGCAGTAGCCGAGATAGACGAAGAAAGGCAGGAGAATGAGGAAGAAGGTCCGGTCGGCCTTCTTCCTGCTGTTTTCATGTTCCGAAGCATCCATTTGCACCCGCCTCCTTTCCTCAAAGTGTCTTCTTCGGGGCCGCCTTCGGGACTGCAGCCTTGGGGACCGTCTCCTTCGGCATGTCCGGACCCTTGGAAGGTGCCTTCTGATGAGGAGCGTCGAGGGACTGCGCGGCTTTGCTCATCTCCTGTCCGGTCTTCTGCAGCACTCCCTTCGTGACCCAGAGGATTGCCTTTTTCCCGGACAGCTTCTGGAAGCTGCGGGTCTTCCGCTGCACGGTCGTATAGGTACTGCTCTTGAAGAGTACAGCGCCATGCTTTTCGGAAGGTCCGTACTTGGCCTGGTTCTCCGCCACCAGGGCATCCCCAACCGGAATAAAGATGGAGTTGTCCCTGTCCAGCTCAAACTCGAAGAATCGTCCGTTTCTGGAAATGGGCTCCCCCGGAAGGAAGACGTAATCGGCGGATCTTCCCTCCGCGTCCAGTTCCCTCATGCGAATCCGCGGGTCACGGAAGGTCTCCTCCAGACGCTGCTTCTGGATGTCAGGCGTGTCCGCAGGGTCCTTTCTGACCGCCGGATCCGGCTCCGGTTTCATCTCTCTCTCTTCTTTCCCTTCTTTCGCTTCTTTCTTTTCCGGTTCTTTTTCCGCCTTCCCCATCTCAGGTTCCGGCTGCGTCTTCACGCCTTCCTTTGCGCTCTCACGCATCCTGCGTAGCTCTTCATTTTCCTTCCCGTCCGGTCCGATGCCGGTGTGAAGATACTCCGCCTCACTGATCGGACCGAACCGGATATTCTTGTACTTGCTGTTCGCGTGGTCCAGAAGGACAGCCCGCATCTTGGCGACGTCGTCCGATCCGATCGCGTACTGAGTCCTTCCGTCCCCGCCGCAGAGATCCGGCAGCCTGGCGAAGAGGACGCCGTGGTCCTCCATGTTCTTCTCGATCGCCTCAAGGATTGCCGGATCCTCCGTTCCGGCATTCAGAAAGACCAGGTCCGGTCCCTTCATCTTGATCAGCTTCTTGTATTTCACCGACCCGGCCCAGTTGCTGTAGTAAAGCGCCTGTGTCAGCTGCAGCATTTTCAGAAGAAGAAGGTAAGATCCTTTGGCGAGAAGGTATCCGCCCCTCGCCGCCGCGATCACGAGCTGTACTGCATCTCCTGCTTCCGCCATCAGATACTCCTTCCCCGCTCCTTCTTCGGAGCGCTCTGTGCCGGCTGATACGAGGCTGCAGGTTCCGGATCATCCCACGGGAGCCGTGGCATTTCCTGATCCGGTGCGTTCTGGTCTGGTGCACTCTGCCCCGGACGGCTCTGCCCCGGCTGGCCCTGCGTCTGCCCGCCTTCCCGCGGGCTTCCCTGTCCCGGTACACTGCGCGTCTGGTCGTATTCCAGTTTCTTCTGCTGGTATTCCTTAAGAACTGCTTCCGACAAGGCGCGGTACATGCTACCGTGTGCCGGGCCTGCCAGTGTCTGAAAGCCGCTGTCGGAATGGACGAAGGGAAATACGCAGGAAAGCTTCCCGTCCTTCTCCTGGATGCGGATGTTCTCGAGCTGGATGGCATCCGCATAGGTGACCGAAGCATAGCCTCTGGTGTTATCCATCTCGTAGATTCGCACCTCCGCGACGATATCCTGCGGCTTGAAGGCCCTTTTGATCTCCTTCAGGGAAGCCTCCTTCACCGCGGCGATCACCTTTGCTTTCAGGTCGGCATCCTTGAAGATGACGACCGGCTCCCACTTGTCTCCTCTCTGCTTCTGCGGAAATGAAACGAAGTTGAGCACCTTTCCGTCTTTTTCTGTCTGGACCAGACGGACGTTGTGAAGCACGATGTTCTGGTCCAGATATACGTCTCCCATTGCAAGGACATTCTTGCTGTCCACCACATGCATCTCCGCGCGAACCTCGATATTCGTTCCCTGTGCCATAACGATTATTCCTCCTCTTTCTGTTTCACCGGTTCTTCTGTCCCGGGCTTATCCGAAGAAGAGGACGGCTTTCCGCCGCCCTCCTTTCCGGAAATGGATCTTCCCTCTGTCTTCTCCCCTGCGTTTTCAGCCAATTTCCCTTCAGAGATTCCTTCCGTCTTCCCTTCGCCCTTTTCTTCTTTCCGGGCGAAGGTCCTGAGCTTGTCCGTCCTTACGGCTTTCGTCAGGTCTGGCGGGGTGATGTCGTAGTAATAGTTCTCACCGACCGCTTCCAGAAGAAAGGTGTCGATCACGGGACCGGCTTCCTTCATCCAGGCCCTTTTGTCGGCGTCCCTTTTCTGCTGGATCTCCTTCATCTTTTCAAGGCGCTGACTGGTCTGCTTTTCGATGACGGAGTCGATCCGGCCCAGCTGCTCATAGAGCCTTTCGAGTTTCTTGTCCATCGGCATGTGCTCCTTTCATCAGATCGAAAGGCGGGTCCTTCTCGGCCTCGGCATCTCTCCCTGAAGCATGGCCGGGTGGCTTCCCTCGGAAGGATCCTTCTCGGCAAGCGCCGGGATCGGCGTACTGCAGGTCAGCTTCTTCGTCCTGGAGTCAAACTTGTGGACGAACTCGGAAAGACGGTCGGCCGGATCGACGCAGGTCTCGTTGACCTCGTGGATCATATGGTTCAGTTCCTCTTCCCTCGCCCCGTTTCTCGCCGGGACGGCAAGAAGCTCATGGACGGAGGAAGGGATAATGTAGAGATCGCCGACCCGCTCTGAAAGTTCGGCAAGCTTCTCCTGCACATCCGGATAAAAGATCGTGCAGGCCCCCTTCACCCTGTCCTGAGTGGTGATGACCCCGAGGAACTGGTCCGGGTCTTCCGGATTCCAGGTCTCTCCCGAAGGTTCATCCTCACGCAGCTCGGCAAGAAGATCTTCCATGGACGAGAGTTCCGCCGGGCGGACCTTCATGCTGTTGCTGATTGCAGTCTCGAACATTTCATTCTCCGGAACATTCCATCTGGCAGAAAGGCTGCTGCTGACCAAGATGGTCCCGGTCCCGCCTGCATCGATCCTGCATACACAGGCAATGTCCCCGCTGATGCGGTGAGGGATATCCGGAAGGCGGTCCCTGTTCTGCGACACACCCATAGCATCGATGATGAGATGGTCCTTCACCGCGTCCCAGGAGTCGATCCGGTTCATATAATCCGGGATGATGGGGATGTCCTTGAGGGCACCCGCCGTCTCATCAGCGATCCGGCTCATGACCTCACCTTCCGGCATGCCGGCCTGATACATGTCGTAGAACCTGTCCATGTAGATCAGCGGAGCCGCGACCTGGTCCTCCAGCCGCACGGACAGAGCCGTCCTCTTTCCAAGGTTCGGCTTCTCCACGGTCTGGATCCGGATGTCATCCACGTTCAGGTCCTGGGGGAGATACTCGCCGATATTCCTCTCGACATCCTTGCAGAATCCTTCAAAGTCTCTCATTTGCGTCCTCCTTTGCATGAAAAAAGCCGCGCCATAATCGGCACAGCCATCAGTAAGTACACTCTTATAAAATGAATCTCCGGCAGTTATTTCATCGTCCGAAGTAGCCTCGCCTCATGCGGCAGCCCCTCCCGCCGGAGCAGCTTTACCACCCATAGCAGCTTTCCTCGTCGGAGCTGCTTTGCTTTCTGAGGCAGTGCTTCCATCGGATACCGGCCCGTCTTCCGGGTCAGATCCACCTTTCCCGGAATTCTCTTTCTGTGAAGCGAACCCGACAAACTCAGCCTCCTTGAAACAGTCCTGATCCGGCTGGATGAAATCAGCGGTCACGTCCGTCAGCACCGCGCCTTTCATGCGGACTCCCCACATGCCCGATCCGGAGAGATCGATCCCGTCTGCGTAGATCTTCTTCATGCAGGCGTTCTTCAGCCAGGCGGCTCTCATCATGGCGACATGAAAATATGCCCCGGTGAAGTCACAGTTCTCGAAGTTGTTGATCCCGTCCTCTGTCTTATCCATCAGGGTCGCGTCAAAGATTGCACCGATGAAAAAACTGCCAGTAAAATCACAGTGACGGAACTCTGTCGCCATGAAGGAACAGTTCCGGAGGGAAGTTCCCTTGACCGAGCAGTGGATGATGGTCGCACAGTCAAGGATGGAGGCGGCGAGATTCATCGTGTCCATGTTGCAGATGTCAATGTAGGCTCCGCTGATCAGGGAACCGGAAATGTCCGCTCCCTTCATGCTGCATCTGCAGATGCGGACATCCCGCATATCACAGTTCTTCAGTTTCGCTTCGGACATGTTACAGCAGACAAATGTCGCACCTCTGAGTTTGCTTCCGGAGAGGTCGATCCCGGTAAGGTCGATCCCAAACAGGTTTGTGTCGGAAAGGTCCAGCCCTGGATTCTCCTCCTGGTGCGGACAATTTCTGATCTCTCCCATGATGTGTTCCAGCTGGCTGCGGCTCGAGATTTCTTTTCTTCTTTCAGGTATCATGCGCGCTCCTCCTCTTTTCTCTGTGCGTCCACATCGGACGGATCCTTGAACACCACCAGATAAGCCAGAAGCCTCTCCGCTGACTGATCCGGATCAAGATCTGCTTCGATATCAAGCAGATACACCGCTTCTTTTCCTTCGTAATCTTTCATGTAAGTCTCCCTTCTCCCCGCACCGGGGACGTGTATTTCTCATGTCAGTTTCTGATCATGCCAGCTTTTTATCTCGTCATCAGATAGGTCAGGCAGACCCTCATCGCCGGAGCCTTCATGGCCGGGTCGCACAGGATCTTCAGCTTTTTCCATTCAAGACCTTCAGCAACAGCTTCCCGGATGATAGCCAGCTGCTCTTCACTGAATGACCCGTCTGCTGTCATCTTCCGAACCCGGCGGCGGTTGATCCTCTGCCGGATGGGATAAGCAGAATCTCCGTCCGGATGTCCCCGGATGTCATAAAGTCTGCCTGTCCCGAAGATTCTGCTGAGAACTTCGGAAGCCGTCTGCTGAATGGCCAGCTGTTTTTTCAGTTCAGAATTCTCGTGAGCCAGGTTTTGGATCTGAAGGTCTTTCTCCGCACCTTCCTTCCGCATCTGATCCATCTCCGCTGAGAACCATTCGAGAAGCTTCTGTCTCTCCTGCCTTTCCTGGTCCATCTGCTGCGCCATGGCTTTCCAGATTGCCTCGGCAGTCTCCGGACTGATTCGATCGGACCGGGGCGGTCTCGGAGCCGGAGAAGGAACCGCCTCACCATCAGTGTCTTCAGTTGCCTTAGCACTCAGGTTCTGAACTGCTCCTGCCTGATTTTTCAGGATAAGGTCGAGCGCGGATTCTATCTCTCCCATTTGATCGCCTCCCATACAACATGACTGTTAGCGGCAGTACATTTTGGGTGTAAAAAAAGAGACCGGTGTGCCCGATCTCTTGAAATGTCATCCTATTCGATTACTTTTGTTATTTCCTGTTACGAACCCTGGTGATAATTTCTTTTACCAGAAAAGCCACAGCCATCCCGATTGCACAGATGCCTCCCATTGCCGGACCATTCGAAGAACCGATGTACCTGCTGCCGTCCAGATGAAGATGATAGATATTCAAGCCAAGAAGGTATACCTCATGATCTGCTCCTCCTTGTGCGTATGCATTCGAATACCCGAAATAGATGGCAACTGCCATCACCGCCATTGCTGCGCCAAACCCAATCGCCAGAGCAATCGCAATCCTGATACTTTTCTTCATCTATTCTGCCCTCCGGAATTACTGATGAAACCTGCTGCAAACCTTCCGATGTCTGCAGACCGCACAATGGCTTTTGTCCGGATCCTTTTTATGCCGGCAGTAAAGCATATAGTGCGCAATGTGAAAAATAAAAATCCCTGCTGCAGCAATGGCTGCAATCAAAATCATTTTCTCTCTGGATCTCATTTTCAACTATTTGCCTCATCTACTTTTTTCTATTCGTTGCTGAGAACAGTCAGAAGATGCCGATGCAGTTGTTATTGCAAACCGGGAGTCATCCAATGTATTTCTCGTATCCCAGATGCGCTTTCCAGACACTGATGTACTCGTCCACGTAAGAATGCATCAGGATCATGATTCGCATCAGATCCTTGTCAGATATTCTGCCCCGATTGCTCGCTACCTGAAACGTCTTGTCCTTCTTGATCCATATTTTTGTGTCATTCGGAGACGGATCTCCCTTTGTCACATGAAAGTGAATCGGCTCATCACTCTCGTTTGACCAGAAATACACTTTGAACCCTTGCGCCCGGAGAAATATCGGCATCATGCCACCTCCATGCTGTCCATCTCCCGGAGCATCTCCACTGAGCGATAGATCTGATGAAAATATGCCATGAAATAGGAAGTCTTTTCCTCGTTGAAGTTGTTAAACAGAATCGTTCCATCATTCGCAATCAGAATGGACTCTGCGGTCTTCATATCTTCAAAGCACACATTGTCTTCCAGATAGGTTATACGAATGCCATCTTTCTCACAGAATTCTTTTCTCATCTTCATCACCTCGTGCTTTTGTTACCATAATCATAACCGATATCATGAAGTCTGTAATCATACAACTTTTGACTTATACTAGTCGCATTACCCGCGGCCGATTGTAACGCTGAATAATTACAAATACCATGTCGATGCTGGCCGCTATGATTGCCGTGATCAGGAATGCGGGAAATGCACCTAATGGAATAGAAAAAAACAAAGTCGTAAAACTGAGCAGCATTATCAGCTCATGGACGGCTTCTGCATGGCACATGTTGTTAACAATCTCTTCCATCGAGTGAATCTTTAATGAAAATTCGCTCGGATCATAAGACAGTATTTTTCCCTTCCACCTTTTCACCTTCAAGAAACGATAAACCTCAGGCTCCCATTTTCTCTGTTGAAACCACCATGCCCTGCAATTATACTGCCTGTGGAAAATGCATTGCAGAATCACCGGTGACATAAACCGTATCAGCATATGATAGGCAGTTATGCCGCAGATTACCGACATAGTAAACAGCCACGGCACCTGCAATGAAGAATAAAATATGCTGAAAAGCAGACAGCCAGTAAAACTCGAAAGCATTGTTGCTACCATGATTTTGGGAAGCGGGCTGTAAAATTCCCTGTTTTTCATATCTACACTCTTGAAATCTGTCCCAATCTAATAATCATCCAATCTACAGATTCTCTCTTGTCATGCTACCATCTTATCAGTCTGAACTGAATCTCTCAATCAGAATTCCCTGCGCATGAAAGAACCATTCCACAGCCACCATAAGTTGCGTCCTGCTCTAGTCTACCATAGCCGCTCCTATTACACAGAAGGTATTCTAAAAACAGCATCGAATCAATATCTGCCCCAAACTGGGGCAGACTTTCAATCCCTTTACATTCTTGTCTGTCGCTTTTCCTGGTTCGGTTGTCTTCTCACTTTCTCATCCAGTGACGGTTCACCTTCCTCACGCTGCTCTTCTTCAAGACCCTGCTTTCTGATCGACTCGAGCATCTTCAGCTCATGCCTTTCCTCCCGCAGCCTTGTCAGGTAGACGGATTTTTCTTTCATGAGATTCTCATCTTTCGGAAACTCCTTCAGCTGACGGTAGATCTCATTCAGCCTTCTCCGGTCGGATCTCATCTGTCCCTGAAGATCCTTCTCAGATCCTTCCGCCTGCTCCTGCGTCCGGATATCGCGGTCGATCAGGTAACGGAGATTCTCTGAAAACTCTTCCAGCCTCACGATCTCCTTGCGCGGAATGTATCGCCGCTTCCGGTAAGGGGAATGCATCTTGCAGATTCTCCAGTATCGGAGATAGAACTGCCGCTGGTAAGGAGACATCTTCCATCTGCCGCCGGGAGACCTGCGGACCCGGATGAAAAGCAGTTCCCGGATCTCCTGGAGATTTCCGTAAACGAAATATTCCGGCTCTGCTTCCTGTCCCTGCTGGTATGACTGATTCTCCCGGTTCTGCTGATCTTCCTGTTCCTGCTGTTTTCTTCTTTCCAGGATCCGATTCTGGATCTCTTCCTTCCCATACCCTTCGCCGAGGCGATAAGTGCGGATGGCCCGCTGCCTTTCTTCAGCGTGAAGAGACAGATACTTTCCGTCCCTCACATCGTAGTGAAGGGTCCGCAGGTAAGAGAGAAATTCCTCATAAGTCGAAGACGCGGCGATGGCCTCGTCGATGTCGTCGCGGATCAGATCCTGCCAGGTCGGCTTTTCAGACCGGACTCCTTTCTCCCGCATCTTCTGATTTCTCCACTCTCCGTAATCCTTTCCCTTCCGCTCCTCGTCGTAGCTGAGCGTGGAGAGGCCGTACTTTTTGCAGACCCGGTCCGTGATCGGCTGGATCCGTTTCTCCCAGTCGCCTTTCGGCGAGTGGAACTTTCTTCCATCGACCCGCGACACCGAATCGAATACGATGTGCGCGTGAAGATGCTGCCGGTCGACGTGGATCGTATAGAGATAGAGAAAGTCATCGTCCCCGAGAAGTTCCCTGCAGAAATCTTCCGTGACTTTCATCGCGGTCTCCGGAGTGATGTATTCCGTCGGCGGGAAGGAAAGGATGTAATGGAAGGCCTGGGTCCCGTCCGGCTTTCTCCAGACTTTTTTGTTTTCCACCATCTGATGAAATGCGGACTCCGCTGACCAGCCGGCGTTTCCGCCGATGTAGAGGTCCTTCGTTTTTTCCGGATTGCAGATATATTTGAGTGCATCCAGAAGAGGCCGGTTCTGTCTCGACCCTTTCCCTTCCTTAATTCGAAGGAGCTTCGTCACCGCCATCTTTTTCTCTCACCGCCTTCCTTACCGCTTCCGGCATACGGCTCAGTATTACTTCGAGTTCGTCAAGTTTTCTCATCAGCTCGTCTTCCTTCTCCGGATCTTCGAGAGGATTTTTTCTGTGCTTCTCTCTCACGTAGCGGCTGATCTCGATCCCGGTCTGATAAATTTCGTGCTCCGCCTGCGCCATGAGCAGCTCCAGATTTTTCGGAAGCACGTCTTTCACGCCGTGTGCGAAGATGCACCGCCGGATGAATTCCGATTCAGAAAGTCCGTAGCGGTCCGCCGCCTCCTCGATCTGTTTTTTCTCTTTCTCAGAAATCCGGAAACTCTTCTGCTGATATTTCTGGACGGAAATTTCATTTCCCGCCTTTTGACCCTTCTTTCCTTCCTGCTTCTTCATGCAGCCCTCCGCACCTGAAAATGCCCTCATCTGCCCCTTCCCGGGAGTCAAAACTAAGGCCCAAAACGTGTGAAACAGGGTATTAGCAAGATACGCCTCTGTCATGCAGCGGCATCTTGTCAGGGGTGACCCCTGAGACCCCCGGAAAACCTTCCCGAAGTGCCACAATTTGTGGCCCGGCCCGAAATCGCGCCTTTTTCTTCAAAACCCCGGCATCCGGGAATGCCGGATTTTTCAAAGTTCTTCATCTCAGGTCCTCCATGTCAAAGCCGCTTCTTCGAGCGGAATGTCCTCAAAGTCGTCGATTCCTTCCGTCAGGAAATGTTCCACCTGGCGGTTTGTTGCCAGGATCGCGATGCTTCCACTCTTTACATTTTCGGACGGCATCACGTTTTTCTGCTCTTCCTTCCGCTTCAGTTTTTTCAGCTCTGTGTGTTCCAGCACAGGGTCAGTGCCCTGCAGCTTCTTCAATTTCTGCGAGCGGAGAAGATAGATCCGGTCTCCCGGATGAAGCCCTCTTTCTGAAAAGAGCCGGGCCAGGAAGATGATCCGGTCCAGCTCTTTTCTGTAATCCTTTCTGCAGATAATCCCGAATGTCCCTGCGTCCAGCACAAGTGTGTAATCTTCTCTCAGGGTTCCCATAAGCTCCTCAGGAGAACGAGTAGGCATTCGAATCTTTCGAATACACTGCCGTCACGCTGCCTCCGTCTGAGAGAGTCAGATGGATCGTCGCTTCCTTTCTTGTTCCGTCGACGGAGAAGTCAGAGACCGATGCGGTCATCTTTCCCCTCAGTCCCTTCGAGTACAGGTAGTCGTAGAGTCTGAACTGGAACGTGTACGGACTGTCCAGGTAGTTGAGCAGCTTCTGGGGAACGGACTCCACGGAAAGATCAGTTGCATCGTAGTCGCTGCTTTCTGCCGGCTGAGCCGTCCGTCCTGTCCGGGCACTGCTGTCATCGGCTGCCGGCTGCGCGGTGGAAGAAGGGGAGACGTTCGTTACGCTCTGCGTTTCCGGTTCCGGGACATCAGGAAGCGTGGTCAGCGTGAAGAGATATTCTCCCGGGAAATCCGGAAGCACCACGAATTCAAGCAGATGTTTTTCGTCCCCCTGAAGTCTCGCCTCATATCCGAAACTCCCCGGGATCGAAGTCTCTGTCCGGCTCTCTGCGATGATCCTTGATGCAGTGATGCCATTGTCCCGTAGAAAGATCCCGGCATCGTGAAGAAAATCTGCCGTCTCCATTCCGCTCTGTGCTTTCTCCGCATCGGTGATTCCGGAAAGAGTCAGCGTCAGCCCGACCTTGTGCGGCGAGGAAGACCCGAAGATCTTTTCCCGGACTGTGTCTTCCCCTTCCGCCCGAAGTTTCTCTGCTTCCGCCGCCGGGATGAAAAACTCTGTCTCCGTCTCTGCAGTCGGATGGCCTGTCTCTGTTTCCGGCGATGGAAGAGTCATCATCATCTGTTCCGATTCTGATGACGGGTTCAAGGTGACTTCATCATGTCGGAACGAGCCGCGCATCCCTGCCGCAAGGAGGAGAACTCCTCCGGCGGCGGTGATTCCGATCAGGGTCCCGATGATAAATTTCTTTTCCTTTTCATCTGAAAGGCGGACCTCCGCATCAGGAAACCTGTCTTCCTGACCTGTCTGCGTGAGATGATCATCCGTTTTCCTGCGGAAAAAGTCCGTGACCTTTTTTCTCTCTTTCATGTCCGCCTCCCATCACAGTCCGGTGAATGAAAACTCATTCGAAGACCTGTCATAGCTTCCGCTGATCGTCTGGCCGCTGCTCAGGCTGATAGAGAAAGCTGCCTTTTCTTTTTCCGGATCGATCTGATAAGAATCCATAGTCCCGGTGATCTCGCCGGAAAGCCCCTTCAGCTCAACATAATGAAAGACCTGGTCATAAAAACTGTCCCTGCCTCCGCAGAACTCAAGAAGGTTCTTCGAGACCTGCATGATATCCAGGGAGATGGAAGTGACCGTGCTGCCGGCTGCCTGGCCGCTTCCACTGCCGGAAGTACTGCCGGATCCTCCGCCGTAGCTTCCTGACGCTGAGGTGCCCTGGGAAATGCCCGCGGAGGTTCCTGCGGTTTCAGACTGCGTTTCGCTTTCGCTGACTGGCAGGGCCGTATCCGGATCGGTGAAAAGATACCGGTCTTCCTGCGGGAAGTACGTGCACAGGACCCGGAAGTTCTTATCATTGTTGAAGTAAACGTAGTGATAAACGTTTCCCTTCTCCTTCGGTCCGCTGTACTCTTCGTCTGAAAATGTGACGTCCCTGACTCCCCTGTAATCGGATGCATCATTGCGGATGTAGAGATCATCGCCCAGCTGCTGGAGGAAAGCCTGGTCATTGAACCTTCCCATGTAGGAGGTCAGGATCTCCGCGGTAAGTCCGTGGAGCTTCAGGTTGTAGGGTGTCTCAGTCTCCTGCGGCACCTCGTCTGTCTCCGGCTCCTCTTCCGTCCCGGGTTCCGGGACCGCAGGTTCGGTCTCCTTATCCGCATAGGTAATGTTCATAAGAAGATTCTTGTCCGGCATGACGAAGTTGACACGCTTCTTGTCGCCGTCCCCCGTATCGTTTACGAGATAGTCGACACTGTTGTGGACGTTGTCCATCTCATTGATCGTGACGTCCTTCAGGACCTTGCCGGACTTCGGATGGATCAGCAGCGTGACCATCGTCCCGTCCGTGATCGAGAGCTTCAGCTCCGTGTCCGTTTCCTTCTTCAGCCACTTCTGCTCGAACTCGACTCCGCCTCCGGAGCTTTTGTAGATCAGGACCTGGTGTCTGGAAGGTTCCGTCTCCGCTGAAGGAAGTTTCTTCGGACGTGTGGCTGCCTTGAGAACGATCAGGCCGGCGATCAGGCCGGCAATCAGAAGGACCAGCGTCAGAAGCACCCTGTTATTTCTCTTCTTGTACATCGTGTTTCCTCCCCTTACTCGTGGTATGCATATACGCTGTAGAAGTCATAGACTTTATTGTACCGGCAGAAATAGTAATCGTGATATTCATCGCCGTCGTAGGTGATGAATACCTGGATCTGGAAAGTGATCTCCTCATCGTCCTCGCCGACAGCATCTGTCAGGTAAACTCTGGTTGCTTCAAAAGAGTGTCCGTACACGGAATAGAGGTGGTCGGCAAGTGCGTCGTCGAAAGCTTTTTCTCTGTCCCCGATGAATTCGTCGTAAAGTCCTTTCCTGGACTCCGTGATCTTCGGATGGAAGGATTTCTCGTACCGGGACAGCTGGCGGTCGTAAGCATCTTTCTTCTTCTGATCAGATGCAGCCGTGGACTTTCCTGACGAAGAGGCGCTTCCTGAAGGAGTCTCCGCACCGGATTCCCCATTCCCGGAACCTTCCTTTCCGGATGGAGAAGCTTTCTCTGTCTCGGTCTCCGCTTCTGTCTCCGGGATCCCGAAAGAAGTCATCATTTCCTCAGACTCAGTCAGCCCGGTCTCTTCTGTCTGCCTGCTGTCTCCGGCACCGATTCTCTGAAGCAGCATCCCAGAAGCACGGTGGATGAGCTTAGGCGCCATGATGGACAGGGCGGAAATGCCGACGATCAGTGCCGCATACCATATGATCTTTTTCTTCTTCATCTGATTTCCTTTCATGCGCCGAAGTACCAGTTGCCGCCGCCAATCTGAACGGCGCCCGGAGTGTTGCTGCCGTAATGAGAACGGAAACTTGTGTGGGTGTGGTTCCGGATCCCGCGCTTCAGGCAGTCATAGACGGCCTGCTTGACATAGGCAGGGACATTGCCGCCCAGCCGGCTCTTCCAGTAGCTGTCATTCGAGTAGCAGAACTGGCCCGGAGCCGTCAGCTGGCTTAATGCATTTCCACCTTCATATCCCCATTTCGAGGATTCTGTCCGGTTCATCGCGGTTGAGATCACTGCCAGCGCTCCTTCATAGCTTCCGTTGTCTTCCTGAGCGACGATTGCCCACATGAGCTCCATCTGGTCCTGCGAGTAATCGGTTGGGTCCGCCCTGTACCCGGTCTCGGAGACCGGCATCTCATCCTCATAGATCACAAACCTGCGGATCGACGTGATGTTCATGTAGTCGGCATTGCTGACTCTCGGACCGGTGCCTCCGCCGCTGGAAGTACAGTGGCAAACCTTTCCGTCCCCGATGTAGATCCCGACGTGCGGATTCGATCCGTAATAGATCACATCGCCCGGCTGCGCGTCTTTCAGGTTGCCGACCGGCTCTCCAGAGACACCCATCTCCTGGGCAAGTCTCGGAAGGTTGATCCCGAAGGACGCATAGATGCTCTGGACAAAACCGGAGCAGTCAGCGCCTGACTTCAGGGAAGTACCGCCCCAGACATAGGGAAACTTTCCGATGAAGGTCTGGGCATATTCCGCAATCTGCTCTCCAAGGTCGGATTTCGCGCGCTTAGTAGATTTCAGGGTGTAGTAAAGGGAACTGTTGTCTTCCGGGGAGATTTCCTCCGTCGCCAGGGACGGAGAATCTGTGCTTTTCGCGATCAGCGCAGCCGGGTTCCCCAGCAGAAGCTGCTCTGATCTCAGGAACCCTCTCACATCCCCGGATTCGACATACACCCAGCCGTTCGGAGCATTCTCGAGCGGATAGACGACCGTTCCGGAAGCAACTTCCCCGACTGCCCTGGAGGAGGCATCCGGGTATTCACGGATGGACCCCTTCTGCAGGACAACGGCGTCCGATTTCTGAGCCAGAACGTCCTGGACCGTTGTCCTCGTGTAGGTGAATGCCTCATTCTCCGATGCCGGGATATCCGGAAGTGCCAGGGAAAACTGGTCTTCCCCCAGAAGGCTGACCATACGGTCTGATTCTTCATTGCCCATCAGTTCTGTGGTAGGAATGAAGCCTCTCACATTGCCGGACTCCACATAGGACCAGTCCCCTGTTTCATCCAGGATGTATACCAGCCCGAAAAACGGGACTTCCCCGATAATCCTGGACCCGGCGTCCGGCTTTTCGTAGATCCGGCTTGTCAGGCCACCCTGGACCAACCCGTAGACTTTCCCCACTTGACGGAAACGGAAATCCCGCCTGATGAACCAGCTCGGGTCCCAGTAGCTGTCGTTGTAATAGACAGCCCCTCCGTCCACGTCATCCCCAATCTCTGATTCCGTCTCCGGCTCTTCTTCCTGGATCTCCTCAGGCAGTTCCGTTTCTGTCTCGTCCGTTTCTGTTTCCCCTGCATCTTTCTCCGTCTCTTCCAGAACGCCGGACTCCGATCCCTGTGTCTCCTCTGATTCGCTTTCCGAAAGCTTTTCACTCTCTTCGGATGACGCCGGAACGGTCTCCTTCTCCGACACCGGTTCGGTCTGTTTTCCGGGCTCAGTCCCCGGCGCTTCTGTATCCGACTTCTCACTTCCGACTTCTGTTTCCGGCTTTTCTGCCTTATTCTCCGATTCCGCCGGACCCGGGGGGTCGCTTATCCGTTCCGTTCCCTTTTCCGTGGCAGGCTGCGGTTCTGTCGGAATCTCAGACTGCGTTTCTGCGGAGGAAGGGACCTGGTCTGTATGGTTTTCTGTGACATCTGTCTGGGGCATGGTTTCCGATTCAGGGGCCGGGCTCCCGGGAGAGGGAACGGTCTCCGCCAGTGTCTCTGCTTCCGTCTGTGCCCCGTATGTGGAAATGGAAAGGCAGCTGCCTGACATCGCCGACATCAGAACAGCTGCCCCTGTGAGCAGAGATAGCAACTTTTTTCGCTTCATATATGTCCTCCGTCAATCAAAGTACCAGTTTCCTCCTCCGATCTGTACTGCACCTGGCGTGTTGCTTCCGTAGTGAGAACGGAAACTTGTGTGGGTGTGGTTTCTGATGCCCTTTTTCAGACAGTCATAGACCGCCTGCTTCACGTACTGGGGAACATTTCCGCCAAGCCTTGCCCTCCAGTAGCTGTCGTTCGAATAGCAGAACTGGCCGGGAGCCTTCAGCTGGGCCAGCGCATTGGAGCCCTCATAACTCCATTTCGGAGACTCTACCCGGTTCATCGCGGTCGAGATCACAGCAAGTGCACCTGCATAGCTTCCGTTATCTTCCTGAGCGACGATTGCCCAGATCAGTTCCATATCGCTCTGTGAGTAAGGGGTCGCATCAATCCGGTGGCCTCCGGTCCCTCTCCCGCCAAGGCTGCCCTGGGTAGTGGACCCGTCAAGAGACTCCGTCAGGATCCTCCGCACCTGGAAATGAGAGCCGCTCCATATATTGGATACGATGACTCCGATACCCGGATTGGATCTTGTCCGGCTCTGCGAATTGCCTCCCGCGGTGCAGTGGACCATCTTTCCGTTCCCGATGTAGATGGAAACATGATAGGAATTCCCTGCACTGCATCCTGCGTCCCGGAACCAGAGAAGGATGTCTCCCGGAACTGCGTTCTGAACAGAATCTGTTCCGACGACATGCCCGGCATGGGTCTCCATCTGGTAGGTATCGCCTCCAATTTCATATCCGAAGTGAGAAAAGACACCGTGTACGAAGCCGGAGCAGTCAGTAAAGTCCTGCCAGTCTGTCTCATAAGCCCTTCCTTCTCCCCACGCATACTTCGTGATGCCGACCCAGCTCTCCGCATAGGCGATCAGCTCTCCCGCCTCCACGCTGCTGTACACATCGTCCTGGGCAACGGCTGATACCGACGTTGATACACCGGAAATAACAGAGATCAGGATCAGAAGAATCAGCAGAAAGGGAATCAGAACGGCAAGCAGGGAGCCTGCAAGCGCTGTCCACGCCTTTGCCTGTATGCTTCTTCTGACCGCGTCCAGTGCTTCTTTGAGTGCAGCACTTGTCTTCCGTGCAGCACGACCGGTTTTCCCTCCGGCGGAGATCAGTTCCCCGATCGCCAGAGTGCTGTCTTCCAACTCTCTTCCGGCGGAACCTTCTGCCTGCTCTTTCTGCATTTTTCGCTCCATCTTCCGGATCGTAGAATCCTTGAGTTCCGAAAATGCCAGCGAGTGGAAGAGTTCCTTCCGGTACTGTTTTTTCACACGGTGCGAAAGTTCTTTGTAATACAGCGCTTTAGCCTGCCCTTTTTCCTCCCACTGCATCCAGATCTCGTCAGGCGAAAGGTGAGTGGCTGCTGATGAACTGACAGCTGCAGGAGCAGCATTCCCTGCAGGTCCAGCAGAAAATGATTCGCTTTTCCTTGTCTGGATTGGCACCATTGTCACTTTACCTGAAGACTGACCCGCCTTTATTTCCTTTACTGTTTTCCCGGCTCCCGCCTGTTTTTCCGCTTCTGTCCTGCCCGGCTTTCCGCTCGATGGTGCAGGAACGGATAAGGTCAGGCTGTCCGCAGTCTCTTCCCTGATGATCCGTCGGTCTGATGGCGTGAGATCCCTGATATCTTCCGGGATATTTGGAGAATCACGCGCTTCTGCGATTTCCGGATGGCCGTGGTTTCCCCTGCTCTGCATGCCCCTGGCACTTTCTTTTCCTGGGGAGTGCCTGTTCCGGATCCTTGCCGGGGTACCGGATACCGGATTTTCAGACCGGGTCGCTTCTTCCGTCAGGGTCTTCAACTGTCTTCGCATAGCCCTGGCATCAGCATCCTTCGCGGAAGTGGACACTTTTCCCTGCATCACCGGAATCCGAACCGTATCCGAGATCTTCCTTCTGACTTCCGCATCCTGCAGCTTTTTCTCGGCCTTCCTTGCAGAACGTAGAGTCCGTCTGGTCCGCGGATCGTTCTCCACCGATTGCCTGTATTTTTTCATCCGGCGGTCGATCTTCTTCTCCACATCGAGAATCAGCTTCTCTCTTTTCCGTGCAGGCATCTTCATCAGAAGCCGTCTCTGCCGTTCCGGAAGGGAAACAATGATCTGTGCGCGAAGGTCTCCTGCATGAAAGCTTTTTCCGGAAAAACGTCCTGACCGGATCCCGGTTGAATGGTTCGTAGATGTCGCGTTATTCCTAATGAGAAAGCTGCGGGCAGCCGTCTTCCGGATCGGGGTGTCACGGATCGTCTTCATCCTCCGCATCCCCATCTCGATCACCTTCTTTCCGGAGTGTTGGTCCCTGCCTTACTTCTGCGTGGATCCTTCGGCTCTTTCTGCACTGGTCTTTTCTTCTTCCGCCCTTCTGAGTACTCCTTCCATGTCCAGGGCTTCCTTCTTTGCTTCTGTCTTCAGCCCCCGCTCTGACCTCAGCTCATGGAAGTTCGTGTTGAAGAGCCGGTACATGGCGGAATCTTTCGGAAGCCGTCCGTCGATCGGGATCAGTTTGTTCCCGAAGCGGAGCAGTCCGCATCCGGGGTTCGGATTGCTGATGTACTTCATCAGGTTCGGGCTGATGCCCAGTTCGGATTCCAGCATCTTCCGTTCATTCTCCTTGAGCCGCATCAGCATCAGAAATTCCGAATTGCTGACCATGGATTCCACAGAAGCATTCGTGAACAGGTCTGCTACGTTCTGGGTGATCGCGGTGCAGTAGCCTCCCAGCTTACGTACTTCGCGCCAGATTTTCTCCAGGTACGCGGAGCTGTAAGCGTTGTGGGAAAGCACATGGAACTCATCGATGAACAGCCAGGTGCATTTCCCTGCCTTGGCGTTCCGGGCGATCCTTGAACGGATGAACTCGAGCATGATGATGATCCCAAGGCCTGCCTGGGACCGGTCGATATCCTGAAGCCCGAAGATGGTCAGCCGGTTCTTCATGGAGATATTCGTCGGCTTTGCGAACATGTCCATCGCACCTTTGACGAACAGCTCCATGGACAAGGCAAGTTCCTGCGCCCGTTCTTCCGGCTGCTCTTTCAGCACTTCATAGAAGGTCGTAAGGGTAGGCGTCTGGAAATCCTTTCTGTCAAGCCCCTGATAGATCTTCTGCACCACCCGGCCGATGATGGAGTTGTCTTCCGGCTCGATTCCTGCTTCCCGGATCTGCGAGAACAGGGAAAGCATCAGCATCGTCTTGTCCTTGAGGAAAGTCGACTTGCTGTCCATGTAGCGGTAGGTGTCCGTGTCCAGCGGGTTCACATAGTGCTTCGAGGAAGAGGAGAAATCGATATACTGCCCGCCCAGGTAGTCCGCGATCGGGATGTATTCGTTCATCGGGTCGACGATGATGATGTCGTCGTCGGTCTTCAGATAGATCTGGACCGTCTCCTTCTTGACCTCCATGCCTTTTCCGGATCCGGAATTGCCGATAATGAGGCCGTTTCCATTCGCCAGCCGGCTCCGGTCTCCGATCTGGATGTTGCGGCTGACTTCATTTACCCCGTATACAATGCCCGTCGGCTGATACAGCTCATGGACAATAAAGGGTGTAAATGCTGCAAGCGGCTGCGTCAGTACCGGGATCAGTTCCTTCATGTACCTGCAGCCGACCGGGGAAGCCGTATTGAAGGCTTCCATCTGCCTGTAATAGGCTGGTTCGAACCGGAACCCTTCCCCATCTGCCTTGGACAGGAAGGCAGTCACCTCATTCTCAAGTTCCGTTCTCGATGCCGCGTTGATGACGACATAGATGCCGAGGTAAAAGAGCCGCTCGTTGTTGTCCCCCATGACGTCCAGAAGGTCTTCCAGTTCCTCTTTCTCCCTCCGGACCTCATAGGAAACGTCAGAAGACCAGGCACCCTGACGGTTCCTGGTCTCCTGCTGTTTTTCTATGATGTGCCCGGTCTGCAGATAGAGATCGTTCACTCTTTTCCGCGCGGCGTCATTCGGGATTGGCGCCACGTCCAGCGTCAGGGCCAGAGGACAGTCCCCGGATGTCAGTTTCTGAAGGATGTCCGGACTGATGCCCGGCGGAAGCTTCGGGGCGAACAGGACCCTGGCGAAACGGTCGCCAACCTGCAGCGTGGTCGGATCGATCCCTCCGGTGTCTGTGAGGTCACAGCGGACCATCTGCGGAGCGATGAGGTCACGGAAGTCGATCCCATTTTCAGCCAGCTTTCGAAATGTGAAATCCGGTACCTGTGCATGACCGAGATTCCAGAAGCAGAACAGAAACTTCAGACGCTGTTCTCCGTCTAGCGGGACCAGCCTGCTTTCCAGGAGCGTAAAGTTATTCTCCAGATTGGTCTCGATCGACTTGAAATAGTCCTGTGCGCGCTCGACTGTCCTGGCTCTGCAGGAGATAACGAACAGCCGGACCTGCTTCAGGCCCGCGTGGCCCTTCCGGACGGAATCTTCAAGATACCGGTTCAAGTCCTGTGACATCTCGTCACTGCCCTTGAAAAATACCTCCTTTCGGATCTTCTCCATGTCCTGCGTATTGTCCATCAGGATCATTTTGAAATCGGTATTCATACTGTTCAGCACCAGGCAATACCGCTGCAGAAACTCGTCCTGTTCCTCTTCATCCATCGTGGAGAAATTGGTATCGGCAAAAAGATATGCCTTGTCGAAGGTCGTATCTTCATCCGCATTGTCCGGTTCTGTCCGGGCGATGCCGTCTTCCGTGATACCGGCGACCGGGATCATCTGCTGGACGGACCTGGGAATCTTTACCAGCGGCTCACTCAGTCTTTTGTAATCCTTCATTGGTTTCACTTCGTGTATCCTCCATTCTGTTTCTGGCAAAGTCTTCCAGATCTCTGATCGATGTCATATCTTCCAGGAAAATGCCGCCGTGATCAGACACCTGCCCTGTCTCCGCCTCTTCTTCTCTCACCTCAAGAACTTCAGGGGAATAGTAGAGAGCCTTCATCTTCTGCATCTTCATCCTCTGAAGGAAGTACGTCCGAAGGTCCATGCCATGGATCTTCAGGAACCCGCTTGAGATGATCGGAAAGACCACAGGGAACAGGATGTAGACCGCCACCGTCTGGTTCAGATGTGCGGTCCTGGTCAGAATCAGGAACAGGACTGCTCCGACCGCCACTCCGGTCACGGACGCGGCAGTTTGCCGGAACGTCAGTCCCTTGAAGAAGTCATCCTTATATGCGTCTATGTTCTGATTTACTTGTACTTTCATCGCTGTCCTCCATTTCTCAGATCCCGAGCATCTTGCTCATGATGCCTTCCGCTCCCTTGACGCAGGCGGATGTTGCCAGAATCGGCATGACATAGGCCAGCGTTCCCATCAGAGGGTTGGAGACTTCTGAAGCGGGCAGAAAGTCCGCGTTATGGAATAGGGTAAAGGACAGCCCGATTGCCAGTACGATCAAAAATGCCTCCAGGCAGTACCCAATGTATGTTTTCAGCCAGCTGATCCCGGTCTGGCTGTACGCGCCTCCTCCTGCAAATCCTGCCAGGGCGATCGGCGCGAACGGTACCGCCAGCAGAACTTTGAACAGTCTTGTGAATACGGCGAGGACGATATTGATCCCGCTGATCACGATAATCGCCCCTCCGAAGATGCCCGCAATGAGCGACAGAAACCCTCCCCCAAGGTAATTGAGGGCGAGGGTCCATCTGCTCACCGATTCATCCTTTCCGCTTTCCTCTCCGCTGCCTGTCTTCTTTCTGCCGTCCGATTTCTTCTTCGGCTTGCCGGCGGAATCCCACTGATCGGAAAGATATTCCCGGTAGTCTTTGAGGAATGTAGGCTCTTCCATCGTCAGCTGGCTGGATATCATTGCGGACGCAGCTCCTGTCAGGGATACCGCGATCTGAGAGATATCCACAGCAAGCTGGGCCGAATTGGTCACTAGGGCGATCGTGATCACGAACCTTACGAACATGCGGATCAGGTTCTCCATCGTGAAGGTTGTGCGGATATCGATGCTCTCATGGACCCATCCGAGGACAAAATAGAGGACTGCGAGGCTCACGCCGACTGCCACAAAAGCATCGAGCAGTCCCCGCACCGTCGACCAGGATGCCATCGCCTGCGGATTCATGACAGAGTATTTCAGGACCGCACCGGAAGCCCATTTCCAGAAATCGTATCCCATCTGGATGAACTTCTCTCCGCAGTTCATGAGCAGCTCTCCCAGGCCTCTAAGGAGAGACGCGATCATGTCGCGGATCGGCTTCAGGACGGTATCACCGACCGCCTCAGCTCCTTTGCCGAGCCAGCTGGTCAGCCAGTCGAAGACAAGCAGTGACGGCGTATACCGTATCAGTTCTATGCCAGTCATGGCTTACCCCCTTTCCTGCCTTCCATCAGCCTCCGAGGGAGTTGATGATCTGCGAACCAAAGACCATGATGATTCCCGCGATGACCTTCTTCAGAGAATCAGTCTGCTGTGCGGTATCACGGCTTTGGTAGGCAGACGCAAACTCGAAGACGCCCCAGGCAAGGACGATACTTCCGGCTGCCGTTATGATGTTTACGACAAAAGTCTTCAGGGAATTGATCTTTCCGATGACAGCGTCCGTCGCAAAGGCATTCATGGAGAACGCCATCGCGAGGACCAGTACGGTCATCAGGACCATCAGGTATTTCTTCTTCCTGGTATTGATATACATTCCTTCTCCCTTCTTTTCGAAAAGTCCCGGAGCACAGAGTCCCGGGGCAAAAGAGGAGGCCTCCCGGACGGAAAGCCTCCTCATGCAGCGTGATGGTTCATATTTTTGTGATGTATCATTTCAGGGGTGCTTCCGCTCAGCGCTTCTCTCCTTTCTTCTTCGTGAAGATCAGCGTAAGAGCGGTTCCAAGTGCCAGTACTGCGAGCAGGACAAACTGCAGGACCGGCGCATTGTCTCCGGTTTTGACCGGAGAAGTGACATAGGTGCCCGGAGTGCCTCCTCCGCCATAAGAAGGTGTTGAAGTCCTGGTGTCCTTCTTGCCGGTCAGGTCGATCTTCTCGTCCTTCGGTGAGTCGTACATCGTAACTTCCATGACCTGCCCATTGTCCGTTACGTTGAATACAACGGACTCAGCGACCTCGTAGCCGTTCGGTGCAGTGACCTCCGTGAGAGTGTACTGTCCGGCCGGGAGCATCTGAATCTCGTGGGGAGTGGAGCCGGAAATCCAGCTGTCAACTGTCTTTCCGTTTTCATCAGTTACGGTAAGCTCCGCGCCTGGAAGTTCCTCTCCGTCCTTGCCTTTGACGATATCCTTCTTGTGGATGATGATCGGCGTCGGCCTGTCGAACATGGTTACGGTCTGAATCTCCCCGGTATCCTTCACTTCGAACTGCACATCCTCTGCCTTCATGTAGAGAGCCGGAGGTGCGGTCTCAGTCAGGGTATAGCTCCCGACCGGAAGCATCTCGATGTAGTGGGGCTCATTGGTGGAAGTCCACTTCTCGATCTCTTTTCCTTCGGAATCTTTGATGACCAGCTGCGCTCCAGGGAGTTCCTCTCCCCTGGTGATGTCCTGCTTGGAAATCTTCAGCTTCGTGACGTCGTCCTTCATCTGGTGCATCTCGCTCTTGCCGTTGTCTTCAATGGTGAACTCGATGCTCTCAGCGGTGACATATCCGTCCGCCGGCTTTGTTTCAGTCAGGATGTAAGTCTTTCCGACCTCAAGGCCGGATACCGGATGCGGCTCCTTTTCGGAAGTCCAGGTGTCAGCTGTCCTGCCGCTATCCTTCTCAACGACAGAAAGGTGGGCTCCGACAACCTCTTTCTCCCCGGTAATGTCAGTCTTGGTGATCTTGACCTGCTTGTTGACCAGATTCAGCTGATCATTCGCATCCGGCTGGTCCGAAACGGTAAATGTGATCGGTGCAGCAAGGACATACCCTGCAGGAGCCTCGGTCTCCGTCAGGGTGTAAGTCTGTCCGACAGCAAGCCCTGATACTGCATGAGCGGTTCCATCGGATACCCAGTTGTCGACGATCTTTCCATTCTGATCTGTGACCTGAAGATGGGCGCCTGCGATCATGGTGATCTCGGTATCTACCTTGCTGATCAGGACCTGGCGGTCGACCATGGCAATGTTCTGATCTGCGTCTTCCTGAGTGACCGTGAAGTCTCTAGGGTTCGCTGCCGCGTAGCCTGCAGGAGCACTCTCCTCGACCAGACGGTAAGAATGTCCGACGATCAGACCACTCACTGCATGCGGAGTTCCATCGGATACCCAGGTATCGACCAGCCTTCCAAGCATTGCTCCAACAGTGCCGGTAGTGACCGTTTCAGCATTCTGAGAAGTATCTGCAGATCCCTGCCTTTCAGTCTCAGAGTTCTGACCGGCAGTCCCGGATTCTGCAGTCTGATCGGATTCGACAGCTCCAATCTGAGCTGCTGCTCCTGTCTCTTCCGCAACCTGGGTCTTGTCAGCTTCCTCCGCAGCGACCTCTGCTCCATTCTCAGGTGCAGTGGTAGATGCTTCGATTCCTGTTTCCGTCTCAGTCTGTGTTTCAGGCTGGGAAACTGCATTCTGCTGGGTCTCCTCAGCAGGCTTTTCTTCCGCATCCTCTGTCAGTTCATACACTGCCAGTTTTGCTCCCCTGACCGGCTGGCCAAGTACATCGAGTTTTTCAATCGTGATTTTCTTATCCTTCATGGATACGGTCTGGTTCTGTCCGTCGTCCGGGACTTCGAACTCGACCTGTTCTGCGACTGCATATCCATCCGGGGCAGTTACTTCCTTCAGGATGTAAGTTTTACCGACTTCCAGGCCGGAAATAGCATGCGGCTTGTCACCGGAAGTCCAGCTGTCTGCAACTTTACCGGTCTCCTTATCGGTGACCGTCAGCTTTGCTCCTGGCACTTCCTTCTCTCCGGTCACATCGGTCTTGGTCATGGTGACCTGCTTATCGACCATCTTCACCGTCCTGACTGTGAACCCGTCATCGACTGTGAAATCGACATCCGATGCCCGGACATAGCCTTCCGCAGCGATCTCCTCGTGAAGAGTGTAGCTGCCGCCTACATGGAGTCCGGAAATAACATGCGGCTCTTCTCCGGATACCCATCTGTCGACTTCCTTGCCGGTGTCCTTATCAGTGACCTTCAGGGTCGCTCCCGGGATCTCATTTTCTCCGGTCACATCAGCCTTGCTCATGAAGACCTGCGTATTCGTAAGGCTGAAGCTGTCGTCTGCGAACCAGTTCTTTGTGACAGTGAACTCGATCGGATCCGCAAGAACGTATCCTTCCGGAGCCTCGGTCTCGACCAGAGTGTAAGTCTGTCCGGCCTTCAGTCCGGAAACCGGATAAGCGGTTCCGTCGGAAGTCCAGGCGTCCACCACCTGTCCCTCACTGTTCCTGACCTCCATCTTTGCACCGGCGATCATGGTGATCTTCGTGTTGACCTTGCTGACCAGGACCTTCTTGTCCATCATGGTCACGGTCTGGTCTGTCAGGTCATCCGTGATGGTAAAGTCGATCGGCCCCGCCTCCACATATCCCTTCGGGACTTTGCTCTCGATCAGACGATAGGTATGGCCGACCTGCAGGTTGGAAGTGTCATACTGCTTTCCGTCTGACTTCCAGGCTTCGACCGGATCTTCAGACAGGTACTTCGTTCCGTCCTCATGGAAATGGACCTCGTAGATCTCAAGACCAGCCTTCTTCACTCCATCTCCGAGAACATCCAGCTTGTTGACGATCAGTTTCTTGTTGGTGATAACAGCCCTGCAGAGGACGCCGGTATTGGTCACCTCAAACGGTATATCTGTTGCAAGCGTATAGCCTTTGATCGACTGCTTCTCGTGCAGGACATAATTTCCGACCGGCAGCCGGCAGATCCTGTGCGGAGTTCCGTCGGAAACCCAGGTTGCAAGAATGCCCTTCCCATTGTCATCCATATAGGATGCAATGTTGCCTTCAGCATCAAAGATCTGCATGACAGCACCTTTGAGCTCCTGACCGGTCATATCGACTTTGGAGAAATCCCATCTGGTGTACTGGTCCTTTCTCCGAATCTCAGCGGTGTCGCCCTTCTCCTGCCCGTCAAGCATGGTTCCCTTTGCGTCAGACAGGAAGATGTATCCGTCGTCATCGACTGTAAAGTAAGTAACCGTATCATCCAGCACATAGCCCGGGATAGTTGCTGTCTCCTGAACCGAATAGATGCCGGACTCAATATACTTGATCAGGATGTTTCCTCCTTCATCCGTCACAATACTTCCGCCGGAGAAGACCTCCCCCGCACGGCTTCTGTCAGGCTCCCCGCCGCCGATCCTGGTGAAGGTAAATGTGATTCCCTGCAGTCTCTTTGTCGGCTCTGCGTCTGACCACTCGCCGTCCTGATCGACCGGCTGCTCGAACTTCAGCAGGTTCAGCCTGGTCGGCTTGTTGGAAGCTTCCTTCTCGACCGTAATGACCGGTGTATTCTGGTCCTGATATGTCAATTCAAACGGAATCTCAGACGGATCCAGCGTATATCCTTCCGGAGCCTCGATCTCAGCTGCATGATATTTGCCAAGGTAAAGCTCCCTGGAAGTCCCGGTCCCGTCACTGCCGATCACGACTGTATCGACCAGGTCTCCTTTCTCTGCCTGGACCGTTCCGTCTCCGGATACGATCTTCTCGTCCGCATAGACTCCGAACTTTGCTCCGGCGATCTTCTTCTTCGTCTCAGCATCATACTTGGTGATCTTCAGGACTCCTTTGACTTCCTTGTCCTTCATCTGCCATGTGATCAGCTGGTCCCAGGAATTCGCAGTATCGACCTTGAATTCCACAAGATCCTTGTTCAGCACATAGCCATACGGAGCCTTCAGTTCCTTCAGGTAGTAGGTTCCGGTCTCAAGCCTCTGCGGAAGATATGCCATGCCTTCCTCGTTGGTAATGAAAGTAGATACCTTCTTATGGTTGGTCGAATCCTTGAGTTCGACAGCTGTCTTTTTGTCTTCCCTGAGGATCTGGATCTCTGCGCCTGCCCGGAGAACTGGCTTTCTTGAATCCTGATCGATCTTGGCCAGCTGGATCCATTCGCCGTGCTGGTCCTGATAAATGCCAGCCTGGATCAGCTGTCCGTCATAGACACCTCCGTCCGCCGTTCCATTTACATGGAGATTGTGGACCGTACCGAATCCGGCCGGAACCGTATCCTTATTTTCGATGATCGTGTAGTGGCCGTACGGCAGTCTTCCATGCGGATAAGCTGCATCCTTTGTCGTCGCGTATCCTTCCTTGTTGGTATAGATGGAAGCATAAGGTTTGACACCGTCCTTGGGACTTTCCCCGTCCATGTCCTGATCCCGGTAAATGTCAAACTGGATGCCTTCCATCGGCTCGAGTTTTTCGTGCGGATCTTCCTCGTTCAGTTCCGCCTCGACTTTGTGAATGTCCACATCAAAGCGGATCACGTCATCTTCGGCGGAAACGGAATTCAGATCCATCATGGTCCCTTCGCTTTCGCTGCGGACAGAAAACTCTGTGCTGATGAACTTTCCTCTGAGATTGTACCCTTCAGGAGCTTTGGTCTCCTTCAGCTCATAGGTTCCATACGGAAGATATCTCTCAGGCGGAAGGTCATTGCCAAGCACGTCCTTACTTGCAGGAGAAGTGAATTCCCCATTCTCATCCGTAGTGAAGGAGCGGATCTTATCGCCCGGCTGGTACACCCTTCCGCCTACCACGACCGGATGAAGGGAACGGTTGATCAGGTCGAACTCTGCTCCCTCAAGGGAAGCTTCGCCCTGAATACCGTTTCCGTCCGGGGTGGTTCTGTCAGCGTGAAACTCAGCTCCGGTCTTGTCTGTCAGAGTGCACAGTTTTTCAGCGAGCTCGAGGTCCTTCTTCCTGACCTTGAATCCTGCACGCTGCGGAATGTTTTCATACGGGTCCGTTTCCGAGTAATCCGCAAGAGCCTCCCTGTTGACCGTCACTGACAGAACCTTATCCGAAAGAGTGTATCCTTCCGGAGGAGTCTGCTCACGTACCGTGTAGTTTCCGGTCTGAAGAAGACTGCCGGCCGTCTGTCCAATGCCGTCATCACCTGTGGTAATGGTTGTGGCGACCTCTCCAGGATGGACCGGCTTGTCCGGAGCAGTATGAAGGACAACATCAAAATCATTTGCATTGATGACTTCGAAAACTGCTCCTTTGAAAGCCGCGTCACCGTCAGGAGTCTTTCCCTGCTCCTCCGAAATCTTCCCAAGCTTCAGATCTCCGAAACTCGGCTTATCCTTCAAATCTTCCGGATTGACAGGAGCATTCTGAAATTCTGGCTGGGAGGTGCTGCTGTACATGACGCCATTGCCGCTCTGCTGGATCTGCAGCTTCCAGACGGTGTCATTGAGTTCGTATCCTTCCGGGGCCTTTGTCTCCTGTACGGTAATGCAGCCGAGCGGAAGAACATTCTCGCCATAGGTCAGATCACCGGAAACCAGGTGTTCCTTATCCAGGGCTGCAGTATAATTTCCATCCGCATCCCTGATTGTCTGGATCACCCAGGTCTGCTTTGCCGCCTCTTCCGGCTCCGGGCTGTCATAGTAGTTCACCGTGAGCTGTGTACCGGCAGTTGAACGGTTGGTCTTATACATCGGATCCACGATCTTGTTGACCAGACTGTTCAGAGTACCGGTGAGCGGCTCATCCGTGATCGGAAGCTCCTGCACACCGCCGGTGGACGGGAAGATACCCTGGCTGAAAGGATCGACCGTCTTATATCCCTTCGGTGCAGCCGTCTCAGAGATCTGATAGTTGCCCGGAGCGACATTGACCGTCTCACTGTCACCGTTCTCATTGACATGAAGCGTGTAGGACTTGCCATTCAGCGGGTCGCCTGCAGCTCCGGTGTATGTCAGCGTGAACTCGGCATTCGCAAGGCTGTACATGCGGTTGTCTTTCGTAACCACTGTATTGGAAGAGCTCTTCTTTACCTTCACCGGGACAAGGATGATCGAATCCTCCACATCCTGGCCAGGTGTTGCCGGTGCCGCTGCGGTATTTGTCTCAGTCAGCGCAACCGGAAATACATTCGGGTTGATCTCAGTGCCTTCCGGGGAAGCAACTTCTTTCACATAAACAGTTGCCGGACCGGTCAGAAATACTTCGGCAGGACTGGTATTGCCATTCGCATCCGTGATCAGCTGTGCCGGAACTCCGGAAGCGTTTGCCGCCATCACCGTGCATCCGGGATCCAGGTAGACATTGAAGAGTGCTCCGTCGATACGGATATGGTCGCTGATGTTCGTGTAATACTTCTGGCCATCCAGCACGATAGATTTCTTCAGTGTGAGATACGCAGGGAATCCTACCGGCTGCTCATAGAGTTCAACCTCTTCGGTCTCCTCGACGCTGAAAGTGAACTTGGTGACCGTATTATCCCTGAGCCATCCTGCGGGCGGCAGCTCCTCAATTACGTAATAGGATGTCTTGTCCGCATAATCCTTTGTGAGCTTCTGACTCGCCTTCTGAAGAACAATCCGCTCAACAAGATCCTTCTTTACAGCCGTCTTCTGTTTCGTCGTCTTCGGGCCGCCCGCCGCATAGATCTTATTCGCCGCGTCTGCAGATGCCTTTGTCGAATATACCCTGTAAGCAACGCCGGCCATCCCGGCCATCCATGTACCGGTAGTGGTATCCATCTTTATGAGATAGATTCCCTTGCTGGGTACCTTTGTGGTGAAGGAACCGCCTCCTGCAAGGTTCTGCCAGGATGCGGCGTTGTCGTTATGCCAGTTGAAGGAATAGCTGTACTTTGCTTTTCCTGCGGAAGTAAGCTCTACAGAATAAGTAATGACAGCCGTTCCATACTGGCCGACCTGCGGATTCATGTATGCATGACCGGAAGTGCATCTGCTTGCATGGATCGTTCTTCCTCTCCAGACACCCTTGCCATTGGTAAGCCTGATGCTTGCTCCCTGGAAAAGATCGTGAGGCCCATGCGCATTTGAGGAAATGTATCCTCTGTACCGCACCGTTGTCTTCTTTACGGCCGCTGCGCGGAGAACGACCGGCGCTTTCGGCATTGCAAATGAAACGGTGGCGGGCACGCCGGCAAGTTCTTCACCGGAACCATCCGGAGCCTCTTCGGCAGATGCGCTGTCGTCATAGTCAAGATAGACACCCTGACCATCCCCGCTCTTATTCTCCTCTGAAAGGATCTCCTTCTCCGAAGCATCTGCATCCGCATCTACCGCCATTGCACTTGCAGTGCTGATTGCAAGATCTCCCTGCGGGACAACCGTAGCAACAACCTCCTCGCCTGGTTTGTACTCCGTCCTGTCCCCTTCCACCGAAATGGAATAGCTTGAGCTGTCCGGAACGACCAGCGGGTATTCCACAGCTTCCGTTTCTGCTTCGGTCTCCGCTTCGTTCAGAATATCCTGTTCGGTTTCAGACAGCGCCGCAGGGTCTGCGTCCGCATCATCGTCTGAGCTTTCCGTCTCATCCGTCTGCTGTTCTGTTCCGGATTTCTTTTCACCCGAACCTTCCGCCTGAGTCTCCGGTTCTTTTCTGTTTTCCACGATGCGGACCGGTCTGACCAGGAACCAGAACTTTCCGGTAGTGGTTTCATCTGCCCTGTACACAACTGTGTAGATCCCGGGAGTCCCGAACTTCACATCGTTCTGAGCGAGGGAAGTCTGAACCGTGTCTTTCGGATAGGTAACATCCTCGAATTTATCTTCCGGAAGGTCTGTAAGATCAGATGCAAGCCCGATCTCGCTCAGCATCATGACGCTTCCCTGTGCGGGAAAACCATCCGACTCAATCACGGATGCTGAGTCTTCATTTCCACCCCCGGACTGGACCTCAGCAGTTCCGTCCGATGACCTGCCAGGATCCGTCTGTCCGACGCCCGGAGACTGTTCGTTGCTTCCCGGTTCCGCTGGATTCTGTGCACCATCCGTTTCTGACGCAGAACTCTCCTGCGCCGCGGTCTCTGATGTCTGTGTACCTGAAGATGCAAATCCCACCTGTGAAGCATCCGTCAGCGCTTCTCCGGTATCATTCTGTACAGCCAGTGTACCTGCCGTCTCTGAAGAGAGCAGGTGATATTCCGTGTGCATCCACACATCATTTCCCGGCATGGTGAATGTCAGGGTATCTTCATCCTTCCACTCAAACGGTACCTCGGCATGAATCGGGTCCCGGACGATATCATCGGTATCCGCGAAGATAACCTTATCGATCTGGTATCCGGGTTCTGTTTCTATGTCCAGATTGACCACTTCTCCCGCTTTGTACAGAAGTGTTGTCTCTCCGTCTTTCGCTGTTTCCTTGAAATGATTCCGGTCCCATGTCAGATGGTAGACATCCTGATCAGAAAGAATCAGGCGATAGGACGGAGCTTCTGTATCTGTCTGCGGAACCTGTGTCTCCGGGACTTCATCATTCTGATCGCCGGACACATTCTCAGTTGGGTTTTCGGCGACCGCCGGCATCTCGTCCGCATAGGAAAGCCCGGATACCGGAACCAGTGCAAGTGCGCCGGTCAGGACACAGGACATCAATCTTTTTCCCTTCATTGAATCCCTCCTCGTTTTTCCTTTGGTTTCATTTGGCAGATTTCAGGTCAATCAGGACATAGGCACCACCTCCTCCGCAGACACGCAAAAGGGCAGGAGGAATGATCCTCCTGCCCGATACTTGCGGTACTTGTATGAATTCCAATCGAAAAGGGAGGGCACCTGCTGGCGCTCTCCCTCTGGATACTTCTTTTCGATTTCCTTTTCTGGCAAGTTTAAGTATATGCACCTGAGGAGTCGAAAACAATGGCATAACGGTCTAAGGTTGTCTACTCTGGTCTACTTCAGTCTCCTTTCTGCGGTCCTTTGGAATTGTGTGTAACGAATAATCATCTTTCTGCTGATTTCGTTAAGAAGAATTGAGAGAGGAATATCTGAGAAGGAGGGCTTTTTCGGTAGTTACGCTCACCCGCAGGTCTTCTTCGAATGAACTTTCCCATTATTCGTTCTTAAGCAACTCTGTAGCCGATAAGAACCCGGCTTGAAACCTGTGTACATCGCATCACACTGCACATCAGTTGCTGCATCGTTCACCGGATCATTGTCACCAATCAGCCTGTCCAGCTGTTCAAATGCTCTCATCCAGTCTGTCGTCCGCTTCCAGGCCTGGCAGGATGTGGCAATCAGCAAATATTCTTTACAGGGAAATTGATTGATCTTTATACAAATATGTAATCGTTTTTTCAATGTGATGCTATCTTTTCTTTCCGGAGAATGCAGAAGGAAATATCAGAGGGAGGCATAAATCATTCTCCAGGGCTCCCCCATAACGAAGAAAAGGATGGTAAAGATGAGAAAGAAAATTGTAGCTGTCACGATTGCCATGGCTTTGACAACAGGTTGTGTCTATCCTGCACTTGCCAGCGCCGACGCTGCTCAGTCGACTGAGGCTGCACAGACGACTGAAGCTGTTCAGGAGGTTTCGAAGGATAAACAGGACATCGGCCTTACCGGAGTTGATAACGCAAGACAGCTTGGCGGATATGTGACAGAAGACGGTCGAAAGGTCAAAGAGAATGTGCTCCTCAGAACAGCAAAGCTTGTGAACGCTACGGATGATGATATTGCCAAGTTGACAGATACATATCATCTTGATGAAATCTGTGATTTCAGAACGTCCTCAGAGCGCGAAGCTGAACCAGATCCGGAAATAGATGGCGTCGATAATGTATGGATTTCCATTATTGATGAAGGTACCATGAATTCCATGTCCGGCAAGGATAAAGAGACAGAAGAAAGCGAAACCCAGACACAGGCTGATGAGAGCTCGGCTGCGGGAAGCAGCTCGACTGAATCTGCGTCAGGAGCAGCAGCGCAGACACAGGATCCGGTAGACCAGATGATCGCCTATGTTGAGAATATGGATGTTTCCAGTATGTATGTCGACATGGTAAAGAGCGAACATTCATAGGAAGGATATCATCAGTTCTTTGAGGAACTCCTTAATCACGGGGATGGTGCTATTCTCTGGCATTGTACTGCCGGTAAGGACAGAGCAGGTCTTGGAGCAGTTCTTCTGCTTTCCGCACTTGGTGTGGACCGTGAGACGGCGCTTGAAGATTTCGACCTGACAAATCAGTATTATGGTGACAAAGTGGATCAGATGGCAGAAGCTGCTAAGGCAAAAGGACTTTCTGATGACAAAGTTGAACAGCTCAAGGGCCTGGTTGGTGTAAACAGAAGCTATATGGAAGCTGCGCTTGATTACATTGACGAACAGTACGGAGATGTAAATGGATACCTGAAGAATGCATTGAAACTGACAGATGATGATATCAAAGCTCTTCAGGATAAGTATCTGGAATAACTGTTTTAACTGATTGGCAGAGTCAGTTTCAGCCTTACCTGAGGTGGAAGTTACAGCCCAACCTGGTAAGGCATTTTATATGAAAACAGGGTCACAGTATCCCGCGTGTCAATCAGCCGCACAAAGCTTTCCTGATTTTTCAGACTACTGCCGCACCCATAATAGGGAGCTGATTTATTACACCTGAAGTTTCTCTGACTACATGAGATGTTTTGCAATCTCTTCCGACACGATTGTCCGTATTTTCTGAAGGTCCATTGCTGAAAGCGTCGGGATTAACTGGATATCCTTCTGGATTAGTGTCTGGTCTCTTACCGCACCCGCAAAGAAATCCGCGATGGATGGGTACTGGCTCTTATCCCGCTCCTTCATCTTTTCATACATGGCCCTCTGGGATGGCTGGCCAAGGTCGACCCGGAACTTCACCCATTTAATCTTTTCATCTGACATTTTCTTAAGCATTTTTCCTTTATATCGAATATCGACGATTGCAGAATTGAACTGTCGGATCTCTCGTGATGGGTTACCGTGATGATTTTGCAATCAGGATCCTCACATGGATTTTGTCATCGAGAACTGGGATTTTATCATGGAGCTAGTCAGTTTTGTCATGGGGCCATTGATTTTGTCATGAAAGCAGTTCAGAACTGGAATTGAAAAATCCCTTGAATTCAGCTTCTTCTCTTCTTTCTTCCCTCAGGAAGGAGCAGAAAATATCATCACCATGACAAAAATGACAAAATGAATTGTGTTTATCTAAGGAGCGTGGAACAGAAAGTATAAATTCAGATGAACGCCTGCAAAAATATCATTTTTGTCATAACTGTCATTCCACATTGATTCATTCTCCGTCTGCGGTTTCCTCTGCCTGCGACCATAATCTCTCGGCAGCATTGCCGTCCAGCGGAAGACTGGTCCCTGTCGGATTACTGTCCAGATTCTCGTTGTAGATAGCCGTCAGCTTCTCTGCGATTCTTGCCGCTTTTTTGTAGTAGCCCGCTTTGCCAAGACAGGCTTTTTCCATGCCATCTGCAGCCGGCATCCCTGAAATGAGATATACCGTGACGAATTCATTGTCGTCAGAATCGAGACGGTGAATGGACAGCCGGATCCTGGCAAGCTGCTTCCGGGTCTTGAGAAGCCGGATCTCTTCAGACATCAGGTCCTCAGCAGCCTCCTTCTGAAGACGCTTTGCCTGCTCCAGTGTCCGGAAAAGCTCGTCGTGCTCAATGTTGCCCGAAGTCTGAACCTTCTCCTGCAATGCCGGGGATCTCACGGAGGCGGCAAAGATCGCCTCCTCCTCAGAGATCAGCTGTTGTGTTTCACGGTATTCCTGAACGCTTTCCCGGATCTTCTTCAGGGCTCTTGTCGTATTTCTCTCCATCAGGGAAAAATCGCGCAGGATGACGAGCATCTTTTTGGGAGAGATCTTTTCCAGCTTCAGGTTCCCGTCTTCACTCATCATGGCTGTGCCCCGTATTTCTCTGAATGGTCTTTTCCCCGCTGCGCTGCATCATTACCCTGGTTTCTTCCGCCCGTTTCTTCCTCATCTGCTCCCGGTACAGCTTCTCGATGGCCATTCCTGCGGTCGGATCTGAATACCCCTCATCATTCATATATGCATCGCTGTAATAAGACCTTGCTCTGTTGCCTTTCATGACAATCTCCCTTCTGCCTTCCTGAAGCCTCCAGGGGCGGTCTGTCACAGGCTTTCAGATGAATGTCATGAAAAAAGCGCAGGGCTATTCCATCACGGCACTTTACTCAGAGAAACCTTCCGTTATGGAAGATTTCCTGATCTGAAAATGCTTATGACAGAACCTTGACCCTTGCGCTTTACATGTCAGGCTGTGTTCTGGTTTGTTTGTATCTCTGATGCGTAGATCATAAGGCAGTCTTTCAGAATGCAGAAGGAAACGGCATTGCACCTCTGATTCTTTCTTTCAGACCGTTCTTCATTCCTGAAAGCTCCATAACGAGGCGATTTCTGCCGGAAACGAGGCCTGTTTTATCTATGTTGCATAAATCAGGAGGAGTAAATTGTGCAGAACAGACAGGCAATGCCGTTGCGCCATAGGTTAAAAAACATTTATGTTTCTTTTGTGAAGATTAGCACTCACTTGTTGACAGTGCTAACAATTCGAACTATAACGTAGTCAGAACGAAGGAGATGAAAGAAAGGACCTGAAGGAATTCGGGAAATGGATTCTGAAGATCCGGACCGTTTCTCTTCCGTCTGGCAATCTGAATTGTAACTGGAACCCGCAATCGGAAATGTTCACGAGTACAACGGTTACATAAGTTTGATCCCAAAGAAGGATATATGCGAAAGGAGAAATGACTTATGTTTATGCCGACTGTTATGAATGATAATCTTTTTGATGACTGGTTTGACGATGATTTCTATATGCCAGCATTTCCGGATATGAACTGGATGGATAAGAAGCTCTACGGCAGCAAGGCTGCGCATGAGATGAAGACCGATGTAAAGGAAACCGACAAGGGCTACGAAGTCGCTGTTGATCTTCCGGGTGTAAAGAAAGACGACGTTACTGTTGAGCTGAAGGATGGCTACCTGACCATCACGGCAAAGAAGAATGCCGGCAACGACAAGAAGGATAAGGAAGGCAAGTATATCCGCCGTGAGCGCTACTCAGGAGAAATGAGCCGCAGTTTCTATGTCGGTAACGACATGAAAGAAGACGACATTCATGCATCCTTTGAAGACGGTATCCTCACTCTTCAGCTTCCTAAGATGGAGGAGAAAAAGCAGATTGAGGATCAGAAGCATCTGGTCAAGATCGCTTAACGATATGGCACTTCCTGCCATGCTCAGACGCCTGGCAGTTGAAACTTGGTACTGACATAAGAGGAGGCCCTGGGAATATTTCCCAAGGCCTCTGTTTTTATTACTTTGTATTTGGCATGGACAGCGGCTGGATTCCCTTCTTCTTAAGGTACTCATTGACTTCACAAACGGAATAGTCAACGGTCATGTAGTCAATGATGAATGAGTAAGCTTCGTAAGGCTGACCTTCGGAGGCATCGAATGTGATGTGCGCTGCTTTCAGAAGATTCCGGGATGTCTGCGGTGAAAGCCCCATTGCCACACAGATCGAAAGGACATACGGCAGGGTCGGAGTGACTTTCCCATTCCGGTAATTGGTGATCGTCTTGTCACTGATCCCGGTGTCCTCCACCAACTCAGAAATTGTGATGCCGAACAGCTCCATCAGTCCCGTAAAGGTGTCTGCAAAACCTATTGTATGTTCGGAAACAGTCTGGTGATAGGCCTGGTCCAGCTTCATGAGTCCGTCGATGTTCTGGTGCTCGTCCATGCACACGTCATCTGGGTGAGCCTCGTGGTCGCGGTGGAAGGAAGCAGGGTCATAATCATAATGTTTTCCGCTGTGAACGGGCGTAAAGCCGATGCAGTATTTTGCGATGTTCATCTGGGCGGTACTGGTCAAGCGGTACTTCCCGTTCTCCAGCCTCACACTTTCCGGACAGAAGTGGACCAGGTATCCGCCGACATAGACGTACTCGTCTGTTTCTGCCAGCTGCCGGAGCTTTGGATTCCTCTGATATTCCCGCTCCAGCTGCTCCAGGGTCACTGCATAACGCCGGCGGTCTTTTTCCTCCGCCGCATAGTCGTCCACATACCTTCCGTCAATATAGTTCATGATCCCGCGTGCTTCCGGATACCCCAGTTCCACCATCCTGTATTTCGCTGTGTCATAGGATACATTGAAAGACTGCGACAGTTCATGGATGGTGCGGTTCATCGCGTCCGTTTGTCCAAGGGCCTGGTATTTTTCCATGCACTCCCGGATCCTTCGCCTCGTATATTCCTGAGGCATCCGAAGTCTTGCAGTGATCTGGGAAGCCTGTCTTTCCACCCGGTCAATCGGCGTTGTCTCCCCGTGAAAGACCTTTACCGGTCCGTCACTGGCAAGGAACTCAAGATCTTCGTGATGCAGCTGCTGGAAATAGAAGAAACATGCGTGTTCGATGTAGTGGACACACTCATGAATGATCGTGTCTTCCCGATTCCGTGTGACTGCTCTGCTTCTTCCCCGCAGTTCCATATCCAGAAGGATCGTTTTCGGCATGACGGGAATCACTTCCGGTCTTCCTTCTGCATCAAAGACTCTGACATTCTGCCTGTCAAAATACAGTCTTCCGTAATGATGGCCTGAATCACCAAGGTTGGCATAACACAGTTTCAGTCCGAGTCGCCGGGCCAGTTCTTCTCCCTGAAGCTTTCCAGGGTCCTTCACTGCTTCCGGAAAATAGTGTGCCAGGATCCGGTCCGCTTCGTCTTCCAGCTGGTCTTTCGGGATGACCGGACACAGTTCATCACTGAGCCTCCGCCCGGAGGGATTCTCTTCCCTCTGATAAACGCTTACTTCAGGACTGCACACACCGCCGGTAAGCAGGTCGAGGTATGTCCGTACCCGAAACCACTGACTGCTCCTGCCTGATGCATTTCCTTCCCTCCCGTAAAAAATGACATTACTGATGACGACCGTATCAACCTGTATGGTCGGATCGCCAGAGGCACACTCAGGTAACGGCATCTCCCTGCTTTTTACGGACCTGATCTCAGGGTTTTCCAGAAAAACCTGATCATATCCGGAAGCCGCAACCGGCGATCTCTGGATATCCATCCCTTCTGTCTCAACTGCATATCGGACCGCTCCGATGACCCAGTCACGGTATTCCGCGGTGAAATAGTCCTGAAAGTTTCCGATCCGGGCAGGTTCCCAGGCCGGATTCTGATATCGGTACAGGTTTCCGGTCCCCATCGGGTCTTCGAAAAACCCATACGGTGCCTGGTCGGCAAGTCTGTCGTAATCCTCTGCTGTAAATAGATTCATAGATTCATCACTCCCTGTGCAAAGCAGAAATGGATGAGTGTATCCATATCCGCTTATCGGCAGCATAAACGCACCAGAACTTATGCTGCTGCCGGTAACAACACATCCGCTGGTCCCGGTTCTGTCGGGACCAGTTTCCACTTCCTCTCCTGTCTGCTTTCTCTGTCTTCCCTTCTTTCAAAATTATTTTGTGATACTTATTGACACCGATTATGGAAGGTGCTACTCTTTTGTTACATAAGATGTTATTAAAAATCATCTTCGAGAATGAGTATAGTCGAAATAGTGAAACATGTCAACCAACCATGTGACATTCAACGGCATTGAAAGGAAGGCAGAGATGTCATTTGCAGAGAATCTCAGAAGGCTGCGAAAGGAAAAAGGGCTGACGCAGGAACAGCTTGCCAGACAAATCGGCGTTGGGAAGCGGGCTGTCATCGGCTATGAGACAGAAGGCCGCTATCCAAGAAAGCATGACATCTACCAGAAGATCGCCGATGCACTGGACTGCACCACGAACGACCTTCTTACGGACAGCGACCAGTTTGTCGCAAAGGCCCAGGAAGAATACGGCACCCGCGGCAGGAAACAGGCGGAGGAGGCAGTCAATACCATCACCGGCCTCTTTGCCGGCGGCGAGCTTTCCGAAGAAGACCGGGATGCGGTCGCGAAGGCAATCCAGGACGCCTACTGGTATGCGAAGGAACGCAACCGCAAGTACACACCATTCAGATTCAGGGATGGCAACTGACCTTCAGGGGTACAAGAATGATTGATTCGCTGAATTTATATAAAAAGGCGGACCGTCTTGCCTGCCGCTTCGGGACCAGTGATCCGGAAGCGATTGCGGAATCTCTCGGGATCACGATCTTCGATAATCTGGACACGGATCTGCTTCTCGGCATGTATCTTTATAAATGGCGAAACAGGATGATCTTCCTGAATAAAGACCTGGAAGACCATGTGCGGAAGTGCGTGATTGCCCACGAGCTCGGCCATGATCAGCTTCACCGCGGCGATGCAAAGGACGGTGCGATGCAGGAATACTACTCCCTCTTTAAGATGACCAGCCGGATGGAATATGAAGCGAATGCCTTTGCCTCCCATCTGATCCTGGACACAAAAGAGACAGTCGACGACATCCGCCAGGGAGCTACGGTCGATGAGATCGCCCGGAAGGCAGGCGTGGACATCAACCTTGTGCTGATCAAGGCGACAGAGCTGAATAAACTCGGTTATGACCTGAGGACCCCGCTGGAAGCAGACGGCAGTTTTATGAAGAACCTGACACCTGATTGCGGGAAAAGTGGTCTGATGGGTTAATGGGTCTACCCTGAGGATGTGCTGAGGAGGTGAATTCCATGTCCGTCATATGGAACCCGTGGCACGGGTGCACAAAGATATCGTCCGGGTGCAGGCACTGCTACATGTACCGGAGAGATGCCGAGTTTGGCAAGGATTCTTCGATTGTCACGAAGACATCTTCTTTCAGAGCGCCTGTCATGAGAAACCGGAGAGGCGAGTATAGGATGCAGCCGGAGGACGGCCTGGTGTACACGTGCTTTACCTCCGACTTCTTTCATCCGGACGCGGATGAATGGCGCAGGGAAGCCTGGGCGATGATGAGAGAACGCTCAGACCTGACCTTCTATTTCATTACCAAGAGGCCGGAGCGTTTTTATACCTCCCTTCCGGAGGACTGGGGTCAGGGATGGGACAACATCCGGATCTGCTGTACCTGTGAAAACCAGTATGAGGCAGACAGAAGGCTGCCGCTCTTCCTGAGTCTTCCAGTCCGGCACAAGTCCGTCATCGTGGAACCAATGTTGGAGAATGTCAGCCTGTCCAGGTTCTTCCGGGACTATCCGGGACAGATCGAAGAAGTGACCTGTGGCGGAGAATCCGGTCCGGATGCCCGGCTCTGTGATTACGTATGGGTCATGCGCCTCATGCTCGAATGCGTACAGTATTCTGTCCCATTCCATTTCATGCAGACCGGGACGAACTTCCGGAAGGGAGGCCATCTTTATTTCATCAAGGACCACAGAGACCAGATCTCCCAGGCAGCAAAAGCAAGGATCGACTATCAGCCCATGGAGCCGGTGCAAACAGTAAAGTAATCTGAGAGCATCCTGTCAGTTCCATGTGGATACCCTATCATAAGACAGATTTCGTCCCTGTCTTATTTATTTGCGCCTTTGTGCAGAACATATGTTCGATTATGGAGGACGTCATGACAGAAGAAGGACAGCATACCTACATCTGTATTGATCTCAAGTCATTCTATGCTTCTGTGGAATGTGTGGAGCGTCACCTTGATCCGCTGAAAGCAAACCTTCTTGTCGCGGATGAGTCAAGGACAGACAAAACGATCTGCCTGGCG
>Ga0256404_1001737_pt1 | contig 51113 bp, 48 predicted proteins | sample RumenRJG_01DNA_FD_185990 | JGI IMG/M metagenome (GOLD analysis project Ga0256404, IMG submission 185990) | Bovine rumen microbial communities from Lethbridge, Alberta, Canada - RJG_01 | ecosystem: Host-associated > Mammals > Digestive system > Stomach > Rumen | place: Canada: Alberta | collected...
GATGCCATCATGTTCGGCCATGCGGCAATTAAAAAGCTGGTAGCATTTCAAAAGGAAATTCAGGCAGCTTGCGGCAAGGAAAAGACAGAGCCCAAGCTCTTCCTCGTGCCGGAGGAACTTCGCATCGCGATTCACGATTATGCTGCGGCACGTCTCGATGAGGCCACTCGCAACCCGGACAAGCTTGACCGCGATGCCCATATCGCGGCGGTCAAGGCGGATACCGTGGAGCATTTTCTCACCGACTATCCCGAGCAACAGGCGGAGATCGAGATTGCGCTGCACGATATCGAGAAGGAAGTCGTGCGCCATATGATTACGAAGGAGAAAATCCGCCCGGATGGTCGCGCCATCGACGAAGTACGGCCGATTTCCTGCGAGGTGGGCCTGCTGCCGCGCACGCATGGTTCCGGCCTGTTCACTCGTGGCCAGACGCAGGTACTGACCGTGACGACGCTCGGCCCGCTCTCGGATGAGCAGATTATCGATGGCCTTGGCCCAGAGCAAAAGAAGCACTATATTCACCATTACAATTTCCCCGGCTACTGCGTCGGTGAAGCCAGGCCCATGCGCAGCCCGGGCCGCCGGGAAATCGGCCACGGAGCACTGGCGGAGCGCGCACTCCTGCCGGTCATCCCGACCACGGAGGAATTCCCCTATACGATCCGCCTCGTCTCCGAGGTGCTGGAGTCCAATGGCTCCAGCTCTCAGGCCTCCGTCTGCGGCAGCACGCTTTCGCTGATGGATGCCGGCGTGCCCATCAAGCGCCCCGTCTCAGGCATCGCCATGGGCCTGGTGAAGGACGGCGAGGATTATACGATTCTCACGGATATTCAGGGCATGGAGGATGCGCTCGGTGACATGGACTTCAAAGTTGCAGGCACGGAACGCGGCGTCACGGCTATCCAGATGGATATCAAGATCAGCGGTATCACGCGCGATATCCTCGCTGCGGCACTGGCACAGGCCAGGCGTGGCCGTGCCTTCATCCTCGGCAAGATGCTCGCATGCATCGCCGCTCCACGCGAGGAGCTCAGCCCGTATGCGCCGCGCATCGAGACCATCCAGATTCCTGTGGATAAGATTCGCGACGTCATCGGCACAGGTGGCAAGGTCATCCATGGCATCATCGACGCCACGGGCTGCGAAATCGACATTGAAGAGGACGGCAGCGTCTACATCGCCTCTACGGATGCCGAGGGTATGGCCAAGGCCAAACAGATGATCGAGGATATTACGCGCGACGTCGAGGTGGGACAAATCTACACGGGCGTCGTGACGCGCTTGATGAAATTCGGCGCCTTCGTGAAAATCCTGCCGAACAAGGAGGGGCTCTGCCATATTTCCCAGCTCGCGAACCATCGCGTGGAAAAGGTGGAGGACGTTGTGGCTATTGGCGATCAGCTGGAAGTCAAGGTCGTGGAAATCGACGACAAAGGCCGTATCAACCTGAGCCACAAAGCCGTCCTGCAAGAGCATCGCCAGTAAAAGATCAGGCTACGGTATATCGTATATAGCAAAAGAGCAGCCCCGTGGGGCTGCTTTTGCTATATATAAGTCTTTATGCTTTAGGACTGGGCTAAATCGTAAAGTGCGTTAAAGAGTTCCAACGACTGATTCTCGCGTTTGCTGACATAGTGCTCGACGAGGGGCAGAAACTCCGGCTGCAGCTGGCGGCGCTCCCAATAGGCGAACAGGTCATAGATATCGTGCAGGCGCAGCTGGTCGCGGCGCACGGCCGACAGAACCAGCAGACTGAGCTCGCAGAGCTTATAGATTGTCACCATCGTCCAGTAGTTATGTACCATGCCACCAGCCAGAGAGCAGGGGTAGAAGTGACTGAAAAAGGTGTAGATAAGGTAGTTTTCAAGCAGATAAGGGCAACGTTGCCCGACATGTTCCTGCATGGCCTTACGGCATTCCCGGTAGGTGCGTTGCGTCTGCTGTGCCTCCTGTGTTTCGCCTATGCCAAAAATCTGCCGGATTAAATCATAATAATCAGCCAGCGTCGCTTTATCCTGCAACAGGCCCTGTCGTTCCAGGCGTTGCAGCAGCGTGCTGAGATAGCCGGTGTAGGCACAGGCATCGAAGGCGATGGCTCGCATGGCCTCGTCAAAACGCACCTTGAACGTCGGTGAGTTGTAGCTCTTGATGAGCGCCCCCAGTTGGTGGCCACGCTCCGTGGCGACGTAATCCACAGCATCCTCCAGAAAAAGGCCCAGCATGATGAGGCGCTGATTGAGATCATAACCGCGCTGTCGCAGCAGGATGATGCCGGCGCGCTGGATATCGAGCATATAGCCACGTTCGGGAACGAGTTCAGCACCGGGCTGTAACCAGGGTCTGACCATATCTTCCTCTACGAGATGTGAAGTGAGATGCAGCGGCTGGTCGGGTAGGATAGCCTGCCCGACAGCGGCTGGCGTGAGGAGCACGAGGGCTCTTTCGTAAATATCGTTGACAGCATACGACCTGAAGTGTGAGGCAGGCTCAGGCTCTGTGACGTATTGTGGTTCCAGACATAGCGTTGTCATACGCAAGGGACTCCTTTTATGGTATAATCTTTTCTTTATTTTAACAAATCTGTGTGCCTTTGTCCCGAAAAGTAGAAAAATTTATGATACGAAAAGGATTTTACTCTTTCCTGTCGAAATAATTAGAATAAAGTAAAACGACAACAAGGGGCGAAATCAGGGTATGGAAGCAAGACTGGTAGAAACGGTGATTTTAGGGCATGCAGTGGGGGATGCTCTCGGAGTGCCTGTGGAATTCTTTTCACGGGAGAAACTCGCCCAGCACCCGGTCAAGGATATGTTGGGGTTTGGTACATTGCCCGTGCCGCAGGGCTCCTGGTCAAATGTGACCAGTTTACCATTGGCTTGCATGGATGCCATGTCTGGTGTGGGCTATGTCGACTACCATGCCATTATGGAGAAATTCGATGCCTACCTGAGTCACGGAAAGTATACGCCGGATGGTGAGTTCTTTGATATCGGCCATCACACGCGGCATGCTATCCTGAAGTTCCGCGAAGGCACGCCGCCGCAACTTTGCGGCAATGCTAGCAGTACTTCGAATGGCTGTGGGGCTCTCGTACGCATGGATCCGGTCATTCTCTACCTCTATGCACGGCACGGCAACGATCTTGAAGCTTCCGATATGCAGATCATCCACGATATGGCCAGCATCACGAACGCTCATCCCATCAGCCATATCGTCTGCGGCTTGTACGTGCTACTCGGCGTGGAGCTCTGTCATGGCACATCTTTTATGGAAGCGCTGAAAAGTGCCTTGGCGACGACGCGGGATTTCTACCGTTTTCTACCCAATTATACGGATTGCCTGAGCACTGTGCTGGAACATCTCAACGAACCGGAGCAGCTCATGCAGATGTCCAGCGAAAAGATCGAGAGCGATGGTTATGTCGTACACGTGCTGGAGGCAGTCATCTGGACGCTATTGCATACGAAGAACTTTGCCTCAGCAGTCATGACGGCAGTCAACCTGGGCAACAACACCAATACGATCGGTGCCGTGACTGGCAGCCTGGCGGCACTCCTGTACGGCCATCGGAGTATACCGGAACGCTGGTGGACGGCACTGCGCGGCCGTGAACAGCTGGAACGCATCTGTCAGGATTTTGAGTTACATTTCTGAAATAATCCGTGGCCGTCGGGTAAATTTTTTCACCGTTTACGTTCCTTTTTCGAGGCAGACGTGCTATAATCAGTCTTACTGAAAAACGTTACACGTTTGCATACAAGATGCAGCGAAAAGCCGAAAGGAAGGACGGTGAATCATGAATCAGCAGATACAGGAGCTGCGTCACGAAGAGGTGGCACAGCTGACGGAGGATTTGGAACTGACGGTTTACACGACACTGGACGATCTGGAAAAAGATTGCCGTTTCAACCAGGATTCTTTCGGTCTGGGAGCGGTACAGGCCTGCCGAAGGGCCATCGATCAGGAAATAGAACGGGACGATGATCCCCTGAAGCATTGCATGTTCGCTTTGGCTCTGATGGAGGATGTGCTGGAGATGCCGGACCTGACCTATGAATATGCCGACGAGATGCCCGCATCTTTTATCGTCGCTTACCGGATGTACCGGATGCGGACGCAGGAAGAACGCAAGGCTGCCCTGCGCAAGGCGATTCTGTCGCTTTAAGCTTTGGCTAGGTTTTACAATAATAAATAAAAGACGTGTCGTCAGCTTTGTGCTGGTGACACGCTTTTTTTGTACTTGAAATTACAGATTGTCGTACAGCATTGCGCCCACGCTATCGTAGACGCACCCCGCTGCTTCATGCATATATTCCTTCGCACGGGCGACGCAACAGCCGTGCGAGCCGAAACGACGCAGCATGGGCAGATCATTGCGGTCGTCGCCGATGGCCCAGATATCCTGCTCGGGCACCTGAAGCCGCCGTGCGAGGGCCAGGATACCCTGATCTTTAGCCGTACCGTAAATATTAATATCGAGAAAACGGCGGTTAATATTCCCCGCAAACGTCTTGGGAAAGTCCGCATCCAGCGCCGCGAATGCCGCCAGGGTTTGTTCCTGATCCGGGAATTCCATGCCAACCTGCAGCATATCGGGCAGTTCGGTGGCTTCGGCCACGCTGCCTAATGCACGGAAAAGCTCTGGCGGCAGCATCTGCGCCCCATTATACATGCAGGCCTGCGTCGTCGTGAAGAAGAGCAGGCCACCCGTATAGTCCGTGACATGTTGCGACTGCAGTAAGGCCGTTACCGTCGCCTGAGGTATCGTTTGGGCCTGCAGCAGCTTTCCCTGGGCATCATAAACAGAGGAGCCATTCGTGCAGACCATGAAATCAACGGGGATGTGGTGGCGCTCAATCTCTGGCAGGATAGCGCGATAGCCGCGCCCCGTGGCGATGCCAAATTTATTGCCAGCCGCTTGCCAGGCCTTGATGGCCTGCAGATTTTCCTCGGGCACGACCCCATCGATGCAGAGCGTGCCGTCGAAATCGCTGAAGGCGAGTTTCATGCTCATAGTATTTTCCTTTCATAAAACAAAGCACCATCAGCTCACGAGTTCATGGTGCTTCACGTAAGTCTTTTCTATTATATCACAGACCGGGCTTTAGAACATCCCCAGCATCTTTGACGCAAATATCCAGCCAAAGATGGTTATGCAGGAAAGGGCAGAGGTGATGATGACGCAGTTGCCGGCGAGCGGGCCGTCGCTGCCCATTTGCTGGGCCATGGCATAGCTGGCCACGGCGCAGGGCGTCGCAAAGACCGCGATGAGGGAAACAAACTCAATGCCACGGAAACCACAGAATGCGGCAGCTGTCAGCATGATGGCCGGCACAAGGATCAGGCGGCTGACCACACAGAAGATAAGCTGTTTTTTCTCGGCGACGAGCGAACTTACGGTAAAGGATGCACCGAGAACAATCAACGCGATAGGAGAGGTGAGAGCGGCAATCTGTGCCAGCGGCTTCACAACCGGCGCGGGCAGCTTGATCCCCAGCCCCTGAAAGATGAAGCCAACAATGAGGCCGTCGATCATTGGATTCGTGAGTACGCCGCGCAGAATAGGCCAGAGTTTGAACTTGCCACCGCGGAACGTCTCCAGAATGAATACTGCGAGTACATTATAGATCGGAATGACGACGGAAATCAGTACGGTCGGCACGAGTACGTTGTCATCGCCAAAGATGTTACCGACGACCGGGATGCCCAGCAGCACGAAGTTGCTGCGCCAAATGGCCTGAGACATGGCACCGCGCCGCTTATTCGATGGCTCGATGAGCATGACCAGCCCTGTGAACAGCACACACATCGCGATGACGCCTACGCCGGCAAAGATCAGCAACGTGGGACTGATTGGGATGGAAAAGTCTGCATGGTAAATGTTGTAGAACATCATGATAGCAAAGAACACGCGGAAGACCATGCGGTTCACATGGTTGAGCTCTGTCGGCGTCAGGAATTGCATTTTCTTGATGAACAAGCCAATGGAAATCAGGATAAAAATGGGCACCACCGCGCCCACGGCAACGATAAAATTGCTGAAAATTGTCGGATCCATAGATAAAGCTTCCTTTCTTTGTGAGATTCCTCACATCCTGCTATCCCCATTATGCCACGGATGCAGGATTTTGCCTAGTAAAAAAACTTTATGGTATATCAGCTCAGCCTATAAGCAGGTATTTTCGCTGTCTATCTCTTGTCAGCGAGGCCTTGGTAGGTGTAAAATAAGGTGTTGTGTCTGTATGCAGCAGGAGGTGAAGTGACTTGAAAGACGAGACCATCGCAAAGGTGCAGGAGGAGACCAAGGACTGGAACTATCCTCAGGAACTGCCTGCAGACTGTCACGGTTTTCAGCTCGACCGCGAAGTACATATCCACGACGATATGTACGATCTCTTTACCTATGAAAATAAAGCCCTTCACAAGAAGGCCGTAGCCTATTTTCATGAAGAGACGCATGAGTACAAGCTGCGCGTGAGCTACGGGCTCATCACCTTCTGCCGCATCGAATACATTACGAGCAAGCTGGAAGTTTTCGAGCAGCAGCTGCGCAAGGAGTTGGAGCGGACGCTGGCAGACATGGCGGAATTCAATCCTGAAAGCATCAGCAGCATCGTACGCGACAAGGAAATCATGACCTGGGATGTCGCGCAAAGGCTGCCGCAGGAACTGGAAGGCTTTCAGCTCTTTGTACGGCCGGACAAGCCTGCCAAGATCACGAATGGCTCCTATATCATCATCGATTACGTTGATTTTACCTATGCCAGCAGCTTCACGGCCTACTACAATATCTTCCGCGACGAATTTTTCGCCGAGGCGCGCATCTGGAATATCCCTGATGTTACCTACGATTTTGATTCGCATGAACTCCCGGAGCTGGAGCGGTTGCTGCACGAAAAGCTCGTACCACGCCTGCAGGAGATTCGCCGCCGCGCCATCGCAGAAAAAGATGAGGTTCACTACACATGAATATCGTAATCAACCATGCTATCCTGCATATCCTCGATTTCAACTCCGGCGTCACCGTATATTCTGACGAGGAACTGGCGCCTGAGGACAGCATCCAGACCTTTCTCACCAAACATATCGAGAAGGCCTGGGGCAATCAGAGTGCCAAGCCGGGTACGTTCTACGACGATAGCATGTTTAAGCAGCATCTCGCCAAATATCAGGCAGGCGAGCTCGACTTCGTCGCCTTTTCCAAAGAAATTGGCAAGACGTTGGAGCAGGCGTTTACGCATGCGGAGGAGATGGCTTCGGCCGACATCATCGTCGCGGATGTGCGCATCGATGATGCACCGCAGCTCGTGATTTTCAAAAGCAATTGTCACATGGGCTATACCCATCAGGTCACGCGTACGGAGAACGGTGAGATCCGCAATGAAATCATCAACCATTATTCCATCATGCCGAGTCTCACACAGGCCATGGATGAGTTCGCACTGGTTGACCTGCAGACGAGTGGCGTTACGGTACGTGCGAAAAAGTATACCATCGATGGAAACTCCATCTATGTGCTGCCGGAAATCCTGCTCGAATGCAGCCTGGCCCCATCGCCACAGGAGGCCGTGATGGGCCTCGAAAAGACCGTGCGCAAGGTAGCCGAAGCCTACGGGCAGGACGAGGTCGCAGCCACGAATGCCGCGAAACAATACGTAGCCACGCAGCTGGAACAGGAGGATGAGCTCGATCTGCAACAGGCGGGGGCAGCTATCTTTAAGGACAGTCCGGCCATGCAGGCCGACTTCAAGGATGCTGTGACCGATGCGGGCTTTACTGCGCCCGTGCAGGTAGACCGTGAGGCAACGCTCAAGAAAGTCTGCAAACACAAACTCAGGACCGATACGGGGATTGAGCTCACGATTCCCACGGACTACTTCGATAACACGGAGTTCGTCGAATTCAACAACAACGAGGATGGCACGCTATCCATCACGCTGAAACACATAAGCAACATCGTCAATCGATAATCGAGAGGAGAACCTATTTTGCCTTTTTCCCAAAAACTCTTAGCCCTGAAAAAAGAAGTGCTCGCAGACTGCCAGCCACAGTTTGCAGAGATTGACACCGTAGCCGAAACCAATACGCTGAAGGTGCTCGATGCCATGCGCGAATGCAAGGTCGCTGCGGCTCATTTCAACCAGAGTACAGGTTACGCCTACGACGATATTGGCCGCACGAAACTGGAGGAGCTCTTTGCCAAAGTCTTCGGCGCCGAGCGCGCGCTTGTGCGCACGCAGTTCGTCTCAGGTACGCATGCGCTGGCCACGGTGCTTTTCGGCATCCTGCGTCCTGGTGATGAGCTCGTCTCGCTGACAGGTGCGCCCTACGATACGATGCAGACGGTCATCGGCTATGCGGCACCGAGCCCCGGCTCGCTCAAGGAGTTCGGCGTACTCTATAACGAGCTGCCAATGGTAGATGGCAAAGTCGATATAGAGCATATCAAGGACGTCATCACGGACAAGACGAAGATGGTGGAAATCCAGCGTTCGCGCGGCTACAGCATGCGTAATCCGCTCTCCATCGATGACATTCGCGCCATTACGGCGGAAGTGCATCACATCAAACCGGACTGCATCTGCTTCGTCGATAACTGCTACGGTGAATTCGTCGATACGCTGGAGCCAGTACAAGTGGGTGCTGATATCATGGCGGGCTCGCTGATCAAGAACCCGGGTGGCGGCATCGCGCCGACAGGTGGCTATATCGCAGGCAAGGACAAGCTGGTGGAGCTCGCCTCATATCGCCTGACAGCTCCAGGCATGGGCGATGAGCTCGGTGCCAGCCTCAGCAACAATCGCCTGCTTTTCGAAGGCTTCTTCCTTGCGCCGCATGTCGTGGCTCAGGCCATAAAGAGCGCCGTGTTTGCGGCTGGCCTGTTCAGCCGACTGGGATACAAGACGCTGCCGCTGCCGGGCACGAAGCGCGGCGACATCATTCAGGCCATCGAGCTGGGCTCGGCCGAGAAACTGTGTGCCTTCTGCGCCGGTATTCAGAAATATTCGCCGGTCGATTCCTATGCAACGCCGGAGCCATGGGATATGCCAGGCTATGAGGATAAGATTATCATGGCAGCCGGTACCTTTGTGCAGGGTGCATCGATTGAGTTTAGTGCCGATGGCCCGATGCGGGCGCCGTACAATGTCTACCTGCAGGGCGGCCTGACTTTCGAGAGCGCCATGCTTGGCGTCATGGGCGCAGCGCAGGCTATCGAGGATATCCGCAAGTAAATTCATAAAACAAATCACAGGCAAAGCAACGGTATAAAATGCCATCGCTTTGCTGATAAAAATGTGGTTGCAACCATCAACCACATTATCATATACATGTTGATAACTAGTTCAGGGCTCAGTTATCAACTGTTTTTATTGCTTAGTGTGCTGAACAGGAATTCAGCACACTAAGATTGCAGTGAAGTATTGCCCTGGAAATATGACCTGCGCTATAATAAACCTAGTTCATATGTCTGTCGGCTTTGCTGACGGACCTTGCAAAGGAGTCTCTCTATGTCTCAGGAAATTGTTCCGCGTCAAGCCGGCCAATCGTTGGCACCAGCGCTCGATGCCTCTGCCGTCTCGCCGGACTACTTTGTCCAGCACTATATGGATTTCCTGCCGCGCTATATCGCCAATGGCAGCCCATCCGCCGAGACGCTGAAGACCTATCAGGTACGCATCAACGAATTCATCGCCTGGTGCCGTGCCCAGCAGCAGCATCCGCTGACGATTCAGGACTACGGCCTGCGCGTCTATCGCGGCTACCTGCTGGAACAGCAGTACAGCAACGATTCCGTTCACGGCAATATCATCGCCGTGCGTGCCTTCTTCAATGTAGCCGTCAAAATGGGCCTTGTGGCGAGCAATCCATGCACGGACATCTCTACGCCACCGGTCTATTATAATGAAAAGCCAGCGCCGTTCTATACGACGGAACAGATCCAGCAGCTCTGCGACGTCTTTGCCGATGAGCCTTCGGCCTTTATCCGCAACCGCAACCTGCTCATCATATACCTCATGGCCGTCGAAGGTATGCGTACCATTGAGGTACATCGCGCCTGCGTTGAGGACGTCAATCTTGACGTCGGCGTGCTCATGGTACGCGGCAAAGGTGCCCGCGACCGTCAGGAGCCCATTTACTTCTGCGACGGCACGGCGCAGCTTCTGCACGCCTACCTGCAGGCGATCCAGACGGAATGCAGCGATCGCGTAATCCAGAAAGATGGCATGCTTACGCCGCTCATCCTCTCAGATTCCCACCGCAATGAACTTGGCCGCATCTCGAAAAACGGTCTGCGCTACATCGTCAACAAGGCCCTGCGCGCCACGAAGCTCAAGCGTCCCGGCCAGACCTGCCATATCCTGCGACACAGCTGCGGCACGAACCTCTATGGCGCTACCAAAGATCTGCGCGCCGTTCAGGAAGTCCTGCGCCACAAAGACCCAAAGATTACGGCCCGCTATGCCCACGTCACGAACCGCATGGAAAACCGCCTGACCAGCACTCTCGACATTCGCAAGCGATCGCAGGACTAAGGTGATTTTCCTTCAAAATCAATGGAAAAAATGTGGTTGACTCTTTCAACCACATTTTTGCATGTCAACTTTTTCTATAAACGACGGCACTCTGCCAACTTCTCAGCTGGTAGAGTGCCGTCGTTTATTATTGCTTATTTTGCCGCCTGTGCTCGTATCGCTTCAAGCTCTACCTTGTTGAACTGGTACTTTTCGTTACAGAACTTGCACACAACCTCGGCATGGCCGTCGTCGATGAGACTTTGCAGGTCATCAGGTTTCAGGCTGAGGAAGGCGCGGCTGATGTGCTCCTTCGAACAGTGGCAGCGGAAAGCAAGATCTGTCTTAGTAAGGTAATTTACCTCGAAGCCCTGCAATACTTCCGCGATGATGGTTTTGGCATCGTAGCCATGCTCCACCATGTGAGAAACAGAGTTGATGCGCTTCAGATTTGCTTCGAGTTTATCAATGCACTCGTCTGTGGCTTCCGGCAGTGGCTGCAGGATGAAACCACCCGCACCGATGCAATGGAAGTCAGGATTGACGAGCACGCCGAGGCCAACACTCGACGGCGTCTGCTCCGAGACGTAGAGATACTTCGTGAGGTCGTCGGCGATTTCGCCGTCCGTGATCTCCGTGCTGCCGGAGATGGGATTCTTCAAGCCCGTGAAGCGCGTGACGGTCACGAGGCCGTCTGTGCCAACACCACCGCCCACGTCAATTTTGCCCTTGCTGTTGAGCGGCAGGTTCACATGCGGCTCGTCGACATAGCCGCGCACGTAGCCCTCTGGCGTCGCGTCCGCCGTGACCTTGCCCAGCGGGCCGTGGCCGTCAAAGCGGATGGTCAGCGCCTCCTCATTCTTGAGGTTGGCCGCCATGAGCAGCGCGGCGGTCATCGTGCGGCCGAGTGCCGCAGCGGCCACAGGATAGCAATCATGACGGCGGATGGCCTCATTCACGAGATCCGTTGTCACAGCCGCATAGATACGTACGCCATCGGCCGTGGCTTTTATAAGATGATCATGCATGCGTCTTTAACTCCATAAGTACTTCGTCCGTGGCGATGTCGTAGATGCGGATGGCATCATCCGCAATCACGGCACAGGTCGCGCGGCCATCCTCGCGCTTCGAGAGCGCAGGTGAGCCCGGATTGAGGAAAATCGTATTGCCGCGCTTTTCCAGCACGTTCGTGTGAATATGGCCGCTGATGAAGATATCGGCCTTGAGGTGTGCTGCCAGCTGGTCTTTTTCCTCATTCGTCATGCATGTGTGGCCGTGCGTGATGATAATGCGCTTGCCCTGTCCGTAGACGTAGGCATAGGGTGCCTGCACTGGCAGCTCGAGGCAGCTCGCATCCACCTCGGAGTCGCAGTTGCCGCGCGCGATCACGACCGGTACAGGGCAGCTGTTGATGCGTTGCACGAGGCCTGCAGGATTGTAGTCGGCCTTCATCGGGTTGCGCGGCCCGTGGTAGAGCACGTCACCCGCGTGCAGGATGAGGTCGGCGTCCGAGAAATATTTATCAAAGCAGTTCTGCCAGGCCATTTCATGGCCGTGCGTATCGCTGATTACACCGATTTTCAAAATGCTCGCTCTCCTTTGCGTCCATTAAAGTTTCGGCAGCAGGTTCGCCATCTCCATGGCCGCCATTGCGCCGTCCGCGCCCTTGTTGCCGGCCTTCGTGCCCGCGCGCTCCACGGCCTGCTGGATGTTCTCTGTCGTCACGACGCTGAAAATCACGGGGACGCCCGTCTGCATGCCGGCCTGCGCGACGCCTTTTGAAACCTCGTTGCAGACATAGTCGTAATGCGTCGTCGCACCACGAATCACCGCGCCAAGGCAGATGACCGCGTCGTATTTGCCGGACTCCGCCATTTTCTTTGCCACCAGCGGGATCTCGAAAGCGCCCGGCACCCAGGCCACGTCGATGTCCTCGTCCGCCGTCTCATGGCGGTGCAGCGTGTCGAGGGCGCCGCCCAGCAGCTTGCTCGTGATGAACTCGTTGAAACGCGCCACCACGATGCCGAATTTCTTGCCTTTGCCAGTTACGAAACCTTCATATACGTTTGCCATTGTTGTTGCCTCCTATATTTCATCAAGTGACGACCCCTTCAGTCGCCTAATGGCGACAGCTCCCCCAAGGGGGGAGCCAAGGATAGGGGGAAATATCCTATTACATGATTACAGTTTGTCGTCGTTCAGCAGGTGTCCCATCTTGTCTTTTTTCGTCTTGAGGTAGCGCTCGTCGTATTTCGTGGCCTGCACCTGGAGCGGGACGCGGTCAGTGATGGTGATGCCGTAGCCCTCGAGGCCCACGCATTTCGCGGGGTTGTTCGTCATGAGGCGGATGCTCGTGAGGCCGAGGTCGGCGAGGATCTGGGCGCCGATGCCGTAGTCGCGCAGGTCCGGCGCGAAACCGAGCTCCACGTTGGCCTCGACGGTGTCGCGGCCATGATCCTGCAGCTCGTAGGCGCGCATTTTATTCGCGAGGCCGATGCCACGGCCTTCCTGGCGCATATAGAGCACAACGCCCTCACCTTCCGCCTCGATTTTCTGCAAGGCAAGTCCGAGCTGCGGGCCGCAGTCGCAACGCAGAGAGCCGAGTGCATCGCCCGTGAGGCATTCGGAATGCACGCGCACGAGCACGTTTTTCTTGCCGCGCACGTTGCCCTTGACCACGGCGATGTCGCACTTATTGTTGAGCTTGTTCTCATAGGCGTGAATGCGAAAATGGCCGTACTTGCTGGGGAAATCGACATCCGCGACTTCCTGCACGAAATTCTCCGTGCGCTTGCGGTACTCGATGAGGCTCTGCACCGTGATGATGTGCAGGCCATGCTTTTTCGCGAACTCCTTGAGCTTCGGCGTGCGCATCATGTGGCCGTCGTCGTCCATGATTTCGCAGCAGAGGCCAGCCGGATAGAAGCCCGCGAGGCGTGCGAGGTCCGTCGTCGTCTCCGTATGGCCCGCGCGGCGCAGCACGCCGCCCTCCACAGAGCGCAACGGGAACACATGGCCCGGACGGCGGAAGGAAGCCGGTTTCGCCTTCGGGTCGAGCAGCTTGCGGATGGTGTGGCAGCGCTCAAAGGCCGAAATGCCCGTATCCGTGTCGTAGGCGTCGATAGAAACCGTGAAGGCCGTCTCGTGGTTATCCGTGTTGTTTGCGACCATCTGGCCGATCTGCAGTTCATCGAGACGCTTGCCGTCGACGGGCGTGCAGATAAGTCCTTTGGCATAGGTTGCCATGAAGTTCACATCCTCCGGCGTGACGGTCTCGGCCGCCACGATAAGGTCGCCCTCGTTCTCGCGATCCTCGTCATCGACGACCACGATCATCCTGCCGTTCCTGATGTCTGCGATGGCTTCCTCCACCGTTGCAAAATCTGACATATTGTTCCTCCTCTATGGCAGGGGCAGAGCCAGGCTCCACCCGCTGATTTCAATAAAATCCGTTAGCCTGCAGAAAATCCGTCGTCAGCTCTTCCTGGGGCTGCGCCTTCTCCTGCTCCGCACTCTGCAGACGCAAAAGCTTCAGCGCGTACTTGCCGAGGATATCCGTCTCGATGTTGAGCAAATCCCCCGGCTTCTTCGCGTGCAGGTTCGTGACCTCCCGCGTGTGCGGGATAAGGCTAACGGTGAAATCCGTACCCGTGACGCCCGCGACCGTGAGGCTGATGCCATCGAGAGCTACCGAGCCCTTCTCCACAATGCCGCGCAGAATTTCCGGTCTGGCACTCACCTGCAGCCACAGCGCGTTGCCCTCGGCACGGAAGCTCTGGATCGTGCCCGTACCATCGATGTGGCCCGAGACGAAATGGCCGCCCAATCGCGTCGTCGGCAACAGCGCCCGCTCCAGATTCACCGGACTGCCTGCGCCGAGATTTGCCAGCGACGTGCGCCGCACGGTCTCGGGCATGACGTCCGCCATGAAATGTTCTGGCGAGAAATCCGTCACCGTGAGGCAAATGCCATTAACTGCGATACTGTCGCCCACATGAGCATCTGTGAGCACCGTATGCGCGGCGATGTCGAGCACGCCCCCGCCGATGCGGCGCACACTGCCGACCTCTTCAATAATCCCCGTAAACAAGCACTCACCTCATTTCTTCCGGACATAGCCGGAGAGCAGTACATCTGGACCAATCATCTGAGCCTGCAGGCCGCGCAGCTGCACGGCCTCACTGAGATGTGCAAAACCCGCGCCCTCCACCGGCGTGATGGCCGCGCGGCCGCCGATGATTTTCGGCGCGACGAAGGCCAGTACCTTGTCGACCAGCCCTGCCTGCAGCAGGGAGAAATTCACGCTGCCGCCACCCTCGACGAGCAGGGAGCAGATTTCCTGTTCGCCGAGCTTCTGCATGAGCAGGGGCAGGTCGACGTGCGGCCCCTCGCCCGCTGTGATGACCGTCGCGCCCTGCTCCACCAGTGCCTGCACGCGCTCCTTGGGAGCCTGCGCCGTCACGGCGATGATGGTCTCGGCCTTCTCATCCGTGACCAATTTCGCATCCAGTGGCGTGCGCGCCTGACTATCGAGCACAATGCGCACGGGATTTTTGCCCGCGCGATCCGGCAGGCGCGTCGTGAGGCTCGGATCATCATGCAACACCGTGCCGATGCCCACGAGAATACCATCGCAGCTGTCGCGCAGCTCGTGCGTGTACTCCCGCGCCTCGGGGCTCGTGATCCACTGCGACTCACCCGCAGCCGTCGCAATCTTGCCATCGAGCGTCATCGCTGTCTTAAGGATGACGAAGGGACGCTTCTGTGTAATCCAGTGCAGGAAAACCTCGTTGAGCCTGCGGCACTCATCCTCCAGCACGCCGCATTTTACTTCGATGCCTGCATCCTGCAGAATCTTGATTCCCTTGCCCGCCACCAGCGGATTCGGGTCTCCCATGCCGATGACGACGCGCCGGATTCCCGCCTCGGCCACAGCCTTGGCGCAGGGGCCCGTGCGACCATAATGCGCGCAGGGCTCCAGCGTCACATAGAGCGTCGCCCCCTCGGCCAGTTCACCCGCCATGCGCAGGGCATGAATCTCGGCATGCGGCGTACCCGCCTCCCGATGCCAGCCCGCAGCGATGACGTGACCATCGCGCACGATGACAGCACCAACGAGCGGATTCGGCGACGTGCGTCCCGTAGCGTTGCGCGCGAGGGCGAGCGCCTGCCGCATGAAATCTTCATCGCTTTGCAAACTACCACTTCCTGCCAATTCCAAAACGCCATAACAAAAAGCGCCGATGAACATTCTCATCGGCGCCTGTTTCCTATCTATGTGCATGATAAAACCATGCTAACATATCTTTCTCATCCAGACTTAAAAGCAGCACAGGCTGTTTCATACTGTCGGCTCTGGAATCACACCAGATCGTGCTCCCCTTTCGGGTCGCTCGCGGGCTCTACCGCCGGTGGGGATTCTCACCCCGCCTCAAGAGATGTCATATCATGGGTACATCATAGCATTTACCTTCCTTATTGTCAAGCTGCCTGCCACTCCTCAGGCCTCGCGCAGCTTGCGGCGGATCTTCTCCTGGTTCAGGCGGAGCAGCTTGCCTGCGCTGCCTGCCGCATACAGGCCATCCTTCAGCCGCAGCAGGAGTCCCGTCTTGCCAGTATCGGTCTCAATCACCCCTTTCACCTCGGAGCACTCGGGTAAAGGTCTGTCGCCCCAGAACAACGACTTTGACATGGCTTTCAACTTGCTGATCCTCATACACGTACCCTCCAAATATGAAATTTTCTTAGGGATACCCCTGCTTTCTATTTCTTCGTACCTGGTGGAAAATCCTCCACCAGGTAGCGAAAAAATTACGATAGATTTATATTGCAAGGATAACCTTTGTGTGTATGATAGCAAATCCGTCTGAAATAAGGATGAATTATCCGATATGCATCACCCTGGGCAGGAAAGACGTGTCATACTCCCCTTTGAGGAAGGCCGGCGTCTCGATAATGCTTTTATGGAAATCCGCTGTGGAAGTGATGCCCTCGATAATGAGCTCATGCAGCGCACGGCGCATCCGATGGATGGCCTCATCGCGATCCTTGCCCCATGCGATGACCTTGGCCAGCATGGAATCATAGTACGGTGACACCTGCATCCCGTTGTAGATAGCACTGTCCACACGCACGCCCAGGCCATTGGGCAGATGGCAAAACGAAATTCTGCCCGGAGACGGGCAAAAATCATGCTGCGGATCCTCCGCATTGATACGGCATTCGATAGCTGCCCCGTGCACCGGGACGCTGCTGCCTGACATAGGCAGTGCCTCACCGGCCGCAGCGATGAGCTGGAGTTTCACGATATCATAGCCTGAAACACGTTCCGTAATCGGATGCTCGACCTGAATGCGCGTGTTCATTTCCAAAAAATAGAACGCGTCGTTGGTTACCAGGAATTCCACCGTGCCGACGCCAGAGTAATGAACCGTCCTGGCCGCCCGGATGGCCGCTTTCTGCATGCGCAGGCGCATTTCATCGCTAATGCCATGCGCGGGAGCTTCCTCCAGCAGTTTCTGGTGCCGCCTCTGAATCGAACAATCGCGATCGCCCAAAGCTACGACATGGCCAAAATCATCCGCTGCCAGCTGCACCTCAATGTGCCGTGGACCGATGAGCAGTTTTTCCATATAGACATCGCCGCAGCCGAACGCGGCTTCTGCCTCTTGGCGGGCCTGGGGATAGACCGCCAGCAATTCCTTTTCACTGCGGGCCTCTTTCATCCCCTTGCCACCACCGCCTGCCGAAGCCTTCACCAGAACGGGATAGCCGATGCGGCGCGCTACGGCAGCGGCTTCATCCACAGATGTCACCAGGCCATCGCTGCCTGGCACAACCGGTACATCGGCGGCCATCATCGTACGTTTTGCATTATCCTTGTCCCCCATTTTCCGGATAGCATCGGCATCCGGCCCGATAAACTTGATGCCCTGCTTCGCGCACAGCGCTGCAAAGGTCGCATTCTCGGACAAAAAACCATAGCCGGGATGTATGGCCTCTGCCCCGGTCTTCTGTGCCGCCATGATAATTGCCGCCATATCGAGGTAGCTCTGCGCCGCGGGGGCCGGGCCAATCGCCACTGCCTCATCAGCCAGCCGTACGTGGAGCGCATCGCGGTCAGCCGCCGAATAAACCGCAACTGTCGCGATGCCCATTTCCCGGCACGTGCGAATGATGCGGATGGCTATCTCGCCCCGATTGGCAATCAAAATTTTCTTAAACATACTTTGGCTCCTCACGCTCTACCCCACGGCAAAAATAGTTTACGCACGTTTCAGTTGGAAAAGCGGCTGCCCGTACTCGACCATTTCGCCGTCTTCTGCCAAAACTGCCACGATTTCACCAGCAGCCGGTGCCTTAACCTCATTAAATAATTTCATGACCTCAACCAGGCCGACCACCTGTCCAGCCTCAACGTGGCTGCCCACATTCACATATGGTTCTCCGCCAGGTTCCGAAGAGCGATAGAACGTTCCGAGCACCGGCGCACCGATGTTTTCGCTGCCCGTATCAGACGTCACGGCTGCCGCAGCAGCTGGTACTTTTTCCTCCTCCGCCGGCTGGGATACAGATACCGCTGGCACAGCGGTGGACGCTGCCGTTGCTGTCGCTGCCGGCAATTTCTTCAGGACCAGTTCCGTACCATCGGCCTGCAGGCGGAATTCTGCGAGATTTGAGGCTGCTACCTTATCGATGAGCGCCATGATATCGCTTATTTTCAAATTATCCATGTCAATCACAATCCTTTACCCAGTGCCAAATGTACCGAGCTCTCTACCTCTGCCAGCATGGCACGCTGGTCTCGCAACAATTTTTCCGCTTCGCGCAGCGTGACTTCCTCAAACACGAGCGTATCGCCCGCTTTCTTTTGTCCCAGGCGAGAAAGGTCCGCCTGGGCGACCTGGGCAATTTTCGGATAGCCCCCCGTCGTCTGCCGATCGGCCATGAGGATGATGGGCTGCCCATCCGCTACCTGCACAGTACCAAAGGCGACGGGCTCAGAAATCAGTTCCCGTGGCTGCCTTAGGCACAGCTTGCTGCCCGCCAGCCGATAACCCATGCGGTCGGATTGGTTGGTCAGGCGGAAGGTACCCTGCGCGAAGAAAGCCTCCAGGCTGTCCGAAGTAAACCAATCGGCCTGAAGGCCGCGCGTCACGCGGATGGGACGCATCGTCCGTACAGGTACCATCGGGGTACGCCAGGAAACAGAAATCATTGACGTGGAAATCCTGTGCCCGGTTCCGCGCAACCGGTCCGCCATCGGCGCAGCATCACCGAGGCAAAGCACATCGCCAGCCTGAAGTGCCCTGCCCTGATAGCCGCCGATGCCTGCACGCAGATACGTGCTCTGGCTCCCCATGCGCTGTGGCACGCGGATACCACCGGCAAAGGCCAGATACGTGCGCGCTCCCGTTCCTTTGCCGGTGCCGTGCAGCGTGAGCACGGCATCCCTGGTCACGAGTACCGGCCGATGCATGGGAACGGGCTCATCCGCCAGGGCAGCGGACATATCCGCCCCCGTGAGGGCAAATACCGTTCCTGCGTGAAGTTCCAGCGAGGCGCCGCACAGCGTCATTTCCAGCGTGCCTGTATCAAGCTGGTTGCCTACGGCGATATTCGCCAGCGCGAGGGAGACGGTATCCATCGCACCGCTCACAATAATGCCGTACTTCTGATAACCGTACCGTCCCATATCCTGTACACTCGTCAACAGGCCACTGTCGATAACCTTGATTTTGTTTTGCCGCTGGTTCACGCCGATTCACCTGCCTTTTGCAGTGCCTGATATTCTGCCTCATCGATGGCGTAAAAGACCAGTTTGTCGCCTGCGTGCAGCAGAGTTGGATCCTCATCATTCCCGGGACGGAACAGTGCCAGCGGCGTCCGCCCGATGATCTGCCAGCCGCCCGGAGTCGCGATGGGATAGATACCCGTCTGCTCACCGGCAATGCCCACCGAGCCCGCGGGAATGCTGACACGCGGGGATTTGCGGCGCGGCGTCGCGATAGCTTTTGGCAAACCGCCCACATAGGGGAATCCCGGCGCAAAGCCAATCATATACACGAGGTAATCCCCTGACGTGTGCTGCCGGACAATATCCGCCTCGCTCACATGATGATAGCTGGCCACATCAGCCAGGTCCGGTCCATACGCACCGCCATAGCATACAGGGACCCGAACCACCCGTGCCTCCTGGGCTGCACTCTTTCCCATGTCACGCAGGATAGCGGCGATATGTTGGCGCGCAACCTGAAAGCCATAGGGCAGCGCTTCATCCGTCTGTCGCAGCTGCTCTTTCGCCAGTTCCACGGGATCATAAAACACGGTCACATTCGTATAGGCGGCGACGTACTCGATCATACCGTGAAACGGCGCCTGAGCCAGGGCATAGCTGAGGGAACGCACCGCTTCATGCACGGCGGGATCGATTTTTGTGCCGAGCGATACCAGAATCGCGGCTTCGCCCAGGGGATAATACGTCGCCGTCATCTTGCCAGATGTACACATACAATCACTTCACTTTTCTGCAAGCCCTGTCTCGTCCGCCAATTGCCTCAAAGCACGCCGAGACGCGCCTCGCGCAAATCCGTAATGAACATATGACCTGGTGCATGCGTAATCATCAAATCCGGCTTGACCGCCATGGCTACCGCCTGCGGCGTCACGCCACAGGCCCAAAATACGGGGACCTCCCCCTCCTTGATGGTAACGGGATCGCCGAAATCCGGGTGCATCACGTCCTGAATACCGATATGTTCGGGGTGGCCAATCTGCACGGGAGAACCATGCACCGCCGGGAATCTCGATGTCACTTCCACGGCACGCACGATATCTTTTTCCGGAATCGGCCGCATCGATACGACCAGGGGACCGTGGAAGCGTCCCGCCGGTACACAGGGAATATTCGTCCGGAACATCGGCACGTTGCAATGTTCTTCAATCTGCCTCACGGGAATGCCGTTCTTCATCAAAGGAAATTCAAACGTAAAGCTGCATCCCAGGACAAAGGCGACGAGATCGTCCTCCCATACATCCTTAAGGTCTGTCACCTCCGCCTCCAGCTTGCCATAGCGGTAGATGCGATACTTCGGTACATCGGTGCGCAGGTCAGCATCCGGTGCGGCGATCTTCGGCACGGGCGAGCCTGGCTCCGTGACATCGAGCACGGGGCACGGTTTGGGGTTGCGCTGGCAGAAAAGCAGGAAATCAAAAGCCAGTTCCTTGTGCATAATAGCCAGATTGGCCTGCGCGTAGCCTTCAGCAATGCCCGAGGTAGGCTTCAGCCATTTGTTCTCCCGAAACAATGCCCGCGCCTCCGCCGGCGTGAGCTCTGCCATCGCCTTATCGGCCTCTGCCGTATCCTTGATAGACGTCATTTCTGTCATCTCCTGTTTCCATCGAACATAAAGGGCGCATATGCTGCGCCCTGGGAATCCTTTATGCTTTATGCGAACAATTTGGGCAGATTGTTAATGAGCGTGTAACCGCCCATGTAAAGCATCATCGCGAAAATCAGCCAGCCAAAGGCAGTCATCCATTTCGGGTGATGATAGTCGCCGACGATACGTTTCATATTGGCTGCTACGAGCAGGACACCCAACGTAACCGGCAGAATCAGGCCATTGAGGGCACCGACGAGGATGAGCACCTTGACGGGGCGGCCGATAAAGATGAACACGAGCGTCGAGAAAAGAATGAAGCCGATAATCGCGAGGCGATAATGTGCGTCAATCTTCTTGCTGAACGTGCGAATGAACGAAACGGACGTATAAGCAGCACCGATGACGGACGTGACCGCTGCGGCCCACATGACAACACCGAAGATTTTATAGCCCGCTTCACCGACGGAAAGGCGGAAAACGGACGCTGGCGGATTTGCCTGATCCAAGCTCAGTCCCTGAGAAATGACACCGAGCGTGGCGAGGAACAGGATGATGCGCATGATACCCGTGATGGTAACACCGGTGACCGAGCTGCGCGTAATCTCTCTCAGGTGCTCCTTGCCCGTAATGCCGGCATCGATGAGACGATGCCCGCCGGCAAATGTGATATAGCCACCGACCGTGCCGCCAACCAGGGTGACGATGGACATCATATCGATGGTATCCGGCATGACACTTTTGAGGGCAGCCTCACCGACAGGAGGTGCGGAGGTAATCGCGACGTACAAGGTCAGCAGCACGATGGCGACACCAGCGATTTGCGTGAAACGATCCATGGCCCGCCCCGCCTCACGGGAGATAAAAATGCCAATAGCGACGCAGGCGCTGATAGCTGCGCCTGCAGCCGGGGAAATGCCGAAAATGACGTTGAAGCCCAATCCTGCACCGCCAACGTTGCCGATATTGAAGGCCAGGCCGCCCATAACGACCAGTAAGGCAACGAAATAGCCAAGTCCTGGCAGGACCTCATTGGCGATATCCTGACCACGCTTACCCGTAACGGCGATAATGCGCCAGATATTGAGCTGCGCACCGATATCGATTACGATGGACATCAGGATGACGAAACCGAAGCTCGCTGCAAGCTTTTCCGTAAACACAGTTGTCTGTGTCAGAAAGCCCGGGCCAATCGCTGACGTAGCCATCAGGAAAGCCGCCCCCAAAAGCACGCTGAGCTGACTTTTCTTTGTCACCGGAGGCTTGGCCAAATCTGGGACCATCTTCGCTGCGCCACTACGCGTTGTTGTTAATGTTGCTGACATAACGAATCATCTCCTTGAATGAAAGAATAATGATGAATCTCTATGCTCTCACCTGAATAAGCAGTTAGACAAAATCGCCGCTTGCCGTGACCTGCACACCGGCATCTAAAAATGCCTGCCGGATATGCTGCGCAAAAGCAATGGCTTTTGGTGTATCACCATGGATACAAATCGTATCTGCTTTCACCTTAAGCACCTTGCCGCTCGCTGTCACGACCTCACCGTCCCGCGCCATCCGCAGTGCCTGAGCCGTTGCCTCTGCCTCATCCGCCAGTACCGCACCGGCCTGGCTCCTGGGCATGAGCGAACCGTCATCCATATACCGCCTGTCGGCAAATACCTCCGATGCCGATCGCAAGCGGACCTTCTCGGCGGCATGAATCAGTTCGCCGCCGGCCAGGCCATACAGGATGAGTCCCGGGTCAACGGCCTTCACCGCCATGGCTATCGCCTCTGCAAGCACATAGTCACGCGATGCCATATTGTATAGGGCACCGTGCGGCTTGACATGCTGGAGATGCGTTCCCGCCGCCTGGGCAAACGCGGCCAGCGCCCCCACCTGATACAACACTGCCGTGTAGGCCTCGCGCGGCGAGATTTTCATCTCCCGCCGTCCAAAACCAACGAGGTCGGGGAGTCCAGGATGTGCACCGAGACGTGTTCCGCTATCCACGGCCAGACGTACCGTCTGCTCCATCACGAGCGGGTCGCCGGCATGGAAGCCACAGGCGATATTGGCTGATGTGATGATGGGCAGAATAACATCGTCGTTTCCCAAATGGTAATTGCCAAAACTCTCGCCGAGATCGGAATTCATATCAATCTGCATGTGCATCACCTCGAGATAAACAAAAAAGTCCCACTGCAGTATTCATAACATATATCTACTGCAAAAGGACTTCATTGTCACATATTGCTATTAAATTCTTTATTTCTTCTATATGCTGTAAAGTATAGCACGCTATCAGTAGCTTGTAAATACCTATTTGTGTAAATTTATATGCGGATTAAAGCCTGCATCGCCAAAGCGGCCAAATAGGCCGCTGCCGGGCCGAGGGCGGCGGGGTCGACGCGGAAAGCCGGATTATGGTTGGCTGGCGATTTTCCCGTCCCCACGAGGACGAAGCAGCCCGGCAGCGTCGTCTGGTAATAAGCGAAATCCTCGCCCGCCAGCGATACGGGTGCCGCTGCCACCGTGAGGCCCTGCGCTGCCGCCACCTCCCGCGCGCAATCGCTCCAGTGGGGCGTGTTATCCGTGGCGGGCGGCCCTGCGGTCCAGGCCACCTCCACGCTGCCGCCGAAGCTTTTGGCCTGCCCATCTGCGAGCTCACGCAGACGCTTTTCGATCAGGGCGCGATCCGCATTGTCGAGGCAGCGCACGGTGCCCTCCAGCTCTGCCACCGCCGGGATGACGTTCCAGGTATTGCCGCTGGTAAAGCGCGTGATGCTCACGAGGTCGCGGTGCGCCGGGTCGATGTTGCGGCTGATGATGCTCTGCACCGCCAGCACAAAGGACGAGGCCATGACGATGGGGTCGACGCCCCGCTCAGGATGCGCGGCGTGCGTGCCCTTGCCCGTGAAGCGCAGAACGAATTTATCCACCGAGGCCGTCACCGCGCCTGCGCTCACGCCCACCGTCCCCACAGGGAAAAGCGGCGACGTATGCAAACCAAAGAGTGCCTGCACATCATCGAGCGCATGCGTGGCCAGCACATCGCGTGCGCCGCCCGGCGCCTCCTCCGCCGGCTGAAACACGATGCGCACCGTGCCCTGGAGCTCCTTTTCGTGCTGCTTGAGATAGAGCGCCGCCCCCAGCACGCTCGTCATGTGGAAATCATGACCGCAGGCATGCATCACGCCCGGCTTCTCCGACGCATAGGCGAGCCCTGTCTGCTCCGTCACCGGCAGCGCATCGATATCCGCCCGCAGACCCACGACCGGCGCCTCACCCGTGCCAATCTCCGCCACGAGCCCCGTCTTCAGCGGCACCTCCAGCACGCGCACCCCCGCACGCGCCAGCGCCGCCCGCAGCCGCGCCGTCGTCCCCACCTCCTGATAAGAAAGCTCCGGATGCCGATGCAACCAATAAAACTCCTCCGTTATCTTCTGAATAATATCCTTACTAATCTGTAACATACAATCCCCCTTGAATTTCTTTGTCTACCGCTACGATACAGAAACAGTGATAATACAGTCATTCTCCTGGAAGTTTCGGTGTTTTCTTCAGACGCTTCAACGCATTGTTGGCATAGGGTGGCAATAGATAGAGAATCGATTTAGCCTACCTGATGCAAAGCATCGTTCCTGCTCAACAGGTAGAGGCAATATTGGTTCATGCTCATCCCCTCCTGTTTGGCATGTTCGGCCAGTGCGCGATGCAATGATTTGGGAATACGCAGTTTGAACTGCCCTGAATAATGCTTCTCGGCCTGCGGTTCGGGAATGGTAAGACCATCCTCTAATGCTGCCATCAGCCACGCACGTTTTGCATCCTCAGCTTGCTCTAATGTCTCCTCCAAGGTATCACCACAGGTCAGACATCCCGGCAATTCAGGGAAGCGAGCTGCGTAGCCTCCTTCTGCCTGATCTGGCACGATCTCCAACCGGTATGGCAGCCGCATATATTCTGCTAAAGTTTTGCTCATTTTTCTTCCTCCCTGCTATGTGCCAGCACAACATCACGCACCATCTCGACATATCCCTTCTTAATGGTGCCATGTCGCGGCAATGTAATCGGCATCTCTCCTGGTTTACGAAAAGTCACATGACTGCTTCCACCGCGCGTTTCTTTGGCTTCATATCCGTAATATGTCAGAATCTTTTTTATCTCCTCATAGCGTATGCCTTGTTCCAGCAGCAAGATTCTCGATAACAATTTTTCAAACCGTGACATCAACCCACCTCTTTATATATGATACCATATTTAACACCATAAAGACAAGGCTGGTAAAATCTAAAATAGACTTTAGATTTTACCAGCCTGACAGTTATGATGTTGGGTAAATAATTCTTTTACAAAAACATACAAAAACAATTAGCGGTATTCCAGGTCGCGCGTGGCGTTGCGGACTTCCTCGCTGACGGGGAGCGTGGCCTCGTAGCGGCGGATGATGACGCTGGTCGTGAGCACGCCTGCGAGCAGCACGATAGCGGCGAGCAGGATGACGCGAGCGGCGTTGTCGTCGCTGTCGCTATCACCGCCGAAGAGACCGCCGAGGCCTTCCTGCACGGATTCCAGCGCCGGGCCGAAGCTGGTCACGGCGTTGTAGGCATTGTAGGCCGTCGCGAAGGTGTTCCAGCCCGCCACGCCGAGGTTCATGAGCGAACGCTCGCGCGCCGCACTAATCCAGGACTGAATCGTGATGATGATGGCCGAACCGAGCATCGGCACGACGAGCATCACGTACATGAGATTCAGCAGGACGTTGATCATCGCGGGCGGCAGATACCCAGCCGAACCGGCGATGAAGGCCACGATAACCGCGTAGACGTAAGTGAAGCCGACGGCCGACTGGATGGCACCAGCCCAGGCCAGGATGCGGACCCAGCCGCCGATGGCGCGGGACTCTGCCCAGATCTTACCGACATTTCTGGCGTTGAAGAAGCTGATGACGAGGTTCAGCACCAGCACAAGCAATAACATTCCCATAATGGATGACTTCCTTTCTCTTATAGAGGAATTAGTTGGCTGATTTTACTTTGCGGCTGCGATACCAGCCCACGGCACAGACAGCCACCGCGAGGATAGCGGGCAGGCCATGCGCAAGCCACGGCCCCGCGAGCGCCAGCAGCGTGCCGCCGAGTGCGTCGTCGGCGAGCATCATCTTGCCAGCCGTCCAGCCAATAATCGCCGCACCGACGTACATAATGAAGGGATAGCGGTCCATGAGGCGGCTCACAAGCGTGCTGCCGCCCACGACGATTGGGATACTGATGAGCAGGCCGATGACGACGAGGCCGAAATGTCCCTCCGCTGCCCCAGCAATGGAGAGCACGTTGTCGAGACTCATGGTCGCGTCAGCGATGAGAATCGTACGGACAGCACCGATGAGGTTATCCGCTGCCTGAATCTCCTTGCTTTCCGCTGCTGGTGCCAGCAGGCCCACCGCGATGGGCAACAGGATGAGGCCACCTGCGAACTGCAGGTACGGGATCATGAGCAGCTGCACCGCGATAAACGTCAGGCCCAGGCGGATAAGTACCGCGCCCGCCGTGCCGATGAGGATAGCCTTCCTGCGCGCCGCCTCTGACAGGCGGTTAGCGGCCATCGCAATGACGACGGCGTTGTCACCGGCCAGCGCCAGATCGAGGATGATGATCGAGCCCAGCGCCATGAAGAACTCCGCAGAAAATGTTTCCATAATGCCTACCTTTCTTTACCACCCGGCCGCAGATATCAAAAGAGACTCTCACATGGTATCTGTCTCCAGGTATCATGCGAAAGTCTCACCTATTGCTATGCAACGCCGATGCCAGCCGGTAAAGGCAGTGATTGTTGACACCGTCCGCGAGGTTACTCCCCTTCGCTATTCACTTCATGGTTGCAGTATAGCAGGCCTGTGGGCGGATGTCAAGTAAAAAGTTTAAAAGTCTAAAAGCGACGCAATAATCCTTATCAATTGTTTCTGTCATTCAGGTACGTCTGTTTATTCGTAGTTATACGCACTTGTGCTTTTGGCAGATATACTAGTCTAGAATAATATATTTGTTTTTATATAAAATACAGTATGTAACAAAAACTGTAAAAAAATAGTAAAAAGCTATTGACATGATACCTGTATACAGTATAATAAAACACATAACATTCAAGCGTCCACCAAATAAGGGCGGCAGAATGTTTGCGTCATTATTCTTTACTTGTCGCAAGACAACATCTTTGCAAACTTTTGCAGAAAGAGAGGTATTGGTCATGGAATTAGAAAGAACCCTTGACAGCGCTGCCGCGCCAGCTCGTACAAATTATCGTTGGAAGGTGGCGACACTGATTTTCCTGGTCAGTTTCGTCGCATATATGGATCGTGTCAACCTGTCCGTGGCCACGCCGGTCATTATGCAGGAGTTCGGCTTCACGAAGATTGACATGGGCTTCATCCAGACCTGCTTCTTCGCAGGCTACGCCCTGATGCAGGTGCCGGGCGGCATCCTCGCCGATCGCTTTGGCCTGCGCAAGACGGGCACCTTCGCTATCCTCTGGTGGTCCCTCTTCACCGCCCTCACCGCTTTTGCACAGGGCAAGTTCAGCTTCGCCGCAATCCGCATGGCTTTCGGCCTCGGCGAAGGCCCGGTCTTTCCATCCCTCGGTGCTGCCTGCTACAAGTGGTTCCATCACGATGAGAAGGGCAAGGCCAGTTCCGCCATCCTCGGCGGCACGTTCTTCGGCCCGGTGGTTGGTCCGGTCGTCACAGTCGCACTCATGGCCTGGCTCGGCTGGCAGGGCGTCTTCATTGTCTTCGGTCTCATCGGTGCCGTCGTCGCCTGGTCCTGGCATAAGTACACGCGGGATAACCCACAGGACTGCCCGTATGTAAGCGCAGAAGAAGCCGAGTACATCAATGAGGCTCGCGACGCTAATGCCCAAAAAGCTGTTGCTCCGTGGAAGAGACTCCTCCGCAATCATCGTTTCTGGGCAATCGGCCTGCAGTTCCTCGTCGTTGACTACATCATGTACGTTTTCCTCGCCTGGCTCCCGATGTTCCTCACCGAGGCTTATGGCCTGAACCTGAAGTCCATGGGCTTTTGGACGTCCGTTCCCTGGATTGCTTTGACCTTCATGGTCTTCTTCGCCGGCTGGTTCTCCGATCGTCTCGCCATGGGCAAGAACAGCGAGCGCCAGTACACGATGCGCACGGCAACGGCTATCGCCGGCATCTCCGTCACCTCCATCGGCCTCTACGCAGCTTCCCAGATGGCTTCCGTTGAAGCTGCTATCTTCTGGATGACCGTTGCCCTTGGCTCACTCGGCTTCTGCATGAGCGCCACCTGGTCCTCGGTCATGTCCCTCGGCGGCCGCTTCAGCGGTTCCGTTTCGGGCTGGATTAACCTTTGGGGCAACATCGGCGGCGTCCTCGCCCCGATCGTCACGGCTTTCCTCGTTGAAGCTTATGGCTGGAACGACATGTTTGCCATCACCGCGCTCTTCGGTACGCTCGTCGTGGTCTGCTGGCTCGTCGTAAAACCGGGCAAGCAGCTCCTCCCCGAAGAAGTTTCTGCGAATAAATAAGCTATCCCATCCATCACACATACAGTAAACGCCCTGCGGCCGCAAAGCCGCAGGGCGTTTCGTATGTTGCAAAGCGTAAAGTTTTAGTGCCAGATATGGCGGGCGGGCAGAGACTCCTGCAGGCGCTCGCAGAAGGCGGCGGCCTGGCCGGCAGTCGCGGCAGGGATATCTGCCAGTGTGTAATCCCAGCCGAGGTCATGCCACTTCGGCACGCCCATGGTGTGGTACGGCAGAACCTCGATATCCACCTGCGGCGGCAACTCGCACATGAGTGTGATGAGTGCCTGGCGATTCAGCGCATCGTCCGTCATCCCCGGAATGAGCACATAACGCACGGTGAGGTGTTTGCGGCTGGCCAGCAGGCGCAGGTTCTCGCGAATGGGCACGAAATCGCCGCACGTCAAATCGCGATAAGAGGCAGGTGTCGCCCCTTTCAGGGAAAAGAGCACATGGTCAAGATGGGGCAGCACGCGCAGCAAGTTCTCCCGCGGCGCGGCCCCCGAGGTATCAATGGCCGTATGCAATCCCTTTTCCTGGCAAAGCGAGAAGACCGCCGCCACGAAATCCGGCTGCAGCAAAGGCTCGCCGCCGGAAATCGTGATACCGCCGTCCGGCTGGTAAAATTGCCGGTACTCCTCCACTTCCCGCAAGACTTCGCCCGCCGTAATCGCCTTTTCACCATGCGCCCAGGTATCGGGATTATGGCAGAAGCGGCAGCCGAGCGAACAGCCTGAGAGAAAAAGCACGTAGCGGATGCCCGGCCCGTCGACGGTGCCAAAAGTCTCACGCGAGTGCCAATAGCCGGTTACCTCCGCCGGATTTGACGGCGACATGCGTCTTGCCTGACTTACAGTTCCATGCTGCGGCTGCATTTAGACGGCCTCGTAGAACGTGCGGCGGATGACTTCCTCCTGATGGGCGCGGTCGAGCTTGATGAAGTGCACGGCGTATCCCGAGACGCGGATGGTGAGCTGCGGGTACTTCTCGGGATGCTCCATCGCATCCTCCAATACAGCGCGATCCATAACGTTAACGTTGATATGGTGTGCCTCATAGCCGCTGTAGCCGTCGAGCATGGCCGTGAGGTTGCGTACGCGCTGCTCCGGCGTCTTGCCCAGTGCCGTCGGCACAATCGACATCGTATAGGAGATGCCGTCACGGCAGTCATCGTAGGAAATATGCGCGAGCGACTTCATCGCGGCCAGTGCGCCATGCTTGTCACGGCCGTGCATCGGGTTTGCACCCGGCGCCAGCGGGTCGCCAAGCTTGCGGCCGTCCGGCGTCGAGCCCGTCTTCTGCCCGTACATGACGTTCGAGGTAATCGTGAGCACGGAGAGCGTCGGCGCAGCCTGGCGGTAGGTATCGTGCTTGCGCAGTTCCGTGATGAACTCATGCGTGAGCTCGTGGGCGAGCTCATCGACACGCGGATCGTTGTTGCCGAACTTCGGAAAATCGCCCTCCACCTGGAAGCCCGTCGTCACGCCGTTCTCACCGCGCACCGGCGTCACTTTCGCATACTTGATGGCGCTCAGCGAATCCACGGCCACGGAGAGGCCCGCAACGCCGAAGGCCATGAGGCGCTCGATCTTGCTATCGTGCAGTGCCATCTGTCCCGCCTCGTAGGCGTGCAGGTCATGGGAATAATGGATGACGTTCATCGTATCCACGTAGAGACCCGCGAGCCAGCTCAGCACGCGTGAATAGTTCGCGCGAACTGTTGCATAGTCGAGCACACCATCAGCCGGTACAGGCATGGCCGGCGCAAGCTGGTCGCCCGAGATTTCATCGCGGCCGCCATTGATGGCCAGCAGCAGCGACTTTGCGAGGTTCGCACGTGCGCCGAAGAACTGCATCATCTTCCCCAATTTCATCGCCGAAACACAGCAGGTAATGCCGTAGTCGTCACCGTAGACGGGGCGCATGACCTCATCGTTTTCGTACTGAATAGCACTTGTCTTGATAGAGATCTGTGCCGCATAGTCCTTGAAGCCCTGCGGCAGGCGTTTCGACCAGAGCACCGTGAGGTTCGGCTCCGGCGAGGGGCCGAGGGTCTCCAGCGTGTGCAGCATGCGGAAGGTGTTCTTCGTCACCAGCGTGCGGCCGTCCTCGCCCATGCCGCCGAGCGCCTCCGTGACCCAGATCGGATCGCCCGCGAAGAGCTCGTTGTAGGCTGGCGTGCGCAGCATGCGTACCATGCGCAGCTTGATGACCAGCTGGTCCATGAGTGCCTGTGCCTGCTGCTCCGTCAGCGTGTCGCGTGCGAAATCGCGCTCGAAATAGATGTCGAGGAACGTGGACACACGGCCGATGGACATGGCCGCGCCGTTCTCCGCCTTGATGGCCGCAAGGTAGCCGAAGTACACCCACTGCACAGCCTCCTGTGCATTCTTCGCGGGCTTGGAAATATCGAAGCCATAGCTGGCCGCCATTTCCTTCAGCAGGCCCAGCGCGCGGATCTGCTGTGCGATCTCATCACGTGCACGCAGCGTCTCGAAGTCCATGGGGCGGCCGAACATTTCTTCTTTGTCTTTTTTCTTCTCCGCAATGAGACGGTCCACGCCATAGAGCGCCACACGGCGGTAGTCGCCGATAATGCGGCCGCGGCCATAGGCATCGGGCAGGCCCGTAAGCAAGCCGAGATGACGCGCCTTGCGCATCTCCGGCGTATAGAGATCGAACACGGCCTCATTGTGCGTGCGCGTGTATTTGGAAAAAGTCTCCTCGATGGCCGGATTGACCTTATAGCCATAGGCCTCCGCCGCCTGTTTGGCCGTGCGCAGGCCGCCGTTGACGATGAGGCCGCGCTTCAGCGGCTCGTCGAGCTGCAGGCCGACGATGGTCTCGTGCGCCTTGTCGATGTAGCCGGGCGCATGCGAAGTGACCGTCGCCACGCGATCGGCATCAACGGCGAGCACACCACCCTTTTTCCGTTCTTCGGCCATGAGAGCGAGACAACGCTGCCATACGGCCTCGGTGTCAGCATCGGCATCCTCCAGGAACGATGCATCGCCTTCATAGGGCGTGTAGTTCTTCTGGATGAAGTCGCGCACATCGATGCGCTCCTGCCACTTGCCTGCCTTGAAATCCTGCCAATTCTCTTTCACCATGATTCCTCCTGACGTATCGGGCACCGGCGGCAATAAAAAAGACCGCCCGTGCCGCGTGAAAAACGCGTGCCCAGGCGGTCGGCGATTGCTGAGGGAAATGCGGGCACAAGGAGCCGCACATTCCATGATACGGTCCCCCGTGGTATACCCACATATCCGCCAGTCCCGTATCGCATTTGACGTATTCATTATACCCATGCCAAAGACAAACGTCAATAAGTTTCAGAAACTTTAAATTTAAAAGTTTGCTTATAGTACCTGATACTAAATAGAAACCGTGTCACCTGCAAGTTCTTCCCACGAATTACAAGATTTTTGCTCTGGGCAATGTGAAAAAAATCCTTGCTTATGTGAATTTACGCACGTATAGTATTAATAGAAGCTATCAGAAAAGGAGCTGTCCCCATGAATCCTGCGGAATCCATCGACCATAAGCACTTTCTGCAGCATGCCTACGACTTCGTTGGCAAGTACGCCGCTATTCCCTACGACGACATGATGTCCGCCAGCAACTGGCTCGGGCGCTTCGCCCTGCGCCTGTTTTGGCAGCTTCCTGCCGACAAATATCGCGCGTTCCGCACGCAGATGTTCGCGGGGCTGCCAGCGGACTTCAAGGGCCGTCTGCTGGAGGTGCCCGTCGGCACGGGCGTACTCTCGCTCCCCCGCTATAAAGATCTGCTGGAGGCCGACATCACCTGTCTGGATTACTCCAGCGGCATGCTCGGGGCAGCCTATCGCCGCGCCGAAGAACTCGACCTCACCGACATCACGTTCCAGCAGGGCGACGTGGGCGACCTCCCCTTCGCGAAGGACACCTTCGATCTGGTACTCTCCATCGACGGGCTGCACGCCTTTCCGGACAAGGAAGCAGCTCTGCAGGAAATCCAGCGCGTGCTGAAGCCGGGTGCCACTTTCACGGGCTGTCTCTACATCCGCGGCGAGAATCGCATCACCGACCTTTTCGTACGCACCTTCTGCACCTGGCGCGGCTTCTTCACGCCGCCCTTTGATACTTATGCTTCCCTGCGCACACATCTGGAGCGCTACTTCCGCGAGGTGAGACTCACCCGCGTCGGCTCCTTCGCGGGCTTCAACTGCAAGAAATAAAAAATAAATTCCGGCTATAGGTACAATAAAAGCCTGAGTGAAAGTTCATTTTCGCTCAGGCTTTTCTATACGGCTAAATAATCAGCAGAATACCTCTATGGCCTGCGGAATCGTGTCGATGGTGAGCGGCAGCATCGGGCCTTCCTCGCCGTCGAGGTCGCTGCGCAGCGCCACGGACGAGCTCACCGTGAAATGGCGTGCCTGTATATGCAGCACATGAGGACTACGATCCACAGGTTTGCCCGCAATGAGGTCGCCGCTGACCTTCATGAGCTGGGCGACGTTACATTTCTTCACGGCCAGCAGATCGAGGCGGCCATCGTCCACACGCGCGCTGTCCGCCACATTCTTCATGCTGCCGACCGTCGCGCTGTTGATGACGACGAAGAGGTATGCCTCCACCTCTGCCTGCCTGCCATCGGCCTCGATGGTGAGCGGCAGTGCGCGGAACTTCGGCAACTCGCCGATGCCGCGAATATAGTAGGCCATCTTGCCCAGCGCATTCTTCATGCGGGCATTGACCTCGTGTGCGATGCTCGTCATCATGCCCGCACTGGCCACGTTGATGAAATACGTCTCGCCACATTTGCCGATATCGACGCGGCGCGTCCGCCCCGCCGCAATGGTATCAAAATACTCCGTCATATTGTCATTGAGGTGCAGGTTCGTCGCAAAATCATTAGACGTACCACTGCCAAAGATGGCCAATGGCAACTCGATATGACCGTGGCGCATGAGATTGACCACCTCGTGCACCGTGCCGTCGCCGCCCGCCGCGATGATGCCGTCCGCCTGCGCCTCTTCAACAAAGCGCTCGAAAAAGCCGTGATTGTCGATACGCGTGCGATAGGGCAGGATCATGATGTTGCGCTGCTGGAACGCCGCGATAATCTTGTCGAGCTTTTTCTTGAACGCCGCATGACCGGAGACCGGATTATAGGCTAAAACCAGTTTTTTCATTTCACAGCCTCCTTAGGCGCCTTGAACACGCCGAGCTTGCGGAAAATACGGATGAGCACCTTGCCAAGCATCGGCATGTGGCGCAGATCGTCCTCATGCATGCCGCCAATGAGCAGCATCACGATGAGGTCCACGGCACAGCCGAAGAACACCGCACCGAAGGTCGAAATCGCGCCGATGCCCCACCAGGCCATCGTCCAGGCGTAGAAATAGTACACGCTGACGGCCATGACCGCAGCGGCGAAGATCGTTTTCAAGAGTTGTGGAATCTCCATGCGATAGCCCATGAATTTCCAGATGAAGAACAGGTTGATGATGGCAGCCACGCCCATGTCCGCCGCCGTGGCCCAGGCCGAGCCCATAATCCCCAGCCATGGGATGGCGGTCAGGTTCCAGTTCAACAGCACCTTCGCCGCCGCAGCCAGAATCATGTTCACCATCGGGATAGTCGGATGACCGAGGCCCTGCAGAATGGCCGTCGAGACCTGATGCAAGCCCAGAAGCACGATGCTCACAGCCGAAATCATCACGGCGGGGCCAGCCCCCGGCGCATTGTAAATCAAACTGGAAATTGGCGTTGCCAGCACGAAGACGATGACAAAAGCCGGGAAGCAAACTATGTTCGAGATACGCACCGACATCGAGGTTGTATCGTAGATTTTCTGCTTGTTGCGCAGTGCGCGCGCCTCCGAAATGACCGGCACGATGCTCATGGCCATGGAGGCGGTAATCAGACATGAGAGGTTGACCAAAGGCACCGCCATACCCGTGAGGTAACCGAAAAGCTCCGTGGCTTCATTTACGCTATAGCCCGCCACTTCCAGACGTTGCGGCACGATCATGAGGTCGAGGTTCGAGACCACCGGCAGCATCAGGCTAGAGGCGGATACCGGCAGAGACAGCTGGAATATACGCTTGATGATTTTCCACGTGCGCTCCTGCGGGATATCGGGATCGGGCTCCACTACGCCGTAGTCGCGCTCGATGTCGCGGTTCAGGCGCCAGTGGTAATAGACGAGCACGATGAGACCGGTCACAGCTCCTGCCAGCGCGCCCAGTGAAGCGCCCGCCGCCGCATAGTCGAGGCCCCAGGGGAGCAGCAGATATGCCAGCAGGATCATCGTGATCACGCGGAAAATCTGCTCCACGATCTGCGATACGGCCGTCGGCGTCATGCGCTGCCAGCCCTGCAGATAGCCGCGCGAGCTCGCGAGCAGCGTCACGAAGAATACCGTCGGTGCCAGCACGACCACGGCCTTATAGGCGCGCGGGTCGCGGATGAACTGGAAGTCGATGAGCCAGCCCGCCGAGAAATATGTCAATAGTGAAAAGATAATGCCCGAGACCAGCATGAAGGCCATCGAGATATGAAATACCCTTTTAGCTCCGTAGATATCCTTCAGCGCTACGCGCTCGGCCGTGATGATGGAGATGGCCACCGGCACACCTGCCTGTGACACCGTCATCGCGAAGAAGTAAATCGGGAACGCCATCTGATAGAGGCCGATACCTTCACCGCCGAGGATACGCGAAACAAAAATCCAGTTCAAAGAGCCGATGACCTTCACGACAAAGCCCGCAATGGTCAGGATAACCGTTCCTTTGAGGAACGACTCGCCCTTGCTGGACTTCGCCTCAGCCTGGTTCTGCTTTTCTACCGCACGAATGGGAAACACCGCCCTGTATTTTGCAAGATTTCGCTATGCTGCCACAAAATACAGGCATCATAACACAGGATATGATTATATCATATCCGTAAAAAAATTGCCACTAAGCCCGCGTGGCAAAGTGGCAGTAAAACTCAACGAATGTAATTCATCATATAGGTATACCACTGGCGGTAGGTCGGTGCCTGATAATGCAGGCCATCGTTGCTCTCGATTCCCTTCTCCAGCAGATAGGCATAAGCATCGATGTCGTAGACACGCGGCGGCAGCGCAGCAGCCACATCGGCATTAAATTTCATGATCTGCGCATTCGTGACCGTATAGCCACGCGCATGTGCCTTGGCCTCATCAATCGGCGTCGTCGCCACGAAATAGATGCGTTTGAAACCCAGATTCGACAGATCCTGCAACGCTTTCAGGCAACGTGACGCGTCGAGATCGTTAACACCCAGTGCATAGATGACCGTGGTATTCTTGTCGTGCGCCGCGATGGCATCGCGGTTCTGCCAGTAGAACCGATGGCCAGCACCCACTTTATCGATCCATTCGATACTGCTGTCCGTTGCCACAACGCTCTGCATGCCCACGAAGCGGCTGTCGCCGATAAAGAGGTAACTGGCCTCTGCCGTCCGTCCCGTTACGAAGATACCCGCCAGCAAAACCAACGGCAATAAAAACAAACCAAGTAAAAAAGATTTTTTCACCTGTCATGCCTCCTATTCATTCTGCCAAAGAGCATAGCAGAAAAACGGCTCCGCGTCAAATTCCGTCTGGAATTGCACCAGGAGCCGTCTTAACGAAGCACAAAATTACTTGATGAATTTCACATGCTGGCAGATATCCGCATAGACCTTGTCCTTGCGTTCGTTGAATACGATTTTGTTCTGCTCAAAAAGGTTGTTGCCATGCGTGTCTATGGAAACAATCAGTGGGCCGAACTCCTTTACCTTGCAGGTCCAAAGCGTCTCCGGCATGCCGAGGTCGCGCCAATTCGCCGAGACAATCTCTTCCACGCAGGAGGCGGCTACGACGGCACAACCCGCGGGGAAGACGCAGTGCAGGGCCTTGTTGTCGCGGCAGCCGCGCATCGTGCCATCGCCCATGCCCCCTTTGCCGATGACGAGGCGCACGCCCGTCTCCTTGATGAACTGCTCCTCGAATTTCTCCATGCGCATGGAGGTCGTCGGGCCCACCGTAACCATCTGGAACTTGTCATCACCCAGCGGGCGGATAATCGGGCCGGCGTGCAGGATGGCACCGTCCTTCACATCGACGGGCAGCGGGCGGCCCTCCTCGATAACGCGGCGATGTGCTACATCGCGGCAGGTCGTGAGCAGGCCCGTGAGATAGATGACATCGCCGACTTTGATATCCTCGAGGTCTGCGGCGCTGATTGGAGTCGTGAGTACCTTCTTAGCCATCAGAAATCCACCTCCGAATGCGAATCAATCGTGTAGTTCAGGTCGCGGTCAAAGACGATATGGCCACGGCGGTGCGACCAGCAGCCGACGCTCACGCCCACGCCGATGACCGACGGGTGACGCGCTGAGTTGATGATGTTGACGCCCATGACCGAGTTCTTACCGCAGAGCCCCTGCGGGCCGAGGCCGATTTTGTTGATGCCATCTTCCAGCAGGCGTTCCATCTCCGCCGCCTTCGGGTTCGGATTATGAGAGCCAATGGGACGCAGCAGCGCCTCCTTCGAGTGCAGCGCCGCCACCTCCACCGAGGTGCCGATGCCCACGCCCACGAGCAGCGGCGGGCAGGCGTTGAGGCCGTAGCTCGTCATACAGTCAAGCACGAACTTCGTCACGCCCTCATAGCCCTCGCCCGGCATCAGGACCTTTGCGCGCCCCGGCAGCGAGCAGCCGCCGCCCGCCATGTAGGTGTAGATTTCGCAATCATCGCGGCCCGGCACCATCTCCCAGAACAGCGACGGGATACCGAGGCCGACATTCTTGCCCGTATTGTACTCGTCGAACGTCTCCACCGCATTGTGGCGCAACGGCGCGTCTTTGGTCGCCTGAATCACCGCATTACGCAACAGTTCCGGCAATTCATCGATGTACGGGAAATGCGTGCCGCACTTGAGGAAGAACTGCACCGCGCCCGTATCCTGACAGCTCGGGCGGTTGAGCTTCCAGGCAAGCTCCTGATTCTTGTCCATCGTCGCATAGATGGCCTTAGCCAGCGGCGCCTCCTCCTGTGCCGCCAGCTCCTTGATTTTCGCCCGCACATCATCCGGCAGGCGCTTGCCCGTAAAGGCAACGAATTTGGCCATCGTATCCGTCATGCGGGATACAGCCTCCGCTTGTGTCATGCCCCTCATCCTCCTGTTATAATACCTGTTGCTGTTTCAGGATGTTTCCTTCGCTATGCCTTTATTGTACGTCAAGGCTTCATATAAGTCGAATACGAATTTATTTATAAACCTCATAGGTTTTATGTTATACTGGTAGCAAAGCCACACACAACAGGAGGATGCCAGCTATGGATTTTCGCCAGATGCATTATATCCAGACCATCGCCCAGGAGGGCACCATCTCCCGGGCTGCGCAGAAGCTCTTTATCTCACAGCCCTCTTTGTCCCAGCTGCTGCGTGGCGTCGAACAGAAAGTCGGCGCGCCCTTGTTCGACCGCGGTACCTCACCGCTGCAGCCCACCGCTGTGGGACGCCTCTACCTGCGCATGGCCGCGCAGATGGCACAGCTCCGCACAGATTTTCAGCAACAGACCGATGATCTGCTGCACCAGTCGCGTGGCCGGGTAATCATCGGCAGTTCGCCATTTCGCTCCGCCTATCTGCTGGCCCCCTTCCTGCCCGGCCTGCAGGCATGCTACCCCGAGCTGGAAATCCAGCTGAAGGAGAGCACCACCCGGCAGCTGGAGCGCCTGTGCCTGAACGGCGACGTGGATTTCGCCACCTCCCTTGCCCCCATCGACGCATCGCGCTTCGCCACACGGGCCCTCTTTCAGGAGGAAATCGTCGCCGTCCTGCCCGCTACGCATCCGCTGGCAAAAAAATACGGCCTGCCCACATCACCGCAGGCAGACCTCCCGGAAATCGCTTTAGCCGAGTTAGCCGACACGCCCTTTATCCAAATCCATCAGGAGCAGAAACTCCACGCGCAAATCCTGTCTCTCTGCAGCGAAGCTGGCTTCACGCCGCGGCTGCTCATGACCACCAGCAGCCTGGAGACGGCCCAGGCACTGGCTGGTGCGGGACTGGGCGCCGCCCTGCTCCCCATCACGCAATGCCGCGGCTTCACGCCCACCACCGCGCCCTGCTACGCCGCCCTGCGCCAGCATCCCCGGCGGCAGGTCCTCCTCTGCTGGCGCCAGGGCCACTACCTCCCCTACGCCGCCCGCACCTGCATCAACGAGCTCACCGCCTTCTGCCTGCGCAACTATCCGCAGGAATGAACACCAAAATACCCTCACAGCGCCATAAAACTGTGAGGGTATTCTTATACGATAGCGATGCGTCTGCGCACAGCCCGCCGCACGGCAAAGGCAGCCTCCTCCTTATTCCTGCTCAGATTTGGCGGATAATCCTTCGCCTGTGCGGTCACCGGTGCCCGTTTCGGCAAAGCGGCCAAAGCAACAGACCGCGCCTGGCGCCGGTTGCTCTTGCCACCGTTCACAGGCAGATCCTCCTGTCCGCACTCGGCCGCAAAAAGCTCAGTAGCCTCAGCCGCATAAGGTACATACGGCTTGCTGCACGCCAAATAAACGCCAGCAGACGTCTCAGAAACAATCATCATCGTCATAGTGAGTAATATTTTCTTGATCATAATCCTCCATCAGCTTTCCAACATAACGGAGGCTATCTTACAATGCGCTGAAAATGCTGTCTGTGATAAAAATCACGATTTTACTAAACTTGCCATTTGACAAAATCCAGATTTTTGTATCCCTTCACCCATGAGTGTGGGTGAAGAGCCGGTTATGCCCATGTATAACCAAATAAACATACATAGACGGCATCCATGACAGCGGGCGGCTCTTTGTACTCGTATATCATAAACGAGCACACAAAAAGACAGGCTCTCGTGCCTGCCTTGCTATGCCATACTTTATGCCAATTGAACCTTGTTCCGCTCGGCGAACTGCCGGACGGCCTCTACCGTCCAGCCGGACACTTTGGCGATGATATCCAGACTGACCTTTTCCCGAAGCATCGACAATACCATGCTCCTCCTCGTCTGCTCCTCGCCTTGTTTAACGCCCTGCTCGATACCTTGCTTGACACCCTGCCTGACACCCTGCTTGATGCCGCGCTTAATGCCTTGCTGAATGCCGTCTTCGTAAAAGCCTTCGCTGAGGTTGCACATCGTATTCATCTCCTCTGCCATGTCGTCTGTCAGGTTTAGTTCATACTGCTTGGCCAGGCGCTCCTTCTTGATGGCTACGCCTGCTTTTGACCGGAACACCAGCCGCAGGAGCTCGATGAGCTTGTCGCCCGTGCGGCGGTTGCCGAGATACAGGAGCGTGATATTGATGAGGTCGTAGTGCTCCTGTGGCTCCGTGTGGTGGCCGAAGAGCTGCTTTTCGTGCAGCGTGTAGCTCGTGATGGAGCTGCCCTCGCGCTCCGGCGCGCGCATGCAGAGCCAGATCGTGTAGACCTTGCGGATACCGTTGTAGTCGGAGCCCTGGAACTCCGTCTCCTTCTGCGCGGAGATGAGGCGGCTGGCGTAAAATACGGCACGCTTCAGGATGGCGTACCCGGATGGCTTACTCTTCTGCGCCTCCACGTTGATGATCAGCGTGATGAGCCCGCCCGTGCGCGGGGCCTTCGCATGGAAGCGGATGTCGAAATAGATCGTGCCCTCCGTCGTCGTCCCGTCCTCGTTGCGGTCCTGCCGGACGTCACGCGGCGCGTCCGTCCTGTCATGCTCCTGCTGAGCCTTGCGCGGCGCGTTCGTCTTGTCGCGGTTCACGGGCGTCGTCCCGACCTCCGGCTCGCCCACGATATACTTATCCGCGATGTCGCGCACCGGCACGCCCGCGAACTCCGTCACCACGCGGCTCAGGATCCACGCCAGCATTTTGCGCTGGGAGAGCACCTTCTTCGCCGCCTGGTCATACTGCGCATTGCGCTCGCGCAGCCACTCGTCGCCAGCTGTCACAGCCTGCGCCTCCTTACTTCTATTGTAGCGAATCCGCCCGCGCCCGGCAAGTCCCGCCCGGGCATTTCGCTGCTTCTTTCTTTATTCTACCGCGAAACAGTCCTTATATCAAGTAAATTTATTCACTGTCATAAAACAAATAACAAAAGCTGGCATCCGGCTATCTGCCGCCGAATGTCAGCCCCTGCTAAGATAGGTCACGCGCCTCTACCCTCTCACGCCCCGGCGTATCGCCCCGAGCTGGTAGTCCGTGACACCGCAGGCGATGGCTCGGGCGAAGGCGTCGGGATAGTCCGTCAGCAGCTGCGCGTCCTCCGGCATGTCCGTGCCCCGGAGCACCGCGAGCCCCGGCCGCTCCACCAGCCCACGGTCGCGATTGCCTTCATCTACGGCCTGCAGGTTCCGCACGAGACGCTGCTGCACGGCCCGCGCGACTTTGTGGGCGCCGCAGGGATTCAGGCTGTCGTTGAGGTGGATGGCACGCAGGCGGTCGAGGCCGATGATGCGGTCAAACTCCATCAGCACACCATCGAGGTCACTGACAATATCGTAACCCGCGTCCCAGACGTGACAGGTATCGAGGCAGACGCCCAGATGATCCTGCAGCTCCACGCGATCGATGATGGCCCGCAGTTCCTCGAAACTTCGCCCGATCTCCGTACCCTTACCCGCCATGGTCTCCAGCAGCACGGTCGTGGTCTGCTCCGGCCGCAGCACGTGATTGAGCTGCGCGGCGATGAGCTCGATGCCCCGCTCTGCCCCCTGTCCCACGTGACTGCCCGGATGGAAATTGTAGAGCTGATGCGGCATCTGCTCCATGCGCACGAGATCATCTGCCATCATCTCCTGCGCGAACTCCCGCAGATGTTCCTTGGCCGCGCAGGCATTCATCGTATAAGGCGCATGGGCCACGATGGGACCGAACGCGTGCGCCTGCATAAGACTGCGCAGGCGCGCCGCATCCGCCAGGTCAATCGCCTTCGCCCTGCCACCGCGCGGATTGCGCGTGAAGAATGCAAATGTCGAAGCACCCAGCTCCACCGTCGTCTGCCCCATCGCCTCATAGCCCTTCGCCGATGACAAATGACAACCAATATAAAAACTCAATTTCCTGTTCCTCCCCCCCCGAACCAGCCTATATTTTTTCAGAGTCTCTGAAGCCTTTATTTTCAAGGGTTCAGGGGCTCTATTTTTCTCCGTGCCCCCCGCGGATTCCACGCGTGGCGCACACGAAACGGCAATTTTTTAATTTTTTTTACCGCAAACCCCTTGACAAAGTCTCCAAAATCGAGGCGCTTCGCGCCTTCTGAGAAGTGAAACGTTTTTTTCACCGCTCAAAGGAGGCTTTGCCATGTTTCCCGAATCTTTTTACCAGTCTGCCTATGCAGACTCCCTGCGGGAGTTCATCTCGCACCGCCATGTCGACAAAAAGCTCGTGAAATTCATCCGCGCCATTATGTCCATCGACCTGTCACCCGTGGATCAGCTGCTTGCCGAAACCTACTCGAAGTTTGGCCCCAGGCCTTATGCACCCTCCAGCCTGCTCATTGCCTGTCTGCTGGCCGCTTTTCTCAAGGTGCCGTCCATCACGGACTGGGTGGAAAGGCTCCGCGGCAACGCGCTTTATGCGCGCATCTGCGGCTGGCAGGACGGCAGCTGCGTCCCCTCGGTCGGCACGTTCTATAATTTTGCCACGCGTCTATGGGCGCTGGATACGCCCAACATCCGGCCGCATGTGCGCCCAAAAAAGGCTGTCCCAAAAGCGCCGCATGGCAAAAACAAGAAGGCTGACGCGCCTGAGGAGGGCACGGTTGCCGGCGAACTGGAAAAGTGGAAGCAGGCTTCCCTGCCTGCAGGCCTGCCCTATGCACGCCTTCTGCGCATTTTCCAGCTTTTCCTCCAGCATTCCATCGACGAGGGGCTCATAGACGCGCAGGACCTCTGCCTGGCAGGGGATGGCACACCGGTCAAAACATCTGAGCGCAGCCGTGAGCATCGCGTCTGTGACTGCCACGAGCGCGGCATAGCCAAGTGCGACTGCGACCGCTACTACTCCCAGCCGGATTCCTTTATTGGCTGGGATTCCTCGCGGGAGTGCTACTACAGCGGCTACAACCTGTACCTGCTGACCGCCGCCGAGTCACACAGCGACCTGCCCGTGTTCCCGCTGCTGCTGCCTGCATCACGCCATGACTCGCTGGCCTTTGTCGAAACGTTCTCCCTCTGCCGCCTGCTCATGCCGCAGCTGCACACCAAACGGCTGCTGCTGGACTCGGCCCACGACGCCATGCCCATCTACCAGTACCTGCTGGAAAATGGCATACAGCAATTCATTGACCTCAACAAGCGCTCCACGCTCACCGACTGGCATGACATCAAGCTGGACGAGAACGGACGCCCGCTCTGCCCCGCCGGGCTTCCCATGCATAGCGACGGCTGCGAGAAATCACGCATGCGCATGAAGTTCCGCTGCCCGAAACTGCAGCACTGCAAGGAGCAGGGCGGGAAAAAGGTCGTCTGCAACTGCGATCAGCCGTGCACGGCCTCCGGCTACGGCGCTGTCGTGCATCTGCCCATGCAGGAAAATCCCCGCATGTTCTGCCAGCCGACACGCGGCAGCAAGGGATGGGTAAAGGAATACAAGCGGCGTACTTCTGCGGAAAGGGACAACAAGCGGATCAAGACCGACTACAAGCTCGAGGACGGACACCACCGTTCCAGCAAGCTCTGGTACTGCCGGCTGTATGTCATTCTCATGCTCGAACATCTCGTTGCCTGGCAACATGTTGCCCCACTACAAGCAACAACAGCCAACGAAGCCGTTCCTGCATAAAATCGCCTAAATTACATAACCAACAACCCACACCGCAGGCTTCCGAAAAATCGTCAGCCTGCAGGCCTGTTTGCCTTACGCAAAAATCGCCAAGTATTCAAGGAAACCCCATTTCCGGCCATCTGCTCACGCAGATGTGCCGGTTTCAAAGGACACCTGCCCCAAAACAGGGCATGTCCTCAACTTATGAACTCAATTCTGAAAACTTATAGCCTGCATGATATGCGTCAGCCCTATTTTACCTTTGCACCGGGGAAATAGCAAGATTATCCCGCCACAGATGCATGAAGGTCTTGCTGCATTTTTATGCATAGCTTGGCCATCTATAATGGGCCGCTTGTCAAGACCACAATTTAAAATCTTAAGCATATTAAGCGATACCAGCCTCGCTTGATGCAAAGCACCCGTAGTAGATCTCATCCGGCGAGCTGTGCGCGCCAACTGCGCGAAAGCAGCCCTGAAGAAAATCACCACCAACAAGGCCGCCCTACTGCAAGCCTTACAGCAACTCCAACCGGCCGATGAAACAATTGCAAAAGAACTACACGCTTTACAAAAAGTTTTTTGATACGAAAAAGCGCAGACTTCCGCTGCGCTTCCCGATTTGTTCTATACTTTTCTTCTATTACTCGTGCATAATCGGCCGATGCGGCTGAGGTGTTGCTGACGTGTCCTTATTCTCGTCTTCTGCGGCTTTCTGCTCCAGATAGGCTTCCATGGCTGCCGCCACTTTCTTGGCATCCTTGACCGCCGTGACAACGTTGTGGGCGCCGAGCACGACATCGCCGCCGGAGAATACGCCTTCGCGGGTCGTGTGGCCGTCCTCGTCGACGGTGATGAGGCCATTCTCGTTCGTCTTGAGGCCTTTGGTCGTGCGCACGACCTTATCCTTCGGGTCCTGGTTCACTGCGATGATCACGCTATCTACGCGCAGGAGCTCCGGCTCATCCTCGCTTACACAGTGACCATCGGCATCGAAGTGGCGCTGAGCCAGCATGGGGCCATCCGGCGTGATTTCCTTCGTCGTCCTGGCGTAGATGAACTCGACACCATCGGCCTGCGCGTAGTCCGCCTCGCGCTCGCCGGAGGACACCTCATAGTGGCGCGCCACAAGGTAGACCTGCTCCGCTCCGTAGCGGATGGCCGTGCGCGCAGCGTCCATAGCCACGTTGCTCGAGCCGATGACGACGACCGAGCGACCCAGTTCATAGACGGAGGGATCCTTCAGATAATCGATGGCAAAGTGACAGTTGCCGTTCGTTTCGCCCTTGACGCCGAGACGACGCGGCCGCCAGACGCCCGTGCCCACGAATACCGCCGCGTAACCATCATCAAAGAGGTCGTCGAGGTGCAGGGTGCCGCCCAGCGTCGTATGCGGGCGGATATGCACACCGAGGGCCTTGAGCTTCTTCTCGTAGGTGTCGAGAATCTCCCGCGGCAGGCGAAAATCGGGAATGCCGTAACGCATCATGCCGCCGAGACGGCTCATGCGCTCGAAGATCGTTACATCGTAGCCGTGCTGCGCCAGCTTCGTCGCCACCGTGAGGCCCGCCGGCCCCGCGCCGATGACCGCCACACGCTGCTCCTTGCGCGCCGCATGCTTCATCAGACTGTACTTGTGCAGATAGGTATTCGAGATGTAGTGCTCAATGGACGAAATCTGCACGGCACTGGTGCCATGCTCCTTGCCCAGAATGCAGTGTCCTTCGCACTGCTTTTCATGGTCGCAAACCAGCGAACAGACATCGCTCATGGGATTGTTCTCGAACAACATGATGCCCGCCTGATTGCCGCGCCCCGACAAAAAGAGGCGAATCATCTCCGGAATATCCGTCTGCAGCGGACACCCCCGCTGCATGCACAGCGGTTCCTCGCATTGCAGGCAGCGCCGCGCCTCGTGAATGACATGTACTCCCATTCCTATCCCCTCATTTTCTTATTCGCATGCACCGAATCATACTTCCATTCGCTACATCCAGTAAAATCCATATTTTCTCTATTATAATTGGCAGGAAACCGCCTGTCCAGTACGCAACCATCCCCATACCCGATCAGCCCGAAAAGAAGGATAATAAATAAAGCCGTCACACGTATATTCCGTGCAACGGCTCTAAGCATGACAATATGCTGTTTTCACGCGAATCCTTGCTCCTTTATCAATCCTTTATCCGTCCTGCATCAAATCGATGTGCTGAACAACAAGCCCGCACTGGCACCAGTGTAGCTGCTCGCGCGATAGGCCCGTATAGCGGTTTCCGCACCGTCTTGCTGGCCCATATCCGCTACCTTGATCTTCTGTGAAGAGATAACCTCATTGCCACGCATCTGCTTGATCAGCAGAGATCCATCCGGCATGACCTCCGTAACGGTCTTGACCTGCTCGCTATTGCCGCTGCTGTTACCGCTGCTACTATCCGCCGTCGCTACCGCCGAACTGCTGTCAGACTGCTTGCTGACACTGTCCAGCACGCTGCTGAACGAAGTACGATCAACAGAGCGAACCGTATCTGCTCCCGTAGACACGCTGGACGAATACGTTGGCGTTGCATACGGACTGACAGCACTCACGCCTGCAATAGCACTAATCCTGTCCAAACTGCTCATAACTCTCACCTCCCCAGGGAGCTTTCCTACTCCCTAAGGTCAGTATAAATAGCAAACCTTGTGCCCATATGAAGCATAGGTAAAAGTTACTTAAACAGTCAACGACCATGGATATTAAAGATCCCGAAACGCGGTCGGCTGCAGGTCGTAATCGTGCAGGAACTCCCTGACCGCTGGCGAGCAGAGCGCGTCGCGCTCCTGGCTCCAGTGATAGCCCCAGGGATATTTTGCCGCAAGTTCCGGCGTCGTGTGGCCTGGATGCTGCATGATCTCGAAGGTCTCGCCTGGGGAGGCCACGATGGCCCGTAGCAGGCGCAGGAGATTCGTCTCGCCCGTATGGCCGCCCGAGAGCATACCATAGAAATGGTCCGGCATGCGGAAGCCAAGCGCCCTGGCCTTGCGGCGGGCCCGCTCCGCGAAAAACGTCAGGCCATCGCGCGCCACGCGACGGAACATCCCCGCATGATAGCCGCCCGTGAAGCCGTAAGGCTCGGCGGGGATGCGCAGACGCGTGATGCCGTGTTGCTCCATGAGGTCGAGGCAAATCTCAATGATGCCCGGCAACACGTGCAGGTGCTGATGGCTATCGAGATGCGAGGGATGGATACCGAGCTCCTCCAAACGCACGATCTGGGCCTCACACTCCGCGCGCACCTCCGCCATGCTGATGCCGCCGCACACATAGCGGCGCATGAAAGCGCCGTAATCGGGCAGGAACAGCCCCTCCTCCGTCACCAGCGAGGGAATCTCTGCCGCAGGCAGCACGGGCTTCTCCGCCACCAGCGTGATGTGCACGCTCGTATCCAGGTCCGGGTGACTGTGAAGCAGCTCCGCCGCCTCTGTGAGCGCCGCCCCCACGGCCATGACCGAGGTGCTCGTGAGCACGCCGTGCTCATAGGCGCGGATGATGCCGGCATTAACCTCCGGATGCAGGCCGAAATCGTCGGCATTGAAAATAACTTTTTTCATGCCTGTTCTGCCCCCCGCTCCTTTTTCTCCATGCCATCCTGGCGCAGACGCGGCATTTCCTCCCCCACGAGATACAGGGGCCTGTTCTTGACCTCCTGATAGATGCGGGCGATATACTCGCCGATGAAGCCAAGCACGATGAGCTGCAGGCTGCCGAAGAGCAGCGAGATACTCACATCCGTTGCCCAGCCCGGCACGGCATCAAGATCGACATACTTCACATAGAGGACATAGGCAAACCCCAGCAGGCTGAGCATGGCACAGACAAAGCCGAAATAAAGGCCCATGCGAAGCGGCACCGTTGAGCAGCCGAACACGCCCGCCAAAGCGAGGCGCAGCATCTTGCGCGGCGAGAATTTCGAGTTGCCCGCATAACGCGGCGGCGCGGTGAAGGAGAGCGTCGTCTGGCGAAAGCCAAGCTGCGTCACCATGCCGCGGATAAAGCGGTCATGTTCGCGAAAGCGGCGCAGGGCATCGGCCGCGGGACGGCTGAGCAGGCGGAAGTCCGAGCCGCCCGGCCGCACCTCGATGTCCGAAATCGCATTGAGCGCCTTATAATAGAATGACGAGGAGAATTTTTTCAGCCACGACACGCCCTCCGTCGTGCGGCGGATGGTCTGCACGACGTCATAGCCCTGCTCGAAGCGTGCAAGCAGCTCGGGGATGAGTGCCGGCGGATGCTGCATGTCGCCATCCATCGTGATCACGACATCCGTGAGTGCGCGGTCGAGGCCGCAGGTCAGCGCCAGCTGATGGCCGTAGTTGCGTGAAAGAAAGACGGGCTGCACCCGCTCGTCCCGTGCTGCCAGCGTCCCGAGAATCGCCCGGCTCTCATCGTTGGAGCCGTCATCGACAAAGATGACCTCCCAGCGATAGCGCGCAGCCAGTGGCTGCATAACCTCACAGACGGATGCATAGAAATGCGGGATATTGTCCTCCTCATTATAGACGGGGACCACGATAGCAAGAGATTGCATAGGTAACAACTTCCTCATTGATAATCCGGCAGCGTCAGTCGGTAGATCCGGCTCTTCGCCGTCTCCCCGAGCAGCTGCAGCTCTGCCTCCGGCGGCAGGTAATCCGTCAGCACTTCCGGGCTGCGGTGGCTCTGCTTCTTCGCTGCCACGACGATGCAGGTGCCTGCAGGCAGCTGCTCCACGGCCTGGAATGGCATGACATTCAGATCGCGCCAGCTGCTCTCGCCCGGCACAGGCAGCATATTTTCAATAGACGCCTCAGGGCGCAGGTTCGGCACCTTCTGCCCACCGAGATAGTAGACGAGCGAGGCCTTATAGTCGCCCCAGTAATAGATGGGCTCTCCGCCCTGCCGCGCCTGATGCACCATGGCCGCCTCCCGGGCCATGGACGCCTGCTCCACCTGGGGCAAAGCTACGGAGAAGGTCAGCACGACGAGTACGGCGCCCCATCCCAGCGTCACATAGCGCACGAGGCGCGGCCAATCGCGCAGCAGGCGCGCCGCAAGAATAGCCGCAGGCAAAAAGGACGGCAGCGTATAGGTAGGATATTTCGTCGCCATGCACTGATAGAACAGCGTCACCGTAACGGCCCAGACCAGCAAAAAGAGCGTGCCATCCGGGAGATGACGCCAGGGAATTGCGCGCCACTTCTTTTTCAGCGCATAGCCCAGCACGAATGTCCAGGGCAGCAGGAAGATGAGTGTAATCGCCGTATAGTAGTAGAAAACATCCGTCTCGGGATGCTCGGGCACCGAGGCGCGCAGGAAATTATGCGTGCCGAGAAACGTATCGATAAAGGCCTGCCCGTGGATGGACGCCATCGGCCCGTACCACAGCCCCGCAATCGCGAGGAAAATCACCATGCCCAGAGGCCAGTGGATGCGCAGAATCTCGGCAGGCCGGCGGCGCAGGCAGAGGAAAATCAGATAGACGAAGCCCGGCAGCAGGAATGCGATAGGCCCCTTTGTCAGCACGCCAAAGCCCGCAAAAGCAAAAGACGCCAAATACCAGCGCCTGTTGCCGCACCAGCCCAGGTAGAAGGTCATCAGCGTCAGGCTGAAAAAGACCAGCAACGTCATGTCGGTGATGACGGCCTTCGAGAGGTACCAGTAGCCTGCCGACGTGCCGAGGATGAAGGCCGCCCGCAGGCCCGTACCCTTGTCGTAAAGCAGCGTGCCGAAGCGGTAGGTCAGGCACAGCGCCAGGATGCTGAACACCGCAGGGAAAAAGCGCGCGGCGAAATCCGTCATGCCGAAGGCAGAGAATGCCGCCAGCAGTTCCCAGTAGAAGAACGCCGGCTTGTCATACCAATAATGACCGTAGATGCGTGGCGAAAAGTAATCCCCGCTCGCCAGCATTTCCCCTGCCGTCTCCGTGTAGTTGCTCTCCACCGGATCCGTCATGGGCAGCAGATTATTGCCTAAAAGGTAAAGCACTGCAAAGTAAAGGATGATGCTGCCATAAGGATGACGCATCAGAACTTCCCGCCAGCTGCCTTTGCTCATACTTCCTCCCGTCCCTGCCCTGTGACAGAGCCGCGCACTGCCTTGCGCTTCCAGATATAATTCCATATCGTCACGAGACCTGCGGCGACAAATTTCGCCAGCATATAATTAAGCCCCAGCCAGTCCACCTGCACATACATGAAGAATTGCGTCAGCAGCAGCCCCGTGACACTGGAACCGATGAACATGCTCATCTGCTTCGGCGACTGATGCTGCGCCTGGGCGAAGACAAATTTCACGCAGAGCCAGTAATTCAGCACGACAGAAAGCGTGAAGGAAATGCCCGAAGACCATAGGTAGTACAGCCCCGCGGCCTCGGTCAGGAACACCATCAGGCCGTAGTCGAAGACAAAGCAGCCGCCGCCCACGAGCAGGAACCGCAGGATTTCCGCCGCCCTGCCATCATCATGCAGGAAATGTCTGTATTGCAACTACCTTCTGCCTCCTCTGCGCAGCTTCAGCAAAAATCATGTTATACGCCCCTATTATACCTTGTGTCCGCGAACGTGGCAAATAAGCCTGTGGTCATTGCTTTTGTCTTGTTTAATTAAATAAGTATTAATTTATGGAATTATCCGCGTATTGATAGAGGATTTTGGCAATAATCGACGAAAGATAAATATAAATAAACAGAAGATAAAGCCATAAACTTATCTTAAGGAAACGCTGATTAATTGAGCTGGTCCAGATTGTCGTAGATTTTTTGTCTGGGCTAGGATGTGGCTCGAAGGCATAGCGGTGCTATGTCGAGAGCCACTGACGACGTAAGCAGACACTTAGGGCTTTAGCCCTTAGTGGTCGCTTATGCGTTAGCTTCAGGCGAAAAAGATGCGGCAAGATGGGCTGGCGATTTAATCAGTGTTTCCTTAAAGCTACGGAGGGATGATTATTATGCCAGATCTTTCATCAATGAAGGCCCGCCTGACCATGACGATCAGCGGTGTCTCCATCGCCACCACCGTCCTGATCGGCGGTTTCTTCCTTTACGGCAACTATCAGGAAAGCAAGACCGAGCTCGTGAACTACCGCCAGGACCTCGAACAGAACGTCGAGAAAGTACTCAAGGGCGAAACCAATGTTGCCTACAGCATCATCGACGAATATTACAAGAAGCAGCAGGCCGGTGAACTTACCGAGGAACAGGCTAAGAAGGAGGCTGCCGACCGCATCCGCGACCTGCGCTACGATGACGGAAAAGGCTATTTCTGGATCGACACGGTCTCCGGTGACAACGTCGTGCTGCTCGGCCGCGACACTGAGGGCAAGAATCGCATCAACGCCAAAGATCCAAACGGCTTCCCCTACATTCAGGAAATCAACAAAAATGCCCAGCAGGAAGGAGGAGGCTACACGCGCTTCGCTTTTCCGAAGCCCGGTGAGACAGAATCCCTGCCGAAGCTTAGTTACTCCATGTGTTTCCAGCCCTATCAATGGGTACTCGGCACCGGCGTCTGGATCGATGAGATCGACACCACGGTCGCTGCGCGTGAACAGAAGATCAACGACGAGTTCCATGCCAGTATCATGAAGTGCCTGGGCGTCATGATCGTCCTGCAGCTCATCTTCATCGCCTTTGCGCTCTACATCAGCAAAACACTGGCGGATCCCATCCAGAAAGTCACGGCCCATATGGAGAACATCGGCACCGGCAATTTCACGCTTACCGATCAGGAAGAGGCCGAGATGGATGCGCTCAGCGCCCGCCCCGACGAAATCGGCAAGATGGCTATGGCCATGCGTGATATGACCGAAAAGGTGCGCAAGCTCATGCGCAACGTCGTCGAGACAGCCGAATATCTCGCCGCCGCTTC
>Ga0256404_1001739_pt1 | contig 51060 bp, 41 predicted proteins | sample RumenRJG_01DNA_FD_185990 | JGI IMG/M metagenome (GOLD analysis project Ga0256404, IMG submission 185990) | Bovine rumen microbial communities from Lethbridge, Alberta, Canada - RJG_01 | ecosystem: Host-associated > Mammals > Digestive system > Stomach > Rumen | place: Canada: Alberta | collected...
TCGGCCCCGAAGGAAAATTCACAAGTCCCACGTGAACGCGGCCGTTGAGATGGGTGCCGGTGGTCAGAATCACTTTTTTTGCCTCAAAGGCCAGCTGGAAGCGGGTTTTTACGCCTTTCAGCCTGTCGTTCTCAAACCAGAGGGATTCCGCCTGATCCTGAAAAACGCGCAGGTTCGGGCAGTGAGTCAGCTCTCTGAGGTAATAGTTGTGGTAATCGTGCCAGTCGCACTGGGCGCGCAGCGCGCGCACAGCCGGGCCTTTCGAGGTGTTCAGCCAGCGCATCATCATGGCCGAGGCGTCTGCCGCACGCGCCTGAACTCCGCCGAGTGCGGAAATTTCGCGCACCAGATGCCCTTTTGCCGGGCCTCCGATCGAAGGATTGCAGGGCATATGGGCGATGCAGTCCACATCCTGAACGATCATCAGCGTGCTGGCGCCCATTTTTGCCGCGGCAAGGGCGGCCTCGCAGCCGGCGTGCCCGCCGCCGACCACAATGACATCAAAACGGCTTTCGGGAAAAATCTGCACAGTACCACCTGTTTTCTAACGGCGGGCCGTGTCCTCGTAGGTCAGCACCGTATCATTCCGTGAAAGGGAACGGTTCTCAAAAAGCGTGATGCTGTTGCGGTAAAATGCGCCGCCGCTCCAGCGGTATCCTGCTGTTCCGCCGCTGTCCTTCAGTGTTTCGCCCGGGGTGCCGTACTTTTTGGTGAGCATGGCGTTCAGCTGCCTGAAGTTGGCGCTGAGCTCAACGACTGCAGGTTTCTGTTTTTTCTCTGCCTGAACTTTTTCTGTCCCGCCGATGTCACGCGCGTCAAAGACCTGGTCGTCCTGCGCGGATTCGGGCGCGCTTTCGGCGGCCGCCGTCTCGCTTTTCAGCGTGTCGGTGCGGACAAAGGCAAAGCGCGCCAGGAACATGCCTTTCTTCGAAAATCTCAGCAGCAGATTTCCTTCCCTGCCGAAGAAATTCACCTTGTAAAATGCCTCGCTGTATCCCGGCAGATAGCTGTACTGGCAGATCAGTGAGGCGCCGTTGGTCTGGGTCATGACCTGATTGGCCTCTTCGCAGGAAATGCCGAAATTCATACCCCATACGCCTTCAATCCTGCTCTCAGCATTCTGTTCGGAATCCGCTGCCGCGGCAGAGAAAGCCAGAGCGAGGACACAGGCCAGCGCAATCACAATCTTTTTCATTGTTATTCCTCCTCGGAAATTCATCATCAGAAAGCTGCTCCGGATCATTCTGCAGCTTCTTTTCGTTTTTTCAGTTCTCTATTTTCGAAATGCGCCCTTTTTCAAGGCGCCACAGCGTACCGTGAAACAGCGGCAGAGGGTTTTCGGCCGTCGCGGCGAAAACCTGCCACCCGCTGCGGTCAAGGCAGTTCATCAGCACTTTCCGCCCTTCATCGTCGAGTTCTGAGGTCACTTCGTCAAACAGAAGCACCGGCGTCTGCCGGTACCTTTTCTGTACCGACGTTGCCGCAGCCATGATCAGAGCCAGTGCCGAACGGCGCCTCTGTCCGCGGCTCAGTGAAGCCGCCGCGGGCCGCGGGCCGCATGTAAGAATGAGATCATCACGGTGAGGCCCCACAAGCGGGGTTTTCGCGGCGCGTTCCCTTTCGGCCGTCATCTCGCAGGCGCGGCTGAAATCCTGAAGCAGATCGGAAAGTCCTGCAGAGCCGCCGCGGTGCAGAGCAATCGACAGATCAGCCGGCAGAAGGTCATGCCAGTTTTCCAGGCTGGACTTCAGCGATTCCGTGACTTCAAGGCGGCACTCCCAGATCCACGCGGCAAGGGAGGCCATGGTGTTCTGCGTGACCTGCACCGAATGGCCGATGCTCAGAAGATAGCGGCGGGTCTGCGTGATCTTGCGGTATTCGCCCAGTTTGAAGGCGTACAGCGGAAAATACAGAGCGCACAGGACATCGAGAAAACGCCGCCGCACTGCGGGCGACCCTTCCAGAAGCGCCATGTCGGAAGGCAGAAACGCAAGCGACTGCACGCACGATCTCAGATCGCCCCAGCGGCAGATTTTGCCGTCAAGGTGAAGCGAGGCCCGCATGCGGATGGTGAGGTCGATCACCGCCTCCCGTTCGCCGGAAACCTGCGCGGCAAGCGACGCGCCGCCGGCGCTGTCCCACTGCACCGTATCAGAAAGTCTGGAACCGGCAAATGTTCCCCATCCTGTCAGGATATGAAGCGCTTCAAGGACGTTGGTCTTTCCGGCCGCGTTGGCGCCGGTCAGGACGTTCAGCCCCGGGCCCCAGTCGATCAGCGTGTTTTCAAGGTTGCGGAAATTGCGGAACCGCGTCTGTGCGATCCGCATGACTCACTCAGTTTTCTTCGGATTTCCCGGGTGTTTCGGGAAGTTCCTTCATTTTAATGGGCATCAGCATATAGATGAAATCGGTTCCGCCGGGCCGGGTGATGACCATCTGGCCTTCGGCGCCGTTGAAGGCCAGGCTGACCTCGTTTTCCCTGAACGCCTTGATGCCCGAAATCAGGTATCCCACGTTGAAGGCCACTTTCAGCGGCTCGCCGCTCACGTTGGCGTCGACGGACTCGTTGGCCTCGCCGATTTCGGGGGCGCGCCCGCACAGGTCAAGCTCTGCGCCGGGGGAAAGCGTGAGGCGCACCACGCGGCTGTCATCGCCCACGACGACATTGATGCGGTCAAGCGCCTCAAGGAAAGGCTGACGTTCAATGATCATCTGGGTTGAGCTGCTTCCGCCGATCAGACGCTCGTAATTGGGGAATTTTGAGTCAATGCAGCGCACGGTGAAGCGGACGCCGGGAATATCGAAATAGGTGACTGAACCGTCCTGGAAAACATCAACCTGCGCGGACGGGTCAAAGTTTCCGAGAATGTGCTGAAACTCCATCAGCGAGGTGAGCGGAAGCAGCATTTCCTTGTCGGAAGCGGATTCATCCGGGTTTTCAAGCTGCGTCTTCGAAAGAGAGAGGCGGCGTCCGTCGGTGGACACCACACGGAGCTCTGTTCCGTTGAGCTGAAGCAGGGCGCCGCTCAGGTACTTCGGAAAATCCTCGTTGGGCGCTCCGGCGATGCTGCCCTCCACAAGAACGCGGCTGAGCTCGCCGGCGGTCACATGGGCAAATTCCTCGGCGTTGCGGAGATACGGCATGTCGGGGAAATCCTCGACAATATAGGTAGTGAATTTATAATGGCTGCGGCCGGCGCTGATGGTTCCCTTTTCATCGGCCACCTCGACTGTAAACGGAGAGACAGGAATTTTCTTGAACAGTTCTCCGACGACCTTGACGGGAAGAATCACTTTTCCGGGCTCAAGAACCTTGACGCCATCGGCATTCACGCGGATGGTGTTCTTCAGGTTCGTCGCGCTCAGAGTCACGCTGCCGTCCTCGCCGGCTTCCACAAGAATGCTTGCCAGCGTCGGGACGGAACCGGTTCTCGGCCCGGTGACGCGCTCTGCCATTGACCAGTATTTCATAAAGGGATTCTGGGTGATTTCGATTTTCATCGGAGAAAATTCCTCTCTTTCTTAGTTCCTTTTATATGAAGTTGATGCTTATGCTCTTCAGTCAGAATATAAAAATCAGAAGCCGTAGTCATAGGCGGTGTGAAAACTGTGGATAACCTTCCGAAGCGTGATGGTTGAAAGTTCTCCACATGTGGAAAAACACCGGGATGTTCTGTGGAAAATTATCCACATTATGCACAGGCTGAGCCTGAATTTGAAGTTCAATGCGGTTATCCACAAAGACTTCCCCAGCGAATTCACATTCCATTCACAGCTTATGCTCGATGTCTTCCACAATCTTTTTTACGCGCTGATCCTCTTTTGAAAGCATCTCGATCTTCTTGATGGCGTGCAGCACTGTGGTGTGGTCTTTTTTGCCGAAGTCATGAGCGATCTGCTGAAGGCTTGACTCTGTGTGGTTCCGGCAGATGTACATGGCCACCTGGCGCGCCAGCGCGACTTCGGCGGTACGGCGTTTGCCGCAGATGTCCGCCACGGAAAAACCGAACTCGGCCGAGACGATTTCCATGATGCTCTGGAACGTCAGGAGACCGTGGCGGCCGTCGCCGATCACGTCTTTCAGCCATTCCTGAGTGTTTTCAATGGTAATGGGTTCCTGCGAAAGGCTGCTGTTGGCGATGACGCGGTTCAGGGCGCCCTCAAGCTCGCGGATGTTGCTGGGAATGTTTTCAGCGATGAAGCTGATCACATCGTCGTTGATGGGGATGCGCCTCTGTTCTGCCTTTTTCTTGAGAATGGCGATTCTCGTCTCATAGTCGGGCTGCTGGATGTCAGTGACAAGGCCCCACTCAAAACGGCTCACAATCCGCTCGTCGATATTGTCAAGCTCCTTGGGCGAGCGGTCTGAGCTGAGGACAATCTGCTTCTTTGCCGTGTGCAGCTCGTTGAACGTGTGGAAGAATTCATCCTGCGTGCTTTCCTTGCCGGCAAGAAACTGAATGTCGTCAATCAGAAGAATGTCAACGCTGCGGTATTTTGCCCTGAAGTCGTTGGTGCGGTTGTTTCTGATGGCCGAGATCAGCTCATTGGTGAACTTTTCCGATGACAGATAAACAACCCTGATGCTGGGGTTTTTCTGCTGGGCGTAGTTGCCGATGGCGTGCATCAGATGGGTCTTGCCGAGGCCGACGCCGCCCCAGATGAAAAGCGGGTTGTAGCCTGTGCCGGGCTGTTCGGCCACGGCAAGGCTTGCGGCGTGAGCGAGGCGGTTTGACTTGCCGACCACAAACGACGCAAAGTCATACTGGCGGTTCAGCCCGTTGGCGGAAACCGGAAAAATCATGGGATCGGCCTTTGCCGGCTCTGGAGAGGGTCTGGGACTGGGGACTGTCAGTTCTATGTTTTTGCCGTATCCGAGGCTGTTCATCACCTGGACGAGCGTCTGCAGAAAAAGATCCTGCACTTTCTGTGCCACAAACGTGTTGCCCGCATCGAGCACCAGCCTTCCGTTCTCAAGAGAAACAGGAGAACAGGATTTCAGCCATATATCAACTGTCTGGGGCGGCAGAAGAGGCCCTGCCTTTTCCAGAATCTGATTCCATACTTCCTCTGCTTTGGTCATTGTTCACAACTCCTACCTGTGAAGCATGTTCCGTATAATTATCCACTCTTATTATCCACAAAAGCGCGCGAAAAACAATAGTTATTCACATAAGGTGCCGGAGTGTTTTTCTGAGTCTGCCCGGCATTTCCCGGCCCTGAAGGAAAAAAACTCTGCCAAGCCGGTCGGCGGCCTCAGAACCGCAGAGGGCAGTCCGGCGCCGGGAACGGCCGTCTGCCTCCGTCAGGCTGCCGCGTTTTTTTGCAGATCTTTTTGCCGTTTCCGGGAAAAAAGGCCTTTTTGTTGTATAATAGCAGCAGGAATGACAGAACTTTTAATTATGCTGATTAAAACTTTTTGAGATAGATATCAGCTCTGTGCACAGAAGGAGGCCCTTTTTCCATGTCGATTTACTTCAACAACGCGGCGACCACGTGGCCGAAACCTGAATGCGTGGCGCAGGCTATGAGCAGTTTCCTGCTGTCCGGCGGCGCCAATCTCGGGCGCGGAACTTCATCGGCGCGCGATCTCAGCACAATGAACACGGTGCTTGAGTGCCGCGAGCGGATTGCAGAACTTCTGGGCGGCTATGAGAACGCCTCGCCGGTGTACGTGACGTTCACGTCAGGCGTCACAGAATCGCTGAATATTGTCCTCAAGGGCTTTCTGAAGCCGGGCATGCGGGTGGTCACTTCTTCAATGGAGCATAACGCCGTGATCCGCCCCCTGCGGCGGCTGGAGGCACAGGGCGTGAAACTGGAGATTCTGAAGTGCGATCCGCTGGGTTTTCTCGACATGCAGCTTCTGAAATCGGCGCTGGAGCAGCCTGCTGATCTTGTGATCATGAGCCACTGCAGCAACGTGTGCGGTTCAGTGCTTGACATTGAATCCGCCGCCGAAATCTGCCGCGCAGCCGGCATGCCGCTGGTGATTGATACAGCCCAGACGGCAGGGCTGCTGCCGCTGAACGCGCAGAAGCTCGGGCTGGCTGCGCTGTGCTTCACCGGCCATAAGGGACTGATGGGGCCGCAGGGAACCGGCGGCATTGTGTGGAACCCTGAGTTTGCAAAAAAATGCGCGCCGCTGTGTGACGGCGGCACGGGGAGCTTTTCTCACGTGGAAGTTCAGCCGGAGGCCATGCCCGACCGCTTTGAGGCCGGCACCCAGAACCTTCCCGGCATTGCGGGGCTTTCTGCTGCCGTCCGCTGGATTTCTGAGACGGGCATTGATACTATCCGCCGCCATGAAAACGAACTCGGCGTCCGTCTGCTTGAGGGGCTGAAACAGATGCCGGGCATGATTCTCTACGGGCTTCCCGAAGTGGCTGACAAGAAGCGTCTTGCTGTCTACGCCGTGAACTTCGAGGGCGTTGACAACGGAATACTTGCCGCTGAGATGAGCGAGCGCGGCCTGGAGGCGCGGCCGGGACTTCAGTGCAGCCCGTGGGGACACAAGACGCTGGGCTGCTTTCCCCAGGGAGCGCTGCGGCTCAGCCTCGGCTATTTCAACACGCCCGCGCAGATCGACCAGGCGCTGCAGATCATAGAGGATTCCCTGAAGGCAGTCAGAAAGAACTGACCGCTGCGGAGAAAACAGAAAAAAATAATGAGGCTTTCCCAGAACGCTCTGGGAGAGCCTCATTTTTGATGCCTGAATGTCATTCCCCGTCCTTCAGCGCCAGCAGTTCAGTGCCGCCCCAGAGCGGGTCGGCCGCAAGGAGCTGCCGCGAACTGAAGTCAGAAAGCTTTTCTGCCGCAGACGCCTCAAGCGAAGCGGCCACCTGCGCCGAGATGAGCACGTCCTGACCGTACTGCACGCGGTACCGCGAGCCGGGTATTCCCATGGTTTTAAGCAGATGGCTGACAGCGCTCAGTTCGGAATAGCCGCAGCGGAGGGTCAGAGCTCTGAACAGGCCGCATTTTTCCAGAACAGCTTTGCGGACGGCTCCCGCCGCCGCCGCGGAATATGCTTCAATCAGGCCCCGGACGCCGAGCTTCACGCCCCCGAAATAACGGGTCACCACAACGGCGGCATTGCAGAGATTCACTTTCTTCAGCTCGCCGAGAATGGGACGTCCGGCCGTTCCGGAAGGCTCGCCGTCGTCGGAGCAGAATTCCTCCGTGGCGGGAAAGCCGGTGCGCCATGCCGGGCAGTGATGCGCCGCGCTGAAGTGCCGGCGTCTGATCTCCTCGAGAGCAGCCCGCGCCGCTTCAGCATCGGCTGCCGGGAAAAGCGCGGCGATGAACTCGCTGCGCCTGACTTTCAGCGTGAACTCAGCCGCGCTGGCCGGCCGCGTGCAGACCCCTAATGCCAGCACCGGCGGCAGCGTTCCCATGTTTCTTCCAGTGAAATGGGAACGACCTTTGTGTCGCCGATGGCGCCCATGAAATTGCTGTCGCCGTTCCAGCGCGGCACAATGTGGCAGTGAATGTGCGTGTCAATGCCGGCGCCGGCGGCAGCGCCGATATTGATGCCGACGTTGAATCCGTCAGGGTGAAACGCCTCTTTCAGACACTCGATGCTGCGGGCGATCAGGCGGTGAAATTCCAGGGCCTCCTCGTCGGTGAACGAGCTGAGATCCGTGGTGTGGCGGTACGGAATGACCATCACGTGTCCCGAACTGTACGGGTAGGCGTTGAGAATGACGAAGCACGTTTTTCCGCGGTAGACGATGAAATGCTTTTTGTCGTCGCTGCCGTCAGCGGGAAATTCGCAGAAGATGCACTTTTTCCCGCCGCTTTTTGTCGAGTTGATGTAGGTATAGCGCCATGGAGCCATCAGAGTTTCCATGTAAATTCCTCTTTTCATGCAGAATGTTTTTTCAGAGTATTTTTTCCGGAAGGTTATGCACATTGGTGGATAACTTCAGTGGATAACCTGTGTGTAAAAGGGAAAAGTCCTTTTCCGGTTTTACATTTGAATGCAGAAGTACAAATAACAATACGGACAGGTAAGGCTTTAGACAAAGAACTGCAAAGTTTGCGTCAGGCTGTGCATAATGTGGATAAAACTGTGATTTAACAATCCAGCAATTTTTGTCGTGTGAACCGTGAGACTGCCTGACTGAAAATATCAATTTGTTTCAAATCGGAATTCAAATATTCAAAAGCGGACAGCCGCAGTGCAGAAAATGTTTGAAATGCCAAAATTATTGAGACGCCCTTTCCGCCCGGAATGATTTTATTTCTGTCAAGTGACGGAGAGTATGTGTTTAAGTGATGTGGAAAAGTGGACAGATTGTGGATAACTTTTCTCAAGAACGTCATAAAGCGTTGAATTTACTAGCTTCGGAGCATTTTCCGGCCCTGCCGTGCGGCGTGAAAACTCCGCCGCCGTTCTGCTGGCCTGCCGCGCTGCGGCACGGATTTTACTCTTTGCTGCCGTCCTGTTCCCTGTTTCTGCGGATCATCGCGAGAATGCCGCGGATTTCATGCCATCCGCTGAGCAGCGCCGCTGCAAGTCCCGCCAGGAGGCAGAGCGGCAGCGTCCACTGCGGCCATCCCCGGGCAAGACACCAGCGGCCGAGGTAAAGTCCGGCCACAAGATAGCCGCAGACCAGCAGGGCTGCGCCTGCAATGCGGCTGAATATGATGACGTCGTTCAGCGATGAGGGGAATTTCATTCTGCCGTTTCCCTGCCGCTGACAAGGTATTCCTTTTCGCGGCGCATCAGGTTCAGAAGCCGTTCGATCTGCCCGCGGCTCAGGCCGGAAAGAGTCAGGCGGTTTGTCTCTCCGTTGCCCGAGGCGTGGATTTTCACGCCCAGCGCTCCGGCGGTCTGCCGGGCGCCTGCGGGGCTCCACGGTTTGTAAACAGGCTCCGGCGTCTCGGCGAGGCTGGCTTCCAGTCTTCTGACTGACCAGCCGTTTTCTGCGCACCTTTCGGCGGTTCTGATGAGTTTTTCAGGGTCGGCAATCGAGAGAAGCACCTTGGCGTGTCCTTCTGTCAGCTTTCCGTTTTCGATCAGGCTGCGGACTTTTTCAGGCAGATTCAGAATTCTGATTTTGTTGGCGATGGCCGCGCGGCTCCAGCCGATGCGTTCAGCCAGCTGTTCCTGAGTCTGGCCGTGCTTCTCCATCAGCGCTTTCAGTGCGGCTGCGGTTTCCAGCGGCGAAAGGTCACGCCGCTGAAGGTTTTCGACAAGGGCGATCTCGCTGAGGGTCTTTGCGTCGCCGCGCACAACCCGTGCCGGAATTGATGTGAGTCCCGCTTCTCTGCAGGCGCGGAAGCGGCGCTCGCCGGCTATGATGCGGTATTTGGTCCCGTCGGGCCCGGCGGCGGGCGTGACGATGACCGGCTGAAGGAGGCCGTGATTTTTTATTGACCTGACCAGTTCCTCGTGGGCCGTCCTGTCAAAGTTCTTTCGCGGCTGATCGGGGTTGGCGCTGATTTCATCAAGGCGGATCATTTCGCTGTCAACCGGCACGCGCCCCACATTCTGGCGGGCCAGAAGGGCGCCGAGACCGCGGCCTTCCGGGATGATTGACGTTTTTCTCTGTGTCTTTGCGGCTTTCTTCTTTACAGCCATAGTCTTTTAACCTCCAGTGCCAGTTCATGATAAGCTTTGCCGCCGCTGCTCCTGCGCTTGTAGTCCAGGATCGCTTTGCCCTGTCCCGGCGCGGCGGCGAGATCGACGTTGCGGGGAATGACGGTTTTGAACATGTATTCGCCGTAATAGGCGCGGATCTGGCTTTCTACCTCCCGCGTCAGCTTCTGGTTGGAACTGTACATGGTGAGCAGGACGCCGTCAATTTTCTTGCCTTCGCTGATGCCCTGCAGCCTGATGTTCTGCAGCGTGCTGGCCAGCATGGCAAGGCCCTTCAGGGCGTAGTACTCGCACTGGACAGGCACCAGAATTCTGTCGGCGGCGGCGACGGCGTTGACTGTCAGCACTCCGAGCGACGGGGGGCAGTCGATGATGACCGTGTTGAACTGGTCTTTCACTTTTTCAAGAGCGTTTTTCAGCCTGAACTCCCAGCCGGGCGTTCTGCCCAGCTCTATTTCAACTGAAGCGAGCTTCTCGGTGGAGGCGATCAGGGACACGTTTTCCGCGCTGGTGGTGTGCACGGCCCATTTGGGTTCTTCGTTGTTCATCAGCACTTCATAAAGTGACGTGGCGTCGCTGAACTGATAGCCGAGGCCGTCGGAGGCGTTTCCCTGCGGATCTGCGTCGACCACGAGCACTTTTCTGCCCATGGCGCCCAGTTCGGCTGCCAGGTTGACGCAGGTGGTTGTCTTGCCGACGCCGCCTTTCTGATTGATCACTGCGATAGCTGTCATCGCCATCTTTATTTCCACCATCCTTTTTTCTCGGCGCGTCCGGGCCGGCGCGGGTATTCCGGCGGACAGGGCGCTGTTTTGTGCCACAGAGCCAGAAAACTGTCATGCCCGCTGAGACTGTAACGGTACAGGTCCGGCTCGTTCAGACCAAGTCTGCCCCACAGTCCTGTCAGAGGTTCCAGCTCTGATGCGGCAGACGGTCCTTTCATCGCCGCGGCGCAGCCGCCGGTTTTCAGCAGCGGCGCAAGGTACTCGGCGATCACGCCGGAATCGCTGACGGCGCGGACAACCGCAAAGTCGAAGCACTCCCGGTGCTGCGACGCAAAATCCTCCGACCGGAGGCAGACTGCCTTGGCATTGCTGATATGCACCGCTGCGAGTATTTCTGAAAGGGCGCTGATCTTTCTGGACAGACTGTCAAGCAGGACGAACTTCAGGTCAGGGCGGCACACTGCCAGCACCGCACCGGGCAGCCCCCCGCCCGTTCCCACGTCAACGACGGTTCCCGACTGCGGAAGCAGCGGCAGCACGTGAAGACAGTCCTCAATATGCCCCTTCCACAGAGTTTCCATGTCACGGGGGCCGATGAGACGCACCCGCTCATTGAGCTTCAGCAGTTCGGAGGCGTAACTTCGCAGCCGTTCACAGATCTGCTCGGACAGGGGCTGAAGGGGCGGGAGTTCTTTTATGTTCATGCAAACACCTCCGTAAATTTTGCTCCGCTCCTCTAATAATACATCAAAAGAGGCCGGGTGAAAATGTTCCACGTGGAACATTTATAAGGCAGCAGAAAAAAATTCATGGCGGGGCCGGGCGGAAGCAGTCAGAACGGAAAATAATGCCCGCAGCCGGCCGCTGTTTTCTGAAATGCCCCGGCACACTAAAACAGCCGGACAGATGCCTGTTATGAGCGCAGCTGCAGAGATTTCCCGTTTCAGACGTTCCCCGGCCTGGCAGGCCTGCGGGCATGCGGAAGAAAATCTCCGCAGCGGGCCCTGTGCCAGCGGAATCTTCTGACGCGCAGCCGGCGTGACCGGCGTCCGGGCATGCGGGAAGGAAGAAAAGTTTTTCTGACAGAAGGGCAGAAAACGATTGAGCGTCTGAATGAACTGCTGCGTCTCTGCCTTTGTCCCGGCAGACACGGTTACTGCACGCTGCAGTGCATAACGGCTGCCGGAATGAACGATAAATTTATTTTATATAATCTTTTTAGTTTTTTGATAGATCCTGAAAACTTCCGCTGTAATATAAACGAAGGCTTATTGCAGCATCGTTTGTAACAAATGATGTCATTTTGTATGCAATAATTTTTTATAACATTTTATTTGAAACGCATATTGTGGTTTTTCTTTATACATGATAAAAACACTACGATTCTGGCAGAACGGGCATTCTGCCGCGTTTCAGCGTTTTTCTGCATTCTTCCTGAGAAAAAACGCGGCGCCGGTCCGGGCGGAAGAAATAATGCCTGCCGGAAGAACGGCAGCTGTCAGTCGGACACTGCCGGTTCAAATCTCACAGCACAAAGCGAGGATCTTTTTTTATGGGGAAAAGCACCAAGGGCGGGTTAGTTCTCTTTTTCACGGCTGCACTGGCGGTTCAGTACGGCACCGGTTTTCATCAGGCGCTGGCGGCTCCCCCGCGGCGTTACAGCGTCGCTGTGGACACTGCAGATTTTTCGTACGACAGCGCAGACCATCTGCAGGAGCAGCAGGGGGCGCTGAATATCTCGTCAAACAGAATGACGCCCTCTGAGATTACATCTTATACAGTCAGGGCGGAACTGAAAGCGGCACACCGCAGCGAATACTCCGATCTTACAGGGCACTGGTCGCATATCTACACTTCCGGCGGCGGTCCGTCAAGCATCAGCAATGTATCTGTTTCAGTGACAGGCAGCGTCGTGGGCAAATTGAGGACGTTTGACATATACTCCGGCGTAGCGTACACCGTAAGCCTGAATAATGTGGTGATCAATACAGACGTTGAAAACGCCTTTGAAGATGACCCTCTGGAAGTCACCAATATCAGAATCTCCTCCGCCACGGCGAATATCCACAATCTTTACATCAACAGCAGCGTGGATTTTCATAGTGCCAGGGAGGCTGCGCACAACGGCATATACGCGATGAACGAATACGGCAATCCCGGCATCATCAATCTGACGGGCGACGTTTACATCAACACCAACATCTCCTCGCTGGCAGAAGTCTACGACGGCGAATACGGCGTGGGCGTCAGCAAGAATGACGCCATCAGCGGCAAGTACGGCGGCCGTGTGTACATCAACACCGACGGCAGCGGAAGCATCCTCGGCAGCAGCACTATTCAGATTTTCGGAAACGTTGACGTAAAGAAGGGCGCTGTGTACATGGCTCTTTCGGGCAGCAATTCATTCTGGCAGGGAGCTCTGGTCGGGGCGATTTCCTACGACGCGGACACGAAGACCTACGGCAGCGTGCGCACGGACAGTGACTTCAAGCTGATTCTTGCAGACGGCGCCCAGTGGGTGCCCGACATTCTGCCGGTCAGCGACGGCGGCGATGCTGATGCCCGCAGTTCCTACATCAGCAATGTCACGCTGCGCAGCGGCGGAATCATCAACATGCACGGCCTGAACCGCCACACTCAGGCGGCCGAAACAGTAAATAATCTCGTCATTTACAATCTGGAAAGCAGCGGCGGCATTATCCGCATGGATGCGTCAGGCAGCCCGGTGGGAGCGGATTCACGCAATGAATCCGATTTTGTCACCATCCGTTCAGGAAGCGGGCTTGTGTACGTCCAGCCGCTGGACGGCAGACGTCTGGAAGGGGCCAGTTACACTAATCCCGTGAGAATTGCCGATGCCGCGGAGGGGATAACCATGACGGGACTTCAGAGCACTTCCGGCTTTGTGGAGGGAACGCTGTACGACTACACGCCTGTCATTGAAAAGAACGTTGTCAGCACGAGGTTCGGCGAGTACGGCAGTGACTGGTACATTGTGGGTGTTGAACAGAAAAACAACAGCGCGGTTGACACTGCCGAGGACGATGAGTCACTGCGCTATGCCCTGACTGCATCGCACCGGACAGTGGACATGCTGAATCAGAGGCTCGGCGAGCTGCGCGACTACGGCAGTGCGGCCAGCGGTGCATGGTTCCGCTGGAAAGGCGGAAAGATGGAATCTGACGAGAACGGAAAGTACACCTATAAGTGGGACTATTATCAGCTGGGCGGCGACAGCACCATAACCGACGCCGACGGCACCTGGCACTACGGCGCGGCGCTGCACGGCACAGGCGGCGAAACGGACTACCGGCACGGTTCCGGAAATCTGAACGGACTCGGCGCGGCCGTATACGCAAGCCGCGCGGCTGCCAGCGGGTGGTACGCCGATTTCATCGCTTACTACACTCACATCCGCAATGAGATTACCCTTTCAGAGAAAACGAACACAGTGTACGCGGATTACAGCACGGGCATTGCCGGATTCAGCGCTGAATACGGGCGGAAATACGACCTGAAGAACAACTGGTTCATTGAACCTCAGGTTCAGCTGGCGTACAGCTTTGCTCCTGCCCTGGGATACCGGTACAGCAACGGCATTGAAGTCAGCGAGAAGGCCGTCCACAGCCTGATCGGACGTGCGGGCTTCTGTCTCGGCAGAAGTTTTTACGACAGAAACGGGCGTCAGAGCCAGATTTATGCCAAACTCAACGTATATCACGAGTTCAGCGGCGACCGCGGCCTCGGCATGATCGGCACTGACGGGTCAATTTATGAGCGCAGCATTGAAAGCGACGACACGTGGTTTATCGCCGGCATCGGCGGCAGTGCCGCTCTCGGGAAAAATCTGTCTCTCTACGCTGACTTTGAGCGTTCCTTCAGCGGCGATATCGACGTAAACTGGCAGATCAACGCCGGGCTGCGCTGGCTGATGTAGTTCAAAAAACACGGTTCGGAAAAAATGATGACGCCGGAGGCCGGAAACAGGCAAAACTGTTTCGCCGCCGGCTTTTTTCCCAGAAACAGGAAAGCCCAAGCTGCACGCAGAGCGGAATTTCTGTGAACAGTGCAGAAAAACAAAAATGGTACTTGACGAAAGTTATCATGATAAATATAATTAGAATTGTTCTAAGAAAAGCGCGCGCAGCAAAGCAGCACCGAAACACAGAAACAGAACCGCAGGGCAGAAGTTCGAAACGGACAGCAGAGCGTTCCTGTCTGCGGGTTCGCAGAAATTTTCAGCAGAAATACAAAAAAAATACTTGACAGGAAAAGTCATTGATATTAGAATTAGAATTGTTCTAAGAAAGAGCAGGAGAGGAGGCGCTCCGGTGACAAAATATGGGAAAGTGATTGCGGACGTGGTTCTTTCCGCTCACGATCATCCCACGGCAGAACAGATATTCTTCAGAGTGAAGGATAAGGCGCCTCAGATTTCGCTGGCCACCGTTTACAACAATCTGAAAGCCCTTACTGAACAGGGCGTCATCAGAAAGCTGTCAATGGACCGCTCGCCCGACCGGTACGACCGGCCGACGCGGCACGATCACATGGTCTGCCTCAAATGCGGGCAGGTGACTGATGTGGAGCTGAAGGACATGACCCCTGAACTGGAGCGCACCACAGGCACAAAAGTTTATGCCTATGATCTGACCATTCACTACGTCTGTCCCGAATGCGGCGGCCCGGCGGTGAAAACAGCCGGAGGAAGCGCGCCCGGAACAGGCCCCGCGCAGCCGGGTCTTCGTGAGAAAAACCGCGGCAGTTTGTCTTCAACATGTTAAAATGAACACTGAGGGGTGTTCATAATTTAAGCAGTCAAATTTTTAAGGAGGAATTTTGCAATGGAAAACATCAAAGGCACCCAGACAGAGAAAAATCTTCAGACCGCTTTTGCCGGTGAGTCACAGGCCCGCAACAAGTACACCTATTTCGCCTCGAAGGCCCGCAAGGAAGGCTATGAGCAGATCGCCGCTATTTTTGAGGAGACTGCCAACAACGAGAAAGAGCACGCCAAGATCTGGTTCAAGCTGCTGAACGGCGGCGACATCGCCGGCACTGCCGAGAACCTGAAGGCCGCCGCTGCAGGCGAGAACTATGAGTGGACCGATATGTACGACGGCTTCGCGAAGACCGCTGAGAAAGAGGGTTTCCCCCGCATCGCCAAGCTGTTTGAGATGGTCGGCGCCATTGAGAAGGAGCATGAAGCCCGCTATCTGAAGCTCCTTGAGAACGTCAAGGACGGCCTTGTTTTCAGCCGTGACGGCGACGCCATCTGGCAGTGCCGCAACTGCGGCCACATTGTGGTCGGCAAGAAGGCTCCTGAAGTCTGCCCCGTCTGCGCTCACGCAAAGTCCTATTTCCAGCTTCAGGCCAAGAACTACTAAACTGAAAACTGCGTCTCCCTGCCGGCGGAAGGATGATCCTTCCGCCGGTTTTTTCGTGCCGGCTGACATGAGCCGCGGCACGTCCAGCATAAATGAACGGCTTTCTGCCGGCCCGGATTTTCTTGAACGGCGCCCGCAAAAGAACTAAAATTAAACTGTCTGCAGCAGTTAAATCAGGCGCAGGCGCCCCTGCCGAACAAAGCGCTTCCGGCAGCACAGGCGGCTTCTGCCGTGTCGTGAACCGAAGCCGCGGAACACGAACCGTTCCGTATGGCCGATCAGCCGTCTGTCGCGGACACGATGCCGGCACCGGCAGCGCGCTGCGGCCGGGCGTAAGCTGTGTGCGGCGACAGCGGCGGGGACATGATCTCTGCTGATTTGACTGCCGGAAACGCCCCCGCGGAAATGCGGCCGGCCTCCTGACGGCTGCCCGCAGCGGAAAAAGGCAGAGCCGTCATTTCCGGTTCAGAAGAGTTCATGCGTAACGAAAGCGAGGCGCATTTTCATGCTTGGAGCGGTCATCGGCGATATTGCGGGCTCACGTTTTGAACGGAACAACTGCCGTTCGAAGAATTTTGAGTTTCTGAACGAAAAATGCACTTTTACTGACGACACGGTGATGTCCCTTGCTGTCTGCGATGCGCTGCTGAAGTCGGCGGGGAACAGAAGTTCTCTGCCGGAGCAGGCGGTCATTTCCATGCAGTCTCTCGGAAGACACTACCCGGACTGCGGCTACGGCAGCCGCTTCGGCAGATGGATTTTTTCAGAATCCCCGCAGCCCTACGGCAGCTTCGGAAACGGCGCCGCCATGCGTTCAAGCGGCTGCGGCTGGGCGGCGCGCACCCTGGAAGAGGCGAAAAGCCTTTCACGGGCGGTCACGGCAGTCAGCCACAATCACCCCGACGGTCTGAAGGGCGCCGAGGCTGAGGCCGCGTGCGTGTATCTTGCGCGGACCGGCGCCTCAATGCAGGAAATCCGCGGATTTTTCACTGAAAATTATTACAGGATTGACTTTACTCTGGATTCCATCAGAGACAGCTATGAATTTGACGCAACCTGCCGGGGCAGCGTGCCGCAGGCGTTTGAGGCGTTCTTTGAGTCAGACGGCTATGAGGACGCGGTGAGAAACGCAATTTCCATCGGCGGCGACAGCGACACACTGGCGGCTGTTGCCGGCGGCGTGGCGGAAGCCTATTACGGCATTCCGGAAAAGCTGCGCAAAAGGGCAGTCTCCTTTCTTGACGGTCGGCTTCTGAAAATTCTGGGACGCTTTGAGGCGGATTATCCGCCCCGGATTCTGAAATAAAGCGGCTTTCCGGCTGCGCGAGCGGCGGTCCTGCACGGGCCGCCGCTCTTTCTGTGCCGCGGCGGGAAAACTGCGGGGCACGGCTGTCTGCGTTTCTGCGGCAGACTTTACCGTTTTTTAAAGAACATTTATAATCATTGATCATGGCTTTGTTTTTCCAGAGGTGGAAAATGATGACAGGGTGGACAGTAACAGGAATTGTGCTGGTTCTAATGGTGATCATCGGCGTCGGAAGCTATTCGGGGAAAAAGGTGAAGAACGAAAACGACTTTCTGACAGGCGGCGGCCATGCGGGGCCGGGGCTGGTGTGCGGCGTACTGCTCGGCAGTCTTGTCAGCAGCCAGTCCACAATCGGGTCAGTGCAGCTGGCGTTCCATTTCGGGCTGACTGCCTGGTGGTTCACGCTCGGTTCAGGGCTCGGATGTCTGCTGATGGCGGTGGGATACGTGCGCACACTGCGCCGGTCGAAGTGCGTGACAGAGCTGCAGATCATCTCGTCAGAATACGGCACGGCTGCCGAGGAAGTGGGGTCGGTGCTCAACAGTCTGGGAATTTTCATCACCGTGCTGTCTCAGGTGATGGCCTGCATCGGCCTGTTCACGCTGATGTTTCCGTCCATGCCGATGGTGACGGCGGCGGTTCTGACTGTGGCGATCATGTGCTTTTATGTTGTTTTCGGCGGCGCCTGGGGCGCCGGAATGGGCGGCGTGGTAAAGGTGACGCTGCTGTATCTGGCGTTCATGGGCGGCGTGGTCATTGTGCTGATGACAGAAGGCGGCATTTCCGGGCTGGCGGCGTCGCTGAACGCGCTTTTTGCGGGAAAGCCTCTTGGCATGGTTCAGGAGGCGGCACACCATCTGAACAACCTGCCGACGGTTTCCGACGTCTCGGCGCGCTTCGGGCGCATGATGGCGCGCGGCTTCATGAAAGACTTCGGCTCGTGTCTTTCGTGCATGCTGGGTGTTCTCTCAACGCAGACATACGCGCAGGCCGTGTGGAGCGCAAAGACTGATTCCGACGCCCGCAAAGGCGTCATGCTCAGCGCGCTGCTGTGTCCCCCGCTGGGCATTGCGGGCATTCTGATCGGCCTTTCCATGCGCGCCCATTACATCACGGCCTCCGAGGCGGCGGCCCTGCAGGCGGCGGGACAGGCGGTTCCCGATCTGCCGGTGCTGGCCAGCACGCTGCACGTTCTGCCGGCGTTTGCCGTCGATCATCTTCCGCCCCTTGCCGCCGGCGTTGTGCTGGGAACGCTGCTGATCACTGTTGTGGGCGGCGGTGCGGGGCTTTCCCTCGGCATGTCGTCCATCCTTGAAAAGGACATTTTCAGGCGCTTCATGAAGGACACCTCGGCACGGCACGAGCTGCTCGTCACGCGGCTGACCATTGTGGTTTCCCTTGTTGCCGCCGCGGTGATCGCGCTGACAGTGCCCAATAAGATGCTCAACGATCTGGGGTTCCTGTCCATGGGGCTGCGGGGCGCCGTGGTTTTCGCCCCGATGACCTGCGCGCTGATGCTGAAAGGACGTCTGCGCTCCGGTTTTGTCATTGCGTCGATTGTCCTTGCCCCGTCGGCAATGATACTCGGACAGTTTATGAAATTCCCTGTGGATCCGCTGCTGGTGGGCATGGCTGTTTCCGTCGGCCTGTGCGCCGCGGGGCTGCTGTTCCCGCCCGATAAGTCCGGGGCACGTTCACCGCAGGAATAATACGGCTTTGCAGGGGCGCAGCCTTCTGCCGGCATCACAGATTTCCCGGAGTGCACGGCAGGGCTCTCGGGAAAACAGTATAATCTGCGTTGGAGATCTGTAAAAATTTTTCGGGGTGTGGAATCATGCAGGGTTTTTCTGAACACCTGAAACAGTCTGTCATAAAAGGGCTGTTCGGCGCGGCAGTGCTGCTGCTTGCCTATCATCTGGCGCTGAGAGCCGGCGTGCTGATTAAAGTGGACTACGGCTCTGAACTGGCGCCGGCGGCGCAGCTGCGCCACTGGGGTCTGGAATTTGCCGCAGCTGCCCTTGCCATGTCGGGCTGCGCCTTTCTCGGCCGGCGCGGCGCGGCTGTGTACGGCGCATTTTTCGCCTGCGAAGCGGCCGTTGCCGTGCTGTGCCGCATGCCTGTCGGACGGTACGAGCTGCTGTGCATGCTGCTTTTTCCGCTCACGTACACGGCGGCTGCGTGCGCTGTTTGGTACGGGGGGCGTCTGCGCAGGTGGATCCTGGCGCTGTTTGTGTTCTGGGGGGCGCTGCAGTACGGAATTTACATTGCCTATATTCATCGCTTCGGCGGACGCACAAGTGCGGCGGCCTTCATGGCTGTTTTTGCCACGAACCCGTCTGAAGCAGGCGGTTTTCTCCAGAACCAGTTCGGACTTCCCTATGTGCTTCTGGCCGCGGCGCTGACGGCGGGTCTTACGGCCTGGGCTCTGTTTTTCGGCCGCGGTCCGTCTGTCTGCCGGCATTACTGCGCCGGCGCAGCGCTGATCTTTGTTGCCGCCGCAGCTGCGGCGTTCGGTACGCGCTCGCGTTCAGACTACTACAGCACGCTGTTCTTTGACATGCGGGGCGGACTGAAGGAACTTTATCTGGCAAAAAAATACGCCGTCTCCGATCCGGCTGAGCGCGCGGCGGCAGCTGCAGCGCTGCATCCCGTCAGTCACGGCAGCGGAATCTGCCTTGTGGTCATCGGAGAGTCGGCCAACAGAAATCACTGGCATTGCTGCGGTTATGACCGCGAAACCACACCGTGGGCTGACACAGACCCTCACGCTGTGGTGTTTTCCCAGGCCTACTCCTGCTTTACTCATACTGAACCGGCCGTGACCATGGCGCTGAGCCGTTTTAACAACTACAGCGCGGCGCCCGGCGGTGCAGAGCCCTCCGGCACGAGCGATTCAGTCCACGGCGGCAGCATGATGCCGCGCATCATCAGCTCGCCGGCGCTGCCCGACGTGCTGCGCGCCGCCGGTGTGCAGACAGCATGGCTGAGCAGCCAGAACCGCTACGGCGTTTATGATAATTTCGTCACGGCGTATCTGGCGCTGGCTGCCGACAGCATGATTTTCACGCGCAGCCTGCCGGTGGTGACGCGCCTGAAGCCGTCGGACGACATGCTGCTGCCGTATGTGAAAAAGGCGCTTGAGGCGGTGCCTGCGGACGGCAGCGCGGTGATCTTTGTGCATCTGCTCGGCTCGCACTGGCCCTATGCCGTCGCTGTGCCTGAAAACTGGCCGTTTCTCCCGCCGTGCGCGCGCGTGGAAGCGCTGACGCCGGAGCTGCGCGGCACGATCAACGACTATGACCGCACGATTGCCTTCACAGACCGCATTCTCGGCTCTCTCGCCGGACTTCTGCGCGAAACGGGGCGCCCTGCCGCGATGATCTATTTTTCCGACCATTCTGAGGACGTCGACGGCGCCAACGGGCACAATTTTGATGCGCTGACGGCCGAAATGACTGAAATACCGGCCCTGTTCTGGTATTCTGATGAGTACGCGTCGCGCTGGCCGCAGACAGTGGCGCAGATTAAGGCGAACAGGGAGAGGATTTTCACAAACGATCTGGCCTATGAACTGATACTTGGCACCGTGCACGTGACCTGCAGCGGCCTTGATGAAAGACTGCAGTTCACGTCGCCGCATTATGCCGTGACGGCGGATAACGCCCGTTTCTGGCGGGGGCGCCTGCTTGCCGGCATCGTCCCCAGTCTGAAAAGCGAGGCAGCCGTCAGGCAGTGATGGCAGCTCCGGCACCGCTAGCGAAACAGATTCAGCAGCATCTGCTGCTTTTGCCTTTGTGGCTCAGCGAATGAGGTGGTTGTTTGAAAATCCGTGCTCCTGAAAACAGAGCCGCCGCAGCCGTTCTGTGGGGATTCCTTGCCGCAGCTGCGATGATGCTCTTTCTCGGCCGTCCTATGTACCGGCTGTGGCTTTCCGCCAACTTTTACACATACATCCTTTCGGCGGGGGAAAAGGTCCTTCATCTGGCGGCTGAAACAGCGCAGCTTACCGCGCTGTGGGCGCTGTTCATCGGCTGCGGCGGCGCAGCCTGCGCGGCGCTGTACGGCTTTTTTCTGGTTCTTGAGTTTGCACCGGCGGTCATCTGCCGGGCACCGGGAGGCCCGTGGGAATTTGCCTGCCTGTGCCTTTTCCCTGCGTTCTGGACGCTGGCCGCATGGGGCATCAGGCGCCGTCACAGCGGCTTTGCACGCTTCTGGCAGTGGTGTCTGATCCTGCTGGTCACTGCGGGCGTGTCGCAGTACATGGTGTATCTGTGCTATCTGCTGCGTTTCGGCCGCAGGCTTGGGGCCAACACGATGATGACGATTCTGGGAACCAACCCCTTTGAGGCCCGTTCCTTCATCACAGACCAGTTCGGACTGCTTCCCGCGGCGGCCGGGTTTGCCGCCGGTGCGGTGATCTGGCTGTTTCTGCGGATGACAATCCGGCGCTGCCGCGCTGCGGACATCTCCGTTCTTGCCGCGGGCGCCGCCGTGTGTCTGGCCCTGGGAATTTACTGCCGCGGCCGCGCGCCTGCCTACAGCAATCTGTTCTTTGATTTCGAAAAGGGCTACCGGCAGTATCAGACGGCTCTGGAAAGCCTGAAGGAAGCGCGCGCCGACCCTTCGCGCCGCATTTCGGACCTGAACGTGTCAAAACAGGGGCACGGTGAAATCTGCGTGATTGTCATCGGCGAATCGGCCAGCCCCCGGCACATGCAGCGGTGGGGATATCCGCGTCCCACCACGCCGTGGCTGTGCTCCTCAGACCGGGAAACGCAGAACTCCCTGATTGTGCTGAACAGGGCCTATTCGTGCATGGTGCACACAGAACCGGCCGTGACCATGGCGCTGAGCCAGTTCAGCAACTACGACCCGTCTCTGCTGCTGCAGAGCTCTGAAGACGACAATTCAGCCGTGTTCATGAGAATCATGAAGTCCTTTTCTCTGCTGGAGATTTTAAGCGGCGCCGGCGTTAAAACCTACTGGTTCAGCAATCAGGAGAAAATCGGCGCCTACAACAACCTGATCAGCGCGCTGTCGCGCAGCGCCCTGAAACAGGAATTTCTCGAGGATTTCCCGCCTTATAACGTGAAAAACGGGCACCAGGACGGAGAACTTCTGCCGCTGCTAGCCAATGTGCTCTCGTCCGCTGATCCGCAGGGCAGCTATGTTGTGTTTCTTCACCTGCGCGGCAGCCACTGGAGCTATAAGTTCAGCGCACCCGAGGCATGGCCGTGGCTTCCCGAAGTGAAGCACAAAAAGAACGCCAAGCCTGAGATGAACGAGCGCATAGACGCCTACGACCGCAGCATCAGCTACACAGATGCCCAGTTGCGCCGCATCAGCGAAATGCTCAAGGAATCCCGCTTCCCCGTGGCCAGCATGCTGTATTTTTCCGATCACGGCGAGGATGTGACCGGCGTCGGCCATAACTTTGACGCCTTTAAGCCCGTCATGGCCGAAATTCCCGTGGTGCTCTGGCTTTCGCAGGGATACCGGCTGCGCTACCCCGAAACGGCGCGCCAGCTCCGCGCCAACGCAGGACGCATTTTCACAAGCGATCTGATCTGCGAACTGGCGCTGGGGCTGAACCACGTCAGCTGCGCCAATGTGATTCCCGAACGGCAGATCACTTCGCCGCGCTACGGCGTCAATGCCGGAAACGCCCGTTTCTGGCGCGGAAAGCTGCTCAGGTCAGCCATTCCGGGACTTGAGGACTGATCTTCGTGGTACAATGAGAACATGAGTCACGAGAAGGAGGACTGTAAAAATGAATGAAACCTTAGCGAACATTCTTGGCCGCCGCAGCATCAGAAAATACACCGGCGAGCCGGTCTGCGAGTCAACGCTGCAGCTGGTGCTTGCCGCGGGATGCGCTGCGCCGAGTGCGTGCAACGCGCGCCCTGTGCGTTTTATTGTGCTGGACCGCAGCCAGATGGGCGCCCTTGCAGAGCATCTTCAGCAGAAAGAGCCCTTTCAGCAGGGACAGTGGGCAGTTGCAGTGTGCGGTGACACGCGCAGCTACAAGTTCGGACAGGCATGGATTGAAGACTGCGCCGCAGCCATGGAGAACATGCAGATCGCCTGCCGGGCGCTGGGACTGGGGTCGCTGTGGTTCGGCGTTTATCACCGTGAGAGCAAGGAGCCCGCGATCCGCCAGTTCCTGAAAGTTCCTGCCGGCGTCGAAGTGCTGGGCATTGCTGTCATGGGCTACGGCGCCGAAAGCAAGGAGCCCTATGGGGCAGCACCCGATGACAGCGTAATCCGCCGCGGAACGTGGAGCGACTAATTTTTCCCCGTTCAGCCTTAATTGCTTAGTTGTTCAGAAAATCTCTAATGGTAAAATGCTTTTGCACTGTGCTCCCCGGGCCCGGGACCGCCGGCAGACCTCTCCCGCCCCGGTAAATTTCTGACGGCAGACCTCTCCCGCCCCGGTAAATTTCTGATCCCGTCACTGCAGTGGCTGACGCGAGCGCAGGGCAGCTGTCAGACAGAAAAAGAGGCATGCTGATATTTCAGCACGCCTCTTTATGCGCCGCAGCCGCCAGCCGGGACAGTTATAAATAAAAAAGAGCCGTCCTCTTCGGCAGGAGAGGACGGCAGGCGCACCATGGGGATAATGCGCCGAAAGCGCAGGCGGAGAACGCGATCTGACGGACAGCAGCGCAGCGGGCAACTGCGCCGGGAAAGCTGTCCGGCCGTGGGCGGAAGGTTCACTAAACGGCATCGCGCGGGCAATTCCTCCTGTGCAATTCAAGTATATCTCAAGTTTCAGCCAGAGTCAACCGGGTTAACGTTACTAAAATTGTCATTATAATCTAGCAAAAAGAGTTTTAAAAACTAAACACGGTTTTAAGTGTTACTCAGTATGGCAATATGAAGGTATTGTAATGGATTTTTGTTTTATTATTTTAGGTATGATATTCGTCATGTATATAAATGTAATTTTTAAAATGCAAATTTAGAATAAAACTAAATATAAAATAACGCCGGCTGTTCCGGGAATTTGCGCGCTGCAGAGCAGCCTGCCCGACAGGCCTGAAACGGTCAGACACGGGCATCCTGATTCGGCGGCGTCAGTTTTGGCAGGGCATTGCTGCGGCGGCCGCAGAAAAAGGACAGCGCGCACACTGCACGGACAGAGCTGACGCATGATGTCCCGCTCCGCAGAATGTTCACGGCGGGGTGCCCTGAATAAGACTGCGCCAGGGGCGGCTGTTCGCTCAGGCGATGACAGCGCCGTCTCCCGAAAGCAGCGCGGGGAATCCCTGCCCGTGCCGGCGGGCATAGGCTGCCGGTCTGCAAACCGGGCTGTATAAAGCGGCTGTTTCACGTCTGCCGCGGTGTTCAAACCGGCATGGCAGAGCGGCGGCTGAACGGCAGTGCCCTGATGAGGGTGTGCCATAAAACGGCAGCGGGCTGTCCTGCCTGCACTGCCGGCGGGCAAATGCTGCCGGTCTGCAAATCGGGCTGTATAAAGCGGCTGTTCTATGTCTGCCGCGGTGTTCAAACCGGCATGGCGGAGCGGCGGCTGAACGGCAGTGCCCTGATGAGGGTGTGCCATAAAACAGCAGCGGGCTGTCCTGCCTGCGCTGCCGGCGGGCAAAGGCTGCCGGTCTGCAAACCGGGCTGTATAAAGCGGCTGTTTCACGTCTGCCGCGGTGTTCAAACCGGCAGAAGCGGCGGCTGAACGGCGATGTTCGGATAAGGGGCTGTGACATAAAACAGAGGCGGGGCTGTCCCGGTAAGTTCCGGAACAGCCCCGCCCTGTGTCTGGGAGTTCTTTTAATGCACAGCAGTTATCCGCGGCGCGGCTTCATTGAGTCGCGGTAGATCTTTTCCACCACTTCGGGAGTGGCCTTGACAGGTGCAAGGTCAAGCAGACCGCCCAGAGAAGGAGTTTCGCGGGTCAGGCGCACCAGCTTTTCAACGTCAGCGTCGGTGTAGCCCATGTCAGCCAGTTTTTCGGGCACGCCCATCTTGAAAATCCACTGCTCCACAGCATCGGCTGCAGCTGAGGCGTTGGCGGGATCAGCGGTAATTGAGCCGGGAAGCATGGGACGGAGCACGTTGATCAGCGTCTCGGAGCGGACCGGCCAGATGGCTTCCACGACAGAGGGAAGGATCATGGACAGGCCGAGGCCGTGAGTCAGCGTGGGCTTGACGGCTGAAAGAGGATGCTCAAGCGCGTGGGTCAGGTGCAGCATGCCGTTGTCAAACGCGATGCCCGCGATCATTGAAGCGTACAGCAGATAGTAGCGGGCTTCAAGGTCATTGGGATTGGCGACGGCGCGGGGCAGGTACTTGTCAACCAGACGGACTGTCTCCTCAGCAAGCAGAATAGTGTAGGGGCTGGAGAAGAGTTTTGTGGTGGCGCCTTCAATAACGTGATTGACGGCGTCGATGGAGACGTACTTTGTCTGGTTGGTGCTGAGCCCGGTCATCAGCGCGGGATCGTCAATGGCGTACCGCGGATAGATGCAGTCATAGGCGATGGCGGGCTTGAAACTCTTTTCAAGGATTGAGGCGACGGCGAAGCAGTCAACCTCAGTGCCGGTTCCGTGGGTCAGGTTGATGGCGATGATCGGGGCGGCCTTGGCGGGCGTGAAGCGGAACTCGTAAAGATCACGCGCGGTTTTGTCCTTGTATTCAAGCAGCACGGCGGCGCTCTTGGCCGAGTCGATGGCGCTGCCGCCGCCGATGCCGAACACAGCGCCGGCGCCGAACTCGCGTCCCAGTCTGGCGGATTCGTCAATGCCGTCAACCGTGGGGTTGGGAGTTACTTTATCGTAGTGCACATATTCAATTCTGTTGGCTTCAAAGGCCTTCAGCACGTGATCCCAGGCGCCGGTTTTCTTGTACGCGCCATGTCCGGTGACGACAAGAACTTTGCGGATTCCGCCGGCAGCAAGTTCCCTGCAGATATCATTGACTTTTTCGATGGCTCCGACGCCGAGATAGCACAGAGTGCGGGCGCGGATCAGCCTGACTTCGTTAACGTTGATATCCTTTTCCCACATGTGAATTCCTCCTCTGAGAGATATAAAAAACGGATGATGAAAAAGACACTTTGAGAAAATTTTCTCAAAGCCGATCGTGATTCAAGAATAAGCTTTTTCCGGCCGAAAGTCAATGTGAAAAAAAGCACTTTTAAATAAAATACGCTGAAAATACACAAAACCCCCGGTTTTTAAGGATAGAGAAAATTCAGCCCGCTTCTCGAAGAGAGCGCGCTTTCTGGGTCCGCAGGAAAGCCGGGTAGATGTCCGCGGCCGGGACCGTTCGCAAAAAGCACCGGCGCTGAAGGCTCCGTTCCGGCGAGGCGGCGACGGCAGTGAACTGCAGCGTTTTCTGTGGCATGGAAATTTCTGCTGTGCAGAGCTTTTTCCTCTGAGAGCGCAAATCGAAAGTGGTGCGGCAAAAGGCGCAGCTGCCTGCGGCGTCAGAAAACACAGTCCCGCGATTCGGGTGTTTTCAGCCGTGCATCATGGACATGCCAGCCGGATCCGGCGCTGGCGGACTTCCTTCAGCAGCGGGCCAGACAGGGGGCGAAACAGAAAAATCCCGCCCTCCGGAGAGAGCGGGATTCTGTGAACTGTGAAAAACTATTCTGTGACTTCCGGTTCGATGGCTTTCCAGATCAGCGCGGCGATCACTGCACCCGCCAGAGGCGCGGCGATGAAGACCCACAGGCATTCCATGGCGGCGCCGCCGGCGAAGAACGCGGGGCCGAAGCTGCGGGCCGGGTTCACGCTGGTGCCCGTGAAGTGAATGCCGAACAGGTGAACCAGCGTCAGCGTGAGGCCGATGGCAAGACCGGCAAAGCGGTTGTGTCCCGATTTGGACGTGACGCCGAGGATGGTGAGCACAAATGTCGCTGTCAGAACGGCTTCAACGGCAAAGGTTTTGACCACGTCGCCCTGATAGAGCGCGTTGGTGCCGAAGCCGCAGTCCCAGCCGCAGAGGTAGCCGAGAAGAGCCGCGCCGGCTGTTGCGCCCGCGAACTGGGCGATCACATAGCCGATGAAATCGCCGAAGGTCATTCCGCCCGTGAGCAGAACGCCCAGCGATACAGCGGGGTTCACATGGCAGCCCGACACGTTGCCGATGGAATAGGCCATGGCAACAATGCTGAGTCCGAATGCAAGAGCCGTGCCGATATAGGCCGCGTTGACAGTGGCGCCGCTGCATCCGAGCACAACGGCAGTGCCGCAGCCGAACAGCACAAGCACAAGGGTGCCGACAAATTCTGCGAGATACTTTTTCATGACTTTTTTCCTTTCTTTCACTTATTTGAGAATAAACTGCGCGGATATTATATCTGACTTCCCTCTGAAGGAAAACTGTCAGTGTGGATTTTTGTCTTATAAATTGCGGGACAGATACTTAAAAACACAGCACGCTAAATTCCCTCGGCACGGCGCACCGGCGACGCCAGGGTTTCTGCGGGTACTTTTGCCGCGGCGGCGGTCAGGTAATTCAGAATCTGTTCTTTCTGTGCGGGCAGACGGCCTCTGACGGGCAGCAGATTGTAAACCTGGTTGCCGAAGAACATGACAGGCACGGAAATAAGCGAGACCAGCAGCTTTTCTTCTTCGATCATTTCGCCCTCAGTGAGTTCGGTGAAACGTCCTGAATCGCGCAGCGCTGCAAGCTCACTGCCCTCCCGGATGACAAGCGGCGTGGTGTGCATTGAAAGCGGCGGAAACTGGTTCAGCAGTTCCGCGGTGGCCGCTGCGTTTTCGCGGCTCAGTCCGCGCCCCGCGCAGCCGATCATCAGAAGAGCCCGGTATCCCATGCCGGCCTCGTGCAGACGTGCAAGGCACTGCCGCTGCTCCTGCGGCGTACAGCCCTTGCGCAGCAGCTCAAGGGCTGCGCCCAGGCCGGTTTCAATGCCGATGTAAAGATCGCTGTAGCCGAGGCTGCGCAGCGTTCTGAGTTCGCTGGCTGAAAAACGGGTGAGGTTGCGGACTGAAGCGTGGCAGCTCAGAGTTTCCAGTTCGGGCAGAATGCGGCGGGCTTCAAGGGCTATTTCCTCAAGACGGGCGGCGGAAAGCGCGAAAGGATCGCCGTTGACCAGATACAGGCGCTTCACAGCCGGACGCGAAGCCCTGATTTCCTGCAGGTCGGCGCGGATCTCCTCCATCGGCGATGCGCAGAACGGCGTGCGGTCGTACATTGAACAAAAAGCGCATTTATTGTAGGAGCAGCCTGAAGTCACCTCAAGCAGCGGGTTGAGCCGCTCCTGCGGCGGCCGGTAAACCTGGCTGGAAAAGTGCATGGAACCACCTCCGGTTTTTTCTGAATCACCCTGATTGTACCACGATGGAGTGCGTTCTTCCGTCCCGGACAGATAAAAAAATTCCGGCGGGAAAACGCCGGAATTTTTTCTGTGAGAACTATTTAACCGCTTTTTTCCACTCATCCAGGCCCCATTTGTCGCGCAGCGCCTGGAAGGAACCGTCAGCCTTCATTTCACCGAGCGCCTTGTCCACGGCGGCAAGCAGTTCGGGATCGTCCTTGGCCATGCCGAAGGCCGAGCCCTTGGATTCTGAGGCGACGTTAACGAGACAGCACATGGAGATTTTTCCGGCGAAATCCTTGGACTGGCTGTACTTCCAGCCGCTGGGGCCGTCGATCAGCGCCGCGTCGGCGCGGCCGTACAGCACTTCACGCAGGCAGTCGTCTGTTTTCTGATAGTTCCTGACTGACGCGCCCTTGATGGTGTGGGCAAAGGCATCCTGAATGGTGCCCAGCTGCGTGGCGATGGTTTTTCCCTCAAAGGCGGCCACTTCGCCGGCTTCCTTGCCGCTGAGGACGAAGAACGCCGAATCCGAGTGGTTGGTCACGTCAGAGAAGGCGACTTTTTTCTGGCGCTCCGGCGTGGCGGACATGCAGGCCGCGATGATGTCGATCTTGTGAGTCATGACTGAGGGAAGCAGTCCGTCGAAGGACATGTCGACCCACTGGACTTTTTTGCCGATTTTCTTGGCAATGGCCTCTATCAGATCGATATCGTAGCCCTGAATCTGATTGTCGGCGGAGCGGAACTCAAAAGGCGGAAAGGTGCTCTCTGTGCCCACCACAAGGGTATCTTTCTTCATCGCGCTCTCCGAAGCGCAGGCCGCTGCCGCTGTTAAAGCTAAAAAAGCTGCTGCAGCAAGGATCTTTGTTATTTTCATTGCCGGTTCCTCCTGTAAATGAATTTAAGAATAATTGTTCTTCAGAAAATGAACTAATGTTTTATGCCAGGAATGATACTCTTGTTTATTCTAAAAGTCAACAGGAAAATTTAATTTCGTATAAGTTTTCCAGTTTTCGTTCCGCAGTCTGTTCAGGCAGCGGAAATTTTACGCGGCAGAGCTGTTTTTTTCTGCCGGCAGCCGCATTCGCCTTCAGTCACGCATAAACGGCGGCAGTCAGACGGTTCCGCGCCGGGAAATATATAAAATAATGCTTGAGAAACTTGAAATTTCATCATTTATGAAATCTTCATGTTTTTCGATGATCTATAATAGAACCACCCTTTTTATCACAGGAGGCGGCAGCATATGTCCGAATCTTCAAAGAGCAGGGCTGCAGCAGCGTTTCACGCGGCTTTCCCCTACACGATTCCGATTTTTGCGGGATTCTGGTTTCTCGGCCTGACCTACGGCGTTTTCATGAACGTGTCGGGATTCAGCTTCTGGTATCCTCTGCTGATTGCAGCTGTCGTATTCGGCGGCTCGCTTGAGTTTGTGATTGTCACTATGCTTCAGGCCCCCTTCGCACCGGTGCAGAGCTTCATCATGGCGCTTCTGATTCAGGCCCGCCACTTGTTCTACGGCCTGTCGATGCTTGAAAAGTACAAGGGGCTCGGCTGGAAAAAGCCCTTTGTGATCTTCTGGATGTGCGACGAGACCTTTTCAATCAACTGCACGGCCGACATTCCTCCTGACATCGACCGCGGCTGGTTTTACTTTTTTGTCTCGATGCTGGATTACGCCTACTGGGTGTCCGGTTCGTTCATGGGCGGCCTGCTCGGCACGATGGTGAAGTTCAACACTGCCGGACTTGAGTTCTGCATGACAGGCATGTTTGTCGTGATTTTTCTGGAACAGTGGTTCAAGGAAAAAAGCAAGTTCACGTCTCTGCTGGGGCTTGGCGCTGCGGCGCTGTGCCTGTATGTTTTCGGCCCGCAGAATTTCATGATTCCTGCAATGATCCTCATCCTTGCGGTTCTGACAGTTCTGCGCGGACCTGTTGCAAAGGCCGGTGATTACAGATGACTCTTTTTGAACAGATCATTACTGTGGCGCTGTGCGCTTTCGGAACCATGCTGACGCGCTTTCTGCCGTTTCTGGTGTTCTCCCCCAGCCGGCCGACTCCGCCCTTTGTCAGATACCTTGGCAAAGCGCTGCCCGGCGCCGTCTTCGGCATGCTGGTGATTTACTGCCTGAGAAACGTGCAGCTGACCTCGGGCAGCCGCGGGATTCCAGAATTTATTGCGATTGCCGTTACAGTGCTGGTGCATTTCTGGAGGCGCAGCATGCTGCTTTCCATCGCTGCAGGCACTGTCTGTTATATGATTCTCGTTCAGCTTGTCTTTGCATAACAAGAATCAGGGCGCGCAGGCTGGCAGAAGCCAGCCTGCGCGCCCTGATTCTTACTGTCTGCCGGTGCGGCGTTTCAGTTTTTCCACTGAGTCTTCAGCGAGACGATGGTCCACGTCCTTTTGCTGCCTGAGGTGACAGGTCGAGCCTCGGCCTCGAAGACGGCGGGGCGGTCGTCTTCGTTCTCCGCGTTGTACAGATACCCTGTCATGCGCAGCGTGCCGCCGGGCAGCTGCGTGACCTTCTCCACCTGGGCCCAGTAGGCGGCTTCACCGTCAGCGCCCTCGAAATGGTAGAGCCTGCCGTCGAAGTGGGCCTCATCCGGCACGCTCTGGTTCTTCACGGCGCGGCCGAAATACTTTTTTACGCTCTCGCCGACATACCTGCTGTCGATGGTCAGGCTGCCGTACGGGCAGTTCTTTGTCCTGCAGCGGGCGATGCGGCTCCTGAAGTTGTTGCGGTAGTTATGCCAGATGCCGAAACGGATCAGGGCAGCGGCGCCGTTTGGGGATCCCAGGTGCAGCGTCTCCCCGCCGCCCTCTGCAGCGCTGTCGAAATTGTACATGCCCAGTTCCGTGAAGTTGCTCAGGAACGTGCTCATCTTTTTCAGGCTGCCGGGCTGCGGCGCCTCCGGCGCTTTGCTCTTTCTGCCGGCTTCAATGGCCTTTTTCACTTCGTCCGCGCTGAGGTGCTCGTTCAGCCTGGCGTGAGCAAGGGCGTTCATTCCCCTTTTATCCTTTGCGTCCGCGTCCGCCCCGGCCTTTACCAGTGCCGTGATGACCCCGGGGTTGGGATTGTACTGTGCGGCGAACATCAGCGGCGTCATTTCGATTTCTTCAGCGTCTTTGCTCCACGTGTTCACGTCCGCTCCCGCGTTGGCGAGCACCGTGATGATGTCGGGGCTGGTGTTGTAATACACAGCATATATGAGGACGTGCCAGCCGTCAGGATCCCGTTCGTTCACATCTGCGCCGGCTCTGATCAGCGCCTCGATGACACGTGCATCCCTGTTTTTCATGACAGCCAGCATCAGAGGGGCGGCTCTGAATCCCAGCGTGGGATCCTGGAATTTCCTGTTCACGTCAGCACCGGCGTCGATGAGCGCCTGTACAGACTGCGCGGAGCCGGATTCGCAGGCCTCGATGAATTTCTCCTGCAGAGCCATCCGGGCCGCTGCTGCCTCAGAGGAAAAGACGGCCCCGCCCGACTCAATGGCCTTTTTTACTTCCTCCACGCTGAGGTTCTCATTGTCTGCGGCGTAGTCGAGGACACTCTTTTCGTCATAATCCAGCGCGTTCACGTCCGCGCCGGCTTTCACCAGCGCCGTGATGACTCCAGGCTCCTTGTTGTGCAGGGCGGCATTCATCAGCGGCGTGCGGAAGTCGTCGTCTCCGGCATTCACATCGGCACCGGCGTTGACCAGTGCTGTGATAATTCCGGGATTACTGTTGAATCTTGCAGCGTACATCAGCGGCGTCTGGCCGTTCAAGTCCTTGTCTTCAACATTTGCGCCGGCGCCGACCAGCACTGTGATGACTTCGGGGTTGCTGCTGCTCTCTGCGGCACACATCAGGGGCGTCGCTTCGTTCTTGTCCCTTGCCTCCACGTCCGCTCCGGCCTTCAGCAGCGTCGTGATGATATCAGTGTTTTCGTTGTCCCACGCAGCGAACATCAGCGGCGTCACTCCGTCCTCTTTCTCCGCTTCATTCACATTTGCGCCGGCGTTGAGCAGCACGGTGATGATCCTGGGGTTCTTGCTGTTCTTCGCGGCAAACATCAGCGGCGTCAGGCCGAACTCACTTGCGGCGTTCAGATCTGCGCCGGCGTTGAGCAGCGCCGTGATGACGCCGGGATCCTCGTTGTGCGAAGCAGCGAACATCAGCGGTGTCAGTTTTTTTTCATTGCATGCGTTCACGTCGGCGCCTGCATCGATGAGCGTCTGCACCTCGGCAGCGGTGCCTGACCTGCAGGCGGCCAGGAATTTCTCATCCATGGCAGCCGGCGCGCGCCCTGCTGCAAGCGTGCAGAGGACGGCCGCTGCCGCCAGAGTCCTGAAGCATTTCTTCAGTTCAAACATGACCGGACACATCCTTTCGCGATATGCAGAAACCCGTTAATGCAGCCCCTTGATTAAATGTTCTTTTGTAATTTTATCATAAAAGAGATTTTAAAAATATATCCGGCAGCACGAGTACCAGAAACATTTCCCCGCCGTTTTTCCGGGGGTAAAAAAAGGACCGCGGCACGCAAAGTGTCGCGGTCTGCAGTTCCGCCTTCAGTTTGAGTGGAAAACTGCCTCAATTGTCGACGCTGACCAGTTCGTATTTCCGGCTGCCAAGGCCGATCTTCTCCGCATTTTCAAGCGTGTGAATGCCATGGCGCGACTCAATGCGGGCCCGCAGCTTCGCGCTGTCCGGCGCGGCGTAAACCAGATCAATGCACGCCTGATCGAGCGCCACCGGGTCAGTGGACGAGAGAATGCCGATGTCGTGCATGTCAGGCTCATCGGGCGTGCCGTCGCAGTCGCAGTCCACTGACAGACGGTTCATCACGTTGACGAAGGCGATTCTGCCGTTCAGTGCCGTGACAACAGCCTTTCCGGCGTCGCCCATGGACTCGAGGAACTCGTCCTGCACGCCGCCCCACGGGTCAGTTTTACTCTTGCCGCCGGAGTGAATCCACGACTTGCCCATGCGGGAACCGATGCCGATGGAGATGTTCTTGATGGCGCCGCCGAAGCCGGCCATCGCATGCCCTTTGAAATGGCTCAGCACAAGGAACGAGTCGTAGTTTTTGAAATGAGAGCCGACGAAATTCTCCTTCAGCCGTGTGCCGCCCGGAACCGGCAGACTGATGGAGCCCTCGGCGTCCATGATGTCCACGGGAGCGATGGCCGTAAAGCCGTGGTCCTTCGCGACCTGCATGTGCATGGCTGTTTCGGCGCGCGAGCCGTTGTAGGCCGTGTTGCACTCGACAATCGTGCCGTGAACCGACTGAACAAGATCCCTGATCAGTTCAGGGCGCAGATAGTTGCTTGCCGGCGGCTCGCCCGTGCTCAGCTTGACCGCCACCCTGCCCTCCGGCGTCCAGTTCATGGCCTTATAAACCTTTTCCAGTCCCGCCGGGGAAATGTCCTTCGTCATGTAGACCTCCGGCAGTTCCGCAGCTGACGCTGAAAGCGCCAGCATCAGGACACACAGACCAGCGCAGAACGCCAGACACTTTTTCATCCGATTCATCAAATCACTCCCTTAAAACTGAAATTAACTGACAGTATTATTTTATTCCATGAAGTACACTTCAGGTCAAGAATTGTTTTGTTGCACAGGCCGGTACAGGTCCATAAAACGGCGGATATGCAATACGAAGAAGCAGTGAAATAAAAGAAAAATAACATAGATTGTGCCTATTATAAAATTCATTTTCGATATTTTACAGAAATTTCTGCTGATGATAGATTCTAAATACAGAGAAAGAAATACGTCTCAATATTAATCTATCAGGAGGCAAAACACGATGGGTAAAATTATCAACACGCATATTCACCTGGGCGGATCTCATATGACGCCCTCCAATTACAGTGAGGAACAGCTTCTTGAGTGCATGGAAAAAAATCACCTTGACGGCATGATGGTACTTCCGATCGGAGATCCTATCCCCGACTGTCGGACGATGCACGACCGGATTTATAAATTTACTCAGATGGCTCCGGCAGGAAAGAAAATCTGGGGTGTCTGCGATGCCCATCCCCGCATGAGCGAAGAGGAATACCATGCTGAAGCAAAGCGCTGCGTTGAAGAGCTTGGTTTTGTTGCTCTGAAGTTGAACACATCGCTTGAGGGCGGCAACATTCTGAGCCCGATTTCAGACAAGGTTTTCCGCAACGCCAATGAACTGCATGTGCCGGTTATGGTTCATTTCAATATCGGTATCACTGCAAGCCCCATGGTTGTCCTGAAAAAAGCGAAACAGTATCCTGATCTGAAAATTGTGATCTGTCATGCCGGGCAGATTGATAAGAGCATGGAAGCTCAGCTGGCGGCCGAGCTGGCGCCGAACGTATACCTTGAAGGCTCCTGGGGCCCTGTGCATCATGTCCAGCGTCTTATCAAGAAAGTCGGCAAAGACCGCGTTGAGTGGGGCAGTGATGGTATTCCTTCCACTGCGGCAGATCTTGCTGTGGTGAAATTGATGGATCTTACCCCTGAAGAACGTGACGCCTATTTGGGCGGTACAGCAATGAAACTCTATAATCTGAAATTTTAACGTAAACGTAGAATCTGTCCCCGTGCTCATCGCAGTACGGGGTTTTTGCTTAAGCGGAAAAATAAAAACATTTTGACAGGAAATCACTGACAGGAGGATAAAATACAATGCCTACATCTGGTTACCATTGGAAACTGATGGATGAGATGAATCCCGAATGCCATGAAGCCTTTAAGAAATTCGCCGGATTGACCAACAGCCATGGCGTTCTTCCGCCGAAGTACCGCGAGCTTATTGTTTTCGGAATGGCCTGCGTTCTCCGTTCAGCTCCCGCTGTTCGTACGCATGGCATGAACTGCATTCAGAAGTACGGCGCGACGAAGGAAGAGCTTTATGCGGTGATGGCTTCAGCAATAACACTGGGCGGTGTTCCTGCGTACCGTGAAGCCTGCCAGACGCTTGAGGATTTCCTTGAAACACTGAAATAGAGAAAAATGGAAATCTGAAAGGAACCGTAGGACATGATTAACCTTTGTGAACGTGCCCGCAGCAGGGTCCCCAGCTATGGAATTTACATTGCGCTGAATGATCCGGCGGTCATTGAAATGGCAAAGAAGGCAGGTTTTGACTTTGCCCGGCTTGACGCTGAACATACCAGATTCAATGCAGACGTTTTAAAAGAGATGTTCCGCACGGCACGTCTTCTTGACTTCCCGCTGCAGATCCGCCTCGCATCAGCAGCTGAGCTCAGTACAGTGCTGTGCATGGAACCTGACGCTGTGATGATTCCTCATGTCGAAACGGCTGAAGCTGCCCGGGCATTTGCAGAAGAATCTAAATTTTATCCACTGGGACAGCGCGGTATGTATAGTTATGTGCCTTCAGTGCGCTATGGCGGAATGAGTATGCGCGCCTATATGGAATACGCCAATGCGCATATGCATACTATTGTGCAGATTGAAAGCATCAGAGGACTCAGCAACGTAGAAGAAATTGCCTCAGTTCCCGGTATTGACATGCTGGCGACGGGAAAAATGGATTTGTCACAGTCTCTGGGAATCCCGTGCATGTCCCAAGACACGCGCGTTATCGAAGCGGAAAATAAAGTGATTGAAGCCGCTTTGCGTCATGAAAAAACACCGGTTGTCCTGGCGAAAACTCCGGAACGGATCAAGGAACTGGAACAGAAGGGTGTTTACTGTTTCCTGCTTGGCTTTGACGACGCCCTGTGTCTGGAATCGTTAAAGGACTGCATGAGTGCTTTCAGGTGAAAATAGGGATAGTTCCTTTGTTTGTAACAGTTGGTCGATGAACTGTACCGGGAGAGAATCTGACAGGCAGCGTCGGATTCGCAGATTAAATTGAGAAATTTTGCATAAAAATGCCATGAAGCCGCCTCTGTTGTCAGAGACGGCCTCATGTTTATGAAAGCTGCAGCACTGCATCGAGCTTCTTGATGTCACTGATTTTATCCAGCTCCATCACTGTCTTGAAAAGTGATTCTGCACGCGAGTGCCCGAGTCGGGGATCTGCAATTTCAAAATATTTGTCTTTCACTTCCGGCGCTGTTTCCTCGAGGCTGATGGGATGGTTCAGAAGATAGGTTGAGTTCGTAAAGCTTTTTCCGTCTTTCAGGATGATAGTTGTTTTTCCTCCGCGTGATGGCGTGAATTCATCGTTGGGGACGAGTTCCATGCAGTTCATCAGTTTTACAACCCGCGGGTCGCGGACGTTTTCGTCGGTGAAAGTCTCAATGGTAACTTTATTAAAAACCATCTGGGCAGCTGCCGTGAAAGCAATGCTGAACTTGCCCTCCAGGCCTGTCTGAGGATGCATTTCCCCTACAAGACGGACTGCCCGTGGATAGGGTTCAAAAATGATTTTCTGAATATCGTCAAGCCGGAAGCTGTTTTCTGCAAGTATTTTTTTACAATTCAGGATGCCGCTGTGGGTCGGCGCTCCGCAGGGGTAGCGTTTGAAACGCACTTCATGTACGCCGAGAGGCTTTGCGGCAAGGCGTGCTTCAATTTTGCCGATGATTTCAGAAAAGTCCTTTTTCATTGAAACGTTGCATAAGAAATCGGTGTCAAATATATCTGCCCTGCCTGTAAATCCGTTTTTGGCGAGCATTGCTGACATCAAGCCATTCCGTGCAGCCATGCCGGCGCACATCGGCTTGGCCATCGTACCAAAATTCAGCTGGATTCCTGAGCACAGGCCGGCTGCGATGCCAAAGGCATTGCACATCTGAGACTGAGAAAGGCCGAGCAGATATCCTGCTGCTGCGGCTGCGCCGAAAACGCCGATTGTCCCTGTGGCGTGCCAGCGCCCGAGGTTGTAGTGTTCCGGCATGATGCCTGCTGACAGGGCAACCATAATATGCATACCTTTAACGGCGGCTTCGAGCATTCTCATTCCTGACGCACCGACCGACTCTGCAGCCGCCAGTGCCGCGGGAAGAACCGGTGAAGTCAGATGCAGCGAAAGAAAGTCATGAATATCGTCGAAATCCAGGGCATGGGATTCAGTTCCGTTGATAAGAGCCGCGGCAAGCGACGACAGCCTTTCATTCTGCGCGATCAGAACACAGTTTCCTGAGGCTCCCTCGCTTTTCATAAGAGATGCTACCTTTTTCACGCATTCTTCATCTTTGCCGGAAATCGCCGCACCGGTCCAGTCGAGTGTGCTGAGCAGAGCCATCTGGATGTCGTTGGCGGTTAATGCCGCGTTTTCTGCAGAAACGGCATATTCTGCAAGGTCATGGGTTAGATGGTGTGTTTTCTGAGTTGACATGATAATTCTGCCCTCCTGTTTCTTTTTATAAAAAAGCCTTTCCAGACGCATCCCCGCTAAAAACGCACTGCAGGGGAACCAGATGGAAAGGCCGGAATATTCTGTGGAATCCTGACGCTATTTCTGCGGCGAGGCATCCTTTTCGTGGAAAAATTCATCGAGCGTCAGCATCGCTGCGCGGAAAGAAGGAAATCCGCCCATGGTCAGTGCCTGCTCAACAGCAGCAAGGATTTCACGTTTTGTGGCTCCGTACTGATAAGCAAGCTTTGCGTGGGCAAGAATAACAGGCTCAACTTTGAGGATCGTCGCCATTGCGACATTGATCAGTTCACGGTACTTGCGGGGAAGTGCCTCATTGTCATTGACAAGATAAGTCCGCCATTCGGTAATGCGTTTGTTCAGCTCCGGATCGAGTTCCTCCAGAATTGTCCAATGATTGCGCATGTCTGTCTCCTCCTCTGAAGTTTTTTACAGTCGAGGCCGCTGCATTGAAATCCGGCCTTTATAACAGCTACTTTAATGTTAAGAAGACAGAATGTAAAATATCGGACTTGAATTTAGCCATAGGCAGAACTAATGAATATTCTCTTTTATTAGGAAAAACATCCTACCTGTTCAGCCATTTTTTGGATTTCGAAATAATTTCTTTGATCAGTGCTTCCGCAGCGACGTTGATTTCTCGCTTCCTGTTGGTGACAAGCCCGAAATGCACGGCAGATGCATCAGTGATTTCAAGGGGAAACAGCTCGTGGTTTTTCACGCGCGCATCGCCGGCGAGAGAAATATCGGGCCCGAACCCGACCGCATCGATCTGCATGACGAAACGCTTGATCGATTCTGGATTCCGCATTGTCGAGACGATGTTGGGCTTGCCATATCTGCTGATCTGCTCTAGACAGTAAGCGTGCAGCGAAAATTCGTCGCCGAACAGGAACAGGGGATAGGGAAGCAGTTCTCTGAATGTGATTTTAGTCCGGCTGCTGAGCGACGATAATTTGCCGACATAAGCGGCGAGATGTCCGTCAAACAGATAATGGTATTTGAAAACTCTGGGATCGCCGGGCTCATTTTTGTCATGCAGAGAAATAAGGCCGATATCAATATTGCCTTTGACGCAGTCCTGCAGAATTTTTTCTGTGCCGTTTTCACGGATTGAAACTGTCACATTGGGAAATTTTTTCTTGTACGAAGCAATGACCTCAGGCAGCAGTACAGTGCACAGAGAGGGGATGACGCCGACAGTGACGTTCATTTTGATGTCGTTATGGTCCGTATGGGAAAATTTTTCAATTTTGCTGACTTCCTGCAGGACTTTTCGCGCATGAGCGATAACCTGAAGCCCCTCAGCTGTAGGAACAGCGCCGGTGCGGTAGCGGGTGAAAAGCGTCAGTTTCAGTTCTTTCTCAAGCGATGTCACTGCCTGACTGATGCTGGGCTGCGCGATGAACAGCCGTTCACTGGCCAGAGTAAAAGATCCTGTGTCGGCGATTGCAACGATATAACGCAGTTGTTCCAGCCGCATTTTTCACATCTCCCTAACGATTAAAAATTATTTACAAATCTCCGGTACGCTACTGTTATATCATAGGTGGTGCCTATGTAAATATCTAATTTAAATATTTTATCTTTATTTTAAAGATTGATATACTTGATGCAACCTGTTAATGCTGAAAGAGGATAAGAATTGACAGGAACAGAATTCCGGAACAGCAGAAGGGGGAACTTTATTATGCACGCACTGGTAACATCACCGTCATTGTGGGCACTGCTGCCCATGGTTGTTTTTCTGGTACTGACACTCAGAGGAAAGAACTACACTTTCAGCGTCGGCATTGCGGCGATTCTCGGTTGCGTCCTGATGGGGCAGGGGCCGAAGGAATTTGCGGGCATCCTTGTCAAAAACCTCGGTGCAATTCTGGGACAGGTCGGACTGATCATCATGTTCGGTGCGGGACTCGGTTCGGTGATGGATGCATCAGGCATTAACAAGACGATTGTCAACCTTGTTGTAAAAAAGGTTGGCGTCAACAGTAAATCAAAGGCAATTTTTGTGTGTTATTTTATTTCTCTGCTGATGGTGGTGCTGATCGGAACACTGAATGGCGGCAACGCAGTGGTTGCGCCGATCCTTCTCCCTATTGTCGCTGCAGCCGGCCTGTGCCCTACCACGGTGTGCTATCTGATGTTCAATGCGGGGCTTGTGGGAGTTACGGTGGGGCCGTTCTGCACAGCTGTTGCTTCCGCTCTGGCGGTCAGCGGACTTTCCTATCAGGATTACATGATCTACGCTGCACTCCCTTATTCGATTGTTTGGTCGGTTTTTGCACTGATGATCGCTTTTTACATTCAGAAAAACAGTGAGAAACATGGCGAGAAATACGAAAATGTCGAGGTTCCGGAGGAATTTGTGCCGAATAGACGTCAGCGGAACGCGTGCATCGGTTTTATTGTGTCATTTATCGCCTGCCTTGTTTATGGCCTTGTAAAAGGTAGCGACATGAAGTTTGTTATGTTTGTCATCCTGTTTTTAAGTGCAGTTGTGGCCGCATTTATCCCGGAGCCTTATGAAAAATCAATCGTGCTGTTCGGAAAGGGCATGGGGAAAATGGGAGGCACGTTTCTGGCTTTTCTGCTGACAGGTGTCATGATCGATACGATCAGCATGGGCGGCGGCTGGCAGGCTCTTTCTTCCCTGATTCTCAATGCGATCGGAGCCGACAGCAAATACCTGCTGATGACTGTAGCTTCCTTTGTCGGCGGTTTTGGCGTCGAGGGAGCTGTGGTGACTCAGATGCAGATTATTCAGAAAGCGTTCTGGGGTGTTGCCAGTTCAATGGGGATTCCCATGACAGCCTGGGCAATTGTTCTGATTGCCGCTGTGCGCATCACCTCCATCGTATACCCTTCGGCAAACTACGCGGCCCATCTTGGTTTTGCACGCTGTGACAACATGAAGACCCTTCTTGTCGCCGGGTGGGTTATTTCAGTGATTATGCTCGGCTTTACGTCAGTGTGGGGATACATCGTGATGAATGTGCTCTAATTTGATTCTCGAAAATGTTTCTGAGTCAGCAAAGATATTTTGAGGAGGCTCTGAGTCGTGAAGAAAAGTGTAATAGCAGTTATTTTCCTTGTATTGATTGCCTGCGGTGTTTTTTATGTGATGAACGGCAGAAGCAAGGCGCCGCAAACGGCTGATGCGGTCAAGACCAGCAAAGAGGAGCTGAAGGAAGGAAGCAGAAAACAATATACACTTCTGACAGGTTCCAGCGGCGGACAGTATTTTACTTTTGGAACAGCCATGGCGAATTCCATAAATGAAAAATCGAAGAAAATTGAAGTTTCAGCTCTGACAGCTTCAAGTTCCTCTGAGGTCATGAATCTGATACAGAACGGCGAAGCAGATTTCGGCTTTGTCACTTACGATACTGCCTACATGGCGGCGTCCTCTCAGCGGGAATACAAGGGAAAACCGGCATACAAGAATATCCGCATTGTCATGCTGGGGCACACGGGGCAGAAAACAATCGTAACTTATGAGAAGGACGGTTTTAAAACCATTGCGGACTTGAAAAACGCGACAATTGCGTGCGGCAATGGAACCTCAGCACATGCCAGTGATACTGCAGCCTTCATTCCGTGGGGCATTGACCTTGATAAGGCAAAGCGAGTGATGCTCGGATATGGTGACATGGCAACGGCAATGAAGGATGGTACTGTTCAAGCAGCCATCGCTCACGGCCCTAATCCGGTTTCCTATATCATCAACATGGCCAGCGCTGGGAAAATACGTATTCTTGGACAGACGCGCGAAACGCTGGCTCAGATTCTGAACGGACATCCTGAATGGGTTGAAACCGTTATCCCTGCCGGCACGTATAAGGATGTTGACTACGATGTGCTGACTTTTGCGAACTACAGCACGATCATCTGCAGAAAAGACATCCCGGCAGACGACGTGGAAGAATTCCTGCGCATCGTCTTTGACACAGATCTCACGAAAGTATATGCCTATGGAGACCAGTGGGGCCGCGCAAATAAATACTATCCGGCAGCAATGAAAAATAACGAAGTACTGCCGTTCCATGAGGGTTCTCTCAGTTTTTTGAAACAAAACGGCTTCTTTGTCAATGAGGTGAAGTAGCTTTTTTCACGGCCGGAAGGCGGCAGGTAATCTGTGATTATCTGCTGCCTTTTTTACAGACTTTTAAAAGAAGGGGTATTATGGAAGATAAATCGACAGAAAAAAACGTTGAAAATGCTCCTATTTACAATTTTCTTGACCGCTGCGCCGATGTGATGGCGGCGGCACTCTCAGTTTTTTCAGTGACCTATGCTTTCTGCGGATATGATGTGCTGACAGGTTATTCTCGTCACCTTTTGATGATGCTGTTTATCTGTCTGATCTGCAAAGGCGCGGTCAACGTAAAGAAACGCTCTCTGCCCCGCCTCGTTTTCTTTCTTGTCCTTGCAGTATGCGCGTGTGCGGCGTGTGCCTATCTTGATGTGAATGCGATGCCACTGTCTCTGGAAAGGCAGGGGATGTATAACAGATGGGATTACCTTGCCGGGGCGATCCTGATTGTTTCGTGCCTTGTCGCTGTGTATTTGGAGTACGGGCTGCCGTTGACGATTATCATTGGTGTGTTCGGCGTTTATCTGTTTTTTGGCCAGTATCTGCCGTCATTCGTAAGGCATCCTCATTTGTCCGTTAAACGCATTATCAGTGTTCTGGCTCTGTACCAGGACGGGATCATGGGAACGGCCCTCGGTGCCATTGTGCAGACTGTGGGAGCTGTGCTCGTTTTTGCCGGTTTCCTTGAGGTTTCCGGGGCGTCAAGGATTTTCATGAATCTGGCGATCGCTGCTTTTGGGCATTATACAGGCGGAGCAGCGAAAATCTCTGTCGTTTCCAGCTCTCTTTTCGGGACGATTTCCGGCAGCGCTGCCGCGAATGTTGCAGGTACCGGCATTATCACCATACCTCTGATGATTAAAACCGGCTTTGAACCTCATTTTGCTGGAGCAGTAGAAGCAACTGCTTCTACCGGCGGGCAGATCATGCCGCCGGTCATGGGCGCCGCAGCGTTTATCATGGCAGAAATGCTTGGCGTCTCCTACCAGACGATCCTGCTGGCAGCGATTATTCCTGCCGTTCTGTATTACGGCACTGTGTTCATGGCAGTGGATTTTTATGCCCGCCGGAGAGGTATTCAGGGACTGGGCGCCGACATGCGCGCCGCTTCTGTCAAAGAAGTCATGGCCGGCGGCGGATATATGCTTCTTCCCATTTTCATACTATTCGGACTGGTAGCAGTCTTTAACTATTCGGCACAGTATTCTGCACTGATAAGCACCATCGCCATCATCCTGCTTTCATGGCTTCGCAGAGAATCGCGCATTACGCCAAAAAAACTCTGGCAGGCCCTTGTTTTCAGCGGACGGCAGATTGTCCCAATTTCAGTCATTTGTGCGGCAGCCGGGATTATGATCGGCATTTTCAATGCGACGGGACTGGGCATTAAACTTTCCAGTTTCATTGTAGGACTTGCAGGCAGCAGCCTTTTCAAACTCTGTCTGCTGGCTGCCGTTGCTTCTCTGATTCTGGGCATGGGGATGCCGACGGTTGCCTGCTATCTTCTGCTTGTCGCCCTCGTTGTCCCTGCGATGATCGACTTCGGCGTTCTGCCTGTGGCCGCACACATGTTTGTCTTTTACTTCGGCATTATTTCTGCAATTACGCCTCCTGTGGCTATCGCAGCCTATGTTGCTTCAGGCATCTGTCACAGCAATCCGATGAAAGTCGGTCTGACCGCCTGTTCTATGGCACTGCCGGTTTTTATCATTCCGTTTGCTTTTATTTTCCAGCCTGCTCTGTTGATGCACGGTTCTGCAGGCATGATTCTCCTTGTTGCGGCGATGTCCTTTATTGGCTGCTGTTTCTCGGCAGCCGCAACACAGGGCTATCTGTTCAGCCCACTTAATTCAGCTGAGAGAATTATATGCCTTGCCGGCGCCTTGCTGGTCCTTATTCCTCATACGCTGATGTATCTGATCGGACTGGCATTGCTTTCACTTGTTTGTTTTATCAACTGGCGGCGGAAGAAAAATGCCTGAACAGTATACTGATCGGCTTTATATGTTGAAATTTAGTCTGAAATACTGATTGGATAAAACGCTGGCCTGAACTCTGCAGGACAGCGTTTATTCATCATTATTATGATAGATAATGCCTATATTAATATCGAATTACGATATTTTACACCTTCTACTGACACCGTTATACTTTAGGACGTGGAAACAGGAAATAAAACTTTCAGTGTATGAGAATTTCTGAGCCGAAAGGATGGTTGACAGATGCTTGATCGTTTTGCTGGTAAGTCTGCGCTTGTAACTGGTGGTTCAGGCGGCATTGGCAGTGCTGTGGTACTCCGTCTTCTGCAGGAGGGCGCCTCTGTGCTTGTAGTTGATATCAATGAGGAATCTCTGGTGCGCCTGAAAGGCGAAATGGATAAGCAGTTTCCCGGCAAATGTGCCACAACGGTCTGTGACGTCACAAAGAAGGATCAGGTGCAGGCTGCGGTACAGAAGGGCTGGGATACCTTCGGCACCATTGATGCTCTTGTCAATGTCGCCGGCGGTTCTCTGCCTGGCTGTCCCACCAAGCTGCTTGAAGTCACTGAAGAGCGCTGGGACATGATCATGGACCTGAATGCCAAGAGCGTACTCTTTTTCTGCCAGGAATTTTTCCGTCATCACCTGGAAAAGGGCACGAAAGGCTGTGTTGTGAATTTTGCCTCACTTGCCGGCATTAATCCTCACGCGGCAGACCGTCCGCACTATGCTGCTTCAAAGGGTGCTGTCATCACACTGAGCAAGCACATGGCCTGTGAATTTGCCCCCGCCGGATTCAGAGTCAACGTAGTGGCCCCGGGCTACTGCATGAGCGGACCGCGAATCCGGGCTCTATGGAAACTGCGCGATGAGCAGGGAATCAGTGCCAAGCTGCTTGAGAATGTCCCCATGCACCGCTGCTCTGAGCCGCACGAAATCGCATCTGTGGTCGCTTTTCTTGCCTCTGACGACGCTTCATTTGTAACAGGCGACGTAGTTAAAATTGCCGGCGGCAGGTAGTTTTCGGGGAGAGCAGGGTATTTTGACATGCTTAACGACAAACTGGAAGCGCGTACAGACAAGTGGTATTTCTGCCCCAGTAATTTTATTCCTGAGGTTCGCTCACAGCTGCATATTGCCGATAGGGTTCAGCTGGCAGACTGCACTCTGCGGGATGGTGAACAGCAGGCCGGCATCGTCTATAACAAAGAGGATAAAATTGCAATTGCCAGGGCACTTGATGAACTTGGAGTGAGTGAAATTGAAGTTGGCACGCCGGCCTCTTCCGATGAAGACAGGCAGGCAGCTTATGAAATCGCTCACTGCGGGCTGAAAAAAGCGCATCCGACGGCGCTGGCACGCGGACTGACGCAGGACATTGACCTGCTGTGCGAATGCGGAATCTGGGGCGCGAATATCAGCTACCCCATCGGCAATCTTCAGCGCCAGTACAAGCTGAAAGTTGATGATCAGACCTATATTGACCGCGCTCTGTCGATCACAGAATACGCAAAAAAGAAGGGCCTTCACGTCACATTCAGCCCTTATGATACAACCCGCTGTGATATTGACTTTTTGCTGAAAGTCATGGAAATACTGCACGACTCAGGCAATGTTGACCGTGTTCGTCTGGTCGATACTGTAGGTTCTGCGACACCGCAGGCAATTGCTTATCTTGTGGTGAACATGAAAAAAGTTCTGAAGGAAATTCCGCTTGAGATCCATGCTCACAATGATTTCGGTCTGGCAGTTGCCAATACAGCAGCTGCTGTTGCTGCGGGAGTTGATGTGGTTTCTACAACTATGAACGGTGTGGGAGAGCGCAGCGGCAATGCTCCTACTGAAGAAGTTGTGATGATGCTGCAGATGCTTTACGGTGTGAACCTCGGCATTAAAACCGAACTGTTGAAGAAAACCTCAGAACTGGTTTCGCAGCTTTCAGGAGTGAAGCTGGCCCCTAACAAGGCTGTTGTTGGTGCCCACTGCTTTGCCCATGAATCAGGACTGGCAGTTGCCGGGATGCGCAACATGCCTTTCTGCTCTGAAGCCTACGAGCCTGAGATTGTGGGGCAGAAAACAAGCGTTGTCCTTGGCAAAAAAAGCGGACGTGCCTCAATTGAAATCAAACTGGATGCCCTTGGTTACAAAGGCTATACAAAAGACGATACAACGGCGCTGCTTGCAGAGGTTAAAACTCTGTCGATCCGGAACAAACGCAACGTATCAGATGAAGAATTTGCAGGTCTCTGCCGCGAATATTTCAGAAAATAGTTCTGCTGAATTTCAGGGAGTGCGGACGCGCTCCCGTTATTTTAAGTGAGGTGCAGCTGAATGATTCTCGGTCAGGGCAAGTATCGTTATGAATGGGATCAGGGCTGGGCCGGCGAAGCAATAAAACAGATGCGGATAGGCGTTGTGGCAGGGATAACTGTTGACTCTGAAGACAATGTTTACGTCCTTGTCCGCTCAGACCCCCCTGTGATTGTGCTGGATAAATCAGGGAAAGTGACAGAGACATTTGGTACTGGCCTTTTCGGCCGTCCGCACGGCATGTTCCGCGACCGCGACGGTTCTCTGTTCGGCGTGGATGATCGTGATCACATTGTCATGAAATTCAATGGACACAGAAAAGTCGTCATGACGCTGGGAACCAGAGGCAGAGCGAGCGATACAGGTTATACGCCTGACCATCATACTGTGGAACGCGCGGCCGGCCCTTTCAACCGCCCTACCCGCCTGGTGACGGATCCGGCGGGGAACATCTATGTTACTGACGGCTATGGAAATGCCCGCGTTCACAAGTTTGATGCCTCGGGAAGGCTGATAAAGAGCTGGGGAACTCCCGGCAGCGCCCCCGGACAGTTTAATCTGCCTCATGGGATAGGAATAGACAGCCGCGGCCGGCTTTATGTGGCAGACCGGGGCAACGACCGGGTACAGCTTTTTACGACAGACGGTGAATTTATAGAACAGTGGACGGATTTCAACCGGCCGTCAGACATCTGGATTGACAAGGACGATATCATTTATGTTTCTGAAAACCGCCGCGCCTCAAAATTCAGTGGCGTCCCTTCGAGAGTAACGATTCTGGATGCTGAAGGCAGGCTGCTTTCACGGCTGGGGGACGAAACAGTGTCTTATGACGAAGACAGGCCATTTTTCAGCGCTCACGGCATTGCTGTTGACTCTGAAGGCAGTATCTATATCGGCAATGTCGGACAGCACTGGCTTACAGGCACTACGGGACTTTATAAATACAAAAGAATCTTGTCGTAAGAACTGCTGCTGTCTTTCTTTGTTTTTCAGAAATCCGGTGTGCCTGTTATGAGTCGGGCGTGTTTCTGATGCGTGTCCAGCCGGCGCAAAGGCGAAAAATATAATTGAATTTTTATATTTTTATGAGTGATTTTTGATTTGTCTCTTTAAATCTGGCGTTCCGTATAATTTTTTAGTGAATCTGGTCTGTCATAGAACGTTCTCACTGTCATGAAAGAGGTGCGTTTTTTTACATCAACAGCTGAAAAGCTGTGAACGCCAGTCATTGCTGAAGCGGCCGCTTCGCTGCTGATTGGCGTTTCTCTGCTGTTTTTATGCAGAATACGAATCTTGTAAAAGGCGGCATAAACGACAATGACTCTGATCCTTAATTAAGCACTGGCTTGCCGCCGTTCTGTCAGGCATTCTTGCAGACACTGGCAATGCGGCTGCTTGCATGCTGAATTCATCAAACGATGGCAGATACTTCCTTATAATGATTGCTGAAAAACTGCACCTGAACGTGTCGATAGGCCGGCTGATGCGGATTATTGACGGCAGAGACATCTTAGCGGACATCTATTAGTCCTGAAGTGTTTTGATACAGCGCTGCTCTGTCTGATCTATACGGCACAGTCATCACTTCCATGTCTGATTTGGTGACAAAGGGGACTGCCTTGGCTCAGATCGCATCGCATTGTTCTCATCAGCCTGCCCTGGATCAGCAGCAGGGTTCTTGTTTCTCGCGTTCGAAAAAGCCATAAAATCCCGCAGAATTGTTTATCTGCGGGATTTTATGGCTTTTCTGCTGTGCCTGTGAAAATACAGTGCCGTTTGGGGCTTTTTATTGCTGGAATCCAGCGGCCAGTGCGTTTTATGCAGAATGGATGTTTTCTTTCATGTCCTGCTCCGGCCGGGGATTTTTGTCCACTCGCCGTTTACCGCGCGGTTTTTTACGAGTTCAATAAAATATTTCATTGGCAGTGTCAGATATTTGTCGCGCCGGCAGATGATACACAGGTTGGCGGCAAATTCGTCTTTATCGAGACGGAAATATATGCCTCGGCAGCGGGCCAGTGCAGTAGCTTCCTGCGTGATACACCATCCGACGTCTGCTTCTACCAGATCAAGCCGTGTTAGAGCTCCGGAAATAGTGAGCATTTTATGCGGAACAAACTGATAGGCGTTGAATATTGCGTTGTTCCAGCGCTCTATGCGTTCTCCGGGCGGGTCCGAAATGAACGGGGACTCTTTCATTTCATTCAGTTTTATGGGACGGCGTTTATTCCAGTCAAACACGCCAAGTGCTTCACTGGCCAGAGGATGTGATGGCGGGACAGCGATCAGCGGCCGGTAACTGAACAGAGGCTCGTAGAGCAGTTCTGAACGGATAGAGGGAACAACATCGGCGCAGTCCATCACGAACGCAAAGTCAACTCTGCCGGCGTGTACAGCGCGTTCAAAGCCTTCTTCTGCACGAGTTGAAACGACGATGCGCACATGGGGAAAACGTTTCCACATATCAGGCAGCAGTTTGGGCAGAAACTGCACGGCACGACCGGATGCCAGTCCGACGAAAATGTCTCCTGCAGTATGCTCCTTCAATTCAGACAGTTCATGCCGCAGATTTTTTTCCTGAAAGAATTCGTGTCGTGCCGCCGTCACAATAGCCTTTCCTTCCGGTGTCAGGTGCAGGCGCCCGTCTTTTTTGGTGAAAATTTCGACTCCGTAGTTTTTTTCAATGCTTCCGATGGCCTGACTGAGTGCCGACTGTGTGATATAAAGCTGTTTTGCCGTCTCGGTGAAGGAACGGGTCTCTTCCACTTTTAAGAGATACTCCAGTTTTTTGCTGTCCATATGTCAGCATCCTTTCTGATGGCGATAACGTCATTATATCGTCGAAAGGAGAATTTAAATTGCCGTTTTTTAGTGTTTTCTAATAAAATAATTAGAAATTTTTAGTTTGACTCGCATATAAAATGATCGTTATAATCGGGACATGAAACAGAAAAGTAAAATAAATTGTGTACCTGAAGGATGAAAGGAATGACGTGCCATGAATCAGCGCAGGTTTAAAGAAATATATATCAGTTCGGCCGATCCTTATGAACGCGGTGTGCAGCATGGCTCGCAGGTGAGGGAAAATATTCTAGCTATCTGTGAAGGCTATAAAAAATCCTTTGCTAAAAAAGGTTTTACATGGCAGGAGGCACAGGAAATGGCGATGGCTTACGTGCCTGTGCTTGATCAGAAAATGCCTGACCTGATGCATGAAGCGCGCGGCATTGCAGCAGGAGCGCATGTTGAACTGTCAATCGTCATGCTGCTCAATCTGCGCTATGAGCTCCTGAAACTGAAAAAGGAAACGCCTGAGACAATGACGGAGAACGCCGAGTGTACGTGCTTTGCAGTCCTCCCTGAGGCTGCCGGCGGTAGGACGTTCAGCGGCCAGAACTGGGATAAGGATTTATTTGTCGAGAAGCAGCTGTATGTGATCCACATTGACGAATGTAACGGCACGAAGATCCTTGGATTGAGCGAGCCTGCGCAACTGATCCGCAACGGAATGAACAGCTATGGTCTGTCGCTGAACTGCGCGACGCTGCTTTCCACGCTGGACGGGAAAGGTTCTGCCATTCCTACTAACTTCATGCGCCGGCGTATTCTCCAGTGCAAGTCATTTGACGAAGCAGTCTCCTTGATTGAGAACTTTAAGCCGGACGTGTCGTTGAATTATGTCATCGCGAGTGTTAAAGAACACAAAGCTGCGGCCTTTGAAACATGTCCCCGCGAAAACTTCCGCATTGATCCGCTCAACGGAATTATTACCAAAGGAAATGATTTTGTCTGCGATCCGGCTATTGACCGTTTCATACCTGCAGACAAGGATCACATCCGTCATTTCCGTGCACAGCGCTTGAATGAGCTTTTGAAAAAACGCCGCGGAAACATTGATGCCGAGTACCTCAAAAGCTGCCTGCGCGATCATTATGGGGCACCTGCCGGCATCTGCAACCATGATGCAGATGCAGACTGCTTTACAATTGCTTCGATGATCTATGTGCTTGACGAGAACTACGCATGGATGAGCTGGGGGAACCCTTGCGAAAACGAGTACAACGTGTATAAACTATAAACTTTAGCATTTACCCCAGATATCAAGACGTCCTTTAATTAAAATTGTTCCTGCCCAAGCAGGTACATGACCTTATACGCTTTTCAGCAGAGATGGGTGTTTGAATAACAGGGCGCCGGCTCCATGCAGTTTAAATAACGAAGACCTTTTTAAACTGAACAGACGCTTCAATTCCGTTCGTCTCCGGATCGAAGCGTCTGTTTTTACGACTGTCCGTCAAGGCAGTTTGTGTTCTCAGTCCTTTTTTATTCTTTTTCCGGTGCGGCCCATGCCCCGTCCCAGACGATGCGGCGGTAGTTTGCGCGGTCGGTGGCGCCTTCGGTTGAGATGCAGAGAACCCGTGAGTTTTCATCAAGCTTAAGCTGTTCTTTCAGCCATTTCAGCTCGGGCCGGCGCAGTGTTTCGGTCAGCAGTCCTGCCGTGGAGGCGCCGCTCTCGCCTGAAATGATCCGCCGGTCGCCCGGCAGCGGTGAGCCGAGGATTCTCATGCCCTGCGCCGCGGCGTAATCAGGCATGGAAACGAATATATCTCCCAGCGATTCCAGAAGTTCCCATGCAAGGCTGCAGGGTATGCCGCACGAAAGCCCGGCCATGATGGAGTTGAGCGCGCCGCCGACTGAGTGCAGCTTCCCGTCGCCGGCCTCGGCCGTGCGGAAGAGGCAGTCGGCCTTGTTCGGTTCGACGATCACGGTAATGGGGCGCTGCGCGCCGTATATCTGGGCAAGACAGGCTGCGGCGGCTCCGGCCATGGAACCGACGCCGGCCTGGAGAAACACATGGGTCGGCGGGGCGTCGAGCTGTTCTGCAGTTTCATAAATCAGCGTTGAATATCCCTGCATGATCCATGAAGGGATTTTTTCATAGCCGGGCCATGACGTGTCCTGAACCAGCGTCCAGCCGTTTTTGGCTGCATCATCCCGCGCCATGGCGACTGAGGCG
>Ga0256404_1001742_pt1 | contig 50956 bp, 54 predicted proteins | sample RumenRJG_01DNA_FD_185990 | JGI IMG/M metagenome (GOLD analysis project Ga0256404, IMG submission 185990) | Bovine rumen microbial communities from Lethbridge, Alberta, Canada - RJG_01 | ecosystem: Host-associated > Mammals > Digestive system > Stomach > Rumen | place: Canada: Alberta | collected...
ATGAAGGAAATGTAATCCAGTCTGACGGATATTCCGGCTACAATGCTGCCATCAATTACTGGAACCTTAGCCATCCAGACCATAAGATTGAATTACTCAACTGCTGGGTTCATGCCCGTCGTGGATTTGCAGATGCGGTTAAGGCAACAAAGTCAAAGCATGCTGCACAGGCTATAAAACTGTTCAAGGATGTCTTTGATAATGAAAACCGACTCAGAAAGCTTTTTGATGAAGAAAAGATTTCTGAAGCAGAGTTCCTCGAAAGACGAATAAATGAAGTAAAACCTCATATGGAGAATCTTCATGCATGGCTTCTTGAAAAGAAACAGAAGAAAATGATTCTTGATTCCTCAAAGACAAAGGAAGCTGTAAATTACTGCCTTAACCGTTGGGAGAACCTTGAAAACTTTATAAAATATCCTGATGCAACCTTTTCGACCAATGCCGCGGAACGCAGTGTAAAAAGCTGGGTAATGGCAAGGCGAAACTTCCTTTTCAGCGGCAGCGGTAATGGAGCAAGAGCTTCATGTTTTATTTTATCCCTTATAGAAACGGCAAAGCAGAATGGAATTGCTCCTGAAGATTATCTCAGATGCCTTTTTGAAAAAGCCCCTTATGCTGAAACTGAAGAAGACTGGGAAAAACTCCTGCCATGGAATATTGAAATTACGCCTTATAAAATTCGTGGAGAATGGATTTAATGTGTGCTATAATTAGGTAAACTTAAATTTAATTTGCGGATACTTTTGGATTGCTTTAATTATGTTTTTAAGTGTTGTATTGTTTGCAAATAAAAATGGGTTTTCATAATCAGACCAATTAAATTGACAAACTCTGTTGTGGATGATAGTTCCACCGATAATTCTGTGATTGTAATAGAAGATTTCTGCAAAAAAGATTCACGGATAAAACTGTTGCACACGGAAAAATCTTCCGGTATGCCGGCAACTCCGCGTAATGTCGGAATAAATGCTGCATCCGGTCGTTTTATCGCTTTCCTTGACTGTGATGATATATGGCTTCCGACAAAACTTGAGCATCAGTTGCCGCTTTTTGAGACAAAAAATGTCGCGGTTGTGTTTTCGTATTACGCAAAAATGAACGCTGGTGGAAATTATGGAAACAATTCAATATCTTCGCCTGTTTTTGTTTCATATAATTATATGCTAAATGGAAACTGTATTGGAAATCTTACAGGAATGTACGACACAAAAAAATGCGGAAAAGTTTTCCAAAAGGAAATTCATCACGAAGATTATGTCATGTGGCTCGAAATTCTAAAGAAAGGATTTTTTGCCATCAACACAAATTCTGTGGAAGCCGTTTACAGAGAAAATAATAGTTCTGTTTCAGGCAGCAAGCTAAAAATATTCAAATGGCAATGGAACATTCTTCGCAGAGAGTTGAAAATTCCGTTTTTTAAAGCTCTTAAATATTTTGTTAATTATGCAGCAAACGGATTTTTAAAATTTATAAAATAGAATAGGGCGTTTCCTGCCATTAGGCAGACCGGGCTTTTCGCCGTTTCGCTGTTGCTTCATTCGACGCAGCAAGCTGCTTACGAACGCCTTCGGCGCGGCTACAATCTCTAACGCGTTAGCGTTAGGACGTGCGCAGCTTGCGCACACGTAAAATAAACGAGATTTGCATTAGCAAAATCTCGCAGTATACCGTTAGGTATACAAATCCCTAATGCATTTTTATATTTTGGAGGTTAAAACAAAATGACAATAACAGTTATCGGTGGCTCGGGCTTTGTGGGAACCCGGCTTGTAAAGCGGCTTCTTGAAGCTGGACATAATGTAAGAATCGCAGACAAAAGAAAAAGTGTCGCATATCCTGACCTTTGGCTCCGCTGCGATGTTCGCAACTCCATGAACGAAACAAATGAGTTTCCCGCGAGCCTTACGGACGAGGCGATGGCACCGGGCGCGGATGAGGCTGCAAAAAAAAGCCAGCCTATGCATTCCATTTTGGAAGTCCTGAAAGGAAGCGATGTCGTCGTGAATCTTTCAGCCGAGCACCGCGACGATGTAACTCCAAAATCCTTGTATGATGAGGTGAACGTAAAAGGCAGCGAAAACATCTGCAAAGCCTGCTCAGAGCTTGGAATCCATCACATCTTCTTTACAAGCTCAGTCGCTGTCTACGGATTCGCCCCAGTCGGAACAGACGAGAGCGGCGAGATAAAATATTTCAACGATTACGGACGCACAAAATATCTTGCCGAGGGAAAATACCGCGAGTGGCTTTCTTCAGACAAGTCGAACTGTGCCACAATAATCCGCCCGACTGTGATTTTCGGCGAACAGAACCGCGGAAACGTCTATAACCTTCTGCGCCAGATTGCCGGCGGAAAGTTCCCGATGGTGGGCAAGGGCACAAACCGCAAGAGCATGAACTATGTTGAGAATGTCGCGGCGTTCATTCAGTTCTGCATTGAAAACGAGGAAAATCTTCCTTGCTTTGAAAAGGAATACGACGGAACTTCAGCTGGAAAGCAGCACCTGTTCAACTACTGCGACGAGCCTGCCTACGACATGAACCATCTTGTTCTTGACGTTTACAAGCACCTCGGAAAACCGAAGAAGCACCTAGTCCATTTTCCATATTGGCTTGCATATTTCGGCGGAAAATGCTTTGACCTGCTTGCGTTCATTCTGCACAAGAAGTTTGCAATCAACTCAATTCGCGTAAAAAAATTCTGCCAAAACACATATTTCAAGTCGTCAAGAGTTCCAAAGACTGGCTTTGTGGCTCCTGTTGAGCTTGAGGAAGGCTTGCGGCGAACAATCGACTACGAGTTTGTGAAGAAAGTTCAGGGGCATACTTTTAGCTGTGAATAATGTTTGTGTTGACAACTAAATGAAAATGTCTTAATTTGTAATTAAGAGGTATGTTATGGCAACACTTCAATTACGCGTGGACGATTCTTTAAAGGCAAAGGCGGATGCTCTTTTCTCATCGTTGGGGCTGGACACTTCAACGGCCATCCGCATTTTTCTTGCTTCTGGAAATCCTTTGTCACAAAAATAGAAGAAAGTAAAAAACTTGAGCTACAAATATATTGAAATAGTAAACATTGTAGTTTAAAATGTGGTTACACTACAATATTAAAAAATATTATATAATTGTAGTGTAAAAAACAGATGAAATCCGATGTTATAAAAGCAGTTTTTCAGGATGAATTGGAAAGAAAACAACGCCTGTTGTTGTGCTATGAAAAAGAATTAGAAATTCTTTTAAAATGACTTTATCTTATTTCTCTTTTACGCAAGAATATTGCAACAATTTTATCTAAGTCCATTAATTCAGCCCTTGTCATAAAATATTCTTCAGAGTCCTTGTACTAGTCTTACAATTATTTCATTGTCATTTGCATTCGGATTTGTGTTTTTTAGCACTTCATACATTCCTTTTATTATCAGTGATTCAACTTCAAATGAAAGATTTGCATATAAATCATCTTTGCATAATTGATTAAATGGAATTGTTCTAGTAAGTCGTGCAGCTACAAGCCTCATATTGTCAATAAGTTCTATTGTAACATCACTTCTTATTTTTATGATAAAATTGATGATTTCATTTTTCTTTTAAAGAAATTCGATTTCCGGTTTGTAAAATTCGTTCAGATAAGCCATGCCATCTTTTATGTCTTTAGGGTAAAAAAGACTTGTGGAAATCGCAGGACTTTAATATATGGTCAATATAATTTTCAAAAAAATTCTGTTGATTTTGCATTTTTACCTCTCTCATCATCTTATGATTATAATATACAGAAAATTAGAAAAAATAAAACCAAAAATTGCAATATCAAGTTGCACTATTTTTTGAATTTTGTTTTCTTATAGTGTAAACGAGCTTTATATAGTTACTTTCGTTATTTTTGTAATATATTGGAGTTATTCAAGATTTTATATTATCATCTTCTTGCATTCTTATCTTTTTCAATAATTTCCATCATTTCTTTTGGAGTGACAACGAACGGTTTTATCGGAAAGTCCTTGATATTGCCGGTTACAAGAAAAGTGTTTTCTGTTTGGCGGGAATCCATTGTGACTTCATAAAAAATCATATCTTTTGGGTCGGATGTTTTTTCTTCTGTTTGAATTCCGGAAAGTTCAATGCCGTTTTTTATAATCATTTTGATAACGTTTTCAATTACTTTAGACGAAAAACTGAATTTTTTTCTGGACAAAACTTCCTTATATTCAGAGAGAATTTCTTTGCTAAAAACAGGAATTACAATTCCTGCCAAAACATGCTGAACTACTTTTCCTGGTATGGAAGTTCTTTTAAGCAATGCCGAAACTATAACATTTGTGTCAACAACACAGAAAATTTTCATTTTTTATTTCTCCTTTCTGTATGCACGGATTTCTGCATTAATTTCGTCAAGCGTAAGGTTCTGGATTTTATTCTTTTTTGCTTCTTTGTTAGCCATTTTGAGGATATTGTTTGCCTGTTTAAGAGCCTTCTTTTCGGAATTTACTCTCATGCTGAACGGAATTCCTCTTTCTTCAACCGATTTTTTGAGGAATATCCTGAACGCAGTCGGCAAATCAAGTCCGAGCTGTTCAAAAATGCTTGTAGCCTCGTTCTTCAAATCTTCATCTACTCTAATCTGTACCAATGTGCTTGCCATAATGTGCCTCCAAAAATGATAAAAAATGTGTCTGTAGTTTGAATATATGTGAATGTAATGTGTTTGTCAATAAAACAATGAATAGGAAATGGTAAAGAAAAATGTCTTTAAATTTTATTTCAGACGAAAGTTGTTTAGCAATTCTAAAACAAATCGCTATGTGTTCTTGTTCTCACATTATGCCTCCAGAGAATCAAGTTCTGCGAAAAAACTTGCTGCATCTTTTGTGCCTTTTTCACCAGATTTGATTTGGTCTTGGACTTCATCTGCGGCTTCTAGTGTGTATTTGTTTGGCTGTGGCATAACTACTTCAAACGGCAAACCGCCACGCAAAAGAGACTGCTTTAAAAACAATATTCACTGCATCGGAAATATTGATTCCGAGAGCCTCAAAAAGTTTTGCGCATTTTTCTTTTGTGTCTGACTCTGTTTTTATCTGTATTATTGCTGTTCTCATGTTTTTAATATATGACGACGTAATGGTGTTGTCAAGAAAAAAGTATAAAAATTGGGAATTGCTTTTTCAAATTCAGTTTTTCCATGTGTAGTTTAGATATTTTTCTGCTTTACAATCCCTTCGCATTTTTCTAAATAAATTTCCGTTATTGAATATCTTTCCTTTGCGTCCAGAAAAAACACCTGATAAACAGACAGAAAAAAATCTTTTAAAAACTTGGCAGCTTCTTTCATTTTTGACCTTCTTGTTAAAAATTTATTTGCTCGGAATTTTTATTTTATTCCATATAATATATATGCAAAAAAAATCGAAATCTGAAGTGTTTTACAAAAAAATTGATTTTTTTTGTTTCTGTTAATCGTCTGAAAAGCATTAATAGTTTCTTCTAAAATTCATCAAGAAAACTTCCGAAAATAAAGTAAGAGGAAAAAATATGAATGTCGGCTTGGTAAATGGATTTTCTAACATTACAAATGGAGAAGGAGCTCTTCAATCTGCGCAGATGGACAGGGATTTTTCAAAATTTCAAGATTTGGTTGAATCAATCCAGAAAAAAGAAAAAAATTCCACAGTTTCTTCAAGTCAGATTTTACCAGAGGGAAAATTGAACGGTGATATTTCCAGCGGATTTTCAGGAATGTTCAAAACAAAGGGTGCAACCCACGCAAATCCTGTAGGAGCGGCCGCAAACCAGGCAAACAGCCATGTAAAAGCGAAAAAAATCGATAAAACTTCAAAACTTTATGAAAAATCAATGGAACTTGAAAGTTTTTTTGTAAAGCAAGTTCTTTCTTCTATGCGAAAAACGGTTTCTAAATCTGCGCTTGGCGGAACAGGAATGGCCGGGCAAATGTATGAAGATATGCTTTTTGACGAATATGCTGTGAATATGACAAAAAATGCAGGATTCGGTTTGGCGGACCAGATTTATTTGAGCCTTGTTTGATTGTTTCAATTGTATTAAAATAGTGTTATGCAAAATTTATCTCTGCCAGAAAGTTTAAAGGGCGTTCATTTTCATTTTGTCGGAATAAAAGGAACCGGCATGGCGGCTCTTGTTGAAATATTTTTTAAGAACGGAGCGATAATCACAGGAAGCGATGTAAGTGAACATTTTTACACAGATGAAATCTTACAGAAACTTGGCATAAAACCTCTTCCTTTTGATGAAAAAAATATAACAGATTCTGTTCAGATTGTTGTTTATTCTTCAGCATATAATCTTAAAAAAAATCCAGATTTGATTGCTGCCCAAAAAAAAGGAATTCCATGTCTGCTTTATACTCAGGCATTAGGATTGTATTCAGAAAAAGCATATTCGTGCGGAATTTGCGGTGTGCACGGAAAAACTTCCACAACTGGTCTTGCTGGAACAATTTTAAAGGAACTTGATTTGCCGGTGCAGATTCTTGCCGGAAGTGTTATAAATTCTTTTGGAAATACCTGTACTTTTACTTCAAAAAACTGCGGAAATTCTGAAAAGCATTATTTTGTTGCGGAAACCTGCGAATATCAGCGTCATTTTATGTCGTTTTGTCCGCAAAAAATTATTCTTACTTCTGTTGAGCCTGATCATCAGGATTATTACCCGACTTATGAGGATATCCGTTCCGCATTTGTTGACTATATCTGCAAATTGCCACAAAATGGCCAGCTGATTTATTGCGCGGATGATGCCGGAGCAATTGAAACTGCGAAAATTGCAAAACAAAAACGCCCGGACATTGTTCTTGTGCCTTACGGTGAAAATGCTGATGATGATTACAAGCTTGAATTTAAGACTGTTTCAGACGAAAAAAATAATTTCAGCATAAAACTTCTTGGTTCTTTGTATTTAAAAGTTCCCGGAAAACATGAAGTTCGTGATGCCGCCGCGGCAGTTGCCTTATGTTGTGAACTTTTAAGAACTGCTGGAAAAAATCCATGCGATTATATTGAGAATATCAAGCGCGGTCTTGAAAATTTCAGTGGCGGACGCAGAAGAAGCGAAGTTGTTGGAACTTGCGTAACTAAAAATGGAAATTCTGTTGTTGTTGTTGATGATTACGGGCATCATCCGACTGCGGTAAAAACAACTTTATCTGGTTTTAAAGAATTTTACAGCGGGCGGAAACTCATTGTTGATTTTATGAGCCATACTTATTCAAGAACGCAGGCTTTGTTGAAGGAATTTGCCTCATCTTTTGATTCCGCAGATGAAGTTATTCTACATAAAATTTATTCTTCAGCGCGCGAAAATCCTAAGGATTTTAATATCACAGGAAAAACTTTGTATGAGGAAACTTTGAAGCATCACAAAAATGTTCACTACTTTGAAGAAATTCTTGACGCAAAGGATTTTGTCCTTTCAGAACTGGAAAAAAAATTAGATAAATCAAAATATCCTGACGGTTATCTTTTTGTTACAATGGGAGCAGGCGATAACTGGAAACTTGGAAAAGCAATTTTGGAGCAGCTAAAATGACATCAATGACCGGCTATGCCTATAACGAACAGTCAACAGAAAATGCAGTTGTTTCTGTTGAAATAAAATCCGTAAATTCAAGGTTTTTGGATCTTTCAATAAATCTTCCTGGTTTTTTGAACCAGCTGGAAAGCTATTACCGTTCAAAAATCAGTGAGAAAGTTCTGCGTGGAAAAGTTGATGTGAGCATCCGCGTAAAAGAACTTGAGTCCGACACTGAAGTTATTGCCGATGCGAATGCCGCAAAATCTTATCAGAATGCCATAAAAAAGGTGTGTGAGGCCTGCGGATATGATTCAAAGGAAATTCCTCTAAGCCTGATTATAAGTCAGCCTGGCGTCTTGAATGTCAACAAAGTTTACGATATTGAAAAATATAAAAATCTTATTGAACCTGTGTTCAATGTGGCGTATACAAAATTTGTAGAAGACAGAACAAGGGAAGGCGAGAATCTTAAAATCGATTTGCTTGAAAAACTTTCTGTACTTGATGAATGTGCGGCTTTCTTTAAAAATTGGCAGCCAAAAATGGAAACTTTTTTTAAGGAAACAATCGTAAAAAAATTCAATGAACTTTTGGGTGAAAACGCAGATGAAAACCGGATTATGACGGAAACAGCCGCAATGCTTGTAAAATATACGATTAATGAAGAAGTTGTCCGCCTGCACAGTCATTTAAAAGCTATGCGCGATGAAATAAATTCAAATCCTGTTCCTGGAAAAAAACTTGATTTTATCTGCCAAGAAACAAACCGTGAGATAAATACAATTGGAAGCAAAAACCAGTTCAGCGAAGTTGGCGCAATGGTCATAAAGGCAAAAGATTCGCTTGAAAATATCCGTGAACAGGCAAAAAATGTGGAGTAATTTTATGAAGTTGAATAAAGATGTCCGTGTTGCAATCAGTGGAAAATCAGGTTGCGGAAATACAACTGTAAGCACTTTGCTTGCTGAAAAACTTGGTGTAAAGCTGATAAATTATACGTTCCGGCAGCTTGCGGCAGAAAAAGGGCTTACGCTTGCTCAGGTTATTGAAAATGCAAAGACTGATGATTCTTACGATATTTTTGTTGACAACCATCAGGTTGAACTTGCAAAAGCCGAGCCTTGTGTCTTGGGGAGCCGCCTTGCAATCTGGATGTTAAAAGAGGCCGACTTAAAGGTTTATCTTTTCGCAAGCGATGAAACCCGTGCTAACAGAATATTGAACAGAGAAGGCGGTGATTTGCAGAAAATTAAAGATTTTACCGCAATGCGCGATAGTGAAGATACCCGGCGTTACAAAAAAATCTATAATATTGATAATAATGACTATTCTTTTTCTGATTTAATCATTGATACGGCAAATTACAACCCTGAGCAGATTGTTGATATTATTGTTGAAGAACTAAAAAATCGTAATCTTATTTCTGAATAAAAAATAAAAAAAGGCGGTGATTATAATTATAAACACCGCCTTTTTTGTCTTTATAACTTTAAGAGATTAATATTTGCTGTCCGCAAAACCAATCCAACCGTCTTTTTCTACAAGGGCTTTTTCAAAGTCATCAAGCTTAAAAGGATAGCTTTTAGAAAGGCTTCCTGCGATAAGTTTTACTTTTGCAGTTCCATCTTCGTTGAATACAACTTTACATTCTGTGTCTTTATCTGCAAATGTGCGGAACATATCTTCAATAGATTTTTTGTCCATTTCGATTGCCATCATTCCACAGTTGTACATATTCTGTCGGAAAATTCGCGCAAAATTAGTTGCAACAACAACATAAATTCCGTTTACTTCCAAAGCCCAAGGCGCGTGTTCGCGGCTTGAACCGCAACCAAAATTTTCACGGGTAATAATAACTTTCTTTCCCAAAACATCTGTTTTTGGATTAAAACCTTCAAGCTTCAAATCTTCAAGAAGGTAAGGTTTTAAAGCCTGCTTTGAGATTTCAGTAAGATATTTAGCTGGGATAATTTCATCTGTGTTGATGTCTGAACGATCAAGGAACAGAACGCTTCCGCCAAATTGTTTCATTTTTTTCCTCCAGTTATTTATACAAAGGTGAGTTGGTGATTGTTCCGGCAATTGCAGTTGCAGCTGCTGTTGCTGGACTCATAAGGTGTACCATTCCACCTTTACCCATTCGTCCGTTAAAGTTACGGTTTGTAGTTGAAGCACAAACTTCTCCGCTTGCAAGAACACCGTTGCTCATTCCAAGGCATGCACCGCAAGTTGGATTTGTTATGCAGAATCCTGCATCAAGGAAAATGTCTATAAGTCCTTCGTCTACAGCCATTTTGTAGATTTTTGGTGTTGCTGGACTTACAATTCCACGCACTCCCTGTGCAAGTTTGTGACCTTTCAATACTTTTGCGGCAATTCTAAGATCACTTATTCGTCCATTTGTGCAAGAGCCAATATATATCTGATTTACTTTTGTACCTTGCATCTCAGAGATTTTCTTTACTTGATCCGGTTTGTAGCCAACTGTGCATACTGGTTCAAGGTCTGAAAGGTCATACGTGTAAACTTTTTCATATACAGCATCTTCGTCTGAACGCCATTGAGAATAATCTTCAATTGCAGCTTCTTTTGTTTTATATTCATCTTTTATGAATTCCCAAAGGTAATCAACTGTTTTTTCGTCCGGGTAACAGATTCCAGAAGTTCCGCCGGCTTCGATTGCCATGTTGCACAAAGTCATTCGGCTTTCCATATCAAAATTGTCGATGATTGGACCTGTAAATTCAACAACACAGTTTGTTGCTCCGTTTACACCGATTTTTGAGATAAGATAAAGAATAACGTCTTTTGCATAAACGCCTTCCTTTAATTTTCCGTTCAAAACGAATTTAATTGATTTTGGCTCGCGGAAAGAACATACGCCTTTCAGAATTCCTACTTCAAGGTCTGTAGTTCCTACGCCTGCCGCAAATGCACCGAAAGCTCCATGAGTACAAGTGTGGCTGTCTCCCATGATTACAGTGAATCCAGGGCGCACAAATCCTTTTTCAGGGAAAATTGCATGGCATACACCGTTCTGTCCAATATCAAAGAAATCTTTGATTCCGTTTCGGAATGACCAGTCACGGAGAATTTTTCCCTGTTCCGCAGTCTTGCTGTCTTTTGCAGGGGTTACATGGTCAATTACAGCTTTGATTTTTGTATTGTCAAAAACTTTATCCTTTCCGCGTTCAACTAGATCATTGATTGCGATTGGTGTTGTGATTTCATGGCAAAATACTCTGTCAAGCTTTAAAACGTAAGTGTTTGGAAATGGTGTGTCTACAAGATGTTTTTCAAAAATCTTTTGTGCGATGGTCTTTCCCATGGTTTATTTGTTCTCCTATAAATTTTTGTTTCCATATTTAATACCAGAAACTAAAAATCAGTTTTTTATTATAGTTAATTAAGAATCTATGTTCAAGATTTTCATTATTAACTTTTAAAACTGATTAATATATTGAGTTTTGAGGTTTGCCGTTTAGCCAAGCCACAAAATTTTCTTCCCCAATTTTTAGGCATCTTTTTCTTGTTTCCAGCGGAGCCCAGGCAATATGCGGAGTAAGAACGCAGTTTTTTGCACCAAAAAGAGCGCAATCTTCTGCCATAGGTTCTTCAGTCAGAACATCTGCGCCATATCCCGCAATTTTTCCGCTTTCAAGTGAAGTTTTTATGTCTTCCTCGCAGATTAGACCGCCTCTTGCCGTGTTCAGGATATAAACTCCATCCTTCATTTTTTTTATTGAGTCTTTGTTGATTATTTTTTCTGTTTCAGAAGTAAGAGGAGCGTGCAGGGAAATTATATCAGATTTTTCAAAAAGCTCTTCTTTTGAAACACAATTTGCCTTTTCATTTGGTTTGTGCGGACAGATAATTACATTCATTCCAAAGGATTCCGCTATTTTTTCAACTTTTTTTCCTATGTTTCCATAACCAAAAATTCCAAAAGTTTTTCCTTCAAGTTCAGTCAATGGCTTTTTCCAATAGCAGAATATTGGTGATTTTTTCCAGTCGCCATTTAAAACTGACTCGTTATGGAATGCAACCTGATTTGTGAAATTCAATAGAAGGGCAAAAGTGTGCTGTGCAACTGCAGATGTGCTGTACGCTGGAATATTAGAAACGACAATTCCGGCTTTTTTTACGGCTTCAATCTGGATTACATTATAGCCTGTTGCAAGAACTCCTATATATTTAAGATTCCTGCATTTTCCAAGGACAAAAGAGTTGATATTTATTTTGTTGATTAATATTGCATCTGCATCACCGATACGTTCGGCAACAAGATTTTCGGGAGTATTCTGATAGACTGTTACATCTGCATAAGAACTAAAAAAATCCCAGCTAAGATCACCGGGATTTAATGCTTGTGCATCAAGTATTACAAGCTTCATTTTATGCTAAAACTTCAACACCTGCGCTTGCAATAGCTTTGTTGATGGCATCCTCAATGCCTGCAGTTCCTTCGTCAAAATCAACAAGAACTTGTGATTTATCTGGATTTGCAACAACATTTGTAACGCCAGCCACGCCTTTTACTGCTGAATCTACTTTTCCAGCGGTATCTTGATCAAACATTCCTGCTACATATATTTTTTTCTGCATAAATAACTCCATTAAGTCGTTAGCTTAATTATAAGACACAAATTGCGATAATTCAAGGAAAATATTATTTTGAATCAGTTTTACCAAGCTGACCGCATGCTCCGCCGATTTTTCTGCCACGTTTTGTCCTCAATGTAACGTTAAGGTTTTCGTTTTCCAGCATCCGAACAAAATTCTTTACTTCTGCTTGTTCCGGCTCTTCAAATGCAAGTCCTGGAACCGGATTCCACGGAATAAGATTTATGTTCACATTGATTCCTTTTGCGAATTCAATCATTCTGTCTGCACTTTCTCGGCTTGTGTTTTTATTTTTAAGAAGGGCAGCTTCAAGCGTAACGCGTTTTCCTGTTTTTTCAGCGTAATAGGCGATTGCCTTTCTTAATTCTGAAAGTGGATTTCCCCGCGCGACAGGCATAAGTTCTTCCCTTAATTCTTCGTCCGCGGTTGTAAGCGAAACTGCAAGCCTTATGTTCGGGCCATTGTCAGCCAAATCGTAAATTCCACTTATTACTCCAGATGTTGAAAGCGTTATTCTTCTGCCGGAAAGATTTCTTCCGCGTTCATCTGTAAGAATTTTGATTGCCTTTCTGATTCCGGAGAGATTTTGCATAGGTTCGCCCATTCCCATAAAAACAATGTTGTCCAGCCGGCCACATTCTTTTTCAAGGAATAAAAACTGCTCGACAATTTCGTTTGGCTCAAGGTTTCTTGAAAGTCCAAGAGTTCCTGTCATGCAGAAGGCGCATTTCATTGCACAGCCAGCCTGACATGAAACGCAGGCGGTTTTTCTTCCTTCTTTGTCGGTAAGAAGAACTGTTTCAACTGCATTTCCGTCAAAAAGTGTAATCTGAAGCTTTATTGTTCCGTCCGGATCTTTTAAGACTTTAGAAACTTTTGATGAGCGGAGCAGGGCTTTTTCTGAAATGGAAGCCCGGATTTCTTTTGAAATGTTTGTCATATTTTCAAAAGAGTCGGTTCCGCTTCCAATCCATTTAAAGATTTGAAGTCCGCGGAATTTTTGGTTCAGTCCGAGTTTTTCTGTAATTTCTTCGGGTAAAAGCCCTGCCAATGCAATTTTTTCCATATTTTCTATTTCTTCAGATTTTCAAGCATTTCATTTACCGCAGAACTGTAAATTCCCTGCGTCTGGAATGACTCCAACGCTCTTATAGCTTCTTCTTTTTTGTTCTGGTTGATATAGCAGTCGGCAATGTCAATATAAAGCCTGTAATTCTTGCTGTCATTTCTGATAAGATTCTTGAACCGGTCGATTGCCTCCGCATATTTTCCTTCGCATTTGCAGATTAGCGCAAGTCCCATTGCCGCATAGATGTCAAAATCAATGTTCAGCGCGCGGTTGTAATATTCTTCTGCGGCTTTATAGTCGCCCATGTTTCTGTAGGCATCGCCGAGCCGTGTAAGAATAACCTTGTTTTCTGGATCGATTTCAAGCAGCTTGTTCCAGTATTCAACAGATTTGTCCTGCTGGTTCATTCCGCGGTAGCAGTCTGCAAGCCCGAAAAGCGCATAAAAATTTTTTGGATCCATCTCGAGCGCTTTCTGAAAATAAAAAACTCCTTCGCTGAAAGTCTTTAGTTTTCTGTGACAGTTTCCGATTGAAGTAAGAATTCTAATATCAACATGGTCTTTGTTGAGCTCAAGCATTTTTTTCCAATAGTAAAGCGCTTCGTGGTATTTTTTTAAGTCAAAATTCAGATGACCAAGTCCTACTAGCGCATAAGCGTTTGTTTCTTCCATTTTAAGGATTTGCTGGTACAGCTCGCTTGATTTTTTGTACGAATGAATTTTTCTGTAAGCATCCGCAATTCTTGTGATTACAGTGATGTTTTTTTCATCGTGAACAAGATATTTTTCCCAAATTTCAATTGCCTTTCCAAACTGGTTCAAGGCTTTGTAGCTGTCGGCAAGTCCAAAGAGCGCGTAATTGTTGTCCGGGTGAAATTCAAGGCATTTGTTGTAAAAATTTATTGCTTCTGCAAAGTTTTCACTCTTTCGTTCTGTGTCGCCAAGCCCGACCAGCGCATAATTGTTGTTCGTGTCAAGTTCAAGGATTTTTTCAAAAAATTCCTTTGCGGCTTCCAGGTCATTTGATTTTAATTTCTGGTAACCTTTTATTGAAAGTTCAGAAATCATTGCACTTTTTTCATCTTTTTCAGAATTTTTTTCATTTTCCAGGTCTTGTACGATAGGAAATACTGATTCTGGTGTAGTGTTTTCAAGATGTCCGTCAAACTGTTCTCTCATTTTTGTTCCTTATTCCTGCAGAAGAATTGAAATTATTCCAGCCATTTTTTCGTAAATTGGTTCAACTTTTGTTTTGTTATGTGCCAAAACGTATAATTTAAGGGCTTTCAATGTTTCATTTTTCTTTTGATAAATGTCTCCAACTCTTGTTAAGCCGTCGGAATAGCCTGTCGTGATGAAAATGCGTCTTGCTTCTTCAATCCGGCCTTTGTTAAACAGTTCATTTCCTTTTCTGTTTAAAATTGCTTTTTGTTCAGAAGTCAATGAAGAAACAGGATTATCTGTAACTTTTATAAATCCATCAGCACCTTGCTTCTTTTTGATTTCATCTTTTAACGATTCGTTCATTAAAAATTGCTATTCCTTTTGTTCAACAAAAACTTAAAGTTGATAACAAACTTTTTTTTGCTTGTTGAAATAGTAAACTAAAAAAATAGTTTGTCAATTGTCTGTACTAAAATATTTTGTTCTATTTTATAAATTTACTAATTTTCATATTTATAAAAATCAACAATTGAACGGCCGTAAATTCTTTGGTCAGTTCTTGTTAAATTTCCAATTGTGTCCGGCATAAAATGCTCTTCCGGGCGGTGAACCATTATTGTTCCGGTTTCTTTTAAAATTCCTTTTCTGTCAGCCTCAAGGATTAGCTGCTCGTGGAATTTATACGGAAACGGCGGATCAAAAAATATGTAGTCAAAACTGTTCTTGCATCTTTTTATAAAATATTCAACCGGCATAAAATGGCACTGAATTTTTATTCCACATTCTTTTTCGGTTACAGAAACATTTTCAAGCACTGTATTGATTTTGATTTTGTCTTTTTCGCAAAGCTCAACGTGTTCTGCGCCACGGGAAACTGCTTCTATGGCGATTGTTCCAGAGCCGCTGAAAAGGTCGAGCCACGATTTGCCGCTAAGATCTCCAAGAACTGCAAAAACAGATTCGCGCATTCTATCCATTGCCGGTCTTATTATTCCATCCGGGCATTTTATAACTCTTCCTTTTAATTTTCCACCTGTAATTCTCATAAAAATCCTACTGCTGGTTCAAAGACCAGAAAATTTTATCGTGTTTTAAAAGTTTATTTGATTCCGCAAAATCAAAGGCTGTTTTTCCATCTGTTGAATGTAAATTTTTCGCCGCTCCATTATCAAGAAGAAATTTTATAACTTCTGTTGAAGCTGAATATTCCGCGGCATACATCAAGGGTGTTCTTCCTTCATAAAAACGGTTTACAGGAACTTTTTCGTCAATAAAAACCTTTATTTTTGAAGTCTGATTTTTTTCTCCTGTTGAATTTGATGTTATAGTCATTATGAATGACTTGAAAATTTCATCTGAATTTTTTGAGGCTTTTACCAGCTGTCTTAAAATTTCTGGAGTTTCAGTGTATGCCGCAGCCAAGTGCAGGGCAGTTGAGCCATATTTGTTCTTTTGGTTTGGATTAGCACCTGCTTCCAGCAAAATTCTTATGATTTCCGGGTCATTCTGGTATCTTGCTGCGTTCATAAGCGCTGTCCAGCCATCGTTGTCGCAAAGATTTACATTCGCATTTGATTTTAGAAGAAGGTTTATTTCTTCGGTGTCTCCATTTTTTGTGGCGCGCATAAGTGCTGTTCTGCCGTTTCTGTCTTTTTTATCAGGATTTTCAATTTTTTCAGAACTTTTGTCATTGGTTTCTTCCGGTTCTGGAATTTCATCCTGCACTGCAAAATCAAATAATGAAATTTTGTTGTATTTGTTCATGTCAATCGGATTTGACGCTGGAACTTCTGCTTCGGGCTCCGTGATTTCTGTTTTTTGCTCAAGTTCTTTCTGCGCCAATGCAAGTTTTTCCTGTTCCGCCTGTTTTAGACGCTCTGCTTCTTTTTGCCTTGCCAGTTCCGCCTCTTTTTCTGCCTGAATCAGTTTTTCGTTCAAATCCTCAAGGAATTCAACGTAATCTTGTCCTTCCTGGTAACCTTCCGGTTTTCCCACGTATTTTGAAACGCAGTCAATTGCTCGCCGGTTTTCAAATTCCTTCGCATAGTTCAGCGCGGATTTTCCGCTCACATCTTTTCGGTTAAGTTCTTTTACCGCAGTTTTTGGTGTTGTGGATTTTTCAAGGATTTTTGTTATTACGGCTGTATTTTTTGAATACATGCACACATACATAAGCGCATTTTGACCATAGATATTTTCCTTTTTTACAGGAACTCCGGCTTTCAAAAGAAGGTCAATCACGGAAATATCACGGTTGTACATTATCGCACGCATCAGAAGAGTATCATTTTCCGGCTCAATTTTTACCCAAACCATATCCGAATCTTTTTTGAGCGCTTTTTTTATTTCTGCCGCAGTTCCGGTTTTCATCAGTGAGTCATATTTTATAGTTTTTTCAGTTGCGCAAAAAACATTTGCCCCAAGCAGAACCATTACCGCAAAAACAAAAAATTTGCCCTGCAAAGCCTTTTTTGCATTTCCGAACTTTTTAAACTTATATGGTAAAAACATAGTAAAATTATAATGTCCACTTTTGTTGCGGTCAACCCGCGTTTTTGTAAAATATAATTGACTTTGTTTCTTTAAAAATGTTATGCTTCTAAAACACCCCTTGAGGCTCGTAGAGCTTCCATAAGTCCAGAAGGAGACAAAAATGAGAAAGTACGAATTAATGACTATCTTCCCAATCGATGAAGAAAAGTCAAAAAAAGCCGTAGAAGAAGTACGCGGCACACTTACATCTTTTGGTGCAGAAATCGAAGAGGAAAAACTTTTCGGTGACCTCGACCTTACTTACGAGATTGATAAAGAAAAAAGAGGACATTTTGTTCTTTTCACTCTTAAACTTAATCCAGACAAGATTACAGAAATTGACAAGGCTTTCAAGATTCAGAAGAACCTTTTGAAATACCTTTTTGTAAAACTTGAAGAAAAATAGTAAAAAATCATAAATTGGGGTAACAGAATGGCGACAGACCTTAATCATGTTGTTTTAGTAGGAAGATTGACTCGAGACGTGGGAAGTGATGAACGTTCCTTTGGTTATGTGGCAAACGGACAGGCTAGGGCAAATTTAAGCATCGCCGTGAACAGAAGCAGAAAAGATGCTGCCAGTGGAAACTGGGTTGAGGAAGCAAATTTTTTTGAAGTTACCCTTTGGGGAAAGCAGGCTGAAAATTTAAAGCCTTATCTTACTAAAGGAAAACAGATTGCTGTGGACGGTTATTTGAAACAGGACAGATGGCAGAAAGACGGACAGAATTTCAGCCGTGTAACGATTGTTGCGAATAATGTTCAGCTTTTAGGCGGAAGAAGTGATGGCGGGCAGAACGGAAATAGTTATGCTGGGGGTGCATCAAACGGATTCCAGCCAAGAAGCAATGATTTCGGTCAGGCAAATCAGGCTCCGGCTGCAAATTTCGGCGGTGATTCCTTTGGAGGAACAGAAAGTGATTTCCCTGAAGATATTCCTTTCTAATTTGGAGTAAATTATGTCAGAAGAAACAAAAGATATGTATGAAGAAAACAAAGAAGTAGCAGAAAAAAAGCCTGCTGTAGAAAATGAAGGTCGCGAAGACGAATCTCGTGATAATGGTCGTGGCAAAGGCAAGACTTTCTTCCGCAAGAAGGTTTGCCGCTTCTGTGCTAACAAGGCAAAGATTGACTACAAGGATTCAGATGCGCTTCGTCGCTTTACAACAGAACGTGGTAAGATTCTTCCACGCCGTATTACTGGAACTTGTGCAAAACATCAGCGCGAACTTGCAGGAGCAATCAAACGCGCACGCGCAATCTGCTTGCTTCCATTTGTTGCAGAGTAAAAAAAATTGGAGGCAACGATCCGACTCCTGGTGACGCTGCTTCCGTATTAATATTCAAGAGGAGCTTGAAAAATGAAAGTTATTCTTAATGAAGATGTAAAACATCTTGGTGAAGAGGGTGATGTAAAAAATGTTGCTACAGGTTATGCACGCAACTATCTTCTTCCACGCAATCTTGTTGTAGTTTACAATGAAACAACTGCTGCTATGTTTGAGGCTAGAAAAGCTGAGATTGAAGCACGCAAAGAAGTAAAACGCCAGAATGCAAAGAGTTTGAAAGAAAAACTTGAAGCGGCTGAAATTTCAATTGAAATGCCAGCAGGTTCAAACGGAAAGCTTTATGGTGCTGTTACAGCTACTGTAATTGCAGATGCTTTGGCTAAACTTGGTTTTGATATTGAAAGAAAGCGCATTGAAATTCCTGGTCTCACAATCAAGAGCGTAGGAAATTATCATGCTACAGTAAAACTTTATGAAGCTGCTGTTGCAGAAATCAAAGTTTCTGTAAAGGCTCAGGAAGTTGCTGGCGCAAAAGCACCTGCAGCAAAAGCTGAAAAGGCAGAAAAACCTGCTGAAACTGCTTCAGAAGAACCGAAAGCTGAGTAATTCTTTAGAATATTTTGCTTGAAAATTAAAGGCGATGGTCCATTGGCTCATCGCCTTTGTTGTCTTTGGGGGAAAAATGGCTGTTGAATTAAAAGATAAAGTTCCACCGCACAATCTTGATGCGGAGCAGGCGACTCTTGGCGCAATTCTTTTTGACTGGGATGTTATGAGCGATGTTGCAAGCCGAATCCGTCCGGATCGTTTTTATTCGCTTCAAAACCAGATAATATTTGAAGGTCTTATTTCTCTCTTAAAACAGAATATTCGCGGTGATTCAATCACTCTTATTAATGAGCTTACAAAACTGAACAAACTTGAGCAGGCTGGCGGCGCGGCATATATTGCTGGACTTACAGATACAGTTGCTACAGCGGCAAATATAAATTTCTATATTGATATAATTTTAAATTGCGCTTCAAGGCGGGATCTTATAAAACTTGCGACTGAACTGCGGGCAGCTGCATTTGATGACTCAAAGCCTGCGAATATGCTTTTGGAGGAGGCTGAAAAAAAGATTTTTGATCTTACTGAAAATACAGAAACCTCCAAAATGTATAATATGCAGCAAGTTGTAAATGAAACAATTGATATTATCTCAAGACGGACTCAAAAAAACGGTGAACTTCCTGGAATTCCTTCTGGAATTGCGCGCCTTGACTCAATGACAGGTGGATTCCAGAATTCTGAACTTATAATAATCGGTGCGCGTCCATCAATCGGAAAAACAGCGTTTGCTCTTTCCATGATGCAGACAATCGCTGTCGAAAAGAAAATTCCATGTGGCTTTTTTTCTCTCGAAATGTCGTACCAGTCAATTGGTCAGCGCATTTTCTCCCAGGTTTCAAAAATCCCTAGCGGAAAAATACGAAAAGGAATGTTGACTATATCAGATCTTCAGAAAATTCAGGATGCGGCTGGAATTTGCTATAATTCACCTTTGTATATCTGTGATACGCCGAACATGGGGCTTCTTGACTTGCGCGCCTCTGCGCGGCGTATGGTTGCGAACCATGGAGTACGGATAATCTTTATTGACTATATAGGTCTTATCACTCTTGATAATCCAAGCCAGAACACATGGGAAAATGTTTCTGAAATTTCAAAATCTTTAAAGGCTCTTGCGCGTGAACTTGATGTTCCGATTGTGGCGCTTTGTCAGGTTGCCCGCGATGCGGAAGGTCAGGAGCCGAATCTTGCACAGTTGCGCGGTTCTGGCTCAATTGAACAGGATGCTGATGTTGTCTTGTTTCTTCACAGAGACCGAAAAATCATGGATGAAGAAAATCCTGTTCAGGAAGCAAAATGTATTGTTGCAAAACAGCGTAATGGTGCAACAGGTGATGTAGAGATGATGTTCTTTCCTTCAATCACAAAATTTGAAAATAAAGTTTCAGGTGGCGATGAATAAAAAAAATGATTTTTTTTTCAATTTTTTTTGATAAGTGCTTGACTAAAATTAAATATATTTATAATATATAAACATCAACACGCGGTAGTCATATAACGGCTTATTATCTCAGCCTTCCAAGCTGATGACGAGGGTTCGACTCCCTTCTACCGCTCTAACTCCTCTGAAAAGAGGAGTTTTTTATTTAACTTCAGGTTATTTTATCATGTCTTGTTCGTTTTTTGCTCTAGTGCTTTATTAATTTATACATTATAATAAAATAATGGAGGAAAAAGATGGAAAAACTTTTTCATATTAAAGAAAGAGGTTCGACTGTCAGTAAAGAAATTATTGGCGGTATAACAACCTTTCTTGCTATGGCTTATATTTTGGCTGTAAACCCAGGAATTCTTTCTGGTGCCGGAATGGGATTTAATTCAGTATTTACAGCAACTGCTGTTTCAGCTTGTATTGCCACTCTTGTAATGGCGTTTTTTGCAAATCTTCCGGTAGCACTTGCCCCTGGGCTTGGTTTGAACGCATTTTTCACATATTCCGTTGTTTTGGGAATGGGATGCACTTGGCAGTTTGCATTGACTGCGGTTTTTGTTGAAGGAATAATTTTCATTGTTATTTCGATTTTTGGAATCCGAGAGGCAATTATAAAGTCAATTCCTGCAAACTTGAAAAAAGCTGTAAGTGTTGGTATTGGTTTGTTCATTACTATTATCGGGCTTTCAAACGCTGGAATTTGTACAACTTCAACAGGAACTTTGATTGGTTTTGAAAACCTGAATTTGCTTCATCCTACTGCGCTTGTTTTTGTAATTGGTTTGCTGATTACTATTGTTCTGTGGGTTCTTAAAGTTCCGGGTGCTGTTCTTATTTCAATTGCAATCACAACAGTTATCGGAATTCCTTTTGGTGTAACAACTATCGGTGAAAACTGGTCTCCTTTGGCAACTCCGGCTGCTCCATATCTGTTCAAATTTGAATGGGCAAATGCTTTGTCTATAAAATTTGTTGTCGTTCTTTTGACTTTCCTTTTTACAGACTTGTTTGATACTCTTGGAACTTTGATGGGAGTTGCTGAACAGTCAGGTTTGAAAGATGAGGACGGAAATATTGTGAATGCAAAGGGCGCTCTTATGGCAGATTCTATAGGAACTGTTGTTGGCGCTTGTCTTGGAACTTCAACTGTAACATCTTTTGTTGAATCAACTTCTGGTGTTGCCGCTGGTGCAAGAACTGGATTGGCTTCTCTTGTAACAGGACTTTTGTTTCTTGCCGCATTGTTCTTTAATCCTGTGTTTGCGATTATTCCAGCTTGTGCAACAGCTCCGGCATTAGTTTTTGTTGGCTATCTTATGCTGAAAAATGTCCGCGGAATTGATTTTGAAGATCCTACAGAAGGAATTCCTGCATTCATTACAATTATGACAATGCCATTCGCATATTCAATTTCAAAAGGAATCATGTGGGGAATGATTGCTTATGTTTTTGTGAAACTTGTTTCAAAGAAATATAAAGAAATTCCTGTTGTAACAATGATTCTTGCACTTGTTTTTGTTGGCGATATTATTTTTGAAGGCGTAAAGGAATCTGACTCAAAGAAAAATGCTCCGGCTGCTGTCGAAGCTTCTGCTGAATCTGTAGAAGTTCCTGCTTCAAATGTAGAGATTGTTGCTGAATAGATTTATTTATGCGTTGGGCTGAAAACCTGATGCTTGCTATTGCAAAAAGCAGTTGTCTGGAATATATTTTGGACAACTGCTTTTTTTTAGGATACAAAAATGATTGAGAAAAAATACATTCGTCCTACCTGGGATGAATATTTTATGGAAGTTAGCCGCACAATTGCAAAAAGAGCAACTTGCGACCGTGGCAGAAGCGGCTGTGTTATTGCGCGTGACCATCAGATTCTTGTTACTGGTTATGTTGGTTCACCGGCTGGTCTTCCGCATTGTGATGAAGTAGGACATCTTTTGAAAAAAACAATTCACGAGGATGGAACTGTAACTAATCATTGTGTCCGTACTGTTCATGCAGAGCAGAATGCGATTTGTCAGGCGGCAAAACGTGGAATTTCTATTGATGGTGGAACTGTCTACTGTAAAATGACTCCATGCCGAACCTGCGCAATGCTTTTGATAAACTGCGGAATAAAACGGGTTGTATGCGAAAAACATTATCACGATGAGGAAGATTCATTAAAAATGTTCAATGAGGCAAAAATTCAGATTGAACATTTGGAAGATTCCATGCAGACTTACGAAAATATGTAGATTTTTAATATTTGTCGCTTTCAATATGAGTTTCTGATTCAGGAGTTTCTAGATTTTCCATATAAGGACTTAGTTGTTCAGATAAATTTTCGTTGCTCAATAATATGGCTAGAGTTTCTGCCTGTTTTTTTGTGAAAAAATATTGAATTTTTATGGATTTTGCACTTCCAGCGGCTTTATTTTTTTCCAAATTTTTTACTGGCCAGACTGTAAGCGTAAAATAAGGTGAATTATCATAAAATCTGTAGCCAAACTGAATTTTTCCGTTTCCGTACGCGTCAATCATAGATGGAATTGTTCCCCATTCAAGCCGAACTGGTGCCTCGCCATATTTTTTGTATGTTTTTCCGCTTTTTAAAAGTGAATGTGACTCAAAATCCGCAAAATATTGCTCAACATTTTGCTTTAATTTGTTTCTTGTATTTTCATTCATAAAAAGATAATAAATCTGATGATAATAATTTGCCTGAAACCCCGCCATTTTTAATGATGAGTTGTAATAAATTGTTCCTTCGCCGCTTTCCATTTTAAAAATCTGGTTTGGAGAATAATAAGAAAATGTTCCACATTCATAATTTACGTTTTTTCTTGAAAAAAATCCCAAACCTTTTGGTTTTTCATCTTTTAAACTTATAATTTTTTTTTCTGAGAAAATATCGTTGTCTGCATTTTGTGCTGGGCTTTGCGTGCTTACTGCAAAAAATGCAAGTAAAACGACAAATGTTTTATAGATATTCATTGTATGTTTCCTCTTGGAATGTTTTCTAATTAATTACAACACTTTAAAAAAAATATCAAGATACTGTACACATTTCAGAAAATTTGTTAGAGTATGCTAACTTTTTTGAGAGTTATATCCTTATGCGTGAAAAATGGAGGTTTTTCATGAAAAAATTATTCGCTTTTATATTGGGGGGGGCACTTACAGCTTCCTTTGCATTCGCTGATATTTCTGTTGGAGTTAGTGGTCGTGGTGCTGCCCGCGTTTTTGACTTTAGCGGCTACAATAACGACTATGACAATGCTTTGGCAGAAGCAGAAAATATTGATGAATTTGGAAAAGACGGTTCTCATTCTTCTCCTGCAACAACATTCGGTGAATTTGTTCACGATTTTAATTTCAGTGCTTCAACAGAAGACAATAAATTGGGATTCAACCTTGACTTGGAGTATGTTGTTGATTCAGAAGGCGGATTTGGAGAAATCAGTCTTCCTGACCAGGCAAAAGTTTGGTGGCAGCCAACAGACTGGTTCTTGGGACAGATTGGTATGGTTGAAGTTGATGATCTTCGCGGAACAATCGGCGACTGGGGAAATGACCGCCGCGACATTGGCTCGCTTGGGGAAGATGATATTTTTGACCGTTTTTATCCACAGGCAGGTATTGCGCTTTCTTTCTATCCTGTAGAAGGACTTTTTATCGGTGCAACATTTGATGCTTTTGGACCTGTTATTTATGATGGAGATGATAATGTTCTTGATGATTCTGCAGTTTGGGCTGAAAATTTCTATAAGAGCATAAATGTTGGTTTTGGCTACACAATTGATGACAAATTCCAGATTAAGGCTGCATATTTTGGAGCTAAAGATAATCTAAAACCTGGTAAAAAAGATGAACTTGAAGATGACGACTTTAACGGAAAACTTGAGCTTGGATTCAATTGGAACATCAACGAAAATAGTCTTCTTGAAGTTGGCGTAAAAGTTCCACTTTGGTCAGATAATGACAAAAGAAATGCAGACGAAGATGAAGAAAATGGCTATTTGTTCCAGGCTGTTGCTGGTGTAGCTGGAGAAAATGACAATCTTTCTTATAAAGGTCATGTAGCATATATTTCTATGAATGGTGCGGACAAAGATGGCGATTTGGCATACTTCCCAGTTTTTGGTGTTGACGCTGGTGTAGAATATGCGCTAGATAACTTTACTTTGGGTGGAACAGTTAATTACGGTGGAGTATTTGATAATGTTGGTGAGCAAAATGAAATTACAAACACTTTTGGTGCAGAAGTTTACATTAAAAAGGATGTTGCTGCTGACTGTTTTGTATTTGCCGGAATTGCTGATACTTTGACTATAAAAGATATTGAAGATATTGGAAAACATACAGAAAACCGCTTCTATATTCCACTTGGAATTGAATACGCATTCTAATCAGAATAACAGTTAAAAAACAAAAAGCGTTTCTTTTAGAGACGCTTTTTTTATCTAATCTAAAAAAAGAAGCAAAAATTATTTAGCAAGATTTGCCTTTAGCCATTCCTTGAACTTTTCGTAGTTGTTTTCCATTGGAACAGCCATATCAGGAAGATTCATTACTGCCTGCAATGTCTCTGGAATTGCAGGTTCCCGGCCAGTTGCTTTTGCCACAATTGAACCGAATTTTGCCGGATGAGCGGTTTCAAGAATGATTCCAACAGCATTCTTGTTTATAACTTCATCAGCCCATTCTGGAAGATTTGGAGTAAGTCCTGGTTTTGAAATATCATTCTTTATGCCGTTTTTCAAGGCTTCAAAGCCGCCGTTACGAATATCATCCCATGCTTTCCAGCCAATTGCGCCGTGCGGATCAATTGTGTAGCCTGTTCTAGCGTTGCAATCTGTTATAGAAGCCATAATTCCATCATTGTCAAGCCAGTAAGATGCAAGCATTTTTCTTACTTCATCAAGTGAATACATTGCCTTGATTCTTTCATAGTTTGAAGGCGCACCGACATCCATTGCGTTTGCATATGTTTCAACAGAGGCGCGTGCATTATATTCTCCGGTTGCAATCCAGTCTGGAATTGTCTTGTTTGTGTTTGTGGCGGCAACAAATCCTCTGATTGGCGCACCCATTTCTTTTGCAATCAGGCCTGATGTAAGATTTCCGAAATTTCCAGATGGAACTATGCAGACGATAGAAGCGTCCTCAAGTTTTGTGTCAAGCGGAGCGCGATTTCTTACAACAAGGGAAGAGTACATATAATAGAAACTTTGTGGCAAAAGACGTGAGATATTTATAGAATTTGCAGAGGAAAGTCTGAATTCCTTGCGGAGTTCTGCATCTGTAAAAGCTGTTTTCACAAGTTTCTGGCAGTCATCAAAAGTCCCTTTTACCTTTAAAGCGCGCACATTTCCTGTAAAAGTTGAAAGCTGTTTTTCCTGAATTTTCGAAATTTTTCCCTCTGGATAAAGGATTGTAACGTCAAGACCAGGAACATTGTGGAATGCAGAACCAACTGCAGAACCAGTGTCTCCGGAAGTTGCAACAAGAATATGCAGAGTTCCATTTTCAGTTCTGTTAAAATAAGACATTACACGAGCCATGAAGCGCGCTCCAAAATCCTTGAATGCGCAAGTCGGACCGTGAAAAAGCTCAAGAATATATGCAGATTTATCAACCGGCACAGTTTTTGGTGTAAAAGGATAAGCATCTTGGATGATAGCCATAAGGTCATCATCCGGAATTTCGCCTTCTACAAAAGGTTTTGCCATGTTAAAAGCAACGTCCCTAAAACTTGGCTCTGGATTTTTGTTGATAAATGCGCTGTCAAGTTTCGGGATGCTTGTTGGAATGTATAATCCTCCTGTCGCAGAATTCATTCCATTCATCACTGCAGTTCTAAAATCTGTTGAAACTGAGTTGTCTCTTGTGTCTGTGTATTTCATTTTTATATCCTTACATACCGTAGATTATTGCATCTGTGGCTTTTTCGGCTAAAAGTTTTCTGCATTTTTGTTCAGCGTTCCATTTTGTTTTGTCGGTAGCTGATTCTTCAAAACTTGTCTTATAGATGACATTTCCATTTTTCATGTCAACGCAGGTGATATCTGCCACAAGTTTTACTGTCGCGGTTGATTTTTCGGCATTTTCCACAGCTGGTTCAGCATATTTAAAAGAACCGATTACAAGGAAATTATACATATTTCCAACAATATTATGGTTCGCCGCATAAAGCTCAGAAACCGGCTTGTTGAAGTATGATGTATCGCTTATCGGTGAGTTTCCAACACTTACACCGGCATTTCTAAGGCTCTGTAAAAGGGTAAAGTTATTTGTTGTCGGTCTTCCTTTTTCGTTAAAATCATAAACGTAGAGAATTCCATAAGGATATGTAACGTAGCTTGATTTTACAACATAAGGAGCTTTTACAGCGGCGTTATAAGAAGCCTGCACAATGTTTGAATTTGAGCTGATTGGTGTAGGATAAAATGTTACTTCGCTTTTTACTGCGAAAGATGATTTTTCTGGCTTGAAAGTTATTTTTCCTTCGCTGTCTGTTTTGAGCTGGATATTGTTGAATGTGATTGTATCATTTGTTCTTGAAGAAGGATAAGAAACTGTTATGTCCAAATCTTTTGCAGGACCGTCTTTTCCTGTAACAGTAACAATATATGGAGAATCAAAATTCTTGTTAGAATATACGGTTTTTGGTCTTGAAGAGACTTTAAGTTCAAGAGAATCAACGAGTTCCTTGAATGCAATTTCCTGCTGGTTCGATGTATTCTGCACGGAAATCTGTTTTGGCTCTTTTCTTACTTTTTCAACAACAGGAATTTCTTCTTCAATAATTGTGGCAGAAGAATCTGTGTTTTCAACAACTTTTGTTGTCGCGCATGATGCAAGAATTGAAAGGCTTGCTCCGATAAATAATAATTCTGTAATTTTTGCTTTTTTCATCTTTTTTTTCCACATGGAAAGTGGTACTCCTCCAAATTTTTAAATATACGTAATTATACAGTATAACAACCAATTTCTCAATAAATTACAATATTTTTTCTTTATTATTGCTTTTTATTGCCTTGTTGAGAAAATAAAAATTTCTAAAGGATTATACGTTCAACCCGGCTTGAAACTGATGTCATTATTTCATAGCTGATTGTGCCGGTTGCTTTTGCAATGTCATCAGCATCAAAAAGCGCACCTTTGTCTTTTGGTCCAAAAATTATGGCTTTGTCCCAGCGTTTTACTTCTTTGTTTCCATTTCCAAGGTCAACCATGCACTGATCCATACAGATTCTTCCAACAATTGGATATGCTTTTCCGTTTATGGAAACTTTAAGCCCCGGAGAATTTCTTCTTAAAAGTCCATCCGCATAACCTACCGGCAAAACGGCAATATCAGTTTCTTTTTTGCAAATCCATGTTCGGCCGTAAGAAATTGAGCGCCTCGGGACAAAATGTCTTATTGCGGCAACTTTTGTTTCAAACTGCATTACAGGCTTTAGGTCAAGGCTTATATTTTTTGATTCAAGGTAAGATTTTGTGACTTCATCCGCATAATATCCGTAAAGAATAATTCCTGGGCGAACCATATCGAGCTGATATTCAGGAATTGCGATTCCTGCCGCGCTTGCTGAGCATGTTCTGATTCCTGGATTAATTCCGGCTTTTTGGACTTTTTCTATTGCATATTTAAATTGTTCAAACTGCTTTTTTGTGTATTCAACTGCCGCTTCTGAAATTCCATCGCTTACGGCAAAATGTGTTATCATTCCGGCAAGTTTCAGGCTTGAAGATGAATTTATTTCTTTTGCAAAAGTTTCTGCTTCTTCCGGCAAACATCCAATTCTTCCCATTCCTGTGTCAACAGCAAGAAAAACCGGATATTTTTCTTCAGTCATGTCGCTTGCGATTGTGTTCAGTTCCTGGATGATTTCTGAGTCAAACACAAGCGGCGTTATTTTATTGTCGATAAGTTCTTCAAATTCTTCCGGGCAACAAGGCGAAAGCAGCAAAAGGTTTGCCTTGATTCCAGCTTCCCGCAGTTGTATTCCTTCTGGAACTGTAGCGATTGCAAGATATTCCGCGCCCATTTCCTCTGCGGTTTTTGCGCTATTGATTGCGTCATTTCCATAACCGTTGGCTTTTACAGCACAGCACAATTTTACGCCTTTTTTTAGATTTTTCTTGATTTCTGCAATGTTGTGGCGCAGATTTTCTGAATATATTATTGCCTTTGTACAGCGCATTTTTTTCCTCTTGGGGTTGAATTTATCAGACAGCTTTTTTATAGAGCTATTTTTTTAGAAGCTGTTTTGCTTCTGCAACAAGATAAAAAGAACCTGTTATAAGAATTATATCTTTATTTTCGGCAGCTTGTTCCGCTGATTTTATAGCTTGTTCAACGTCTTTTTCAATATTTCCAAAAACGCCATGTTCCGCTGCAATCCGCAAAGTTTTTTCCGCATCGCAATGTCTTACAGTCTTTGGTTCAGTGAAAATTATTGAAGAAAATTTTCCTTTAAAAAGTAGAACAATATCTTTTATGTCTTTGTCGCCAGCGCAGGCAAAAACAAGATGGGCTTTTTTTTCTGGAAAAACAGAATTCAGTGTCTCAATTGTGTTCAAGATGCTTTTTACTGTGTGGGCTCCGTCCAGAACAATATTTTTCACGATTTCAAAACGTCCCGGAAGAAATGCCTTTGAAAGGCCCGGCTCTATTGTTTTCTCTGAAATTTCTGGAAGCGCGGTTTTTATTGCTCTTGTTGCTGTCGCGGCGTTTAAAGCCTGGACTTTTCCAAGAAGACGCAGATTTGTTGAGATTTTTATTTCTTTTTCAGAAGTTGCCTCTGAATTAGAAAGTGAAAAATCAACGCTCATAGTTCCATTTTTGTTATATCTATAGGAAAGATTTTTCAGTTCATTCTGCACAAAAATACATTTTGAGTCGGTTTCTGCGCATTTTTCCCTAAAAACTTTGTCAGCTTCCTGATAATTTTGTGGCGCAATAACCGCAGGAATTCCATTTTTGATGATTCCAGCCTTTTCTGCGGCGATTTTTTCGATTGTGTCTCCAAGAAATTCCGTGTGCTCAAGCTCAATTGGCATAAGAACGCTTGCAAGAGGTTTTACAACATTTGTTGAGTCAAGCCGGCCGCCAAGACCAACTTCATAGACAACAAAATCACATTTTGCATTTTTAAAGCACAGAAAAGCAAATACTGTAACAAGCTCAAACCAAGTTAATGGGCGTTCCGCAGGAAGTTCAGAAAGCGGAATTGAATCAACAAGAGAAGTCAGTTCATCCGCAGATTTTTCGTAAATTTCATCTTCAAAAAAACTGTGTGCCGTTCCAATTCTTTCCCTAAAATCTGTAATGTGAGGAGAAGTGTAAACTCCGCATTTATAGCCGGCTTCCTCAATTATACTGGAAATCATTGCGGAACAGCTTCCTTTTCCTTTTGAACCTGCAATATGAATGCAGGGGATTTTATCCTGCGGATTTGAAAGTTTTCCGCACAAAAAACGCATTGAATCAAGCCAAAAAATACCTTTAGTCTGCGATTTTTCAAAATTAAGATAGTTGTCAAGCCATTTATGGAAGTCAGATAAAGTCATACTTGTATTCTATCGTTTTTTTTCAGACTTGTTAAATGCCGTTTTTTCTAGTAGTATTAAATCGGAGTTTTTTTATAAAAAATTCTGATTTAATTCTGATTAAAGAGGAAATGATGGCAGAGTCAATCAATAGCGCAACTTATGAAGCCGCTCTTGCAACTAGCAAAAAAATTGAAGAAGACATTGTAAAAAATCCAAAAAAATATAGAGTTCTTACCGGTGATCGCCCGACGGGACGTCTTCATATTGGTCATTATTTCGGATCGCTTCAAAACCGCGTGCGCCTTTCAAAACTTGGCGTTCCAACAATGATTCTTATTGCCGACTATCAGGTTCTTACAGACCATGATGCGTATCAGGAAATCAGCCAGAACACAAAGCAGCTTGTAATCGATTATCTTGCAGCGGGAATTGAACCTGGCGAAAATGTTATAATTTATCCTCATTCTTATATTCCAGAAGCAAACCAGCTTATGATTCCGTTCCTTACGCTTGTCTCAAATGCGGAGCTTAGCCGAAATCCTACCGTAAAAGAAGAGATTCAGGCGGCAGGACTTACAAATGTAAACGCCGGAATGTACACTTATCCTGTTCATCAGGCTGTGGATATTCTTTTCTGCAAGGGAAATGTTGTTCCGGCTGGAAAAGATCAGCTTCCCCATGTTGAGATGGCGCGTACAATCGCAAATCGTTTCAATAAAAAATTCTGCCATGACCGGGAGCCGATTTTTCCGCTTCCGCAGGTTCTTCTTTCAAAAACTCCAAGCATAATGGGACTTGATGGAACTCAGAAAATGTCAAAAAGCCGTGGAAATGCAATCATGCTTTGCGCAACAGAAGATGAGACAGCAAAACTTATCAAAAAAGCAAAAACTGACGGCGAACGGCTGATTACTTATGATCCTCAGAACAGGCCTGAAGTTGCAAATCTTCTGCAGCTTATTGCGCTATGCACAAAAGAAACTCCGGAAGAAGTTGCTGCAAGAATCGGGGAAGGCGGTGGAGGAATGTTAAAGAACGAGCTTACTGTTGCGTTGAACGAAACTCTTCGTCCTTTGCGCCAGAAACGAGCTGAACTTGAAAAAGATCCGGCATACATTCAGCAGGTTCTTCTTGATGGCGTAAAACGAGCACGTGCAATTGCTGAAAAAACTTTGGAAGAAGTCCGTGAAGCAATGAACATGAAAATTTAGCAGATTAACAGAACTAAAAAATATGACAAAGGACGATTTGCTTCTGCTCATCAACACAAAAAAAGAGTTTGAGTTCACTTATAACAAAAAACTTTATACAATGACGTACGGTTCGGACAAAAAAGGCGATTATATTGCACTTGGCCGTTTGTATGAACCGGTGCGTTATTATTCTTTTGGCGAGATGATGAACGAGGCAAAAATAGAAAATCATTTTTTTAGGGAACTTCTGGAAATTCTGTAGTATTTCTAGCCGGTAGATTTTAGTTCATCCAGCATTTCCAGCGCTTTCTTAAAAAAGTCAGGTTCAATTATCTCTGGAAAATTTTTCTTCAGTTTTTCAAGGTCGTCTTCCAGCGTATCCAGCGAATTCCGTGCGCCAAAAATTACTTCACAGAAACCTTCCTCTCGGTGCTGCCGTGCTTTTTTATTGAACATTTGCCGCACAAAAATGACACTTTCAAAGTCATAAAGTTTTTTTTGCATTTCAGAAGAAAGAACCGGAAATTTCATGTCAACAACATATTTTAGTTCTGAAGTTTCTTTGTTTTTAAGAAAAGCCGTATTCAGTAGCATTTCAGGAATTGTTTTTCCACAACTTGCAGAAATTGTTGCCGTAAGCCCGGAAAGTCTCGGGTTCACTTCCAGCACATACCATTTTTTTTCGTGGAAAACCAAATCGACTTGCGCAATTCCATTCAACCTGAGTTTTTCTGCAAGCTGGTTCATTGTCCTATAAAATTCAGGCAAGTTATATTTTTCATTCGTAACAGGACCGATTTTTACGCTTTGTTTTGGGCTTGTAATTCCATACTGATTTGTTGAAAACATGAATGGTGGAAAAATCGTGTAGTTTCCAGGAATTCCGTGGATTTCTGTTCCAAACTGCGGTCCGTCAAGAAATTCTTCAACAAGTCTGTCTCCAGAATTCTTTTTTGACATAAGGATATTTTTTGCCATTCCAAAATTTTTAACAACATCCATTCCGTATGAACTCAAACCAAAAGTGTCTTTTATGATTACTGGAAAATCAAGTTCTTTAACCTGGCTAAGAGCAATTTCTTGATACGGATTATTGAGAATTTCCGGATGGCTCCGTTCTGTCCTGAAAAGCTCATGATGAATGTAAACCGACTTTGCTGCGTTGAATCCATTCTCAAGAAGAAAATCCCTTGTGCGCCGTTTGTCAAAGCAAATCAGTGCTGTTTCCACAGGATGGCTTATTGTTTTTATTCCGCGAGAGGCTAGTATTTCTCCGATGCGGCTGTCCTGGAGCGGAAGCCAGTCAAAAGGTTCTGTCCAAAATGTTGCTTGAATGGCAATGTCCGGTTTTAAGGCAAGAATTTCTTCTGCAATTTCCTCGGCTGTTTTTCCTTTTAAATGATGATATTTTATATTTTCTGAATTTTCAAAAATTTCTTCATCAGAAAAATCAACAAGAAAATTTGAAGGCAGCTGATAAGTTAAAGTTATTTCTGATGATGTATATTTTTTTGGACAATTATTATAAGAATTTGTACATCTTGGTAATTGTTCTATGCAAAAACTGTTTTTATCAAATTCATTTGTGTTTGAGTTATAGATTACGATTCTCATAGATTTTCTTTGCGATATTTAAGAGCGTTTCTTTTTTATTTTGGGAAGGATCTTCCAGAACTGTTTCAAAAAGTTCGTTCAGGATTGCTCCAAGTTCTTTTCCGCTTGGAATTCCTATTTCCATTAGATTTTTTCCATTCACCGCGAGCGATTTTAGGTTTAGCGCAGATTTTTTCTGTTCTTCATTTTCAATCCGTTCTTTAAATTCAAGCAGAAGGGCTGCCGTCGGGCTATCGTGTAATCTTACCGGGGAATTATGCATTCCATAAATGTCAGCGAGGCGCAAATCGAACAAATCCTCGACATTTTCAGCTTTCACTTTGACTAAGAATCTTCTTACAGCAGAATCTTTCCATGTCGGTTCATAATTGAACATATGATTTTCTATTAAATGGCAGATGTTGTCGATTTCCGCATTTGAAAATTTAAGCCTGAAAAGCATTTTTCTTGCGATTTCTGCAGAATATTGCTCGTGGCGGTAAAATGTGTTTGTTTCGCCTTCTAGCGTTTGAACAATTTTTTTTGCCGCGGGTTTTCCAATGTCATGAAGCAACGCTGCCATGCGTACATTGATTTTTTCTTTTGGAGCACCGTCGCAGGCGGAAAAAAGATGATCCAGCACGTCAAATTCGTGGAAGCCCCGGAAGTCCTGCTGAATGCATCCGCGGCAGGCATCAAATTCTGGCATAAAAATATGGAGAATTCCAGTTTTTTCCATGATTTTTAGTCCGTCGGAAGGTTTTTCTGCCTGAATCAGCTTTAAAAGTTCGTCCCGGAAGCGCTCTAATGAAACACTTTTTGTTTTTTCAAGAATTTTTGGCGCGCTGATTGCCTTTAATGTTTCATCTTCAATCTTAAAATTCAGTTTTGCGGAAAAACGTATTGCCCGGATTGGTCTTAGTCCATCTTCCAAAAAACGTTCGCAAGGGGCGCCAACTGTTCTGATTGTCTTATTTTTTATATCTTCCTGGCCATTAAATGGGTCAATTATTTTTCCATCTTTTAATGAGGCTGCAATTGCGTTCATTGTAAAATCGCGGCGGCTAAGATCTTCGTCAAGGTTTCTTGTAAAAGCCACTTTATCCGGATGTCTGCCGTCTGAATAATCGCTTTCTGTCCGAAATGTTGTAACTTCAATTTCGCTTTGCATAAAATGAACTGTAACTGTTCCGTGCGCAATTCCGGTTGGAATAACTTTGCGGAAGATTTTCATAACTTCTTCCGGCTCTGCATTGGTTGCGACATCGTAGTCAGATGGAATTTTCCCCATAAGAACATCGCGGACAGCTCCACCAACAAGAAACGCCTCGTATCCGTTTTCTTCAAAAATTGAGTTCATTTTCTGTAATACAAAAGGAATTTTTATCTTTTTCATGATATTATTTTTATAATGAAAAATTATACTTTGCAAAATAAACAAAAGTCTATACATATTGTTATTTTTACGGGCGGACTTTATCCAAAACCTGAATTGACAGAAATTTTCTGGAAAAATTGCATCGCTTCTGCTCCTGAGTATGTAATTGCCGCAGATTCGGGGCTTGAGCCATGTCTTGAATACAAAAAATATTTTGCCGGGAAATACGATTTTTCTCCATGTATGATTCTTGGCGATTTTGACAGCTTATCGTCGCCGGAAATTCTTTCAGCATTCAAAAAAGAGACTGTAAAAACGTTTGGGCGCGACAAAGATTTTACAGATACAGAACTGGCGCTCCGGTTCGCGTACCAGAAAGCTGCTGAAAAAAAACGTGAGCCTTTTATAACTTTAGTCGGTGGCGATGGTGGAAGGTTCGACCATCTTTTGTATATCGTGAATTCTTTCAGGTTAAAGTTTCATCCTGACGCATGGCTTTGCACGACTCAGCAGGTTGCGTTTTTAAGGAAAAATACTGGATATTTCCTGAACAATCTTGAGCTTATGGATAACGTTTCGTTTGTGAACGTTCTTGGAAAAGGGCGAAAAATCTGCACAAAAGGCTTGAAATGGGAAAGCAGGCTTTTTGCAAAAGGTTTTGTTCCGAGCATAAGCAACCGGATTTCAGAGGAAAATTTCACGAAAAAAGAACCGGTTTTTATAAAACCCAATGCTTTGGGATTTTTGGCGATTTTCCCACTTTCTTCATATATTTTAAATTCCTGAAGATAAAATCACAGTTGAACGGAACAAGAACAGGAATAAAACCGCATAAAAAGCTGCAAGAATGATAAGAATCAGGTTCGCTGTGTAATATAGTCGTTTCCCTTTTTTTCCTATTATACAAAAAACAGAAGTTGTGATTCCTGTTATGCTCATAATCAGAAGTGCCGCCGCGGTAAAAGCTGCCGTGTTCAGGATAATTTTTTGGTTTGAATCCAAGAAAATCTGGTAGTTTCCTATTATGTAAAAAGCCGCGAGAACTGTAAGGAACAGGAAAAGAAACAGAATTGAACGTTTTGTAAGCTTAAAAAGAAGCGAAAGTGAAATTTTTTCGTTGTTTTTCTGTCTTGCAGTTATCATAAACCCTAGTTATACTAAAAAATAAGATTTTTTCAAGCCGAAATCAAGGTAAAGTTTTATAAAATATTTTTGCGGAGGAATGATGAAAAGATTTCTAAAGAATTTGTTTGTCTGTTTTCTGATTCTTGTTGTTTGCGCGGCGGCTGTTTTTTTTATTGGCTGGACATCGCTCAGAGTTTCTCCTGACTGTATCGGAGTTGTAAAGTCAAAGACCGGTGGAATCCAGAAAGAGCCTGTTCGTCCTGGAAAATTTTCATGGAACTGGGAATTTCTTCTTCCGACTAACACAAAACTTGAAGTTTTTGAGCTGAAACCGTATTTAATCAACAAGAAAATTTCGGGAACGCTGCCTTCTGCGGAACTTTACAGCACGCTTTTAAAATCGAATGCAAATTTCGGCTATAATTTTGACTTTGATTTTTGCGTGAATATTTCCTCTGAATCAATAGTTTCACTTTACGAGCAGCTTGTTTTTTCAGATCAGAAAGGACTTGAGCGTTATATTGACCAGATCTGCGATTCTGCCGCAAAAATGCTTTCTTCAGAAATAATGAAAAAACTTGAAAATGAGCCGTTTTTTCAGCCAGAAACTCTTACCCAGGAAGATTTGTTAGGTCTTGTTGACTTGAATAAAAAATTCCGCGAGGTTCAGTTTTCTTCTGTGGTTTTGAACGAATGTTCTTACCCGGATTATTCAATGTATAAGACTGTCCGGGCGACATTTCTTTCAAAAATAAAAGATGTTGTCTCAGAACTGGAAAATTCATCTGGCTCAGAAGAAAATGCTGATTTTATAAACCGGTTAAAAAACTTTTTTAATAAACAGGAATAATTATGAAACGTCTGTATGCAATCCGCGGCGCAATCTGTGCAAAAAATTCTAAAAATTCAATTTCGGAAGCGACTGTAAAAATGTGCTCGAAAATTTTTGAACTGAATAAAATTGATTCTTCTGATATTGTTTCAATGCATTTTACGCTTACAAAAGATTTGAAAAAGGCGAACCCATGCGCGGCTCTTCGCCGGGAATATAAAGGCATTGACGTTTCAAAAGTTCCGCTGTTCTGTAGCCAGGAGGCTTATGTAAAGGGGAGTCTTAAAAAAGTTGTAAGACTTCTGCTTACAGTTTATCTTGAAGAAAATTCAGTTCCTGAAAATGTATATCTGGATGGCGCGGAAGTTCTTCGCCCGGATTTTTGTAAAAAATGATTTTTTTTGAAAAATTGTCATTTTTGCTATTGACCTTTTTTTTTATTTTGTATATTCTAATATCACGTTACGCGAAAACGTAATTCGCTGCCTTAGCTCAGCTGGTAGAGCACGTGATTTGTAATCTCGGGGTCGTGGGTCCAAATCCTACAGGCAGCTCTATAAAGGGAAGTTGGCACAGTGGGACTGCGGGAGACTGTAAATCTCTTGGGCAACCGGATGGGGTTCGATTCCCTGACTTCCCAAGTCAAACGAGCAAGAAAGACCTTGCTCGTTTTTTTTATTTATAGTCATTTTCGCTTTTGCTGATGAAAATCAGGAGTTAAAAGTATGAAAACTAAGCGACTTTTTATTTCCATTGCATGTGTTCTGGTTTTGCTCTGCGTTTTTGTTTCCTTTTTGCAGGTTATGCCTGTTTCCTCGGAAAAAAATAAAACCATTCAGCGTGTGGAAGTTCCTTCTGGTACAACTATAAAAACTGTTTCTCTTATTTTAAAAGAAAAAAAACTTATCCGTAACAGCTTGTTTTTTTATGTATGCGCACGTTATTCATTGCCAAGAATTCTTGTTGCAGGAACATCGGAGCCTTTTTCATTAAAAAGTGGTGTATATCAGATTTCAAATTCAATGACTTATGCAGAAATCTTTAAAATTCTTTCTTCTGGACAGCAGGAATATATACGCGTTTCATTTCCAGAAGGTTTGACAATTTCAAAAATAGCACAAAAACTGGAAGATAGTGGAGTTTGCTCAGCGGAAGAATTTAAAGTTGCCGCAAAAGATAAAAATCTTCTTTTGGAGTATAAAATTCCAGGCGAGACTTTTGAAGGTTTCTTGTTTCCGGACACATATTTTTTTACTCCGAAAATGTCAGGTCAGGCTGTTGCCAGAAAAATGGTCGAAAATTTCTTTGAAAAATTAAAAACGGTAAAAAATGCCTCTTCTTTAACTATGTCTGAGCTTTACAGCGATGTCGTTCTTGCTTCTATTGTTGAGCGAGAATACAGGATTGACAGTGAGGCGCCGCTTATCGCAAGTGTTTTCAGGAATCGCCTTAAGCATAACATCGGTCTTTATTCTTGTGCCACGATTGAGTATATTCTTACAGAAATTCAGGGGAAACCTCATCCTGATGTTATAACATACGCAGACCTCGCGATTGACAGTCCTTACAATACGTATAAATGGGCTGGTCTTACGCCTGGACCTATTTCTAATCCTGGAGTTGTTGCATTGGACGCTGCGATAAATTCGGCAAAAACTGATTATTATTTCTTCCGGCTTGTTGATGCGAATGCAGGCCGCCATGTTTTTTCAAAAGATTTTTCCACTCATGTGAATGAAGGATATATTTACAGCACAAAAAAGTCTGGTAACTGATAATGGCAGGTTTTATTTCTAGTGAAACAATTGACGCAGTTGTAAATTCCGCGGATATAGTTTCTGTAATCGGGGAATATACCAAGCTTTCTGCAAGAGGCAACGGTGATTTCTGGGGCTGTTGTCCGTTTCATGGAGAAAAAACAGCTTCTTTCCATGTTGACAGTGAAAAAAAATTCTATCATTGCTTTGGGTGTGGCGCAGGCGGAAACGTTGTAAAATTTATTGAAGAACAGGAAAAAATGTCTTTTCCGGACGCTGTTGAATTTCTTGCAAAGCGTTTTGGGATTCCTATAAAATATGATTCCAGCGGAAGCGCGAAACCAGATCCGATTTTAAAAATCCGGGAAGAATATATCGAGCTTTACGAACGAACCGCTTCGATGTTCCATTATCTTTTGACTGAAACAGAACAAGGAAAATTCGCTCTGAAGTACATAACGGATCGCGGACTTTCTATGGAAACCATAAAAAAATTCAAGATTGGTTATTCTCCGGCGGATAGAACTTGGCTAAAGAATTTTCTACTTAAAAAGAATTTCAGCAATGAATTTCTTGAGAAATCCGGTCTTTTCAGCAAAAATTATCCGAATATCGCTTTTTTCTCAAATCGCCTTATGTTTCCGATTTTTAACAGACAGGGGCAGGTTGTTGCTTTGGGCGGACGCCAGCTTGATAAAAATCCGAACAGTCCAAAATATTTGAATAGCGGTGATTTGGTTCAGTATAAAAAAGGTGAGACTTTGTATGCGTTCAACTTTGCAAAAAAATCTATAAAAGAAAACAGAAAAGTTATTTTTTGCGAAGGTTACATGGATTGCATCGCTTATCATCAGTGCGGAATTGAATTTGCGGTTGCTCCGCTTGGAACATCTCTTACAGAAGAGCAGATAAAAATTATCCGTCCGTTTGTTGATGAGGTTCTTCTTTCTTTTGATGCTGATGGCGCCGGGCAGAAAGCGACTTTGCGCGCGATTCTTATGCTTCGCAAGGCGGGGTTTGTTGTTCGTGTGATACGGATTGAAGGCGGAAAAGACCCTGCGGAATTAATGCAGAATTTTGGTGAAAAAATCTTGACGAATGCTGTTTCCGGTGCTATTATTGATAGCGACTTTTTATTATCTAAACTAGGGAAAGAGTATCCTATTGATACTCCTGAAGGAAAAACAAGAGCCGCACTCGAATATTTTCCTTATCTGGATGCCCTTCAGTCAGATATACTTAAAGAGTCTTGTCTTGCGCAGTTGTGCGAGGCATTCAACTTAAAGCCGGAGGCCGTGAAGAGAGATTTTGTAAATCGTGAGCAAGCTCGTCAGCGTCTTGAAAACCGGCAGCCAAAAAATAATCCTGTTCAGAAGAAAATAAAACTCAATGCAGAATTAAGAAGTCTCTTGGCAATAATAGCCGATCTTGAAAAATATATGCTAGTGCGTAATGAGCTAACTCCAGACGATTTTGAAGATCCTTCCGCTAAAAAGCTTTTTGTTATGATAGAGGAATGTTTTAAAGAAAATTCCTTGTCTTTTACAACATTATTGAATCACTGTGATGATGAGAATCTTTCCAATCTGATAACCAGAGCGGTTTCTCTTGGAGAATTCAGGGATAACACCGAAAGTGCCGTAAAGGATTCTGTGATGCTGCTGAAGTCAAGAAGCATTGAGCGTCAAAGGGAAAAACTTATGGAACAAATCCGTAGTTTCAATTGCTTGACCGAAGACGACAAGGCGGAATTTCAAAAACTTCTCTCAAAAAAAATTGAACTTGATAACAAAATAAAGTCTTTAAAGAATTAGAAAAGGTGCAAAATGGACCAGGAAGTAAATCCTTATATTCAGAAAATTCTAGATTACGCAAAAGGTAAGACTGGAATTAGTTATGATGAAATCGCTGCTCTTGTTGGACAGGATTTTACAAATTCCCCTGAAATGGAACAGGTTCTTCAGCTTCTTGCAAAAGAAAATATTGAAGTTATCGAATCCGGCTTGAATCTTGATGAAGATGAAGAGGATGATGATGATATTTCTGTTGAAGACGATGAGGATGTTTCTGATGACGAGGTTCTTGACGATGAGTCTCTTGTGGATGATTCCGATTTGTCAAAAGATGATAAAATCCATCTTGTAAACGGCGATAAAGATTCTAGCATTGATGATCCTATCAGACTTTATTTGCGCGAAATCGGCAAGGAAAATCTTCTTACTGCAGAACAGGAAGTTATTCTTTCAAAAAAGATGGAAGATGGAAACAACATTATAAAAGACGTTGTTCTGAAATCTGGAATTATGATTCCTGAATTTTTTGGCATTGCTGTAAAGGCTTTTACAAGAATCGATCAGCATGAGCCAGGAAAAGCAAGAAAAGAAATAAATGAGGAAATGGCAGAAAAACGCCGACTGAAAAGTTGTTATGGCGAATACATAAAGCCTGTGCTTCAGGAAATGAAGCAGTATATGGCGATAAAAGAAAATCTTTATAAAACTGAACAGTCCAGCAGAATTTTTAATGATCCTCAGCTGATTGCTTTGCGCGAAAAAATTCAGCCGCAGCTTATGAAGATTGAGATTCAGACTGAAGAGCTTGACCGTTTTACAATGAAATTCCGCGATGCGAAAAATAAAATTGAGGAATTCCGCCAGAAACAGGAAAAGAAAATGAAGGAATTGCGGATTTCCAATGCAATGGAGCTTCGCTCTTTGGGTCGAAGAATCTCTATCCGCTCGGAATCTGCAAAAATTGAGTCAGAGTTGAATATGACAACTGATGACATCCGTGATATTTATACACAGATTCAGAAAATTGACCGCAAACTCAGCAAATTTGAATATGAATTTGAAAACACGATTGACGAAATTCTTGAGAAGGCTCAGGAAATCAAGCGCGGAAGCAAAATGATGGAAGACGCGAAGAATCGTCTTATCAATGCGAACCTGCGACTTGTTGTCTCGATTGCAAAAAAATATACAAACCGCGGACTTCAGTTCTTTGATCTTGTTCAGGAAGGAAATATCGGTCTTATAAAAGCTGTTGAGAAATTTGAATACAGAAAAGGATTTAAATTTTCAACTTATGCAACATGGTGGATTCGTCAGGCGATTACAAGAAGTATTTCTGACCAGGCAAGAACAATTCGTGTTCCGGTCCACATGATTGAGCAGATTAATAAAGTTGTCCGCGAGTCTAGGCAGCTTCTGCAGAAACTTGGTCGTGAACCAACTGATGAAGAAATTGCCCAGCAGCTTGGATGGCCGGTTGCCCGCGTAAAACAGGTGAAAAATGTTGCCCGGGAGCCGATTTCTTTGGAAACTCCAATTGGTGAAGAGGAAGATTCTTCTTTGGGAGATTTTATCGAGGATAAGGAAGTTGAGAATCCTGCAACACAGACTTCTTACAAGTTGCTTCAGGAGCAGCTCCGTCAGGTTTTGGGAACTCTTCCGGCTCGTGAACAGGAAGTTCTTAAAATGCGTTTCGGGCTTGATGATGGTTATTCTCTTACATTGGAAGAAGTTGGTCTTTATTTCAATGTAACCCGTGAACGAATCCGCCAGATTGAGGCGAAGGCTTTAAGACGGCTTAGACATCCTAGACGTGCGAATGGACTAAGGGATTATATAGAAAACTAAAAAGAAAATTTGTTTCTGGCTTCTAAAAATGTGTTTTTGGAAGCAGTTTTATAGACATATTTACTTTTTTTCTATATATTTTAAAGATACAATCAGTAATTTAAGGAAATTTTATAATGGTAACAACAGAAATCTTTGACCGGCTAAAAAGCCTTCAGGTTATTCTTGGTCGCAAATACGAGCTTGAATCAAAAATTGATGAAGCACCAAAGCAGTTGAGCTCTCAGGATGAACTTCTTGCGCGAATGAAGAAGGAGTACATCGAAAAAAACAGAGAATATGAAGATGTGAAAGAAAGAGTTGGGCAGCTTAAGCTTGAGCTTGATGAAGCTGTTAAGCTCCGCGAAGACGGTGAAAAAAATATGGATAATATCACAACTCACCGTGAATACGAAGCCTTGGATAAACAGATTTCTGAAGCTTCTGCAAAAGAAGCTGATGTTAGAAAAGAACTTCAGAAAGAAGAAAAAACATTTGCAGAACTCAATGATATTCTAAAGACAAATGAAGCTATTATAAATTCAACAGAAGCAAGTTTGAACGAAAGCAAAAAGGCTTTGGATTCACAGTTGTCTTCTTATAAATCTGAAATTGCTGACCTGAAAAATCAAGAAGAGAAAATTATCCCTGGACTCGATCAGGAAATTCTTTTTAAGTTTCAGAGGATTATCCAGCGCAATGCCGAGGGGATTGTTGCAGTAAAAAATGGTGTCTGCACAGGTTGCCACATGATTCTTCCTGGTCAGTTTGCGAATGAGGTTCGGGAAGGCGAAAGTATTCTTTTCTGTCCGTACTGTAGCCGAATTCTTTATTATGAAGCATCTAGCGAAGGCGAACAGATTACATATTACAATGATACTGGAAGTCTTGCTGATTCTGATGATGAACTTGAGGACGAATTTGAAGATGATGAAGATTCTGATTCATCGGAATTTATTGATGATGATGAAAATATCATTGATGAAGATGATGAATTGGATGACTCAGACTCGGATACGGATGAGTAATAGTTTTCTGGAATTTGGTTTTCAAATTTTTTAACATTGTATTTTAATGCAGACGGGATGTAATCGCGCCGCAGTTTTTTATGATAAAAACTTGCGGTGAGGAAAGTCCGGGCTCCACCGGAAAAATGCCGGATAATAACCGGGCTGACAATGGCAGATGTAATTTATTGCATATCCCTTGTTGGACAGACAGTGCAACAGAAAATAAACCGCCCGTAAGGGTAAGGGTGAAAAGGTGGTGTAAGAGACCACCGTACAATCTGGTAACAGATGTAGCAGGTAAACCTCATTTGGAGCAAGACCGTATAGAAGTTGGTTTCCGGGCTGTATACTTCGGGTAGGTTGCTAAAGCCATCTGGCAACAGATGGTTCGGATAGATGGTTACGGACTGCGAAAGCAGTTGACAGAACCCGGCTTATTTTCCCGTCTGCTTTTTATAAAAGTTTGTATTATGGATAACGGAAATATAACAAGGCGAAAAAGTAATCTGGCAAGAAATCTCATTATTGTTGCCGTTGGCATTGTTTGCGTTATCTTTTTATCTTATTTTCTGGTTTCAAAAATAAACACAAAAAGGGCATCTTCCGCTAATAAAAGTACAATTTTAAAAGCATGGAAAGAATATGACTACAAGACTGTCTGTGAATTATCGCAGCATATTCTTGATGAAAATCCATTTAACAATTTTGCGCTTACATATCATGGATTTTCATGTTTTTATCTTGCTGTTTCCGCACTTGATTCTTCTGCAGGACAGTTTTTTCTTGATGATGCTATAAATTCAATCAGAATTGCCTTGATTTATGCAAAGAAATCGGCGATTCCTCAACTTGAATATATGCTGGGAAAATGTTACTTCTACAAAAATACTGTTTCCACCTATTATTATTCAGATCTTGCAGAAAAATATCTTGTGGCAAGCAGAGAGCATGGATATAAGGCTGATGACATTTCTGAATATCTTGGGCTTTGTTATGCAGCACTCGGAATGCCACAGGAAAGCATCCAGTGTTTTACAGAATCTCTTCTGGTTCGTGAGTCGGATTCGCTTTTGCTTTCGATTGCAGAGCAGTATTATAAATTAGGGCAGTCCTCTGTTGCAAAACAGTATCTTTATAGAATCACAACTTCGAGCAAGGATGATAGTCTTGTTCTGAAAAGCATGAATCTTCTTGGGTTGATTTATCTTGATGAGAACAAACTTGATGATGCCCAGAAAGAATTTGAAGGTATTTTGCAAAAAAATAAAAATTCAGGTGACGCATATTACGGACTTGGTGTAATATATGAAAAGAAAGGTGAACTGGTAAAAGCCCGGGCGGAATGGCGGAAAGCATTGCGCGTTCAGGTGAACCATCAGGGCGCTTTGAAAAAAATGGCAGATTACAATTAAATAAAAATAAATAGGGAAAATCCGGGAGGATTTATGGGATTTTTAGATAGATTTTCTACTGATGTAGGTATTGACCTTGGCACATGTAACACTTTGATTTACGTGCGCGGTAAAGGCATTGTTATTGATGAACCAACTGTTGTTGCGGTAGAAAAAGGCACAAAACGCATTCTTGCTGTGGGTTCTGAAGCGAAAAATATGCTGGAACGAACTCCGTCTAATATTATTGCGATTCGTCCTCTTGCGGATGGTGTAATTGCTGATATTGACAGTACAGAAAGGATGATTAAATATTTTATTCAGAAAATTATTCCTAAGCATCAGATATTTAAATCTCTTAGAATGAAGGTTGGAATTCCTTCTTGCGTTACAGATGTTGAACGTCGGGCTCTTATTGAAGCTGCGTTGAAAGCTGGCGCAAAAGAGGTTGAAGTTATTGCAGAATCTCTTGCAGCTGCAATCGGTGCGAAAATTCCTATCTATGAGCCTGCTGGACACATGATTTGTGATATTGGCGGTGGTACAGCTGAAGTTTCTGTAATTTCTCTTGGTGGAATGGTAATTACAAGCTCAATCCGCGTTGGCGGTGATAAATTCAATGAAGCTTTGGTAAAACACGTAAAAAGTGTACATAACCTTATCATTTCATTACAGGCTGCGGAGCGTTTGAAGATTCAGATTGGTAATGCTTCTGCTGATAAGACGATTGAAAAAATGGAACTTAAGGGAACGGACGCAATTACAGGACTTCCTCGTAGGCTGGAAATAGACAGCGTTGAAGTTCGAGAGGCGCTAAAAGAACCTGTAAAACGCATTGTTGAAGAAATTAAGAGCGTAATTAGTCAGACTCCACCGGAATTAGCTTCAGATATTATTGACCGCGGTATCGTTATGACTGGTGGCGGTTCAATGTTGAAAGGGCTTCCAAAACTTATTTCAAAAGAGACTGGAGTTCCTGTAATTCTTGTTGAAAATCCGCTTGAATGTGTTGCGCTTGGTGCTGGTGAAGCATTTGAGCTTTTCAGAGATATGTCATCAGACCGTTCTGTTTATGATAGTCTTAACGACTGATATATATGGCGAACAAGAATAAAATTTCATTTAGACTGCCGGAACTTTTGCTTGTGGTTTTTGTGCTTATCTCAGGAGTTCTTTTGGGTTTTAGTTCTGGTAGTTTTGTATTGAATTTTAAAAAGATTGGTTTTACTGTTTTCTCATCTGTTCAAGCTGGCGTTTACAAAGTTGTAGATGGCATTGGTGATACATTTGGTGCGATGAAAGAACTTGCCCGGCTAAAGAAAGAATATGCCGAACTTACAAAAAAGCTTGAGAATTATGAACAGATGCGCCGCTCAAATGCAGAAATCCGCAAAGAAAATGAACGGCTTCTGGAACAGTTGAATTTCACGACTTATCTTGAGGAAAAAAATTATCCGGCTCAAATTATTAGCCGTGATGCAGATAATCTTTACGCATATTTGACAATCAATAAGGGAAGCTCGTCTGGAATAAAAAAGAATATGAGCGTAATTGCTTATCAAAATGGAAATTCCGGGCTTGTTGGAAAAGTTGTGCAGGTTGGAGCATTTACAAGTATTGTTATGCCGATTTATAACATGAATTGTACAGTTTCTGCAAGAATTCAGAATTCCAGGGATCTTGGACTTGTAACAGGCAAGGGAAAAGAAGAGCTTCCGCTTGCGATGAATTATATCAAAAAACGAGTCCTTGAGGATTTGCATTACGGAGATGTTGTTGTAACTTCCGGTGAAAACAGCAATTATATGCGCGATTTGCCTATTGGTACAATCTCTAAGATTTCAGTTATTGATTACAATTCTTCTCTTGATATAGAGCTTACTCCTATCATTGATTTTTCAAGACTGGAGAATGTTGTTGTTGTTGATATACGTGAAATTAATGATACAAGAAAATAGCAGGAACATAATATGATAAAAGTTTTTTCAGTTTCTACATTGATTTTATTTATTCTTGCGATGGTTGAAACAGCTATTCTTTCAAACTTTTCTTTTCTTCCTGCTGTGCCTGATCTGGTGCTTCTTGCTTCTATTTATATTGTGATGATGAATGGCAAAACAGCCGGAGTTATAATTGGTTTTACATCAGGATTGATTCTTGATTTTATAACAGGCTGTCCGTTTGGTTATAACTGTCTTTTAAGAACAATAATTTGTTATTTTGCAGGATTTTTTAACAAAAATCTTAATTTCAGGGGAATTTTTATTCCTTTTTTGATTGGTCTGTGTGGAACATTTGCAAAAGTTTTTATAACGTGGCTGATTTCGTTGTTCTATCCGAATACCGTTGTTACATATTCAATGATTTCTATAAGTTTTTTTACAGAACTACTTTTGAATTCTTTTCTGGCGCCTGTGATTTTTAAAATTGTCGGTTGTTTTGACAAGCATATTGCGATGGATGTTTCTGGAGGAGATTTTTAGGGAAGATGGCTTTATTCAGACATACGCGCTTTGCTAGAAATTCTACAATTGATAAAAATTCTCGTATTATGGTTCTGCTGCTGCTTCTTTGCATCGCATTTTTGATTTATGTTTACAGACTTTTTTCAATGCAGATAATAAATGGATCTGAATATAGAACTCAGTCGAAAACTATTTCAAGTCAGGTTACAACGATTCCAGCTCAACGTGGTGAGATTTTTGACAGGAACGCACTTTTGCCGATGGTTATCAATACTGAATCTTTTGCGGTGGAAATAACTCCTGGAGAAATTCCTTTTGGTCATTATGATACTGTTGCCACAAAACTTGCTGGAATGCTTGGAATCTCAAAGTTTGATATTGACAAGAAAGTTCCTAAAAATTCAAGACGTTCATTCAATTCGTTTCAGATAAAGACAAATGTTCCTTTTACGGTGATTTCAAATATTGCGGAAAATATTACGGATTTGCCGGGGGTTTCGTGGGTTTCGCGCCCAATAAGAAATTATGTTGAGACAGGCTCTCTTTCCCATGTAGTTGGATATGTTGGTGATATTACAAGGGAAGAAATAAATGTCATGTATAATAAAGGTTATACAATAAACAGTATTGTTGGAAAAACTGGCATAGAGCGTCAGTATGACAGTCTTTTGCAGGGGAAAGATGGACGTGAAAGCAAAACTGTCGATGTCCGTGGGCGAATTATTTCTGATGTTCCTATTGTTGAGCCACCACAGATGGGAAAAAATCTTGTTCTTACAATTGATTCAGAAATTCAGACACTTGCAGAGAAAACTTTGGGAAACCGGGTAGGGGCTGTTGTTGTTCTAAGACCTTCAAACGGTGAAATTCTGGCGATGGTTTCATATCCGTTTTTTGATGCAAACCAGTTTAATGGTGATGATGCAGGAAAATATTATCAGGAACTTGCAGAAGACATAAAAAATCAGCCTCTTATAAATCGCGCTGTGAATGCCGTTTATCCACCGGCTTCAACATTTAAAATAATCATGAATACAGCAATGCTTGCAGAGGATGCTTTTCCGCCAACAAAGAAGATAGAATGTAAAGGCGTGCTTGATTATGGAAACAGAAAATTTCATTGTCACGTTCATGAGCCAGGCCATGGTTGGCTTGACATGAAAAATGGACTTGCCCAGTCATGTGATGTTTATTATTGGACAATTGGTCGCGATTATCTTGGAATTAGTAAGATTGCCGCATACGCAAAGGAATTTGGTTTTGGTCAGAGTACGGGAGTTGATTTGCCAAGCCAGCAACCTGGTTTTGTTCCTACATCAAAATGGAAGGAGCGCCGTTATCATGAAAAATGGCTTGGAGGAGACACGATGTCGGCTTCAATCGGCCAGGGATATCTTCTTGCGACCCCGTTACATGTTGCAAATATGGCTGCAATGGTTGCAAATAGCGGAGTAGTATATAAACCACATTTTTTGAAGGAAGTTCGGGATCCTGTTTCAAATGAAGTAATTCGTGAGATAAAACCGGAAATTCTTTTGAAATCTGATATTTCTTCTGACGTGTGGAAACAGGTTCAGGAATCGATGCGTTATACGATTTCAGATGGAACTCCACAATATCCAATGCACAATAAAATTGTAAAAGCTGCCGGAAAGACCGGAACTGCAGAAGTTGCTCCATATAAAACCAGCTGGCATTCTTGGATGGTCGCTTACGCTCCTTATGATGGACCGACTGAAGAACAAGTTGTTGTTTCCTGCATTGTTGAAGCTTGTAATCCTTGGGAATGGTGGGCGCCGTATGCGACAAATATTATTCTTCAGGGAATTTTTGCAAAACAGACATATGAAGAAGCCGTTCAGGCACTTGGATTTAATTATCTTATAAGAAACCGTGCAAGACAGGAATAAAAATGAAAAAAAGTTTTCTTGAAAATTTTGACTTTATATTGATTTTCAGCGTTCTGATTCTTGTTGGATTAGGCGTTGCTTTTATTTATTCATCTGGAATAAATTCATCCGGTGTTCTTGTAACGAATGAATATATAAAGCAGATTATCTGGGCTGGAATCGGTTTTGCGTTCATGATTTTTTTTACTTTGTATGATTACCGAAAACTGAGCCGCTATGCTGTTTATTTTTTTGTCGGGCTTCTTACTCTGCTGGTTTTTACACGTTTTTTCGGGCGAGAATCCCATGGAGCAAGAAGTTGGCTTGGAATCGGCGAATTTGGATTCCAGCCTTCTGAATTCGGAAAAATTTTCTATGTTCTTATGCTTGCGAAATATCTTGATATTTCTATAAACGAAAATCAATTGAAAAGAATGGTTGTTTCTGTGCTGATTTTTATGGCTCCAACAGGAATGATTTTGATTCAACCAGACCTTGGAACAGCTTCTGTTTATATTCCGATTTTTTTTGTTATGTGTTTTGTTGCAGGAATTCCAAGCCGATATATTATTTTTCTTCTTGCTACAGGTTTTGCGATGATTGTTTTTACAATTTTACCTGTCTGGAATGAATTTATTGCACATAATTCTTTTGCAATTGCCGCCATTTTTGAAAATTTTAAACTAAAATTAATTCTTATTTTTGCAACAACATTGATTTGTCTGCTTTGTTTTATTGTCCGAAGATATTTTCATTTGGCTCATTATTTTTATTGGATTGCTTATATTTTTGCAATTCTTGCATTGGGACTGATTTTTTCTTCTGTCGGGGAAAAAGTTCTAAAAGATTATCAGATAAAACGTCTGATTGTTTTTATGGATCCGAATGTTGATAGACTTGGTGCCGGCTGGAATATTATTCAGTCAAAAATTGCAATTGGTGCAGGCGGACTTTTCGGTCGATCTTTTTTGCATGGAACACAGAGCCATTACCGATTTTTGCCTGAACAGTCAACGGATTTTATTTTCAGTATTCTTTCTGAGGAACTTGGATTTATCGGCGGAATTGTTGTTTTTGTTCTTTATTTTATCATTATGATTCGCACAATAATGATAATAAAAAATTGTTCAAACCGATTTGGCTGTTATATTGCCGCAGGTTTCCTTGGAATGTATATGATGCATTTTTTTGTAAATGTCGGAATGGTTATGGGAATCATGCCAATAACTGGAATTCCATTGTTATTTCTTTCCTACGGAGGAACTTCGTTGCTTACAGCAATGACTTCCATCGGAATTCTTATGAGTATTAATAGCCGTAAATATAATTTTACATAGGAAATGAATTTATTTCCAAAATAGGCAAGAAAGAAAATTAAAAGATGTTTGAATATTTCTATCGGTAGACAGAACATACATTATAGGATGTTAACTAGTAATCTTTTTTTTACTTGATTTGGAACTGTGAACCGAACCCCGATAAGGTTACAGTTTTTCGATGATGAACCCCGTTGATGGTTACAGGTCAAAAAACACTGAACCCAATTATGGGTAACGCTTTTGCAAGGAGTTTTTATGAATGTAAGTCCTGCAACAAAAGCGGCAGCAATTTCTGATTATCTGGCTGGTAAAGGTGGATATTTTCAGATAGCACTTGAGTATGGTATTAATCCATATACATTTAAAAAATGGGTTGAATCGCCAGAGAAAGCCTTAAATCAAGCTTCTCAAAAAGGTATAATAGAACTGCAAAGTTCAAAGAATGAAAATACCGGACTTATTGAGAGGAATGATTTGAAGACTAAAGAACCTGAGTTCAGAACAAAAGATGCTGAAATAAAATACCTTAGAGATAAGGTTGCATATCTGGAAACATTATCTGAACTAATGGGATATAACCCTAATCAGGTTGCTAAAAAAAAAGATTCGAATGTATTCAGCATCTTCTCAGATCAGGACGATGTACCAGTATTGCCCGACTCTGCTCAATCGCAGGGGTTTCCAGGGAATGCTATTACAAATATATCCGAAGAAGAACAATAAAAAATCCAGATGCAGAATTAATACAGATTATAGGTTCTATCCAAACACAGTTTAATTATTCAATTGGCTATAGATCTATGACAAAAAAGCTTATTTCTATGGGACATGATGTGAATCATAAGAAAATAAGCCGTATAATGCGTGAAAATGGATTGAATTCAGTTGTTAGGAGGAAAAAATATCGACCTGAAGTATATGAACGCAGAAAATTACTAAAAGAAACTGTTCCTGAAAATATTTTGCAACGTAATTTCTATAGTTCAATTCCAAGAACAATATTTGTTACTGATATTACATATCTTTATACAAGTGATGGCATTTTTTATCTGAATATTATTGAAGATCTGTATAACAGAGAAATTGTTGCCTGGAAAATTGGTGATAGTCCTGATTCATATCTTTGTATAGAGACTGTAAGATTATTGGCTGAATCTGTTGATTTGAATGACACTATAATTCACTCGGATCAAGGCAGTTCTTATACAAGTTATGATTATCGAGATTATCTTCTGTCTTTGGGAGTAAAACAAAGTTGTTCTGATGTAGGTGAATGTTGGGATAATGCTGCAATGGAATCTTTTAATGCGATATTAAAGACGGAAGGATTTTATGCAAAATGGACAAAGAAAGCATTTCGAGCTTGTAAGATTCCATCGCAAGATGTATTTGAACAGGTTGGAAACTTTATTCGGTATTACAACAATTTCCGAATTAAGGAAAATTTAGGGTATCTCTCCCCTACAAAATTTCTGGAGAAATACCCTTTTGGAATTAATTAATGTTGACCTAAACAACTTTTTTTAGGAATATTTAGACAGCAAAAGATGTTACCCATTAGGGGGTCATATCA
>Ga0256404_1001743_pt1 | contig 50917 bp, 33 predicted proteins | sample RumenRJG_01DNA_FD_185990 | JGI IMG/M metagenome (GOLD analysis project Ga0256404, IMG submission 185990) | Bovine rumen microbial communities from Lethbridge, Alberta, Canada - RJG_01 | ecosystem: Host-associated > Mammals > Digestive system > Stomach > Rumen | place: Canada: Alberta | collected...
AATTTTAATCAAAAATTACAGAAAAAAGATGGAAAGTAAAATGAATTTTATACCTTTGCAAAGGTGACCTGCAAGGGGGTCACTTTTAGATTAGCAAAGGGGTCACATCTCGACTCGCGCGCGCAATGAAGTTGGTGAAGTAATTCCAACCGACAGGTGAAGTAGGCTGAGAGCAGCTATTTATCCGTGTTCGTATAGAACTTTTGCCGCACTGAACATTTCTGTGTGGCAATTTCATAGCAAACAGCTACTATAAACGAATAAATACCATCCATGGTTTTTCTTTAGGGCAAAGCCCCCACAGAGGAACAGTATGCTGCTTCTCTGTGGGGCTTGATCAAGAAGCTCAGCAATTATATTCGAAATGCGAGATGACTAAAAGTTTCGTTTTCGACTACTTTCGACTATTTTCTCTTCCCTTTGCACCCATTTACTCTGTTTCGCGGTTATAAAGGTAAGAGAACAGTTGCAATAAAGAAATCACACAATGGACAAGAATACTTTCAAGCAAGAAATAAAAGACTACACTGCTCGCGGAGGTAAGTTCGCATTTGTCTTCGGTGACATCCGTCTCCCTGTTATCTATCACGAAGCATTGAACATGTTAGCCGTGAAGATGCCAGCGCATGAGGTGTTTGTTCCAGTCGATTACTCACGTGACTTGGGGGACAATCTCGATGTGCTTATGAATAAACTGCTTGAGAAGTACCCACAACTCACTGACTAAAAAAGAAGTTGCCCGAAGAGAGCGGTAAGGCTTTTATCAATGGCTGTAGCCAAGGACTATCTTCTGCTTCTCTCTTTCGGGCAACTCGTATAGCATTTTACTTCCATTCCACAGGGAGGTCGCGGAAGTTGAAAGTCATGTCACTATTACCCCATGTTGACGAATAGGCCTTTACCGTCAGTGAGGCAATCCGTTTCGTTTCAACCGACACATCTGCAAAGAAGAACTTGAACTTGAAATTGGTGTTTCTGTCAGTAGTAGGTTTGGCATTATCCATACTTCCGAACTGATATTCGTATGTTTCGTAGGTATTTCCTGCATAATCAGTGAGTTGGGCTTGCGCCATCTGCTTGTCTCTGCTTTCACCTGGGTTGTAAAGATTGAGCGTAACTATTATCTTTTTTGTTGTTTTGTCTCCAACAGCCGAGACGAAACCATACTGATAGCCGTCGGCATCAGTGGTGTTTAGGGTATGCTTGATGTCAATGGCCTTCTTGTACTCTGCGTTCCTGTCTGCAAGCTCATTAAGACGGGATTGCATGTGGCAATCTGACCTTGCCAGGTCTCTACTTGTCCCTTCAGGGTCTTTACATCTCCTTCGAATGTCTTGACACGGTCTTCTACTTTTACTGTCTGTCCTGACACTGTGGCAGAGAAAGCCACACACATGATAAGCTTAATGATTTTGTTCATAAGATACGTTGCTGATGTATGGTACAAAGGTAATGATATTTTTTTATTTTTATCGAAGGAATATCCCTACTGGTTCTATGGTTATCCTTACTATCCGAACATAATTGATAGACATGGAAAAAAAATATAGATTTAGAAGGCAATTCTTGATTATATTCGTATCTTTGCAAGTAATTATGAAACCATAACAATATTTATCCATTTATGAAAAAGATTCTCTTTATTGCTTGCCTACTATTGGCATCAGTCGGAACCTTTGCTCAACATGCAAAAGGTTCGTTTAACATTCAACCCAAAGTGGGTCTCAACGTAGCTACGATGACAGACAATGACGGCAGCGATCCTCGCGTGGGGTTTGTCGGAGGTGCTGAGTTCGAATACCAAGCTACCGACTTGTTGTCACTCTCTTTCGGTGCTCTCTACTCACAGCAGGGATTGAAAGCCAATAGCGATGAAATGGACGGTACCATTAAAATGGACTACATAAATGTGCCTGTTCTCCTGAATGTATACGTAACTAAAGGGTTGGCTGTGAAGGCTGGTATTCAGCCAGGGTTCAAGGTCAATAGCAAGGTCAAGGTCTCTGCTTCTGGTGCTTCCGCTGAGGTCGATTTAGAAAAAGCTCTTCAGGCTGGAGGGGTAGATGCCAGTGTAAAGAGTGTAGATTTTGCTATTCCGGTGGGTCTTTCGTACGAATATCGCAACTTTCAATTTGACGCTCGCTACAACTTTAGCGCCACCAAGGCTATAGAGGCTGAGGGTGAATCGACAAAACACTCTGTATTCCAATTCACCGTAGGCTACAAGTTCGATCTATAACCAAACTATATAGAAATATGTCATGCCGCTCATATTATGCTATGGGCGGCATTCTTTTTTATTTAGCCACGCTACGCTGAGTTGAGCAAGCTCTTTCACGGTTTACCCAGGCAAAGTTGCGGTTGAGCATGATTTCCTTCTGACGGGCATCCTTGAAGGCGTAGATTTTGGGGAGGTCGACATAGGCGGCTCCTCCTGCTTGATCTTGGGCCGTCAACAAGCGTATCGGCAAACTGGACGAGAAATACGGCGCCATCCGAAAAAACTTCGCCATTGACCTCACCTACGAGGGAGAAGGCAAGGATGAGAAGGTGGTATCCATCTCGTGGAAGAAAAACGGCGAGCAGGTTGACACTGCTAAGAAGTTCCATGGAAAATATGTCCTGATCACCAGCCTTGATGAGAAAGAAGAAACTATTGTCTGGAGATTTTATAATGTGATAAGAACTGTGGAAGAGACCTTCCATACCCTCAAGAGTGACCTCGACATCAGGCCTGTCTACCACAAATCTGACGAAGGCATCAAGGCACACCTGAATCTTGCCGTACTGGCTTACTGGCTGGTCTCCGTGACCAAGTACAGGTTAAAAGTGAAGAAGTACGACAATGTCAGATGGGACGAAATCATACGTATAGCGAGCACGCAGGTGATTGTCACTGCAGAACTGAAAGCAAAAAACGGTGAGACCATACGGGTGAGGCAATGCACTGAGGCGGAAGAGAAGCTATCCCACATCTATCGCATCCTCGGAATTAATCCTCACCCACTTGGAAAAATAAAATCCGTGGTACACCCAAAGCCACCCTCAATAATAGCCAATACTGATAATCAATCAGTTACATGAGGTATATCTGCAATGTGGGTTAAAAAAACTACTTCAGGGATAAGTTTCCGCTGAGGGCAGCGGACCTCATAGGCACAGACACAAAGGTTTTCTTGGTTATAAAACAAAAAAACTCCCCCGTACCCACTTTGTTGTGTGGGTGCGGGGGAGATGCTGATTGAAGAGACAGGATGTGTCTAATGGTTATCTTTTGACCACTTTCTTGCCGCCTCGGATATAGACGCCGGCGGGCAGTCTGTCGAAGTCGGTGCCACGGTCGATACCCCGGAGGTCGTAGATGTGGGTCGTGCCGTCGTTGTCCTCCAGAATGATGTTCTCCACGCTGGTGGTGGTGCCATCGGAGAAGACGCTGCCGATCTTTGCACCTGCGGCACCGCCGTCGACGGTGAGATAGGCTCTGAAGGGCGGGATGTAGGCGGAGGCATCCTCTGTCATCACCTTCTTCCAGCTGCCGTCGTTCTGCAGGGTGTAGGCGCCAAGCTTGCTTGCCTCACTGTTGGAGATGGTCTTGACTGTACCCATCATCTTGATGTCGCCTCGCTCCACATACCCAAGAGAGGTATCATAAGACTTCACAATGGCTGAGTGATTGTAGTCGATGCGCTCCTTGTCCGCTTTCATCACGATGAGATACGGCATAAGGGCTTCGAGTGGACTTCCGTTGCTGACCTGTGAGAAGACCGCGTTGCCGCCAGTATTTTTCGAGAGCATATAAGCCTTGAAGGGCATGTCATCGCTGTAGGTGAGCGAATACGGCTGGCACCAAGTATAGCGTCTGCCCTGCTTGAGGCTTCTCAGGTAGGTTATCTTGTCAGCCGTGAAGCCTACGTAGCTATCCTGATAGGATTTACTGTCAGATAACTGATAATGATCGCAATGCCAGCTTCCTGCGTCGTAGTACACATAGTTGGGATTCTCCTCCGACTCATTGTAATCCGGATGCGAGAAAGCATGCAGCATGGTACCCTCTCCCAAACGGAACGCCCAGACGGATTGCTGCTGTCCTTCTTGCAGCTTGGAGGCCACATAGCCGTTCTTGAGCTGCTCATCCGTCACCAGCGTTCCCTGCGCAGTGCCGTAGGCATTGAGGTAATAGCAGTTGGTGATGTCCACCTGACGGGGATTGCGCGTGAAAGTGGCCGCCCCCTCCGTGCCAGTGTTGAAGGCGCCCGCAACCAAGGAGTTGCTGATGGATGACTTTGCGGCGCCTGTTCCGGCCCAGCCAATGAAGCCGCCGCAGTTGTTGGTCTCCACACCGTTCATCACACCTGTGAAGGCGCAGTTGGAGATGACGACATAGCCATTGTTGGACGTAGCGCCGACAATACCGCCGTGGGTGCCGTCGCCACTGACGGTGGAATTGATCGTAACGTTGCTTTCGCAGTCCGATATGGTGGTGGGTTGCCCAACTACCACGTTGCCTACGATGCCGGCCGCATACTTGCCCGAGGCCGCAATGGTGCCCGTCACCCTCAGGTTCTCGATGGTGGCATTGCTTGCTACTGGGAACGGAGCGACATTCTGGCCACCGCTGAGGTTGACATTCAGTGTGTGTCCCTGCCCGTCGAAGGTGCCTTGATACGGACGTGTGGAAGTACCGGCCATCGTGTTCACGGCTTCGGTGATGTCCTTAGTCATCTTCGCGGCCAGCTTTGTGTTGCCGCCGTTGACGAGCACGCAGAACTTCTCCCAGGTCACTCTGTTGCTGATAGTGAAGAAGTCGGAACTCTTGATGTTCACCGTGACTCGGGTGTCTTGAGCGACGGGGCTATCGTTGGTAAAGTCAGGAGTGAAAGAGAAAGCCTCATAGTAATACGTGTCGTTGTAAGCATTCCCTAAGAGGTCCTGCAATGTAGGCACGCCGCCAAGGAGCTTGCCGCCGGTGTTGGCGTAGCGGGTGATCTTCACGGTGTTGTTGTAAACGAACTCCACCTTGTTCACCGTCTTCGCGTCGCTGAAGACCAGCATCGGCTCATTGTCGCCCGGAAGACTCTGGCTCCAGCCTTTGGTGTCGGTGCCGTGCTGCAGGGCGTAAGTCACGCTGCCGTTCTTAGCCTCGTCGGAGGTCACGGCCGTCGCAGTGCCCTTGGTACGCCACGTGCTGGCTCCGATGCCGTTGAAGCAGTAGAAGTTATTGGAGCCGCTGACCGTGATATTGTCGGAAGTATAAACAAGCGGGTGGACATCCACGATGTTCTTATACGTGCCGGCAACATAGCAGTTGTTGAAGCTCGATCCCGAGCCGGCCGACCAGCCCACGAGCCCCGCGATGCCGCTCGTCCGGCTGCCCTCCGGACCGGAGAAGCTGCCGGAGAACTTGCAGTTGTTCATCGTTATCACCTTTCCCTCGCCATGGCCTACGAAGCCGCCGCTGTGCTGGTCCTGGTCGCCGGTGAGGGTGAAACTGATGGCTACGGCTACCTCGCAGTTGTTGATGGTCACGCCATACGCGGCACCCACGAGACCGGAGGCGTGCGACTGCGGATAACCATCCCCTGTGGCCGTCTGCCGAATGGTGCCTGCCGTCTTGAGATTCTCGATAACGGCGCCTTCTACTATGTTAAAAGGAGCCGTGGCCTGGCCGCTACCGGTATAGTTCACGGTGAGTGTGTAGCTCCCGCCGTCGAATTTACCAGCGTATGCCTTCTTGGTGCCCGCCATCGGAGAAGACGCGTCGAGGGTAACGTTGGATGTCATCTTCGCGCTCACCTTCGGGCTTATATCGTTGACGTAGTCGCAGAACTGCTTCCACGTCTCGGCGTTGCTGATGCTGAAGAACTCATTGTTCTTGATTGTGACCTTCACATTCTGGTCAGCAGAGACTGGAGAGGTCACCTTGCCTGCATCCGTCATCTGGAACCAGCGGGTGAGGACATCCTTATAGTTATTATTGACATACGAAGACAGAGAAGCCGTGGAAAGGCCTTCCGCCTTCTGGCCGGCGTTGTAGAACTTCTCCTGCATCACCTTGTTGTCCAAGCTGCTGACATGAGCCACGCGGTACACTTTCTTTGCCGCCTCCGTGGAGAACAGGGGCGCGGCGTCGGTCTTTGTCCCGTTGATGCTCTGTCCCCACACAGCGCTGCTCTGACCGTCCTGCAGATGCCAGGCCACATAGCCGCTCTTCATCTGCGCATCGCTCACCTGCTCCGCTCCAGCGGGAATATCGCCAAGGGCATTGAGGAAATATACATTACTTATAGTAGCGTTTTGGGCATTTACGGCCACGGAGTTAGATCCGCTGCCGTTCACCGAGTAGGTAGCGGTGATGAGACAGTTGGTGATCTTGCTGCCAGCGCCATTGGTGCCTATCCATCCCACGAGGCCTCCGCATTGGTTCGTCTTCGCTCCCGTTATGCTGCCGGAGAAGACGCAGTTGTTGATCTTCACGGGTGCCGTGGCATCACCTACGAGTCCTCCGTGATTGCCTTCGCCGTCGACTGTGGAAGTGATGGCCACTGAGCTCTGGCAGTGGTCAATGGTTACGGCATTGATTAGCACGATGCCCACGAGACCGGCGGCAAACATGTCAGAGGCAGCTATCCTGCCCGTCACGCTGAGGTTGCGGATGGTAGCGCCGTTGACAGCGGAGAAGGGAGCAGTGCACAAACCGCCGCTGAGGTTGAGGGCGATGGAATGATTGCCCCCCTCAAAGGTGCCGGAATAAGATACTTTCGCCAAGCTCACGAGGGAGCCGGAAGAGAATACTTCCTTCGGGAACATGGAGGTGGTCACGGGGTCTGTAATGTCTTGGGTGAGCGTTGCGTTGATGCCGCTGTTGCCGGAGCGTACCTGCGAGCAGAACTGCTCCCAGTCGGCCTTGGATGCGATGCGCATCTCGTTGTTCACCTTCACTGTGAACGAGAGTGTCTTCCCGTTGTACTTGTCGGTCTGGGATAGGGTGACGGTGATGGTGGCCGTCTTGCCGTAGCCCGTGCCGCCAAATACTATTTTGTTGTTCTGTATCTTCGCGATGCTTTCGTCGCTGCTCTTCCAAGTCACGCTGCCCTTGTAGTCAGCCGGCAGATTCTGCACCACAGGGGCATTCGGTGTATCCCACGCATTCATCGTGATAGCGGAAGTGCTGCTCAGCGTTGCAGGCTGGTCATAACGTGACACGTTGAATTTTGCGCTGATGGAATATTTCACGTAATCGTTGTCTCCCGGCCAGGCTGCCGTGACGGTGGCCGTACCTGGCTTGTCGGCTATGGCGACAAAACCATTGGTTGCATCCTGTGTGATATGTACCACGCCCTGCGGGTTATAGGTGATTGTCTGGCCGGACAGGTTCGAACCTTTTGTCGCACTCGTTAAAATGTTGTTCACACTCTGGCCCGTCTTGAGGTTGTAGGTACCCTTAGAGAACTTGTAGTCGGGCACCTTCTTGCAGATCACCATGATCATACGGCACTTGAACTGATCTGCCCACCAATAGGTGTGACACTTGAATGTAAGAGACTGAACTGGGTTGTCATCAGTATTCTCAAAGACCATGTTGTTGTTATCTTGATATTTCCCCTTCTTGGATGGATCCACATAATTGTCCAAAGAATTTTCGTCCCATCTCTTGGAATAGTTGTTATTTTCTACGGAAAGGCGCAAAATTCCTTCGTCATTTCGGTACGTTCCGTTTCCTTCGGTATCACGGAAGATGACCTTTGTGATACGGTATCCGTCTTTTGCTTTGATGGTGAACCTGACGCCATAGCCTTTCCCATCCTTATCCTGTGTAGGCGTAAAATGCATGAGGCCGTCCCAGGGATTTTTGCTTTTCTGTTCCCAATAGTACCAAGCGCCATTCTGCATGGTGATTGTAGCCAAACCATTACCGTCGGAAGTCTGGCTCTGCCTAAGGTCCTGGTTCACGTTTATGCAGGTTATCGGCTCCCACGTCTCGGCATTGGCGCTCAGAGCCGGGATGAAGAGTATGCCCAACAGCAAGATCAGCCGGAGCTTACTGTATTTCATTAGCTCCGGCAAAGCATGCCATTTGCGGCTCGAATTTATCGCTGCGATGCTGCCGCTTCGCACCCACAGTGAAGTTATATTCTCGGTCATATTTCTTATTTGAGAATTTTATCGTTTATGATCCAAAGTTTGATGTTCTCATCATTTCCGGAACAAAATTGGGTTTACTATTCACTAACCTCAATAAAGGCACTAACCCTACCCACACAACCATGCAGCGGATGCCCGCATTCCCTGCAGCGGAAGCCCTCGCTCCTTTGCAGCGGAAGCCAGGGGCTCCTTCTTGGGTGATTATCCCCCCCCTTCGGAGGGAGGGGTTAGGGGTGGGTCTTCTTTGTCCTATTCCTGCCCCCAAGGCTGGTAAAGGTACCCTTTGTTCTCTTCGTCTGGGAACTCGTCCAACATCCCTTTGGCGTTAGCGGGTCCGGATGCATGATTTTCCTTGTCGATGGTTGTGACAACGTCACTACCAGCCATGAGATCATGTTCTTCAGCAATTGACTTGACGCGAATGGTGGGTTTTTGATAAGTCTTCATTTTTTTCTTGATTGTTAAATGGTTGATTGATGGGGCAGGCGCAGTGCATGCGTCCGCACACGATAAGAATGGATTATTTGATGATGATTTTATTTCCGTTTATCACGTACGCTCCGGCAGGAGCTGACTGTGGGTGGCCCCGTAGAGACGGTCGGCCACTTTCTCTCCCTCAAGGCTGTAGGCCGCACTCGACGCTGTGGTGTCGGTCGTCACCTCGTGCCCCGCTCTGTCGCTCTGCAGGATGTATGCGTTGGCTTTTTGCGTGGCCTTTGCCGCTATCGGCGGCGAACACATCATAATAATGGCAACAAAGAGGGAGCATAACCTCATGGTAAGCGTCTTTGGTTTCATTTATATTGTCACTTAGTTTTTGTCTGCACGATAGTGCCGATTGAGTTCATTCTACAAAGATAGGAAACATTTCAAATTCATTCTCGATAAAAAGGCCATCAAAAGACTTTTTTCGACTAAATTGACACCCTAAAAACCCTAAAGCACCCTTAAAATACCCTAAAAACCATACTAAGAAGAGCCATTTGCGTAAAAAAAAGGACAACTAAGAATCGGATGGTTGGAGGCACGGCGTCCCGCCGTGCAAGGATGAGAAACCATTCCACCGAGCATGAACGTGCGTCGTTCCACTATGCATGATTGTGCGGCGGGACGCCGCACCTCCTGTTGAAACTAAAGGGAAGTTCTATAAATTAAATTGCCAACAATCAACAAGTTGTTTGCGCAATTCAAGAAAAAGTATTACCTTTGTAAGTAAATCAGACGCAAAGATGGACAAACCGACAGTATACCGCAAGCCGATGGGCAAGAGCCTGTTTGAGGAGGATTTCACCGTGGAAGCACTCTCCCAAATGGACAATCCCCTGGAATGTCTTTCCTCCCTGGTGGACTTCGAGATGTTCCGTGCCGTACTTGAAGATGTGCTGCTGACCAAGGAGTGCAAGACTCCTGCAGGTCGCAAGCCGATAGATGTTGTGTACTCATGTTCAAGGTCATATTTCTTCAACGTTTGAATTAATAGAACCACCCTAAAAAATGACAATCAGCATGAAGTTTAAAAAATTGTTGCACGACTTCCTGCGTACCCGCGCAAGCAACGACATAGAACACCAGCAGGTCATTGTCTATCTGCTCCATGTCGTCCTCATCGTCGTCAGCGTATTGATGCAGTTCTTGGGCATGGGCGGATCGCAGCAAACGCTTCCCCTCATGGCGAGCGGACTCCATCTGGCGGTCTGCATAGTGGCGTTCGCCCTCTATCTTGCTCGTCGCCTGACGGTGCCGCAGGCCATGACCATCGTGGCCATCGTCTCGCAGGGATGCGTGGCCTTGCGCTACTTCTACCTTTCTACGACGCAGGCCGACCCGGACTACCTCTTGTTCATCATGGGCCAACAGATGACAACCGTGCTCGCGATATTCTTCCTCGTCATGGCCTTTGTGCGCTACACGCCTTTTGTTGTGGCCTTTCTCAGCCTGGTCTCCTATGCGCTCACGGCCTCCTACCTGCACATTCCGTCGCTATGGCGCGTGTTCAGCTTCTTCGTCTTCATTGATCTCTTAGTGTGCGTCTTGGGCGAAGTGCTGCGCCGCAACGTGACGAGAGTGACCGATGAGAACAAGAGTCTGCACTCTTGGGAGCTGGCCATGATGCGCGCCGTGCGCCTGAACCGCCGCGAGATTGAGGGCTACCTGCGCATGTCGGCCAACAGCACCCCCACTGCCGACGACGTGGACCGCCTCTTCTCCATGTTCACGGCGCGGTCGCAGCGCAACATCATCAATGCCGTGAGGATCTACATGAAAAGCCATCTCAGCGAGAACTCCAACCTGAGCCTCCTCACCGACGGCCTGACGAAGACCGAGCGCGAGGTGTGCAACCTCGTCTTGAAGGACAAGAAGAGAAGCGAGATTTGCCAGTTGCTTGGCAAGTCGGACAAGAACATCGATGTCGTGCGCTCCCACATCCGCAGCAAGCTGAATGTGCCGCCCGGCATGGAGCTGAAGCAGTTTCTCTTGGACTGGTTGGAGGAGAACGGTTTCCCGCTTGTTGAGATTCCGTCGCCCGCGAAGCCCAAGTCTGGCGGCAAAAGAGTATAATCGTTGAAGTATAGCGTTCTTTTCACCTCCCCTTTTTCTTCCACGACGCTACGCGAATCTATTCTTACAGAAGCCAGAAAAAACCTTACTGCGATGCTTCGGGAGTTTCGCTGCCCCCAGTGGACACAACAAAACTTGGATGGAGTTTTGCTTCGGGAGGTCCGCTGCCCTCAGCGGACACTATCCAGCGAATTGTGCTCCCAAACAAAAGCCATCGAACTTTGCGGTTGAATTTAGGCTTCAGTTTTGACAAAAACCAGTAAAACCCTTGCTGTGATGCAAGGGCTGCGCCTGTTGTTTCTTCTCCGGAGCAGGCTTGCTCCGAAGCAGCTTCGGCAAGTCGGCTCAGGAGAAGAAACAGCCTTCGTGCCTCAGGCTTGCATCACAGCAAGAAAAACGGTTCAATGGATATATTCCGTGGATTGGATATGTTGTTTCATTTCGTATAGTCCTGACTTCGCCAATGAATAAATGGTAATGGAAAATCATGGACAGGCTTACGCTCCATAGTAGCTCTGAGGCTCAACCTATGGGATAGCCTTACGAGCAAGCTCGACGGCTATCCCATAGGTTGAGCCTCATACCCTACGGGGTAAAGCCTGTCCATGACGAAAATTGCCATGGCATAAAATTGCGCCAAGGCGCATAAAATCAGCGCATCCTTGCATCTGCCCAAAAGCGGGGAATGCCTTGACTTGAAGCTTTCTGCCGTAGAATTTTATGCGCGTAAGCGCAATTTTACGCGATAGCGATTTTCGTCATGGGCAGGCTTGCCACCAAAGGTGTGGGGCTGAAGCGATGGGGAGGCCGTCGAGCTTGCTCGTAAGGCCACCCCACCGCTTCAGACCCATAGCTCCATTAGGAGCGTAAGCCTGGACATGACCATTTTCCTACCTTTTTACATATAAACTTACCATGAATCCACGGAAAATATCCGCTGTGCCACAAAAACCAGTAAAACCCTTGCTGTGATGCAAGGGCTGCGCCTGTTGTTTCTTCTCCGGAGCAGGCTTGCTCCGAAGCTGCTTCGGCAAGTCGGCTCAGGAGAAGAAACAGCCTTCGTGCCTCAGGCTTGCATCACAGCAAGAAAAACCTTGAAAACAAGCTGGCGCGATCCCTGCACAACTTACGTAACTTACAAAACTCACCCTACTTACAACACTTCCCCAATTCAGTCTCTTCGAGGCTATCGTCGGACAGAGTTGAAATCTTTTCTTTGTGCTCATGGCATTGAGTACAAGCAAAGAAGGTGATGTTGCAGTATACATGGCCCGGAAATGTGCGCCAGCTGAAGAATATCACCGAGCAGCTTTCGGTGCTTTGTGAGAAACGAGATTCATATAGGTCATCGCAGACCTCATGCTCATGAGGTTCTGATAATGTCCAATGAGTATTATTGTCTCATTGCTTCTTCCTTATTCCGCTTTATATATTCTGCAGCCGACATGCCTGTAGTGCGCTTAAATACGGTTGAGAAGTTGGAACGCGAAGCATAACCTAAGCTGTCAGCTATTGCTTCTATGGTAAGATTGCTATAAGCTTTTGTATCACTCATGCGTTTACATGCTTCCTTGATGCGATAGGAGTTGAGGAGACCATTGAAGTTAGTGCCCCACTTTTCCCGTATGGCTCTTGATACGTACGTTCGGTTGTATCCTGATAGATAGCATAGCTGAGTCATCGAGAATCCTTTGTTGCATATAATCTCCGTGTTCTCCATTATCTTTATTATGCTGTCGACGATTCCTTCTGGGAGGTCGGTATTCTTTTGCTTTGAAGAATCCTCACCGGTAGAATCCTCATCAACAGGCAAGAGAAGTTGGTTGCTATTCACTAACTGTCGGTTGCGGCTGTACAACACATCAATGAGATGCTTCTGGTGTTGATAGCTACGATAGATAATGATAACAAGTAAAATTAAGATGATCAGCGCCAAAGATACAATGATCAGCACGATAGTTGTAGTCCTCTGCTTTTGTTGCTCGTGCTGGTAGTTCAGGCTGATCTGCTCGAGTTGGCGCAGGAAGCGTCCTTGTTTCACGGTTGACAAGTTGTTGCCATTGTTGAGTTCATCTTTTGTTTTCAACCGTTGGTAGTCGTAATGAGCCGCCAAGGCAGAATCTCCATTCTGCTGGTAGTATTCATAGAGAATGTCATTGATACTGTATTTTAAAACCGGCAGGGTGCTCGGGGCCCTGCTCATCTTGTCGAGTTTGGCAAGTTCCTCCTTTGCAAGGTCATCGCGATTCATTTTTCTGTATATCAGAACAAGAACTACATGCATCATCGGCATCACGTTGTACTTTGCATAGTCGGTTTTTGATGGCATGTTGCTTGTGAGCAGCCTTGCGCACTCAGCATAGTTTTTCTTGCTGTATGCAATGTTTATCTTGCTGTAGAGCATTGCTTCGTCAAGCATCATGGTATTTTTGGGTATCTTCAGCCGGCTTATGCTGGCAGTCTCCTTGGCGATAAGCTTAAGGATCTTGTCGGGATGTGGTGAAGCGAAGGCAGAGAGTGACAAATTATAGTAAGTTGTAGTGACGCACCTCCATTCTTTCACTTTTGCAGCTTCCCAAAAGACTTTCTTGTTATCGGCGATAAACTGCGATGCGGCGTTTTTACTGCCGTTGATCGATTCATAAATGAAGGTTACATTCGCTTTGTTGCCAATGATGTAGGGCAATCGATCGATGAAATGGTTCTCCTGTGCGGTTTGCAGGGCACGGTCAAGATACTCGTCGGCCAGGTCGTAGCGGTTGTAGTATGTGCAGTAAATATTGCCCATGTAATTCATTGCATTGACATACAATCGCAGTTCGTCGTCGGCAAGTTGCCTGCTGTCTTTTCTGTTGGCAATTATCGAGAAACAAACCAGTGCGCTGTCTGCCATCTGTCGCTTGTATAAGTATGTATAGCCCATATTGAATAGTGCACGAGTAGAGAACCTTTCATAGCGCGTATAAAAGGAGGGGCGATGTTGGCGAGCTGCCTGTACAGTAGTTGGCAGTAGCAATAGCAGTATGGTGACAGTCAGGTAAGTCCTTATATTGAAGTTCATCTTAGATTTATTTGGATATCAGTACAAAATTAGTAAAAAATAACTAACTATCCGCAAAAAAGATTATTGTGTACTTTTTTTTAATCAACTTTAATTCTTTAAAAAGATTTTGTGCGACAGGTTAACCACAAAGTGTGGCGGTAGCCGCACAACAGTGTGGCGGTAGCCATCCAACAGTGTGGCGGTCGCCATCCAACAGTGTGGCGGTAGCCATACAACAATACGGCAGTTGCCACACAACAACGTGTCAGTGGGCGCGTTTTTGCGTCAGTTTTGTTGTTAAATGTCAAATTAGAACAACTAAGCGGAATATTTTTTTGCACTAAAATGGCTTTTACCTTTATATTTGCAATCAGAAATACTATTTTTTTCTATTCTTTTAATCTTTTAATAAACCATTACAGTATGAAAAAGATTCTACTTGCAGTTTGTGCACTGCTCATGGCTACCTTAGCCTTTGCACAGGACGAACCTGTTGTCATTGACAACACCACACCTGGCAAACTTGCTCAGACACTTGGAGCCGAGATGTACACGATCACCAATCTGAAAGTGACGGGAAACATCAACAGCGACGATGTTGCAACGTTGAGAACAATGGCAGGTTTCATGCCGGAGAATGTACCTTCTGATTGGTATGAGAGTGCAGAAATCATCAGCGACTACGGCCACGACACGCCGTTAGGCAACTGTGCGGTGCTCGATCTGTCAGAAGCTCACTTGGTTAAAGGGGGCAAAGCTTACTATACCAATGAATATTTAGGCGATACTTACACGATAGAGAGTGATGGCAAGGCCAATAACTACATGTTCGACCGCTGCTATAAGCTCGTGTCTCTCGTTCTGCCTAACGAGCTAAAGAGGCTTCCGAGACAGTTTGTAAGTCGCTGCCCGCTGCTTGTCAATCTGCAAATAGGCAATAATGTGACTACTATCGACGATTACTCCCTCCATGACAATCCCTATCTCCTCTCACTTACCATTCCTGAGGGAGTAACAACCATGGGGAGAGACGCCTGCGAAAGTAACGGCATCGAAGAACTGACATTGCCCAATTCATTGACTACCATAGATTATTTCACCTTTGCCTTTAATACAAACCTCAAGACGATCCATTTCGGAACAGGCCTCAAAGAAATTGCTTATGGCGCATTCAAAGGGTGTTCAGGACTGGAAAACTTAGATTTAAGCACTAGCAACATTGAGAATATTCAGTCCTCTGCCTTCAGTCAGTGCACAAGTTTGACCTCTGTAAAATTTCCATCCTCTCTTAGGCAGATATATGGAAGTGCATTCTCAGAGACTACTGCACTGCAAACTGTTACATTCAACGATGGCCTCGATGGTATAGGGAGCTCGGCCTTCAGCAGCTCTGGTCTTACAACTGTCACTCTACCCAATTCACTCACTTATCTCGGCGATTACGCCTTCAGTGGTTGCAAAGATCTGGCAAGCATCAGTATTGGCACAGGAATCACAGAGATACCCTATAATTGCTTCACTGGATGCAATGCTCTCACGTCAGTCGACCTTCCTGAACATGTTACATCCATTGGCGGAGGTGCTTATTCCTACTGCAATGGGCTGGTATCCATTACTTTGCCAGATCATATTCAAACGGTAGGAGCATCGGCATTTGCAAGCTGTTCAAATCTTGAGGAGGTTGTCATTCCAGATAATGTTACCACTCTTGGAACGGGTGCATTCCAATATGATGGAAAACTTGAGTATGTGCAGATTGGCAAGGGGATTACAACTCTCGAAAAAGACCTCTTCAACAGTTGCGAATCTCTCAGTTCGGTCGAGCTTTCAGAAGGACTTACAGCAGTCAAGGCATTTGTTTTCGAAAACTGCTCTTCGCTTAAGACCGTCACCTTCCCTTCCACTCTCACGACCTTGAGCGAATCCACGAGCTTCGGTTGGAGTCCAGATTCACTCTACTTCCTCGGCACCCAGCCAGCCACTGGCGAACGTTCTACAGATGAACCTTTCTACGGTTTGTATGATAAGACAAAGGTTTATGTGCCCGAGTCGGCATTCGACGACTACAAGCAGTCAACAGTATTCGAGAAGTTCTTTGATGAAGGCAACTTGCTGACCTTCAGCACAACCGGCATCAACACCGTCAAGGATTCCCGTATAGTGCCAGTTATGTGGTTCGATCTTTCCGGCAGACAGCTCAGTGCTCCGCAAAAGGGCATAAATATCGTGAAGATGAGCGATGGCTCTACAAGGAAGATCATAAAGTAAGCGAATATGAAGGCAAAACGTCTCTATAGCTCTATTATCCTCTCTATGCTGGCAGGAGTCTCTATGGCACTGCCGGCAAAGAGGATAATGAAGACAGTATCGCAACCCGACGGATCCACCGTCGAGTTGCGCCTTTGTGGTGATGAGCATCTCCACTACTACACTCTGCTATCAGGTGAACCAGTTGTAAAGGACTCCAACGGTGCTTACTGCCTTGCTGAAAGCAATGGTCGCGAGCTCGTAAGCACAGGCTTGCAAGTGAACAGCATGAGCTCAACGAAGAAACTCGGCCGCAAGCTTAAGAATACTTCAGAGGACTTGGCCAACCTCCGTGCAGCCCGCATGCATGACATCTCATATCCACAACGTGTATCTCATACTGGGGAACGCAAGGGTATCGTCATACTTGCAGCTTTTGCCGACTGCGATTTCACCTTCTCTCGTGCGTCGGTGGACAGTTTGATGAATGCAGTAGACTATCGTCAGGGCTATTTCTCTGGCTCTGTGCACGACTATTTTGCAGAGCAGTCCAACGGGAAATTCTCTCTTTCGTTTGATGTTGTAGGTCCCGTGAAGCTGTCAAGGCCCATGGCCTACTATGGAGAGAATAGTCTGATGGGAGATAGACACGTGGGTGAGATGGTGGCTGAAGCCATTCAGTTAGCCGACGACAGTGTGGACTATTCGCAGTACGACTGGGATGGAGATGGAACTGTGGATCAAGTGGTTGTGATCTATGCCGGATATGGCGAGGCAATGGGTGCCGCCGAAGAGACTATATGGCCACAAGAGTACACTCTCACAAAATCCGACTTTGGGCGCAAATTGCATCTGGATGGAGTTGTGCTTGATACCTACGCCTGCACTTGCGAGCTGCTTGGCAATGAAAATGCATTTGATGGAGAAAAGATCATAACTGGTATAGGTCCTATGTGCCACGAGTTCAGCCACTGCCTTGGTTTGCCCGATTTCTATGATTCATTAGATCCCGACCATTTCACCACTGGCAATTGGGACGTCATGGACGAAGGATGCTACAACAATGCGGAATACTGCCCTGCAGGATATACAGCCTACGAGAAGTGGCTCTGTGGTTGGCAGGAGCCGATAGTGCTCGACAAGCCGATGACTGTGAGTGACATGAAGGCGCTGTCTCAAGGCGGCGACTTCTATGTGGTCTATAACGACCAATACAACAAGAAGACCAATGAGTTTTATATGCTGGAGAACCGCCAGTACAGTGGCTTCGACTATTTCCTGCCAGGGCACGGAGTGCTGATCACACACGTAAACTACGTCGCGTCAGACTGGCGCAGCAACAGTGTAAACGCAACTTACGGCAAGGAAGGCTATGCTGTAGTACCAGCCAACAACAGGAGAGTTTACACCGACAGCATACAAGCCAGGCAGACATATCCATATATGGACAACGACTCGCTAACAGACACTTCAACACCAAATGCGATAGTATTCAATGTAAACAAGAATTTCAAGAATATTCTACAGAAACCGATAACTAAGATAAATGTGGATGACAACGGTGTCGCTTCATTCCTGTTTATGGGTGGAGGTACCGCAGATGGTATAGGTGTTACCGTCTATGGCAATCGCACTAAGTCTGAATGCTATGATTTGTCCGGTAGACTTGTTGGTAAAGGTTATAAGGGATTTGTTATAGAAAAACAGAATGATGGAACCGTGAAAAAATATTTCCGCTTATGAAGCCTCTTGGAATAACAATTTGTGCAATGCTGCTGGCACTATCGTCAGCAGCGTTTGCCATTCCTGCTCAGCGCCTTTGGCGCACTCACAAGCAGAGCGATGGCAAGGAGATAACCTATATGTTGTGCGGTGATGAGCACTGCCACTATTACATGTCGGCCGACAGTTTTGTACTAAAGCGCAATCCCACAAATGGCGACTTTGAGTATTTGCAACGCAATCAGCAACGAGTGAGGCCGGCAGAAATGAGGAATGCAAAGCCAATACAGCAGCCCATTCAGAGCAGGACTCGCAAAACCGCCTACACTGGAAAGAAAAAAGGACTCTTCATCCTCGTTGAATTCGACGACATCAAGTTTTCCAGGGCTGACATCAAAGCTGTATACGACAGCATCTGTAACATGAAAGGCTATCATACAGGACCGTTTGTGGGATCTGTTCACGACTACTTCCTCGAGCAGAGCGACGGCAAGTTTGACTTGACCTTCGATGTCGTAGGACCAGTGACAATGTCGAAAAGCGAGAGCTATTATGGCTCAAATTCAAGTTGGGGCGTTGACGTAAATATCTCTGAAATGGTGCTCGAGACATTGAACCTGGTCAAGGACTCGGTCGATTTCTCTCAATACGATTGGAATGGCGACAGCATTGTGGATCAGGTGTTCTTTCTCTATGCCGGGTATGGAGAGGCGCAGTATGGGCCAGAGTGGACGATCTGGCCATGTGAAGGAAAATTGTCAAACCTTCTTGGTGTGACGTCACTGCCAGAATATAACGGAATGACCATCAACACCTTTGCCTGCTCCTGCGAGCTACACTCAAACAAAGGAAGCCAACTCGACGGCATAGGCACCATCTGCCACGAGTTCAGCCACTGCATGGGATTGCCTGATTTCTACAATACATCCGACATGACAGATTTCTGCATGGATGCCTTTGAGCTTATGGACCAAGGTGCCTACAACGGCAATTCATACAGTCCTGCTGCCTATACAGGATACGAGCGATGGGTATGCGGATGGAGAGAACCGGTAGAGTTGAAAGATACTTGCACGATAACTGGTTGGCTACCCCTTGTGAGCGGTGGAGAAACATACATATTATATAATGAAGCCAATAGCAATGAGTACTACTTCATCGACAATCGCGAACGTGTGGGGTTCGACAACGGGCTCTATAGTACCGGTCTTGTGGCTGTACACGTGGACTACGATGCCGACGCATGGAGCAACAACAGAGTGAATGCCGACAAGAAACACAAGCGGATGACGCTTCTTCCTGCCGACGGGCTCTATAATTGGAAAACTGCCGACACCGACGCTTGGCCCTACACCTACATGAACGGACAACGCACTCTCGACTCGCTGACTGACAACAGCAGGCCGCATCCCACTCTATACAACAAGAATTCTGACGGATCTTTTCTACTCCACAAGCCTATATATAAAATAAGGAAGAACGAGGATATGACCGTGGACTTTGTTTTCGGTTACAAGCCCGTATCTACCGGTATTAAGGAAACACCGTTGGAGGCTGCAGAGCGTAGAGATGACTATATCTACGATCTGGAGGGACGACGTATTCTTTTGGACAAGGATCAATTGCGGCGCGGGATCTATATTGTCAATGGCAAAAAAATCATTATTAATGGTCATGAATAACATGAACAAGCATTTTATTTTATTACTTTCGGTCCTGTTCACCCTGCCCTTGATTGCTCAAAACAGCGGCAACTTTGAGCGCCGTGTGCTTATTGAAGAGGGCACGGGCACAAGATGTCCCAATTGTCCACGCGGATTTGTCGGCATCCAGGAGTTGAAAGAGGCCTATGGCGACCGTGCAGTTGTTATCGCAGTGCACCAGTTCGACAACCGTGATCCTATGTATCTGCGTCATAGCAACTATCCTGATTGCAATTTCGCTTGTTTCCCCGACTGTATATTCAACCGAGATGGCTACCACTACGATCCCCTATATGGATGGGATTTGGGCTCTGGCTCTATACTGGATGTGGCACCAAGCTACTTCCAAAGTACAACATCTACTGTTGATATCCAAGCCGACGCCTCGTGGAATGCCGACAGCACTGCCGTTGTGGGCAATGCCACGATAGAATCCCAAACATCCGGCGAAACTTATGAAGTGCAGATGGTGCTTGTAGCCGACAGCCTCACAGGCAGCGAGACCTATTGGTATCAGTCAAATATCTATTACAATAGAGATGCACAAAACTACCCTGCAGGCATGGCCGACTTCTGTGAAGGCGGCAAGTATGGCCAGGGCGGCTTTAAATGGGTATACGATGATGTGGCCATAGCGAGCTCTTACAGCATGGGACGCACTCAGATACCACGCATCGACAACCTGGCTTCCAACACAAAGGCAACTGTCAGCTATACGCTTGCCCTACCCGTTGTAGGTGCAAAATACAGTACTGCTGCCCAAGATTTGCTTCCTGCTGCAATTAGGAAAGACAAAGTGTCGATGGTAGCAATTGTTACCGACAGCTATGGCAAAGTGCTCAACTGTGTGAAGGTGGCAATATCGGGTGCAAATACTAATGACGTCACAACAGTAAAAACAAATCGCATGGTTGACGACAATGTGTATTCACTCGATGGCCGAATGTTTCCTGCCAGCTCTCTGAAAAATTCTTCTCTGCCTCGCGGCATATATATCGTCAGTGGAAAGAAAATAATCAGTAAATAAGGAGCTTCTGTTGGTCCACGAGGTAAATAAGCGTGAAAAGGTTTGTTCTATTAAATAATCCACAAGGAAACACACCCTGCCATTGGATGTTAACAAGGGCTGGGGGGAATTTGCGGTCATAAAGCGCCGTCCAAACATGCGGACGGCCACAAGGGACCGCACCTTGCCAGTGGATGTTAACCAGGTCTGTGGAAAAAATGTAATTTGGGTGGGTACAAAGATTGATTTTTATTAAAAGCGACAAACTCAGACAAGGGGGTGTATCATAATTAAGTTTTATGGTGCATCCATGACAAAGCCCCGGCTTGTGAAAGTCGAGGCTTTGTTTTAAAAAATAATACGAAAAAGAGGATGAACCAGAATTTTGATACACCCTCTTTGTCGTATTCGTGTTTTGTTATGGCCTGCGCCTTCCTTACTTCACACTTACTTTCTGATAGCGCACGGTGCCGCCGGGCAACGTCTCGCGCTTGATGATCACGCCTTTCTGTGTGGTGTTCACTCTGCGCCCCGTCAGGTCGAAGTAGCTCACAGAAGTGGCTTGTCTCGAGTATATGGGGGCAGTGATGGCATCGGTCACTTCTCCGTCGTTGTAGACGATGTCGGAACCGTGGCTCTCACCCGCACCGCGATAGATGGCCCGCACGCCGATATGGCTGTAGTAGGAGCCCACTTTCTCCTTGAAGTAGACGATGCGGCCGTGTGAGTGGGTCGTTGAGGCCGTGAAGGTGTGCCCGTCGGTGAAGGAATAGGGAATGTCGGTCATGTCCTCATCGAGTCCGTAGCGGGTGGCCTTGAAGGTGAGGAGGCGTTCGTCGACGTAGATATTGTAGTAGAGCCGGTCGGGGTTGAGCACCTCACCGGTAGTGCTGAGCGAGGGCAGGATAAAGCTGAATGTGCCATACTTGTCGTCGCTGTCGTAGGGGGAGAAATCCACGGGTATGGGGTTGGCGGGAGTCTGCGGCGTCTCCACAAACTTCTCAAGCCGTGGCTGCTCATAGCAGTCGCGGAAGTTGACGTCTTTCTTGCCCCAGTTGGTGAACATCACTCCGTCCGATTTGTAGCCATCGCCGTCGAGGTCGAATCGAATTTGGGGAGCCAACACATAGACTTCGCCGGTTTCTCCCGTCTGTGGGTCGGTAGCCTCCTCGCGCTCTCCCGTTGTGAAGTATACGTGGTGATTGTCCTTGAAGCCGAAATATTGCTGGTTTTCAAAAATGATGCGGTCCTTACCCTTTTCTCCCTTCACCCAGTTGGTGGGGAATCTGTCGGAAAGTTGGCCGAGCCAAACGTCGTTGCCGTCGAATCCGAGCTTTACCAGCCGGCTTTGCCTGTCGCCGTTCTCATCGTTGTAGGTGAGGGCGTAGCGTTGGGGGGAGAGTGTCGCCGGGGCTTCAGCCACAGCGTCCTGGTTGCGGAAAATCTTCAGGTCGTAGTCGCCGTAGAGCATCCACTCGCCCGAGTCGCCGGTCATGCCGAGGAGTTGTGGGGAAACCTGCTTCAGCGTGTCGCCTCTCACGACAAATTTGGCCGTGGTGTTCTCCGTGTCGGTGACAAAGGTTTGCCGCTCGTCATCATATTTCATGTTGCTCAGATAGATATGGATCGTTTCCCCGTCGTCGGTGTAGGAGTAGACGGGTTGCGGAGTAGCCATATAGAGCGTGTCGCCCTGCAGCGTGGCCTTTACCCATGAGCCGGATTGGAACTGCGAGAAGATATTCTGTATGTAATAGGTCACCTTGTCGTTGCCCACCACATAGGCTCCGGAGATGCCGTCGGCATTTCTCGGCGTGCCGAAGAAGTAGCCCACCGACTGCCGGTAGAGCCCGTTGTAGAGCGTGCCTTGCGGCGTGTCGATGATGGCGTCCGACTGTGCAGCCATGTGAAGTGCCGGAAACTGGGCCTTAGTGATGCCGTCTTGTGCCGCTGCGGGCAGCGCGGCCAACATCAGGGAGAGGAGAGTAGTAGTCTTCATGCTCATTAAGTTTTTTTTGTTGTTCGTATAAATCATGCTGTCTTCGAGAAGGACGTAAATATGCATCCACCTGCGCAAATTTACGAAACTTTTTGTTTACGGCCTCATTCTGTGTGTGTTTTTCTTCATTTTTTTTGTTATTCCGAAAAATGGAGTGATAGATAGAAGATTGTAGCAAAAAAGAAGAAAACTACTGAACTTATTGTGTATATTTGAATCACCACAAACAAATATATAACAAAGAACAGCAGTTTTCTATATCACGCCTGTGGGCTTTACAGCCTCGAATGTACTGTAAAGGAAATACATTCCACCTACCTACTGCGGCACTATTGTCCGCCCTCCCTGAAAGGAGTCAAGAACATAGGTATTGATGAGTTTGCTGTCAGAAAAGGTTATAAATACAAAACAATTGTCGCCCGATCCTGACTCGGCCAAGATACTCTATGTGGGTGATGGAAAGGGAATTGATGCTCTCTAAAAGTTTTGGAAAAGGGTCAAACGGCATAAGATGAAGATAGAACATATAGCAACAGATCTGTCTGCTGCTTTCATTGTTCATGCGGGGCGGCATCCGGGGGCCGGCGGGGCGGCAAAAGGAATCCCACGAGCCCCCATATGCAAGCCGGTGGGGCGGCAGATGGAAGCCGGCATGAATAACCACAGATTTCTATGCTTTTTCACTTATTTCCCTTCATGATCACATATCGCTGACAGGAGCAGGGCCGATTCATGTCCCCCCCCGCAATGGGCGGCGATTGGTTTGGGTGAGGGTGGTGGCCCGCCCCGGTTCAACGGCTTTTCTTCGTAATGTCAATGAGATTTTGTAGATTTTTTGCAATTTGTGCCCCAAAATTTTGGAACTTTCGTAAAAAGAACCTATATTTACGGCCGAAAAGGACATTTTGCTTAAAACCATATAAAAAACAATCTATACAACAACTATGAGAAAAGTCCTAATTATTATCGCAGGCCTTGTGGCTCCCCTGTCCCTGGCCGCCAGTGAGGCAGACTTGAAGATGCCCGACGGATTCGCCTCCGCCCCCGAGACCCACATCCTCTATTGGGGTTTTGCCGTTGTGTTGATAGGCCTTATTTTTGGCTTCTGGCAATACCTCCACGTGAAAAACCTTCCCGCCCACAAGAAGATGAGCGACATCGGCGACGTGATTTTCAAGACGTGCTCCACCTACCTGAAGCAGCAAGGCAAATTTCTCGGCCTTCTTTTCCTCTTCATCGGTGCCGCCGTTGTCTTGTATTTCGGCGTGCTGGAACATACTGGCCTCGGCGCCGTCTGTCTGATCTTAGGCTGGACCGTCATCGGCGTATTGGGCTCCTACAGCGTGGCCTGGTATGGCATCCGCATGAACACCTATGCCAACGCCCGCATGGCCTTCGCCTCGCTTCGCCGCAAACCGCTATTCCTGCTCAATATTCCCCTCACAGCGGGCATGAGCATCGGCATCGTACTGGTCTGTATTGAGCTGCTGCTCATGCTCACCATCCTGCTCTTCATGCCTGCCCACCTTGCCGGCAGCTGCTTCATCGGTTTCGCCATCGGTGAGTCGCTCGGTGCCTCGGCCCTGCGCATCGCTGGCGGCATCTTCACCAAGATTGCCGATATCGGCTCCGACCTGATGAAGGTGGTGTTCCGCATCGGTGAGGACGACCCGCGCAACCCCGGTGTCATCGCCGACTGTACGGGCGACAATGCCGGCGACAGTGTCGGCCCGACGGCCGACGGCTTCGAGACCTACGGCGTGACGGGCGTTGCCCTCGTGTCGTTTATCCTTTTGGCCGTGCCTGCCGAATATCAGACCCGGCTGTTGGTGTGGATCTTCTGCATGCGCATCCTTGGCGTCATCGCGTCAGTGCTCGCCTTTTACCTCAACAAGGCGCTGTCCAACGCCAAATACAGCAGCGCTGACGACATGGACTTCGAACAGCCACTGACCTCACTGGTCTGGGCCACTTCCATCCTCTCTATCGTCTGCACCTTTATCGCCAGCTGGCTCATCTTGGGCGACTTGGGCGAGGGATATTGGATCGGACTCTCGGCCATCATCAGCTGCGGTACGCTCGGAGCGGCACTGATTCCTGAATTCACCAAGATCTTCACCTCACCCAACTCCACCCACGTGAAGGAGGTGGTGAATACTTCCCGCCAGGGCGGTGCCTCGCTCAATATCCTCTCCGGCCTTGTCTCCGGCAACTTCGGCAGCTTCTGGACAGGATTCGTATTCTTCATCCTCATGATTGCCGCCTATATCGCCAGCAACCACTTTGGCATGTCGGCCATCTTCGGCACCTATTACAGCATCTTTGCTTTCGGCCTCGTGGCCTTCGGCATGCTCGGCATGGGACCCGTGACGATTGCTGTGGACAGCTATGGCCCTGTGACCGACAACGCGCAGAGCGTCTATGAGCTGTCGCTCATCGAGGACGACAAAGACCAGACCCGCCAGGAAGTGGAAGATCAGTTTGGCTTCACGCCCGACTTCGAGAAAGCCAAGTATTATCTCGAAGCCAACGACGGCGCAGGCAACACCTTCAAGGCCACGGCAAAGCCCGTATTGATCGGTACGGCCGTTGCCGGCAGCACCACGATGATCTTCTCACTCATCCTGATGATTCAGAAGACCCTCGGCATTGCGCCCGAGAGCGTGCTCAACCTGCTCAATCCTTATTCCATCCTCGGCTTCATCCTCGGCGGCTGTGTCATCTTCTGGTTCACCGGCGCAAGTATGCAGGCCGTGACCACCGGAGCCAACCGTGCCGTAGCCTTCATCAAGGACAACATCCACTTGGACGTGAACGCGCCGAAGAAGGCCGACATCTCCACCTCGCAGCGGGTGGTGAAGATCTGTACGCAGTATGCCCAGCGCGGCATGATCAACATCTTCATAGCCATCTTCTGTTTTGCCTTGGGCTTTGCCTGTCTGTCGTCGCCGGGCAGTGTGGGCGGCAATGAGGCCGTATGTATGTTTGTCAGCTATCTGCTGTCGATCGCCGTGTTTGGCCTGTTCCAGGCCGTCTTCATGGCCGATGCCGGTGGTGCGTGGGACAATGCGAAGAAGATTGTAGAGGTGGATCTGCAGGCCAAGGGCACTCCGCTTCATGAGGCCAGTGTGGTGGGCGACACCGTGGGCGATCCCTACAAGGACACCTGTTCGGTAGCCCTGAACCCCATCATCAAGTTTACCACGCTCTTTGGCGTATTGGCCATGGAGATCGCCATCAGCGAGAGTTTCAGGGCCATAGCCCCATGGTTTGGCATAGCCTTCGTCATCATCGCCCTCTATTTCGTCTACCGCTCATTCTACCACATGAAGAGTGAGGAGGAAGCAGAAAGCGAGGCTTAGCGAGTAGGGGAGAGCCCTGCCCGACATCATAATAATAAAAAAGGAAGAGGGTGTATCATAATTTATTGCTGTCCGCTAAAACTTTTTTGATTGTACAAAATTAGGGCTGACACTTCTCACGAGGTGTCAGCCCTTTTAGTTACTTTTGTAAATGCGGCACAGCGGATTTTTTCCGTGGATTCATGGTAAGTTTATATGTAAAGGGGAAGGAAAATGGTCATGTCCAGGCTTACGCTCCTACCGGAGCTATGGGTCTGAAGCGATGGGGTGGCCTTACGAGCAAGCTCGACGGCCTCCCCATCGCTTCAGAACCACACCTTTGGTGGCAAGCCTGCCCATGACGAAAATCGCTATCGCGTAAAATTGCGCTTACGCGCATAAAATTCTACGGCAGACAGCTTCAAGTCAAGGCATTCCAAACCGCTTTGGGGCAGATGCAAGGATGCGCTGATTTTATGCGCCTTTGGCGCAATTTTATGCCCAGGCAATTTTCATCCATGATTTTCTATTACCATTTATTCATTGGCGAAGTCAAGACTATACGAAATGAAACAACATATCCCATCCACGGAAATATCCATTGAACCTAAATAATACGAAAAAGAGGATGAACCAGAATTTTGATACACCCTCTTCCTTTTTTTACAGTATGTGCTTGAACTTTATTTCTTTCTCGGTTTTCTTCTGGCCCAGCCCTCTTCGCTGAAGTCGGGCACCTCGCCACGCAGCTTCATGGGCTTGCCCTTGATCAGGGAGCGCCAGTCGCCGTTGCTGTCGTCGTGGCGGGAACGGCGTGAGTCTGACTGCCTGCTGCCTTTGTCTGCGCCTTTGCGGTCTCCCTTGCTGTCGCTGCGTCGGGACTTGGTAGTGCCCTTTGCCCCTTCATCGGCATCGTTGCAGCGCACCTCGCGACCCTTGTAGGTGACACCCGTCAGGGCATCCATCACGCTCTGTGCGTCGCGTTCGGGCACTTCGATATAAGAGAAGCGCTTCAACAGGTCGATGTGTCCCACTTGCTGATGACCTCTCATGTGCTTGTTGAGCAGCTGCATCACCTCACCGGGATAGAAACCATCGTCTTTGCCCAGGTTGATGAAGAGGCGGCGAAAACCCGACTCCGTGCGTCGGCGGCCTTTTCGCTCACCTCCATTGCGGTCGCCACGCTGCTTGCGGTCGGCTTTGTCGGACTTCTCACGCGTCGATGACGAGGGTTTCACGATCTCGGGAGCGTTCTTGTAGTAGTCGAGGAAGCGGCCGAAGGTGATCATGACGACCTTCTTGATGACATCCTCCTTGTCGATGTACTCAAACCAGCGGTTGATGTCGCCCATGTAGGGAGCGATGAGGTCCTCGTCGACATCGGTCTTCATGATGTCGTTCATTGTCTTGTAGAGCTGTTTCTTGCATATTTCCTCAGCCGAAGGCAACGTGCCGTCGACAAACTCCTTGCCGATTTCTTTCTCTATGCGCCGCACCTTGAACTTTTCCTTGGTGTGGATGATCGAGATGCTTGTGCCTTTCTTTCCCGCGCGGCCCGTACGTCCTGAGCGGTGGGTATAGCTCTCGATGTCGTCGGGCAGTCCGTAGTTGATGACATGCGTGAGGTCCTCCACGTCGAGTCCGCGGGCGGCGACGTCGGTGGCCACGAGCAGCTGCACGTTGTGCTGGCGGAACTTCTGCATGGTGAGGTCGCGCTGTTGCTGGCTCAGGTCGCCGTGGAGCGATTCGGCGTTGTAGCCGTCCTTGATGAGTTTGTCGGCAATCTCCTGCGTCTCTAATTTTGTGCGGCAGAAGATGATGGCGTAGATGTTGGGATAATAGTCCACGACACGTTTCAACGCGAGATACTTGTCCCTGGCACTCACCATGTAGTAGATGTGGTTGACGTTCTCGGCGCCCTCGTTGCGCGAGCCGACGACGATCTCCTCATATTCGTGAAGGTAGCTCTTGGCGATGCGCTCAATCTCCCGGCTCATGGTGGCGGAGAAGAGCAGGGTGTGGCGCTCTTGGGGCAGATGTTCGAAGATGGCATTGATGCTGTCGGCAAAGCCCATGTTGAGCATTTCGTCGGCCTCGTCGAGGACCACGTTTTTCACGTCGTCGAGTTTGGCCACACCGCGCTCAATGAGGTCGATGAGGCGTCCCGGTGTGGCGACAATGATCTGTACGCCATGGCGCAAGGAGTGGATTTGTGTCATGATGGATGCACCGCCATAAACGGGTACGATGCTCACATCGTCGAGATACTTGGCAAAGTCGTTGAGGTCGTCGGCAATCTGCAGACAGAGTTCACGGGTGGGCGAGAGGATCAGTGCCTGCGTGTTGCGGCTGTCGCGGTCGATCTGTTGCAAAACGGGAATGCCGAAGGCCGCCGTCTTGCCTGTGCCGGTCTGGGCCAGGGCGATAACGTCTTTACCACTGTTTAATAGATACGGGATTACTTCTTCCTGGACTGGCATGGGATGCTCAAATCCAAGTTCGTCGATGGCGCGTCGAATCTCCTCGCACACGCCCAATTCTTCAAATGACTTCAAAATGAATGTGTTATAAAAAATAAATGTAAACTGAAAGCCACTTGAGGAACGCCCCTCTTAATCTACACAAATGTTATCCGTGGTCAACAAAAGACCTTGCGCTCCATAGCGGCTCTTTATAAAACGGCTGCAAAGGTAGTGAAAATAATTGGAATAGGAAAGAAAGATGGTAAAATTTTGGGAAGGATCCTACGATTCATCCTTCTGACCAGCTCCACGTTTTATCTTTGCTGAACATTTGGAAATTAAATAAATTAGCTATAGGGATTCTGCATTTTTAGGACTACAACTTTTGAAATAGGAAGAAAATTGCTTATATTTGCATCATCTCTTTATTATCATGTGACCATCATGGACAATTTTTTTTATAAAACTTGGCATTCCTTCTTTCTGCTGACCTTCATCCTGCTTCTCTTTATGGGTTGCAGCCGGAAGCCTGTCAAATATACCATCGCCGTATCGCAGTGCAGCGAAGACATTTGGCGCGACAAGCTCAACGAGGAACTCAAAACAACAGCCTACATTTACGACAATGTGGAATTGCTTTTTTCCACAGCCCGTGATAACGACAAACTACAGCAACAGCAAATCGACAGCTTCATCAACCGCGGCGTGGACTTGCTCATCATCTCGCCCAATCAGGTGAATACCATTACTCCAGCCATCGAGCGGGCCTACAAGAAAGGAATCCCCGTGGTGCTCTTCGACCGCAAGACCGAATCGGCCCACTATACGGCTTTCATGGGCGCCGACAACTATCAGATCGGCCGCGTCATGGGTGAATATATCGCTCATCTCCTTGGCGAGAAAGGCAACTTGGTGGAGATACGCGGTTTGGAGCAGTCGTCGCCAGCCATCGACCGCCATCGCGGACTCATCGACGCCCTGCGCCGCCATCCTGGCGTGCGGCTCGTCGACAGCCAGGCCGGCGACTGGTCGGAACAAAGCGGAGTGCGGGCAATGGAGCGCATCCTTTCGCGAAATGGCGAGATCGACTGTGTTTTCGGACAGAACGACCGCATGGCGCTCGGCGCGCGCAAGGTGCTGATGAGTCGGTTGCCGGGCAGCAAGACCAAGTTTGTCGGCATCGACGCGCTGGCCACACCGGGCGGAGGCATTCGGGAGGTGAAGGACGGCCATCTCGACGCTTCCTATATCTATCCCACCAGAGGCGACAAACTGCTGCAGTTGGCCATGAACATCTTGGAGCATAAACCCTACCAGAAGGAGAATCTCTTGGAGGCAGCTATCGTGACCCCCGACAATGCTGAGGTGATGCTCATGCAGGCCGATGAGATGAGTAAGCAGAACGATCTGCTGAATGAGCTCCACTCACACGTAGACCGCTTTCTGGCCCGCTACAACTATCAGAAGGTGTTTCTCATTCTGGTCATCCTCATTCTCTCGCTTTTCCTTGGTGTGCTCTTTCTGCTCTATCGTGGACTCGTGCTGAGGCGCCGCATGGCTGAGGAGGCGGTCAGTGCCAAATTGCGGTTCTTCACCAACGTGAGCCATGAGCTCCGCACGCCGCTCACCCTCATCACGGCTCCCGTGGAGCAGCTCACGGCCGACCCCACGCTCTCCGACAGCCAGCGCTCGCTCCTTGGAGTGGTGAAGCGCAACACAGACATCCTGCTCCGGCTCGTCAACGAGATCCTCGACTTCCGCAAGGTGCAAAACGGAAAGATGAGGCTCCACCTGGTCCACTTCGACCTCGCCCCCTCGCTTCGGCAGTGGGCGGAGATGTTTGAGCCGGCAGTGAGAAAGAAAAACATAATGCTCCGTGTGGAGGTGCCAGCCCACTTGTTTGTGAGGAGCGACAGCTACAAACTGGAGCGCATCTGCTACAATCTCCTGAGCAACTCGGTGAAATACACACCCGATGGTGGTGAGATAACGCTGAGGGCCAGCCAGGAGGGCCAGCGCCTTGTTGTCGTGGTGGAGGATACAGGCATCGGTATTCCGGAAGACAAACTGAAGAGCATCTTCGAGCGGTTCTTCCAGGTGGAGACGCCCTACAGCAACGGCACCGGTGTGGGACTGGCCCTGGTGAAGGCCTTCACCCAGATGCTCCACGGCTCGGTGACGGCAGCCAACCGCCAACCTCACGGTGCCCGCTTCACGGTGGATTTCCCCGTGGAGCTGCCCGACGAGGAGAAGGGGGAGACAGCGGCCGACGCGGAGACCGTGGAGCGGATGACGGTATCGAAAGAAAACTCAGAGAAAAAGCAGAATGCCGACACGCTCACGGCATCGGAAGACAGGGAGCCCCGCAAGCACATCCTCGTGGTGGACGACAATGCCGACATACGCGCCTATCTGGGCTCATGGCTGGGAAAATATTATCAGGTGAGCAGTGCTGCCAATGGCAAGGAGGGGCTTGAGACAGCGCGGCGCGAGGTGCCCAACCTGGTGCTGACAGACGTGATGATGCCTGTGATGGATGGTTTGGAACTCTGCCGCCTGCTGAAATCCGATATGGCGACGAGCCATATCCCCGTGTTGTTGCTCTCGGCCCGCGACATGGACGAGAGCCGGGCCGACGCTTACAAGAGCGGAGCCGACGGCTACATCGTAAAGCCTTTCAATGAGGAGGTGCTGTTGGCAAGGGTGAAAAACCTCATCGACAGCCGGCAGCATTTGCGCAGTCTCTTCGGCAATGAGCCTGACCATAAAGACCAAAACAAGCAGGATCGCAAATTCACCGACAAACTGCGCGAGGCCATACAGCGGCATCTTGGCGACAGCAACTTCAGCGTGGAGCAGTTGGGCGGCGAGTTGGGACTCAGCCGTGTGCAGCTCTACCGCAAGGTGAAGGCCATGACGGGCCAGTCGCCCGTGGAGATACTGCGTGAGGCCCGTCTGCGGCGCGCCGACCGGCTGCTGGCCACCACCGAGAAAACTGTCGCCGAAATCGCCTATGAGGTGGGTTTCTCCTCGCCCTCCTATTTCACCAAATGCTACAAGGATTTCTTCGGACGGGCTCCGAAATACAAGTGAATTAGGGGTTAGAAGTTAGGAATTAGGAGTTAGGATTTAGAAGTTAGTATTGAATGGGGGCTGCCCAAATAAAATCGAAATAACAAACTAATTCGACCTGTACAATTAACTACTTAGTCTTTTTAATCTGCGCAGTTATACAAAAATCATAGTAGCTTTTGTTAATCATAACTTAACTTTTCGGGTATTATGTGCTTTTTGTAAATCGTAATTTAGAATTCGTAAGGACTTTGCCTTTTATAAAAGAAGAAGCAAGGTTTTCTGCGTTTTTTATCTTCTATAGAAGAAATTATTTGTATATTTGCATGGTTTATCAATTATGGAAGATATGGAGAACATCATAAGGAAACCTTATCTTGACAAGATAGAGCAAGCGCTTGGCAAGGACGTCATCATCGTCCTTGTTGGTCAGCGGCGTATTGGTAAGAGCTATCTGCTCAGACAACTGAAAGATGAGAAGGCCAAAGACAGTTCTAATAACATCATCTTTGTAGATAAGGAAAAGAAGGAGTTTGATGACATCAGAAACTATCGTGACCTGAATGCCTTTATTGATGAACATCGCGTCGAGGGAAAGAAAAACTATATTCTTGTCGACGAGATTCAGGACATAATGGAGTTTGAGCGGACGGTGCGCAGCTATCGTGAGGAACCCGACACAGAGATTGTCATCACTGGTTCCAACAGTCTTATGCTCAGCAGTGAACTGACAACATTGATAGGTGGTCGTTATAAAGAGATATATGTCCAAGCCCTTAGTTATAATGAGTTTCTGACTTTCCAGCTGTTGCCCGATAATGACGAGAGTTTGGCACAGTACATTAATCTTGGTGGACTGCCAGGCTTGCGGAAGATTGGCCTTGACGAGAATGACGTCCGGGAATATCAACAAGATGTGCTGAACACGGTACTGCTCAAGGATGTCATTATGCGCAACAATATCCGCAATCCGGTCTTCCTTGAGAATCTGATACACTTTCTCGCCGACAACACTGGGAAGATCTTTTCTGCCAATAGCATCTCCAGGTATATGAGAGGACTGGGGCAAAACGTCACTTCTACGGCAATCATCAATTATATACAGGCGCTGTGCGAGACATATGTTATCCATAAAGTCCACCGTTATGACATTCATGGCAAGCGGCTGTTTGAAACTAATGACAAATATTACTTTGAGGATAACGGCATTCGCAACTGCTTAGGAGGCGGCAACCGAGAGGGTGATATTGAGAAGGTGATAGAAAACGTAGTGTATAATCATCTTGTGCGCTTAGGCTATGAGGTGACTGTCGGACAGCTACAGGCATCCGAGATAGATTTTGTTTGTTCAAAGCCGACCGGTGAGCGTGTTTACGTGCAAGTTGCTTATATCATTGCCGACGCAGCAACGCGGGAACGGGAGTTTGGTAACTTGCATGCCATCAATGACAATTATCCCAAATACGTTATTTCCATGACTCCACTGGTGACAAGAAGCAACGATGATGGTATTATACATCTCAACTTGAGAAAGTTTCTAAGAGAGGGATTGGTATAAAGGATAACACATAAATATTATAAACATTGTGTCTTCGAAGTTAAGAGTCAGTATTGAATGGGGGCTTCCCAAATGAAATCGAAATAACAAATAAATTTGTTATATAGAAGCGAATTGGATTCACACATTGTGTGGCGTTCGCCACAAGTTTCTTGTAAGAAGTCTGAAGAGTACAGGAAAATGGCCATTATGATGAGAACAGGAAAAAGGGGGTGTATCATAATTAAGTTTTATGGTGCATCCTCTTTTCTTTTACAATGATAGTCGTAAAATTAGGATTAGGCCGACTTTTTAGTTAAAATTCCATTTTTCGTTGTTTCAAGAGTCGTCAAAACCGCAAGTAGGCAGAAATAGGCCGTATTAGCGGCTCCAAAAGGCTTTCCCTTGCCTTTTTTGTTGATTTTCGAGCACATTTTCTTTATGTTGAAAGCAATTGCAAAGAAGGCAAAGTCCATCTTGACCTTGTCCATACCGAAGTGCCTGAAGCGTTTGTAGTTTATGTCGTACCCACTATGGTATCTACAATGCGGACGGGGTCGTTTTCCGCAATATCTTTGTCAAGACGTTGAGGAAAAAGGATAATTTGTTTGGGATTGTAATCCCGAAAGTGTACTTTTGCCATGTAATTCGTTTATACCACAAATACTAAATTTTTGTGATATGACAAAGCCCCGGCTTGTGAAAGTCGAGGCTTTGTTTTAAAAAATAATACGAAAAAGAGGATAAACCAGAATTTTGATACACCCCCTTTTCCTATCCGGCATCATCTCAGAGAGTCCTCCCGCAAAACGCATCGAAAGGTTTAAGACATAGCGTATTACTATTTGGATTGGCAATTAGGCAACATCATTCTCTACCAACAGCAAGGAAGAGCATCGTTTCACATTGATAGGTAAGATGATTAATGTTTCCTGTGCTCAAAAAAATATACGCAATATCCCTATATTCTCATTTTTTTTTCGTAAGTTTGCCAAAAAAGATAGGGTATGGAAGACGACAACAAATATATCCGTTTTGACTGGGCAGCCAAGCGCATGTTGCGTGACAAAGCCAACTTTGGAGTTTTTGAAGGACTGATAACCGTTCTTCTCAATGAGCCTGTTCATATCGTCGAAATCTTGGAGAGCGAAAGCAACCAAGATTATATAGACGACAAGTACAACCGCGTTGACATCAAAGCACGTAATAGCAAGGATGAGATCATTCTTGTAGAGATACAGCAGACACGTGAATTGTATTATTTGGAACGGGTATTGTATGGTGTTGCTAAAACGATCACCGAGCATATCTCTTTGGGCGAAAAATATGACAAGGTCAAAAAAGTCTACTCTATCAGCATTTTGTATTTTGATTTAGGACAAGGTGCGGACTACCTTTATCATGGACAGACATCACTCGTAGGGGTACATACGAAGGATACGCTGAGAATCAATGCCCGCGACAGAGGTATCCTCAGCATTAAAACCCCAGAGGAAATTTTTCCCGAATACTTCATTATTCGTGTCAATGAGTTCAACAAGATTGCCAAGACTCCACTCGAAGAATGGATGGACTATCTGAAAAGTGGGCATATCAAAGAAAACACGACGGCTCCAGGGCTGCAGGAGGCTCGAAAAAAACTGCAATATCTAAAGATGGATAAAGCTGAACGTAAGGCCTACGACCGTCATATCGACAATATTATGGTCCAAAACGACGTGCTTGATACAGCCAAGATGGAAGGACGCGCTGAAGGACGCGCAGAAGGACGCGCTGAGGGACGTGCTGAAGGACGTGCTGAAGGACGCGCGGAAGGACGTGCGGAAGAAAGAAAGTCTGTTGCTCGCAACCTCAAGGCTATGGGGCTTGACTTGCAGGCTATCGAGCAAGCCACTGGGCTCAGTCTAAAGGAAATAGAAGCCCTATAGTCTCCGGTTATTTTCAGGAATCTAGAGATTCATGCTCATGTCGCATCGTGACGAAGGCCACGAAATCATGCTGCGAATGCCATGTGATCGCATGGAGAATGCCAAGTGACATATTTAAATTTTTGCTATTCTGTAGCTTTCCCCCTTGACGGTTTGGAACATGATCTGGTTGTCACCGTTTGTGCTGACGCTGACAGCCCTTCCTTTAGAATCCGTGACCTTCATGACCGAAATACCTTGACAGATGATGGTACAGGGAACACCACTCCCCGAAATAAGATGGGCTTCGATGAGTTTTCCATCCTGCCACGACATATCCACGGTGAAGTTGCCTCGGGCTCGCAGGCCGGCCACACGCCCATTGGCCCAAGCGTCGGGCAACGCGGGCAGTAGCTGCAGCGCGCCGGTGTGACTTTGCAGGAGCATCTCGGTGACACCGGCCGTGCCGCCGAAGTTTCCGTCGATCTGAAAAGGCGGGTGCAGGTCCCAAAGATTGTCTGATGTGCCATTCTTCAGCAGGTTGCTGTAGAGCTGATAGGCATGGTTGCCGTCGAGCAGTCTTGCCCACTGGTTGAGTTTCCATCCCATGCTCCATCCCGTGGCCCCGTCACCCCGGTGCTCAAGCACCACACGGGCGGCCTGGGCCAGCTCGGGCGTGGTGAGCGGACTGATGGTATGGCCGGGATGCAGACCGAAGAGGTGGTTCACGTGGCGGTGGTGGTCGTTGGGGTCGTCGATGTCTCGGCTCCACTCCATCAGCTGGCCGTAGCGTCCTATGCGGTAAGGTGCCAAATGATCCAACACATTCTGCCACTGGGCAGTCTCATCTCCGTCCACACCGAGCACCTTGGCCGCGGCGATGGCATCGAGCAGAATCTCGCGTGCCACCGCATGGCAGTAGGTGGCTCCCTCGTCCACCATTCCATGCTCGGGAGACGTGCTGGGAGCGGCAGTATATACGCTGTCGGGCCTCAGCCAGAGATAGTCCTGGGTGAACTCAGCCGCTCCCTTGATGATGGGGTAGCCCACGGTGCGCAGCCACTCGCGGTCGCGGGTGAAGTCGTAGTAGTCCCACAGATGGGTGGCCAGCCACGGACCGGCCATAGGGCTGAGGTTGTATTGCATAGCTTGGTCGCTGAGCGGCGCGGTGAGGCCGAAGGGATTGGAGGAGATGGACGTGGTCCACCCCCGCGCTCCGAAATACGACTTCGCCGTCACCGCCCCGCCCTTCACCTGCGACCGCACATAGTCCACCATCGGCTGCATGCATTCCAAGAGGTTGTCCTGCAGGGCCGGCCAGTAGTTCATCTGGATGTTGATGTTGTTGTGGTAGTCGCAGTGCCACGGGCCGTCGATGTTGTTGAGCCAAAGTCCTTGCAGATTGGCTGGAAGATTGTCGCGCGAAGAAGAGATGAGCAGGTAGCGGCCATATTGGAAGTAGAGCGTTTCGAGATAAGGATCTTCGATGCCCTTGCGATAGTCGGCGAGCCGGTCGGCAGTAGCCTTATGGAGATCGGGCCGGAGACCATCGCCAATCTGAAGCCTTACATGATCAAAGATGGGCTGATAATCTTCAAGATGGCGGTCGAGCAGTCGCTTGTAGTCCATCTTAGTCGCGGCCCCGAGCCATGCCTCCGTTGTCTTGTCGGGATCAACACCCACGTAGGCCAAAGGGTCATTGAAGTCGGGATCGAAGTTCATCTTGTAGTCGGTGTCTGCTGTGAGAAGAAACATCACCTCGTCGGCCCCTTTGACCGACAGCCGTCCGCCGGCGCGCTGTACTTTTCCTCCACGGGCAATCATCTTTATGCGCACATTGAAACGCATGCCATTATTGTCTAAAGCCGCATGGTAAACCAGAGTGTTGCCCCCATTCACTTCGGTCTCACCCGTGGCCAACGGATTGGGACAATAGACGAGCGAGAGGTTCTGCATGGCCGGTCGGTTGGCCGAAAAGCGCATCACGAGCACATTGTCGGGATGGGAGCAGAAGGCGGTGCGCATGTAGCGCACGCCGTCCTTCAGGAAGCTCACCGTGGCCAAGGCCGAGTCGAGGGAGAGCACACGGCTGTAGTCGGTCAGACCCAAGGAGTCGATGTCCGTTTGGATGTGGAGCTCGCCCAAGGTGGTGTAGTTGCCGAAGCGCCACGTGGGCTCGTTGTCGGGCGAATAGGAGAACAGCCCGTTCATGTTGCAGGAGGTGAGCGAGTCGGCCAAGCGGTAGTCGCCACGCAGGAAGGCCTCGCGGATGAGCGGCAGGATATGGGCCGACTGCTTGTTGACGTTCCAGTAGTGGGCGGGGCCCTGCTTCGTGTTGGGGCCGCCGAGCCAGAGGGAGATCTCGTTGAGCGAGACGCGCTCGGTGGTGATGGAGCCGAAGATGGACGCGCCTAAATTGCCGTTGCCGATGGGCAGCGAGGCCGTCTCGTAGTAGGGGTCGGCCTTGGCAGCATCGGTAAAGCCGATGGGCACCTTGCCGGTGTAGCCCTCGGGCCGGCCGTAGTACCACGGACAGGCGCCCAAGAGGGTGGTGGGTGTGTTGAAACGGATTTGCAATGGGGGCTGGTGGGGCTGGCCGAGGGCGGCGTGCGGCAGCAGGGACAGGCCGGCAAGGACAAGCAGCGACAGGGTCAGGTCTTTGATTCTCATATTGGTTTTGTCGTTTTCTATTCTGTATGTGTACGGCTTCTTACGAATACAAAGTTAGCCAAAAAAGTTGTAAACCATGGTGGCATCCACACTAATTCCATTATATTTGCAGAAAAAAATATTCCTATTTTGGTTAGGTTTCTCCCAACTGAAGTGTATAGACAAGTGTATGGACAACAAAGAAGTTATCAACCAATTGTTCCGCCAGCATTATCCCGACATGATACGCTTGGCGCGACTGCTTCTCCACGACCAGGCAGAGAGCGAGGATGCCGTGGAGGAAGTCTTTGCATCGCTCATCGGCAAGGACATTCTCCCCACAGGCCCCACGGCACGGGCCTTTCTGATGACAGCCCTGCGCAACCGCTGCCTCAACCACTTGCGCCACCGCACCATTCAGCAGCGGCTGCAAGGACTCTACCTTCTCGACAGCCAACTTCAGGAAGCGACAGCCGACATGGAGGAGCGCATCGACAAGGTGAGGCAAGCCATCGAAAGCCTCAACGATGACACCAGCCGACGAATCCTCGCCCAACGCTACACCCAACAGCTCTCGTATGCCGAGATCGCCGAGGTGGAGGGCATCAGCGAAACAGCAGTCTACAAGCGCATCAGAAAAGCCTTGGACGCACTCAAAGAGAAACTAATCTACAAATAGGAATATGGACAAGATAGATAGACTCATCAAAATGATGGACCAGCCCGACCGCTATTCTCAAGAGGAGTGGCAGGAAGTGCTGGCCGACAAGGACTGCCGGGAGTACTACCGGCTGATGTGTGACACCGCGGCCGCTTTGAACAGTCTGAAAGAAGACGGCAATCCCCATAGCGACACCAACGCGACAGAAACGGCACTACGCCATTTCCAGCAGCGGTATATGCCCGAGCGGAGGCAGCCCAAGATGTGGCGTAAGGTGGCCGCCGGCTTTGCAGGACTCCTGCTCGTGTCGGGTATAGCCTTTGCCACGATTACCATCGTCAGACAACAGCACCCAACAACAGGGAATACAAACGTGGAGACCCCGCTGCGGAGCTTACAGAAGGCGAAGACCGCCCCCGCCCCAACGGACACCGCGGTGGCGAAACCCCAAGTCAAAGCGGGCATGAGGCAGTTCGTTGACGTCAGCGCGGGCGAAATCCTCAAGGAGATTGCCGCCTATTATGGAATGAAGGAAGAGACCAGCAGCAGACAGGCTGCCAACACGAGGCTCTACTTCAACTGGAACAAACAATACAATGTGGAGCAAGTGGTGGAGCAACTGAACCAGTTTGAGCATATCCACATCACAGTCGACGGCGACAACCTCGTCTTGGAAGCAGCAGGAGGAACCGACCGATGAGAAACAAATCGCTACTTCTCGCCGTGCTGCTCGTGCTGTGCACAAGTCTCAGCGCCCAGACCATCACCCACTCGTTTCGCAACACCTCCATGGCTGACGCGCTGCGCTATCTGAGCATGACGAGCCACCAATATATGATCAACTTCGCCTACGACGACCTGGAAGACTTCAAGGTGACCACGGACGTGCGCAACCAGACGGTTCCCGACGCCATCCGCCAGATCATCGGCTTCTATCCCATCGGCATGAAAGTCGTGGACGGTGGAAAGGACGCCCAGGGAAAACCTTTCCCCGACCTGATCTTCGTGGAATGCATACAAAAGGAGAGCCGCAAGCTCACGGGCCGTGTGGTGGACGAGAATGGACAGCCCATGGAGTTTGTGAATGTCGCCGTGCTCAACCCGCGCGACTCATCGTTCATCAATGGCGGCGTGACCACGGCGGCCGGAGACTTCGTCATTCCCTGCAAGGCCACCGACGTGCTCGTCAGCCTCACCAGCGTGGGCTACCGACGCCTCGTCCGTCATATCACTACGGCCCATGCCGGTGTACTGACCATGCGCCCCGATGCCTACCAGTTGAAAACTGTAAATGTGAAAGGCCGCCGAAAGGTGGAGCACGAGGACCGCAACGTCTACACGTTCTCCGACGAGGAGGTGAAAGCGTCACGAGAAGCCCAACAGCTCATTGCCACGCTGCCCGGACTGCGCATCGACGTTCTCAGCGGCCAGCTTGCCACCCTCTCTGGCAAGCCGCTGACAATTCTTGTCAACGGCATCGAGTCCAACGACAACGACCTGAAAGCACTGCAAGCCAAAGACATCCGCAACGTCGACTACTATGTGGTGCCACCGGCTCGCTACGCTGACGCCGGTACCGTGCTCAACATCCACACCCGTGCCGCCGAGGATGGCTACGCCACAGGCTTCGACGTGATGCAGGGTACGAAGGCGGGATTCAACAACACCAACGTCTACGCCAAGTACAACCACGGCCCACACCAGTTCTCGCTCGACTACCGGCTCGAACTGCGCAATGCAGCCAACTGCGACGAGCAGGATACCTACACCTTCAAAGACGGGGACAAGCGGGCTACCTACGACTACAGCGGCACCTACCACTTCGGCTACGCCAGCCACGACTTCAACCTGAAGTATCTCTTCACCCATGGCGACAGCCTGAACTTCCAAGCGAAGTTCACGCCCACCATCTTCACTTGGTTCTGGAACAGTAACATGGACATCAATGCAGAAGGAAACCCACTATGGGCCAACGGTACACAGGACAAGCGACAACGGCGCAACAGCTTCTCGCCATCGCTCGACCTCTACTTCGACCGCAAGTTGCCCGGTGGACACGAGATCATGCTCAACGCCGTCGGTACCCTCTTCCACAACAAGCAGCATGTGCACAACATCCAAAACGACGAGACCCAGCAAACCCTCGACGACGACATGCGGCAGCACAACAACAAATACTCGTTCATCGGCGAAGCGGCTTACACCAAGGACTGGGGGCGCACGCAGCTCGCCCTCGGCTACCGCGCCGCGCTGGCTAAGTCGGATTACCGCATCACCAACATCCTCTCCGACTACAAGGAATACGACTACAATGCCACCGACGACAAGCACTATGCCTATGCACAGCTCAACGGCAGCATCGCCAAGATCGGCTACCGCATAAGCCTTGGCGCCACCTATATCAATACGAGCAACGACGACACGCACTTCCACAAACTCTACTTCACGCCCGATGCCCTGCTCTCCTACAACGTGAAGAACGGTGCCCTGCGACTTCGCGGCAAGATGTCGACCATCACGCCGAACATCTCCAGCCTGAGCAACAACAGCACGGTGACCATCCCCGGACTGCTCTACTCGGGCAACCCGTGGCTGAAGAGCGCGCTCGACAAGCAGATCGGCCTCACCTACTCGCTCAACCTGCCTTGGCTCAACATGGACCTGACAGCCGAGGCGCGGAAGATTGACAACGACTTCAGCACCTACTACCAATGGCAAACGATAGACGGCAACCGCGTGATCGTGGGCCGAGACGAGAACTGCGACTACCTGCTCAACTATGGCTTCGCAGGCTCGCTGAACATCAGGCCGTTCAGCAACGACCTGCTCACGATAGGCGTGGAGACCGGCTACAAGTGGCAGAAGGAGAAGAGCGACATCATCGGCGTGCACCGCCACCACTACATGCCGTTGGCCTGGACCGTGGACTTCCGCAAGGGATGCTGGGGAGCCGAATACTACCAGTGCATACCGCACAAGCAACTCAACGGCAGCTTCATCAATTCGGCTGAGAACACGCAGAACCTCATCGTCTACTACCAGAAAAAGCAACTGATGGTAGGTATAGTATGCATCTTCCCCTTCGCTGCGGCTAAATACCACAACAGCATCCTCGACAACGATGTCCTTGACCAACACGGTTGGAACCGCGTCACCAGTCAGAAGCGCACCTTCTGCATCACCCTGAGCTATAACCTCTTCTCAGGTAAACAAAACAACGACGAGAAGAAACTCAATAACAAGGACAACGACCAAGGATTCTTTTAACCTCTCTCACACATCAATGCCGCACGGTGGTCTTTTTGTGGCATTGCTAACAGGTTTTGGTAACGTGGGAAGAAACCAAAAAAGCTGAGCATGGTATTTCTCATGCTCAGCTTTTTTGTATATGGTTAGCGCGGCCTTATTCCGCCCCTAATTCCTTCAGTGCCCTGCGTACGATGTGGTTCTCCTCGTTGCTGATGGCGAAATATTCGTTCATGTCCCAGATGTCGCGCGCCGCGAGTGCCTTGAACTGGCGTTTCAGTCCGGCTACGGTCTGTTGGCGGTCGGTCTCGTCTTTGGGCTTGATTTTCTGGCGCTCAGCCTCGGCCATGATACTGTCGATGACGACCTGTGGGGTCTCAAACTTCTTGCGGAAGAGGTCGAACGACGGATACAGCTTCTTCAGCTTCTTTCGGTTGTCGTCAATGTAGCGCATGCCTTGCTGAATGAGAATGCCACGGGCAGAAATCTCCCGGTTGCAGCGTGTATACTGAGTCGTGTCGAGGGGAACGAAGACGTCGGGCATGATGCCGCCACCACCGTAGACCGTGCGGTGTTTGCGCAGTGTCTGGTATTTCAGGCTGTCGGCAAAGTGGATGCTGTCGGCCGAATAGAATTCTCCGTGCTCAAAGCGTTCGTTGAGGTCGTTGTCGTAATCTTTCTTGTCGCCCTTCTTGTAGGGTTTCTGGATGCAGCGTCCCGAGGGTGTGTAGTAGTGGGCAATGGTGACGCGCATCATCGAGCCGTCGGGGAAGTCGATGGAGCGCTGCACGAGTCCTTTGCCGAAGGACCGGCGTCCCACGATGGTGGCACGGTCCTGGTCTTGCAGTGCGCCGGTGACGATTTCCGCGGCAGAGGCACTGAATTCGTTGATCAGCACCACTACCTTGCCCTTGAGCAGCCGACCGTTGCCCCGGGCGCGGTATTCCTCACGCGGAACGGCGCGCCCCTGCATATAGACGATGAGGTCGCCCGATTGCAGAAACTCGTTGGAGATCTGTGCGGCAGCATTGAGAAATCCTCCGCCGTTGTCCTGCAAGTCGAGGATAAGGTCTTCCATGCCACGTTGCTGCAGCGTGTTGATGGCACTCTTGAACTCATCGTAGGTGGTGGCGCCAAAGCTGCCAATGCGGATGTAGCCCACCTTCGGGCGGATCATGTAGAAGGCGTCAATGGTCTTCAAGGGAATCTTGTCGCGGATGACATTGAATGTCAGCACGCCGGATATGCCGCGCCTGACTACGCCTAATTTCACCTGTGTTCCCTTTTTGCCGCGCAGCCGGTGCATGATTTCCTCACGGCTCATCTTTACCCCCGCGATGGCGGTGTCGTTCACGCTGACAATGCGGTCGCCGGCCAGGATGCCTACTTTTTCCGATGGGCCGTTGGTGATGGTCTGGATGACGAGCAGCGTGTCGCGGTCCATGTTGAACTGCACGCCGATACCTTCAAACGAGCCTTGCAGCGACTCCATCATCGACTTGGCCTGTTTGGCAGGCGAGTAGGACGAATGGGGGTCGAGACTGTTGAGCATTCCGCGGATGGCATTCTCGGTGAGGTCTCCCATGTTGACGGAATCTACATATAAGTTGTTGATGGCATACTCAGCCATTTGCAGTTTGCGCAAGGCGTTCACTTCGGTTGGAGTGAACTGTGCCTGTGCTCCCGCGGTGAGCGAGAGAAGCAGTGCAACTGCTGCGACGATGATATTTCTTGTGTTCATTCTGTGTTTTATTATTGTGGATCACAGATCCATGGGCTTTCTTAGTCGAGGGGGTCGGTGTCTTGAGGCAGATCCTCTTCTATCACGAGGTTGTCGATGATGAAGTTCTGGCGCTCCATGGTGTTCTTGCCCATGTAGTATTCGAGGAGTTTCTGCACTTGGTCGTTCTTGTGGAGCGTCACTTGTTCCAGACGCATGTCGGGCCCGATGAAATGGACAAATTCGCTTGGCGATATCTCTCCCAATCCCTTGAAGCGCGTGATTTCAGGGTCGGGTCCAAGGTCGCTGATGGCTTTGACGCGCTCCTCCTCTGAGTAGCAGTAACGCGTGATGAAATCGCTCTTCTTCTCGCCCTTGTTCAGCTTTGCGTCGGCGTCGGCTATCACCTGCTTGCTCTTTATCTTGGTGCGCTTGTTGCGCACGCGGAAGAGCGGTGTCTGCAACACGTAGACGTGCCCTTTCTTGATCAGTTCGGGATAGAACTGCAGGAAGAAGGTGATGATGAGCAGGCGGATGTGCATGCCGTCGACATCGGCATCGGTGGCCACGATCACCTTGTTGTAGCGCAGATTGTCGAGGCCGTCGTCGATATCGAGGGCGGCCTGGAGATAATAGAACTCTTTGTTCTCGTAGACCACCTTCTTTGAGAGTCCGTAGGAGTTGAGCGGTTTTCCGCGCAGCGAGAACACCGCCTGCGTGTTGACGTCGCGGCTCTTCGTGATGCTTCCGCTGGCCGAGTCGCCCTCGGTGATGAAGATGCACGATTCCTCCTTGCGCTCGTTTTTCGAGTCGCAATAGTGTATACGGCAGTCGCGCAGCTTGTCGTTGTGCAGGTTGGCAGTCTTGGCACGCTCGCGGGCCAGCTTTGTCACTCCGGCCATGGCTTTGCGCTCGTGCTCGCTGCTCTTGATCTTGTTTTCCAGGATTTCGGCCACGTCGCTGTGGATGTGCAGGTAGTTGTCGACATTCTCCTTCACGAAGTCGCCCACGAACTTGTTGATGCTCTCGCCGTTGGGCGACATCTGCGTGCTGCCAAGTTTGATCTTGGTCTGCGACTCAAATACAGGCTCCTCCACGTTGATGGCGATGGCCGCCACGATGCCGTTGCGGATGTCGGTGTATTCGTAGTTCTTGTTGAAAAATTCCTTGATGGTCCGGGCGATGTGCTCCTTGAAGGCGCTCTGGTGGGTACCGCCCTGTGTGGTGTGCTGACCGTTGACGAAGCTGTGGTATTCCTCGCCATACTGGTTGGTATGGGTGAAGGCGATCTCGATGTCCTCGCCCACGATGTGGATGATGGGGTAGAGTTCAGACGCCGTCATGTTGTCCTTCAGCAGGTCTTCCAAGCCGTTGCGGCTCTTGATGCGCCGTCCGTTGTACATGATGGTGAGTCCGGAGTTGAGGTAGGTATAGTTGCGGAGCATGGTCTCTACGAACTCTTCGTGGAACTCGTAGTTTTTGAACAGCGTGTCGTCGGGGCGGAAGAAGATGTAAGTTCCGTTTTCATCCTGCGAGTCGGAGGTTTCGTCGCTGATGAGTTTTCCTTTCTCGAAGGCGAGCGCCCTGACCTTTCCCTCTCTGTAGCTTTTCACCTCAAAGCGGGAGCTGAGGGCGTTGACGGCCTTCACGCCCACGCCGTTGAGTCCGACGCTTTTCTTGAAGGCCTTTGAGTCGTATTTGCCACCGGTGTTGAGCACGCTCACGGCCTCTACGAGCTTTCCCTGCGGGATGCCCCGGCCATAGTCGCGGATGCTCACCGCACGGTTGTCGTCGATGTCGATTTCAATCCGGTCGCCGGCGTGCATCTTAAATTCGTCGATGCTGTTGTCGATCACCTCCTTCAGCAGCACGTAGATACCGTCTTCGGGCAGTGAGCCGTCACCAAGCCGGCCGATATACATGCCGGGGCGGGTGCGCACGTGCTCCATGTCGGAGAGGTGACGGATGTTGTCGTCGGTATAGGCAGGAGTCAGTTCCTGCTGATGGTTATTGTTAGGAGTGTCGTTGGGCATGATTTAATTACTGATGATTTTTTTATAGCAGCGCCGGCGTTTGTGGTTGACGGGGCTGAGCGGTCCCCACTGGCTCTGCACATGCTCATTGCTTTCCATTTCCACCTGGCTTTCTCCCCACTTGAAGCCATAGTCGATGTATCTTGGTATCAGGTCGGCGAAGAGCAGGGCGTTGGCTCCCTTGGCGCGGTATTCGGGCAGGAAGCCGATGAGCAGCAGGTCTACGCCGTCGGTCTTGTGCCACTTGATGGCGCGCAGCAGATGCCACCATCCGAAGGGCAGCAGCCGTCCGCGGTGGCACTTCTTCAGGGCGTGGCTCAGCGAGGGGATGGTGATGCCCATACCCACGGGCTCATCGTTCTTGTTGCCGTCCACGATGACCGTGATGAGGTTGAGGTCGGCCAGGGGGAAATACATTTTCACGTATTGGTCGATCTGTTTGTCGGTGAGCGACACGAAGCCGTAGAGGTCGCCGTAGGTGCGGTTGATGATGTCGAAGAGCTTCTTGCCGTAGTTCTCCTTGAGCACCTCGCGGCGCGTGAGCTTCTTCACGTGGAGGTTGTAGCGCTTCTCCACCATCTCGGCGATGCGGGTATATTTTTCCGGCACCTTATCCGGCACTTCCATGTAGAATTCCACATAGTCGTTGTCTTTTTCCCATCCGCCCATCTTTTCAAAGTGCTGCGGATAGTAAGGGTAATTGTATATCGTGGCCATGGTGCCGAGCTTGTCGAAGCCCCAGGTGAGCATGCCTTCCGGATCCATGTCGGTGAATCCTAACGGACCCACCACCTCTTTCATTCCATTCCTGCGCCCGAAGTCTTCCACGGCCTTCAGCAGTGCCTTGCTCACCTCTATGTCGTCGATGAAATCAATCCATCCGAATCTTACCGACTGTCGTCCCCATTTCTGGTTGGCCCGCTTGTTGATGATGGCAGCTACGCGTCCGGCAAGTTTTCCGTCTTTGTAGGCGAGATAATATTCTGCATCACAAAAGTCGAAGGCTGCGTTCTTCTCCGGTGAAAGCGTATTCATATCGTCGCTGAAGAGCGTTGGAACGTCGTAAGGACAATTCTCGTATAAATCGTAGTGGAAATCGACGAATGCTTTCAAATCTTTCCGGGAAGATATTTTTTTAATCTCTATCGAGGACATAATCTTTCTTTGTATACAATTAGCTTGCAAAATTACGCAAATTCAACAATATCTCAAAATAAAAAGCCCAATAACAACACTTTTTATTATTTGCAGCTTCCGTTTCGACTGGATTGCGTGGGAGGGAACTCCCTTCGAGGTTGCCGACGGAAGACTGGAGCGGGGCGGGGTGCCGGCCTTTGGACAGGAAGACTGGCAGCGGAAGATGGGCGGGGAGCTTGGCAATGATGGGCAGGGAGGCAGCGGAAAATGGGCAAACAGCCATAGACTGTAGACTGACGAACAGGACGACACGAGGCACACGGTTAGGGGAGGCTTTGGGGGCGTGTCTTTTTTCCTCTTTTCTTGGCAGGCTCAGTTTTTTTGCTTATCTTTGTAGCGATAAGCAGGAGGCACGGCGTCCCGCCGTGTAAGAACGTGCGGCAAGGACGTGGCGCAAGAATGTGTGGCGAGGACGCCGCACCTCCTACTATCAATTACAATCCATTACAGCTTGCCTATGACAACCCATTTTCTACTCCACCCCGCCCCTGCGCCATCTTCAAGAGGCTGGGCGCCCCCCCGCCTTGTCGCCCTTACGCTCTGCCTGCTCCTTATCACATGGCCCGCGGGAGCCGACACCTACTCCGACGCCATGAGGCTGAAAGCTCAGGCCGAACAGGAACAGGCCAACGGACGCTTGGACGTGGCCTTGAAGAAATTCATCGGCGCGGAGCAGCTCTTCGCCCAATGCAAGGGAGCGGAGACCGAGCAGTCGCTCTGCCTCTACTACATGTGCATCAGCTACTTCAACCAGCGCGACCTCAACTTCATGAAGAAGCCCATGGAGCGGCTGGCCCAGCTGGCCCAGCGATGGCCCGCGAACAAGTTTATACAATACGACTACCTCTCGGTGTTGGCGGCCTACGAGTCGTGCGTCTACGAGGAGAAGCCTTCCAAGGAACTGCGCAAGCAGTTTATGGCCCACTTCAAGCAGGCCGTGGCCTGGCAGACGAAGATGAGCGTGGGCGAATGGAAAAGAAGACAAATCAACCCCATGTTCAACCTGATGAACATCGCCACGCTCTACGACTTGAGATACGACCCGCCGATGGTGGACTCCATGCAGGCCTACATCAACAAGGCGCTGGAAGTGGACGGACTGCCTTGGGGTGACAAGGACGACCACATAGAGGGACGCATATCGGCCTACGACCTGCAGGCATGGGTGCTGCTCTACCAAAAACGCTACCACGAGGCGGAGGCCAAGGAGCAAGAGGTGATGGACATGATAGAGGGCGTGGAAAAGGAGCGGGGCAACGCCGTGCTCACCGAGAAAGGCGAGGCCTACGCCTTCTTCGTGGAACTCTACAAGGCCATGGGCAAGCCCGAGAAGGCCATGGAATACTTGGAGCTGAAGAACGAGAACGACCGCAAGCGCTTCGACATAGAGAAGAACACCGCCATACGCAACATCGAGGCGCAATATGAGTCGAAGCGGAAGGACGAGCGCATCGCCGCCCTGCACCAATGGAACATCGGACTCACGGTGGTGGTGGTCCTCCTCATCCTCCTGCTCGCCGGCATCACCACCACACTTATCTACCGCCGAAGGCTGCGGGAGCAGAAGCTCTACGAGGAGGCCCTCGCCGCCGAATTGGAAAACAGCGCGCGCCACTCCTCGCTCCGCCTCCTCGCCGACCAGCTTGGCATCAGAGGGATAGACATCGACGAGGCCCACAGGCTCTTGGGCCAGGCCACGAAGCCGCTGACGGTGGTGGACCAGAAGTATATCCTCTGCTTCCTCAATGGAGAGGACGTGAGGCACATCGCCCGCCGCTTCAACGTGGAACCCGCATCGGTATACACCGTGAGGTACAGAATCAAGAAGAAGTTTCCTAACAGCACAAAACTTCCACTTTAAAAGTAGGGTGTCAAAAATTGCCCACGAAACTACACGAATCTTCACGAATGCGGATTGGGATTCGTGATGACTGTCCATCTAATCGCTGGCTATCATCCTCACCCATACACACAACAATTTCTGGCTCAATGGATATTTTCCGTGGATTGGATATGTTGTTTCATTTCGTATAGTTCTGACTTCGCCTATGCGTAAATGGTAATGGAAAATCATGAACAGGCTTACGCTCCATAGCTCCGGTAGGAGCGTAAGCCTGGACGTGACCATTTTCCTTCCCCTTTACATATAAACTTACCATGATTCCACGGAAAATATCCGCTGGGCCCAATTTCTTCAACGAATTGTATTTACAATGTACGAAGATGCACGTTGAAAAGATGACGAGCATTGTCGTACATCCATCGAGCATATATTAATGCCACGGATGCTCACAGACTGGCACGGACTGCCCAACGGGCATAACTTCGATCTGTAAACGCTTCAGAGAAAGCGAATATCCTACCCACGGAAAATATCCAAAACCCCCGAATTCATCGAATACCCATTCGAGCAATTAGAGTAATTCGTTGAAGAACTATATTTTTGGATGAAAGCAGACATTCGCTGGAACAGTTAGGTTCGTGGAAGATACAAGACACGAATCTTCACGAATGAGGAGGGAATATTCGTGTAGAAAACCACAAAAAAGCCGCCTTGCATGCCGAAATCTATATTTGTCTATAGGAGCGAGAGGCATTTTCGGCTAATTTTGCACCGTACAACCACAAAAACCTATGATTATGAAAACAAAACGATTATTATGTTTTTGCCTGGCTCTGATGGCTGTCGGCACAGTGGAGATGCAGGCGCAAGGACTGGGCGGACTGCTGAAGAAAGTGAAGAAAGGCGTGGAGGCTATCGCCGGCCAACCGCAACCTGAAGCCCAACAGTCCACAGCGAAGAAGGCGCGAGGCTCGGAGACTCCCGTAGAGGGCGGAGGCACCATCACCAACCCCATCCCCGAGACTGTCGACCTGCAGCTCGTGGGCGCCTACGGCAAGAGCACGTCGGCCAACTACGGTGAGGTGAGGCTCGTGTTCAAGGTGAAGATGATCGCCAACCTCCAGCAGTTGAGCTTCGGCTGCAACACAACGCTTCCCGCCCTCATGGTGGACCAGGACGGCAACACCTACCACACGCGGGAGTCGGCTGGATGGTATTCCTACGATGTGACGGAGGGCGTGTGGATGAAGATGCCGCTGAAGGAGACGGCAACCTTTGTCGACGTGAAGAAGACGGCCACAACCATACAGCAACTCCAGTATGGCGTGTCGGCAAGCTACGAGAACAGGGGACTCATCATCCTAAAGGACGTACCCATACAGTGGGACGTGGAGCCATAGAGAAAACAGAAGATTACTAACCAAAAAATTCCAATTACAATGAAAAAGAATCTATTACGGAACGCACTTGCCGCCATCGTAGTGGCCACGGCAGCAACGCTCGCCTCATGCGGCGGCAAGAACCCCGCGTCGCAGGTGGACGCCATCGTAGGCGAGGCAGAGAAGAACGTGGCGGAGGAAGCGTCGCCCTGCTTGGGCAGCATCCCATCCCTGCAGATGCAGTATTCAGAGGCCCAAAAGCTGTTGGACGAGAAGATGAAGCAGCGCGCAGAGGAAGCGGAGCAGAAGTTCAAGGACGGCGGAAGCATGGAGGATGTGTTCCGCGAGGTCAAAAAGATCAAAGACGAGAAGAAGACCCTGCAGCATGAGCTGAACCGCATCTACACCGAGCGCATCATGGCCGAGGCCAAGAAGTTGGAAGGCAAGAGCGTGGAGTGCGAGGTAGACGGCAGGCGATTCAGCAAGGCAGTGGTCAAACTTGTCTGCTCCAAGGACAGCAGCACCACATCGCCGCTGATCGTCGAGGCGGAGCTCACGCTGAAAGCGCCCTACAGAGGGCTCGTGGGCTATTGCAGCTGGCAATACCGCGATGCCAACGGCCATGAGCTTTCTTCCGGAGCCTCGCCCGTGGACGACAGTGGGAAATACAAGGCCGGCGACACGATCCGGCAGTCGTTCCCCCTCGCCGTGACCCAAGAGAAGGCCAAGTCGTTAGCCAAAATCTATTTCACGGAATGACAACAAAGGGTGGTGCGGCGTGGGCTCCGCACCATCTATTATAGGCTGGTTCCATAAATTAGGTCGAGTCGTATTGGGCTTACGCCCACCTTTTCTCGCCATGGCAGAGCTCAAGCGAGCTTGGCTCTGCTCATTTGGCTTATCGAAAAGGTTGTGCCCAGCGCCCACTTTTGACATTCCCTGAACAGTTCCACCAAGATGGAGTTTCCAAAATCACTGTGGCATTCGCCACAATGTCTTGCGGCATTTGCCTCGGAACATGGAATGCCAGGAATCATTGCCTTGCCATCTCCAGATGATACGAAATAGAAAATCATGTACAGTCTTACGCTCCATGAGGAGCTCTGAGTCTCAACCAGTGGGATAGCCTTACGAGCAAGCTCGACGGCTATCCCGCTGGTTGAGACTCACCCCTTTCGGGGTCAAAGCCTGTACATGAAGAAAATTGCCAAGGCATAAAATTGCGCATAGCGCATAAAATAAAGCGGCTGAATAGTCATTTGTAAGTAAAACGTAACAGTAAAACGCGGCACATCGTTTCCAATAGCCATTCTGGTGAACTTCGGTACATGGCCCAAAGCACAGATAGAGCGTTATTATTACCACGACGATATCATCAGGGCTTTCTAAAATAATTGTGAGCAGATTTAGGGAGTGCTGAATATTTTATGCGCTCTGCGCAATTTTACGCGA